>Ga0207841_1000094_pt1 | contig 123874 bp, 124 predicted proteins | sample HigsolmetaGSP18D_FD_184846 | JGI IMG/M metagenome (GOLD analysis project Ga0207841, IMG submission 184846) | High solid enriched microbial communities from the Joint BioEnergy Institute, USA - SP1-8-D (SPAdes) | ecosystem: Engineered > Bioreactor > SSF (Solid state fermentation) > Aerobic >... | reverse complement strand
AAGTTGTAGATATCCTGTATCACTTCACATTATATGCTTTCGCAGCCGCTCGAATGCTTTTTATTTGACCTGATTGAATTGCTTTGATGGCAAGCAAGATACGGCCCTCTTGCTGAACTGCTGAATCCGCTTGTTTTGCTTGTTTTGGTGGCATATTTGTAGTTGAAGTTGATGAATATGTCGCGTTGGTTGGTTACGTGGCCCGCTCGGTGTCCGATTACGTTAAGTTACTAGGTTGGGCTTAGTAATAGTGAGCACATTCGGCCAAAGACCTCTACTGACGCTCGGCGCCAGCACTCCCAACACTGTCCTATCCCCTTGGCTGTTAAAATGTTGAAATTAGCGTCTTAACAGGCAGGGGGATGGTGGCTCATGGGAACTCCACACTGGCCTCTCACCGCGCCCACCCCTGCCAAGCCCAGGCGTGTTAGATGATCTACTCCATACTCCATAGGATTTACCCTAACTTCTGAAAATGCCTGTTTGGAGTTAGTATGTTGCTTTGTATTCTGACTACGGCGGTATTATCTATGTGGTAGGGGCTGGCTGGAGGTGTATACAGTAAGCAGATAGACAAAGACCAAGGAATAAAAAAATTACACGAGCTATGCAATTCATATCATGGTCCGTCGCAATTCAAAACTTGGCCTCGAGCCCCAGATGCGTACACACGTTGATGAGGTCCGTAACAAGTGATTTTTGAGATCTGCTGCTCTTGTCGTGTATAGATTCGTGTCTTGCCATGCTTCGAAATCTGGCAGTTGAGATCTTTTCACCATTCAGGAGCTATCTGACGATGTTATCCTACCTGGACAGAGATACCGTGAGGAGAGTATGGAGTTTTTCACCATTCCCATCCCTCTTCAGCCTATCTACACGGCATGGGCTGTAATATCCTACCAATGTTAGAGGACTCCCCTAACAATGCCAAAGAAACTGCTGCTATAATGAGTGTGGAGAAGAAGCCATAGGTTAAAGCTGTAGAACAAAGTAGCTGGTAGCAGATTATTTGGCTTGCCTAGACATGATTCGGAGCGTGTTACAGGCAATGTTATTTTACAAAAGCAGTTTACCTCAAGGGTCTGAGGTCAAGGCTGCGTGGAGTGAGTGACCAAATATTGCTTTCACCTCGTCCACATCCTTTGTCCCTTCTTCCTGTTGCTTGGGATTTAATAAACAGTGCTACTAGAAAACTCATTATGCTGTTCTTTGATTGAGCTGCCATAAGGACAAACTCTTCATACCAGCCTTTCAAACAAGCACATTCTCCTTATAAAACCTCCTCTAAGATATCATCATTCCATGAATCAAATTTGGCTACCATCTCTTCATACACAGTAAATATGGAATCCTCACAATCTTAACATCGACAAACTCAACATCCACAAAGGTATCACTTTTTTTTGGAGGTCTATGGCTTGAGCAACCAGAAGACTACCTAAGTCAAGAAGAGTTACAGAAGCTTCAACAGCTGAAGCCTTATCTGGAAGACTTGGAACAGCAATGGAAGCGTATGCCCTGTTTTCAGTTATCGTACGGTTAAGGTGAAGAGACCTATAAGCAGGCGACTAATAGCATAGATCTCTAGGTGGCAAGGAGTCAAAAGAAGATATGTGGGATTACATGGAGGCATTTAATAGAATGGTTGAAGAGGAGACAACCGCATGGAAGCGCCTGGGGGTTGAACGTCTGCCTCAATTTGTTATCGATCCAAGCGGATCTCTGAAAGCATTTGTTGCCTGCAACCTACATAATCCTTCATTCTATGTCGCTGACCCAACTTCTCAGAGAACAGATGATGAGACAAATTGCTGTATCAAGCAATTGATCCTTGCCGGATTTTCTTCGGAACAGTGCCTTCTCTATAATCACTTACTGAGAAGAGAAGCATTGGACGGCTTTGAATACTACCCTCCGGAGATCCTTCAGATCCACGAAACATTCACATTTAATCTGCGAAAGCATATGTCCGCGGTGGTCGACATATGTTGGGACAGGTGTGTTCGGGAGAGGATGAAATGTTTCAACCTCATTCCTTGAGGCTCTGGGGCTGTTACAAAGATGTGGAGCTCTGGCTGGAGTTCGACAATGCTTGTAACAATGAGTCATGACATTTGGTCCGCTTCGTCGTGTTTGTCCATCATCCTCAGAACTTCCTATATGCTTCTGGACATAGTGAGGGAGGGAGGAGATTTCGACAGACCAAGGGTAGGATACAGGATCTTCATTTGAGTGTGGCTGCTCGTCTTGGTGGTATCTTTATTGATGAACAGTTCTACGAAGTGACGCACAAGGTTGGAACTTACGGAAGGCTATTCAAATGGCAAATATTACGACAAAAGGAACTGAATAAATGAGCCATTGCCGAGTTACACTCAGCCGCTTCATATAAATTCAAAGGAATTGAGGACATTCTTCCAAAAGTGATGCAAGATAGAAAGTCAGAGGACTTTTCATCATTCAAAAAGAGAGTCGAGAGCACAGCTGACGTTGAAGAGGCTGAAGAAGGCCATGCGGCGGATGATGGTGAGGTGAGTAGTTGAACAATGCCTCCTACCTAATACCTTAATTTACTAATGCTTTCAAGGTGGCTGTTGAACAGCCTCTCCGTATCTCGCTAGAACTTGATCAAATGGACAAAGCCTTGCATGATATAGCTTCGACATTAGTACCAGGTAGATCAATTCTTGATCTAGCAAACACCATATTTAAACCTCTCTGCTCATCAGAACTGGATATGCTTGACTTGTCAGAGTGGGATGAGCTTCCAGAGCAACTCAGTCAATGGATTCAAGCTCAGGATGGGCTGAAGATTGATAGAAAGTCTATCTCATCTACAGAGGATGTCATTAGAGCATACAATCTCCTCCATCGCAAAAGGCCCATAATAGATGTTGCTGATCGCGGTATTGTGGTCGTCGCATTGGAGGTTGCTATTGCTTATTTTAAGCAAGTCAACCGATGTAGACAGCAGAACTTCCATCAAGGACCTCATCCTTAATGGTGAACCACCGAACAACGTCATGCCTCGGAAATGCAGCCTCTGCAAACAGAGAATACTCGATAATCTATTCGCCTGCTATAAGAAATTGGATCCTACAAGATATGTACTTCATTATCTGCAAGATGGCTGTGGGTCTCCAGGATGTCCTGGAAAACCAGCATGTGCATGGGGCATCCCAGCAGATGACCGAATACCATATGTTCGTCCAAGCAGGACCAACTTGAAGGGTGCTAAAAAGGCAGAATGGAGTGATTTTATGCTCCGTACAGCGGAAGAGTGTGAGGGGCTTCCAAAAGTTGTTGCCATTAAGTGTAATGGTTGCAAGGAAGGAACCTTTCAGGGCAACAATCCCCGTTGGACGGTTGAAACAGCTCCTAGGTATGTTAGGCGAAAGCCTAATTGCCCAAACTGCAGAAGAGGGACATGAATTGGACTCCGGTTGAAGACTCTATTTCCTGGGTTGAACCGAATGTCTTAGCAATGAAGTGGAGAAGGTTACAGAAATCTGGAGTTGACCCGGATGAATTTTCAAAAAATCCAGATCTGTACTTTCCAGAAACGGTTGGCCAGAAAAAAGCAGAATAGAGGGAAATGAGATCAAAGGGGACTTGGACACAACACTGGCATGTGATGCAAACCTGAGATCCTGGCCTTACAGTGCATTACCTGAACTCTCTGAACATTATGTTTGTCATTCGACAGTGCAAGATGCTGCTTACGCTGCTTGAAAAGAGTACAGCAGTTTACATGCCTTACACCATAGGGTAAGGACATCATCAATAAGCATAATCATTATCTAGGCGGACAAGTCAATGAAATAGAGCTCTGTATGCCATATTTTATAACAGCATTAAGAATAGAGAGATGCGCTGTTTACAACAATATGTCCAGAGTTCAGAGAATGTAGAAGTTGCTATCAAGCTGCAGTTAGAGAAGATATTTCATCTATTCCCACCCTGAACCCAGAGTTTCACGTACTGTAGTGCACTTCTGTTAGGCGCCTTACCGCACCTAAGGCGTAGCCCTGGTCACGACGGCCCAGCGCTCAGTCCTGGCCCAATGTAACTCCTATTATTCACACCCAGTAATCTCACCTTACCACGCTATAACCGCCCATTCGGCCCCTCAACATATCCTTCTGTAAAGGGCCTTACAACTTCTGAGCAGGCTGTTACAACATTCTAGTTATATTCTAAAGAATTCAATGATGTTTATTAGGGCAGCCAATCGACCAAGTGCGAATGAGAGGACAATTAGCATGATAGAATAGCTTTATTTCACCCTGTTATTGCAGACCTCTCCAAGTAAGTGGCACGGTCCATTTATTGGTAATAAAGTAATACAGAGCAAATAAGCTCTAGTGGATCTCTGAAAGCAGCAGCATGGGCGCGGGAATAATAGGGAAATGGAGATAAATATTCTTCCAGGAACTGGGGAAGAATACTGTAAAAGGGCGAAAGAGAGAAGACATGACAAAAGAGCTTTAGATGTTAGAAATGCACGGCCTGGTCTGAGATCCAACACGATTGTCTCGGTTGAGGGCTCTGCAGCCACATTTCCGCATGCAGGTGGATTTTGATGAACAGTGCAGTATACTGTAATCAGGGTTTCCTTTATCCACTGTATAAAGGAAGCAGGATCTTTTACCACGTCCTATTGGATGAATGGACTTCAGATTCCGTGGGCAGAAGTGAAGAATTTCATGACACCAGGAAAGAAGATATCTAGATCATTACTGTTGGTTTCTTTCAGTCAGTCCTTTTTTTTTCCTTCTATTTCCTTTTGGGAATTAAACGAAGGCTTGAGGCCCATGAGACAAGAAAAGGGACGGAGAGTTCCTCTGTCCTTGCTTAAAGCAGAACCGCGCGCATATATACTCCGCACTGTACTCAGTACTTCCATTATTACCTAGGACGGAATGCAGGGACAGGCACTCGATGCAAGGACAGTGCAGCGAAGCGCCACGTGTCTGGATCCGGCTCTTGGTGACCGGCACTGTGATTATTTTTATCACATGGTCCACCGGCCCTGCAGAAAACGGACATGGACGGTGGTGAGCGTGAGCGTGAGCGTGGGCGTGGGCGTGGTCGGAGACAAGGGTTCGGGTGCGACCAGCGGATGACGTCCGTGGCTTGCTGACCTCAGACATAGAGGTTCTTCACGCCGGGAGTGGGCTTGGCTGCAGATGAGGGATCCTGTCCGTCGGGATGTCGGAAATGCTGCATATGTTAGTGCTAGGTAGTAGCAATTTGCTCATTTCTGCATCTCAACAACACTGGCACTGTGTTAGTACTCCGTACTCACGGAGTAGTGTATCGCTTGCATGGTTTGTCAGTTCTTCGCACTGCCCAGAGAGGCCAAAGCTCCCAAGCCTGGAACAATGAGTTGTCTCTCCATTCAGCTCAGCTACTAGGTTTTTACCCAAGCATTTTTAGTCTACACAGTAAACCAGCCACTTGTGTTTCCATGTGAAACAGTTTCACCGGGGCGCGAGATTCCATTCTAAGCTTACCAGCCCGGTGCAGCCGAAGCGATCATCGGCCTGGTAGATGGCGAGGTAGCCCCTAGCAATATGAACTATCGCATTCTTTTTTTGCAGGTCTTTGCGATGGTTCGACTCTACTTCAAAGAGTGTTTTGAAAGCTTGATCGACTCAAGATTCAACAAAGTCTTTGGTCCTTGGGGCTCGGATCCGCGTCAATCGCTCTCTTGGTTTTCTTTTCCGATACGTCGAGGTGGAGAAGGGCTTCAGCCAGATTGGCTGCTTACATCTGGGGGCTGGAGCTTGCGCCTCGGTCGATTTTCCGCTTCTTGATCATCGATCTACCTATTTCTGTCAGGGCCGCACTGTCCAGGCTGTCAGGGGGTAGATCTGTCGGCGTCGGGGTGATCCTCAGCTCGCTTGGGGCAGTTCTGCATATTTCTGTCTCGTTCTCTTATTTTGTTGGCTAAGCATGCGCTGGTGATAGGATATTTTAATTACTTTTGCCCTCGAGATGGCCACCCCGCTCATTGGAACAGTGATTATTACCGGGGGAAATGGGTCTCTGGGATCTGAAATAGCAATCGCAATTGCAAAGACACAGCCTTTCGTACACTTGCTCCTTCTTGCGCGAGACCTACATGCAGATAGTGTCGCGAATGTCTCCGAACGGATACGGCTGATTGGACCACGCTCCTTCGAAATAGCGAAAGTCGATCTTACCAGTTTCGAGTCGGTGATTGCGTTCGCTCAGAATACGGTGGAAAGGGTTAGGCGAAAGGACATTCCGCCCGTCATTGTCCTCATCAATTCCGCAGCCATATCATCGTATATATCAGATGCCCCGACGCAAAACGGTTACGACCCCGTTTACCAGACGAATTGTCTATCTCCGTTCCTGCTGACTGTCAGCCTGCTGGAGGCATTCCGAGCAGGCGATGGGACACCAAATGGTGGAGCTCGAGTGATAAATATTGGGTGTTCATCGATATCTCATGGCAGGCTGGACTACTTCGACAAGAAGTCGATTAGCGAGAAAGCCAAGCCAGGCACACCTTTAGGTGCGAAGGAAGGGAATATTAGGTTCGGAAGCAGTAAGCTGCTGATGAGTGCCGCGATGTACGCATTGCGGCGGAGTTTGGTGGTGGTAAGTCGAAAACAAATATGGGTTTGCATTGCGCCGCGAGGTCTGACTGAACTTTCTTTCTTCGCAGAAGGGGAACATTTCACTGAATATCTTTACACTCGACCCAGGAGGATTAGCTGGTGACAGTCACTTGTCAACCACCGCCCCCATGTCAGTGAAAGTTGCCCACCAGACGCGATCAGGGCTCCGTCCGTTTCTGCGGCTCTTTTCCAAGAGTGCGATGAACACAGCGAACGTGCCGGCAAAGGTGATTGCGAGAATTGCGTTCCAAAGGTACACGGCAGAAACCTGGGGGCTGGAACGGTACTATATTCTGGACGATGAGTATGAAGCCAAATCCGTCATCGAGGTACTTCGAGACGGGTCGCAGACGGAGAAGCTGCTAAGAAAGATAATGAGACAGGTAGAGATGGGGACAAAGGAGTTGAAGGCAATTCCTGAGAAGCATGAGGGCTAGATTCACGTCAGTTGAGTCGCCATGCGCATGAGGTCTTGCATTGTTTGCATTGTAGCATCGGGCCTGGAGTTGGGCGTAGACGGAGTTTCTTCAGATAGGACCATCGGGTTGAAGCGATAGGGGGCCAAGCCTGCATCCCGACGCGCAAGGAATGGGAGTGTTCTCTTTCCAGAGTCTATCGGCTGTGTAGAGATAAGAAGTAATTGTATTCCCAGGACGGAGAAAAGATGAGTATCCAGAAGCGGGCTGGCGTCCGGATCCGGGAGGGAACATCGATGATGCGGGCGTCCGTCCTGTCCGCATGGGGCCGCCGGGGCGGAGGCTCACGGTCCAACTCCCGGGTCCGAGAAAGGCTCTGGCCTGAGGCCACAAGCGTCACCCTCCCGCGTCCCAGCCCCATATCGTCGCCCCTGCTTCGCTTCTTATCTGGTCGTTCCTCGACACTAATTTGTTCCATTTTCTACGACCCTTTCATACCATCTCTAACTCTCTCGCGCGGTCCGCGGACGCTTGCGCGTTTTACCAGTGGGGATCGGGGCTATCAGGGGCGAGCGCGTGGCCTCTTCTCCAAGCAAGCACCCTGAAACGGAGGTTGCGAGACACCCATTGAATCCCTTGCGGCACATGCTGTTGGCCCTGGAGATATGAACAGGCACAAGGCCTTTGCAAATGGCTATAACGCCTACCCTCGCGGGGAGAGTGGTACCTTCTCCATATCTCCTCACAGGTAAGCAGATTGCCTGGTCTGAACAACCCCCATTCAAAAGGTGGCTCAGGCAAATATATCGCCTTGTTCTGACATGGAATGCCGGGGACAGATTTCAACCGCGCTCACAGACTGCTCTGCGACGGCGAAAGCAACTGATCCAACGCCTATGTCTTCTTGGCGGAATTTCCATTCTCTGTCTGTTCCTGATATTCCCTTCCTGGCGAGCCGCGATCCTTCCCACTTTGTCACTGGGTCTTCTCTCTTCCGCCGAAGACTTTCAGCTCGAAACAGTACGCTATTATGACTTATCCAATGTCCAGGGCACGGCGAGGGGCTGGGAGCGCGAAGAGCGAGTCCTCCTGTGCACGCCGCTCCGGGATGCAGAACCTCACCTGCCAATGTTCTTCTCACACCTTCGCAACTTTACATACCCCCATCACCTCATAGACCTGGCATTCTTGGTTTCGGATTCCAAGGATAAGACCTTGGAAGTGCTGATACGCATGCTCGAGGAGCTCCAGAGCGACCCGGATCCTAAGATGCACTTTGGCGAGGTCTCGGTCCTCCAAAAGGATTTTGGGCAGACGGTTAATCAGGATGTGGAGAGCAGACATGGTTTTGCTGCACAGGCCGGACGAAGGAAGCTAATGGCTCAGGCGCGGAATTGGCTTCTGAGCGCGACCTTGCGTCCGACGCACAGTTGGGTCTACTGGAGAGATGCAGACGTTGAGACTGCTCCTTATACCATCTTGGAGGACCTCATGAGGCATAACAAGGACGTCATCGTACCGAGTGAGTAGGTTCTACCCGATATTCTATTACTAGAGCTAATGAGTCGCTCTACTTTACGTAGACGTTTGGCGACCTCTCCCCGATTGGTTGGGTGGAGAGCAGCCGTATGATTTGAACTCGTGGCAAGAGTCAGAAACTGCCCTGGCGCTTGCTGATACCCTTGATGAGGATGCTGTGATTGTTGAAGGTTATGCTGAATATGCGACGTGGCGGCCACATCTCGCATACCTCCGGGATCCATACGGTGACCCTGATATGGAAATGGAGATCGATGGCGTCGGAGGGGTCAGTATTCTGGCCAAGGCAAGGGTTTTCCGGTCAGGGGTCCACTTCCCTGCTTTCAGCTTTGAGAAGCATGCTGAAACCGAAGCGTTTGGCAAGGTAAGGACTTTGGGTCCCGCTCTTGCTTCTCTTTGCGATACTGATGCACGAGTTCAGATGGCGAAGCGTATGAAGTTCTCCGTCGTTGGTCTTCCACACTACACTATCTGGCATCTTTACGAGCCTAGTGTTGAGGACATCCGACATATGGAGGAAATGGAGCGAGAGCGAAAAGCGCGTGAGCAGGAAGAAAAAGAAAGAGCTGAACGGCAAAGGAGAATCAAGGAGGAATTTAGGGACCCCACAGCAGAATGGGAAAAGGATGGTGCAGCCGTCCAAGAGCTGATTCAGCAGGAGAAGAACAAGGCGTTGAAGGAGGAAGAACAGAAGGGTTCTGAGGAAGGACCTGCTGCAAAACCTGAAAAGGAGGTTCCACCAGAGGAGAAGAGGGATGACCAAGCAAAGCGATGAGTTCAGGTTTTAGGATTTCTGTAAGTCTTTTTTTTTTCTCTTTTTTCCGGTTGTCTTGGGTTCCCGGCTGGGCCGGGCTGGTTCAAATATATTTGCTAATCTGATACTAGTTAAGCGCCTGGTGTTTTACATTCTTCGATTCAATCTATGATCTTAAATAGAGGGGTGGGATGTTGCGTGGATCGGGCCTGGTTGGTAACTCGACGGGGCTTGTTTGATACCAATGACTTGCTACCTTCTCGGATTTCTCTTGTCATTGTCTACGAGGGAGCTCTGTCTTTATTCATTTCTTTTCACTTTATTCCATACGCGAATTTGTCAGAACTCAGAAACAACCGACCGGGAAAAGGATAGCGAATATCGGGATCAGGCTCTGTACGCACTTTAGATGGACCGTATCCGGCTGACATGATTCGAGAGATCAGCGAAAGAACCGCAGGGTTGATTCTCTATCGAGCAAGTGTTGTTCTTCTCTTTCACTCTTCAGTTCTGATTGCCACTGGACGGTTCTATCTTCACTTTTCCCCGGTCTTATGGTCTTTTTGGTGTGCGCATGTTTGATTCTGCATCTAACCTGAATGTCTCTCGCAAACAGCTTGGCAAATGTACCAGAGATTCTGATTTCTTTTTTTTTTCAGCGCTGATTTTTAGTATTTATTTTCATTCCACATCATCTGGTGTCATGCCTCATTTAGTGGCTGTCCCTTTTCGAGTTACACAACCTTTTGACACGATTTCATCTTGTATTTCCACACGGTTTGTATTTGCATTCTGTAACTTGTAGGGGGTTTTGGCATTCTATTACTGAGTGATAGATATAACAGCATCACCGAACGCTTAGGAATTTCATAGCGTTGATTTCTGTAGTCCCTGACGATATACTTTGTATATGTGCAGTGTGTGTGTGTTATTGAAAATCGTATGTGTTTCGGAAGTTGTAGTCCACCGTGAATTTATGGTTCTACCTTTTTTAGCCAACATTACTAGCTTTATCTACTCTATTATGATCTAGGCTGGCCTTGCTTAGGATTTATGACATATATGGAAGGTGTAATTACCTAGATGTTAATCTCACTATTATGTCCCTTTCAAACCCCCTTCGAAGACCCCTTCTATGACCCTTGCTATACCCTTTATGGGTTCCTTTGGACCGCATCTTGGAGCAGAACAAGACTGTGTTCTGAGGGACGGCGCCAAACAGCTCATGTCATGTATCCAAACTCCACTTAGGTACTACTGTGCAGATGATTCCAGATCTCCTGGACAGAGAAATTATCTATGCCGCTGGTTTTCTGCAAGCAAGCCCTCTTAGCTCAGCGGTAGAGCGAGTGACTGCAGATCACTAGGTCCTTCGTTCGAATCGGAGAGGGGGCTTGTAAATGTTTTTTGCCTATCACTTTTTCCAAGCCCCTCACCTACCCCTTTCACTCGGGAAACATTGCACGGTTGCATTCAACCTATGTTAACTTTTTGACATTTTCTTCAAAGTCTATCCATTCAGCAGAATCTATAAATATAAACAGGTGCTCGTAACATCCATTTTGAACAATGTATAAAGAAAATAAGATTGAATCTGCTTCCTGTAAACAAGCTAGCGATCTTGTCAGATCACGTGAACTGTCATGTTCTCCGTGAACGAAAAAAATTAGCCCCCTCTCCGACTTGAACGAAGGACCTAGTGATCTGCAGTCACTCGCTCTACCGCTGAGCTAAGAGGGCCTTAATTTACAATTCTTGGATCTTAACTTCCGAGTGTAGTTGCGAAACCTTGTTTATGTATAGAGCTAGTGATCTCCAAGATTCACTAGGAGGAAGTGAGAAACAAACAGTCATGCATAACCTATGTACTCAATAGCAGATTTTTTTTTTTTTTTTTTGCTTTGTCTTCTGTCTTGAAATTAGACAGCGGCAATATCAACAAGGATCTTGACACCTTCATCTCTCTCGTTGACCAGCGCCTTGAATCCCTTCTCCTCGACCTCGTCCATTCGGATCGTGCTCGTGATCATGGGTCTAGGGTCGAGTTTTCCTGTTTTCAAATAATCCATGCCTTTAGTCAGTGGATGCCATTTTCTAGGCTCTGGATGCAAAGGTGAAGTTGTGAAAGAGGTGCGATGCTTTTCGTTAACTTACCCGACGCTATCACCTCAATGACGGCCTCCATATCCCCAGCCTCGCAGATGGCCGTCCCGACGACACGCTTCTCCTGACTCACGATGCCGAACGCATCGATCCGCGGCCTCTCCTCCCCCCACAGCGCCACGAGCACCACCGTGCCCCCGACCCGGACTCCCGCGACCGCAGCGTCGAGGCCCGCCTGCACGCCCGCGCACTCGAACGCAACGTCCGCCCCGGCCTCGCTCGTCATCTCGCGCACCTGGGCGACGACGTCGACCGCTGTCGGATCCAGGACGGCCGTGGCGCCGAACTGCCGCGCGAAGCGCTGCCGCTCCGGCGAGACCTCCGTGACGACGATGTTCGCTGCGCCGCGGATCCTGAGGAGCTGGACGATTGCGAGGCCGATTGGTCCGCCGCCGACGACGAGCGCCGTGTCGCCGTCTTTGAGGGAGCTCTGGTTGATGGCGTGCCAGGCGATGGTGAGGGGTTCGACTAGGGCTGTTGATGTTGAGGTCGTTGTCAGTCTGTCCTCTTTCTTCCCCTACCCTTGAAGTATCTGTGTGTGGGTATAATTGTTACCTCCAACGTCAAGCGGAAACGTATCTGGCAGCCGGATGGCATGGCTCTCTTTCATGACGACATGATCCGAGAGTCCGCCTGCTGTGCCTGCAGAGAAACCTTCTGCGTCAATCATCATTCTACACATCTAGGTAGGTGCCTATCTAATGTAGGTACAAAATAGAGAAGACAAGAAGACGAAAACCCACCACTGTACCCAATAAACCCCAGACTCCGACAGCAATTGAACCTCCCCATCCGGCACGCGGGACACGTCCCGTCATACAGATTCGGCCTGACCGCGACCCGGTCCCCGACTCTCAACCGCGTCACGCCGGCCCCGACCTCCTCGACCGTCCCGCTGAACTCGTGGCCCAGAGTGACGGGGAGGGTCTCGCCTGTGATGGGATGGGGGGTCGTCGGGGCGGAGAGGGGGCCGTGGAGGTACTCGTGGAGGTCTGTATGCGTTAGCATGTACGTTACCTATGTTAGGAAATATGCAGTAGGTATGCAACAAGGCAGACTGTCAGGCCGAAATCGCAAACCACCGCATGCATGCTATACTATACTAAATATACTCTAATAGAGAGGTAGATATACTTACCACTCCCACAGATACCAACAAAGGCAGGCCGGATCTACAGTACATATGTTTCATCCGTCAGCCACAGACTGAGATTAAACAGACAAAGGAAAAAAAAAAAGATGAAGTACACACCTTAACCTGACCCTCCCCGCACACGGGCTCCTCGATCTCATCCAGCCGGATATCGCGGTTCCCGTGGAACCGGACCGCTCGCATTGTGCAGTGACTTTTAATTTAATAATTTAAACCCAGAGTCTCTTAAGACACAATGCTGGTCTGATTGAACTAGCTATATAGCAATCATATAAGATGAAAAGAAGAAGAATAAGAAAGGAAGAAGAAGATAAATCCCTCTGAAAATGGAGAATGGAGAAAGAGAGGGGGGGGGGGGGGGGGAATCCCGATGGAGGAGAGGAGAAGCCCTAAAAGGATCACCAGGACTATCACCTACCTATATACTAACATCCATAAAAAAACAGTCAGGATCGAATCTCTTTTTCATTTTCTCCCCCTCCGGATGAGTCCCGTATACATTATTCACCTGGCAGACGGTAATATCAAAACTCTTCCCCGACCTATATCTATGTCGAGCTCCACCGGAGCTGACAGGGGGAAGGCGGAAGAGGGGGGGGTGTCCCATCCAGTTAGTTCCCCGGACCCCACCCACCACGCGGAGAACACGGGCAAACTACTGTACTATAATAAGCCGAGATGTGGTGCCCGCTGTGCTGTGCTCTGCGGGGCAGATGAAATGAATGAAGTCCATCAGAATCAGTTAGCATGCTTATTATTATTGCCCGTATTATCATCAGTCTTATTGTTGGTAATAATAATATTTATCTATCCGGGTGCTTTCTTTTAGGAACCCGATTTTCCTCCTCCTCCTCCTAGTGGAATCAGAATTGGATGTCTCCGTACAGTAGTAAGTATTTGATGCCCCCACTTGAGTTTGAAAACTGTCCGCAGAGGTTTCGATACATAAATTATATTCTTTTTATTTATTTATTATTATTATACATTTTTGGCTGGAAATGATTACTTTGCGAAATTAGATAGGGTACCTATGAAGGCAGAGTAGGTATTTATATAAAAGGAGAAAAAAAAAGAGTTGGTATCGACAGACCTACAGTACATGCCTAGCATTTTAACCACTGGCTAGCCGCGCCTGGATTAACCATGAACAAAGGGGGTGATTGATCATCATTATACTGTACATGTGGCTTGAAGGGTGCATTACAAATGTGTCTATATATATGTATATATCGTGACAAATTCAACATTAATGGAATCACTGTTTCATTTCATGTCATTTCATGCTGCTTGTCCATGGAAATAGAGACAGGAGACGAAGGTGATAAAGACATGATTGAAGTAGATAGATGGATGGATAGGTCGGTATCTATGGGATCCTCTCCGTCCGTCATCAATAGGGAAGTCCTTCTCTATCTTCACCCAGTTCTTCCGACAGATCGTGCATCCAAGTTCTCCGTGAAATTGTTGTCACCGTCGAGAAAAGGGGGAAAAAAAAATGATAGCCCTACATTTTCATACATCAAAATGCTCCTTTTTACCCATTTCAATCCGTCCCATTTCCATTTTCTCCCTGTTAAAGTCCGTCGGATCTCCTGAGGAGCTCTATGTGCTTGCTTTGCCTGCCTTTTTTTTATCTGCATTACCGGACAGTTGCGCCCTTCAGGCTCTTCACCGTGCAGACACCTCCCGACTGCGTGACCAATTTTCCGACGGTAGGCTTGCCGGCGCTGGCCTCGCCGGCCAGGATCGGGACGGCCGTGCTGTCGAACGCAACCTCCAGGTTGTCCGTGGTCGTGAAGCCCGGCTGGAAGGTCTCCCAGATCTTCTTCTTCGGGTTCAGCACCTTCTCGGGCTCGCCCTCGCCCCAGCCCTCGAAGAAGACGCGCTCACCGGCCTGGGCGTCCGCGGGCGGGTTGACCAGCTCGACTGGCCCGGCGTGCGAGTCCTCGCCTTCGGCGACGCGGGGGGACGCGGCCAGCACCATCGCGCAGGACTTGACACCGCGCATGGTGACGGGCTTGAGGTTGCAGACGACGACGACCTTGCGGCCCTGCATCTCCTCGAGCGGGACGAGCCCGTTCAGTCCCGAGCAGACAGTCCGGACCGTCAGGCCCGTCTCCTGGTCCGTCGAGGTGTTCTCGGTGCCCGGCGCATCGCCGCAGTTGATGGTGGAGACGTAGAGGGAGTCCGCGTTCGGGTGGCGGATCGCGCGGAGGATGTGACCGACACGCAGGTCGATGAGGGACGGGGATGGCGCTGCGGCAGGCGCCGGAGCCGGCTTGGGCTGCTTCTCCTTCTTTTCTTTCTTTTCCTTCTTCTCCTTTCTCTGCTGCGCTGGCTCAGCTGGCGCCGCCTCTTCAGCAGCGGCCTCTGCCTTGGCAGCAAATGATTCAGCCGTCTCCGGCTTGCCCTGTCCGACGACGAGCGGCTTCTCCTTGTCCCCGGATTCGCCCTGCGCGGCAGCCTTCTCCTTCTTCTTGGGGTCGACGGGCTTCGGCACGAACCGGACGTCGTCGACGTCGATCTGGATCTTCTCCTCGTCGGGGATCCGCAGCCCGAACAGCTCCCCGTTCTGCACGAAGTCGACGTGTCTCACAATGTGGTGGTAGCCGTTCTCCCCCGTGCGCTCCTCGGGTGTCCACTTCTCCACGATGGGAGCCAGGAGTGCGTAGGCAGCGATGTCCGCGACGGACGGCTTGGTGCCGAGGAGGGTCGTCCGCGTCGAGAGGCGGGAGTTGAGCTTGCCCAGGAGGGTCGCGACGGCGGGCTTGTCATCCTTGCTGAAGGCGGCGGTCAGGTCGGAGATCGTCCCCAGCCACTGCTGGATCTCCGCGTTCTCAGCGTCGGAGTAGGTGTTGTGCGTGAAGATCTTGGGGGTGACATGGAGGAGGTCGGGCTCCGTCGCGTCCGGGGAGACGGCGGCAGGGTAGGACCGGTAGAGGAGAGAGAGAAGCGAGGACTGGGGCGTTGAGGCCGTGGCCATCTTGCTGGTCGAGCGGAAGCGAGCGAGTCGAGAGAATTCGCTGGGCCGGAGGGGAAGAGGAGGGGCAGGACGAGACCTGAGGACGGACGTTAACGTCAACGGGCGAAAGAGCGGCGGGGTCACTGCGGCCCGCAGCAAGCTCGCGGCAGGGGTGAGCGACGTCAACTTGGGCAGCGGGAGGGACGAAGGAACGGTCTGAGAGATCGATCCAGGAGTTCTTCGCGGACGGAGGCAGGCTTCGCTCTGAGTCTCTCGCGGAGATGCGGGCTGGAGATCGAGGCGAGCTGGATCGCGGTAACTTTTTTGCTTCGAAGTTAGGGCTTGCGGCCCACGCATGGCCCCGGCCTAAGCGAACTGGCGCTGACACGGCGCGTGTCGGAGAACCGACAGGGAGTACATCATCACCTGCGTGGACTCATGCACTTCTACAGCTCTACGGCGGTGAAGGTGCAAGGAGATTACCGAGACTATGCGTGCTGTATGTACTGTACCAAGTACGTGCACGATGTAGCGCCCCTCTATATGCATGTATTCAAGGTATGATACTAGGTCTTTTGAGGATGTATGTAGGAAACAATCAGTTATGAAATGGCATCATGCAAAAAATACACAGATTAAATACAAATCCGCCGGGTATGGTGTACATGGGGAGATGTAACGAGACGTCGACCACCACCCCTGGTTCCGGACACTCTTTATCGCGCAGGAGACGCGAATCCGAGCGAAGGGCCCCGCTGGTCGAAGACGACGAACATCGTCTTGAGGAACACATCCCCGTAAATCTGCAGAGAGGCTCCCTGGTTCGATTGGACGCCTCCGAAACATACTATCAGAGCAAGTTAGCCACGCGTCATTCGAGATAACCAAGCATCAAGCGTAAACCTACCCGTTTGGCCACTAGTGGTGTTAGTGCCCACCTCCGAGAAGTTGATCACCGAACCCGGGATCGTTGCGAGATTGGCATTGCCGACAGCGACGGACAGATCGGGAAGCGTGGCGTCGCAAGGGAAGATGAAGCCGCCGACCTGGTTAGCAAACACCGCACCCTCAACCTGCTCGTAGTATGCCACCGCTACTTCAGGGCTGACCAGCATGAGCGTAGTGCCCGTATCGGCGATAGCGGTGGGAGCCTGTCTAATCCGCCGGAGTTGTCCATTACCGACGGCGAACTGCGCAGAGTCAAACTGCCAGAATCCGTTTGAGTTGTCTACGCTGACGTTCGCCATTTGACCCGTGAACTTGCTTGTGTCGATCGTTCCAAACTCGTACTCTCCAACCCCATCGGACTTGAGCAGAGCGGTCATCACGGGCTCGTCGAGCTCCGGAGCGATGTTCTCGAAAAAGGTCTTCTGCTGCTGGGGCTGCATCGTGTTGATAGACGAGAATGCAAGTCCAACAAGTCCATTGGAAGCGGTATCCTCAATGAACGAATCGGAAACTTCTGTCGGGAGTCCAATCGCCTGTCTCTCCACAGTCGCTCCACCAATATCGACAGTGTCAAGGCCAACACCGCCAGAGGCAAATGATCCATCACCGTAGGTAATGTTGAATGTAGCTCCTTCCAAGGTCTGGAATGTGGAGGATTTCTCGGGGTCGAAGACGGTATGACCTCGAGTGCTTGCCCGGCTGAGCTGCGTATTGAAGACCCACCTGTACAGTATCACTGTTATTCTTCATATCCAGAAGGCAATAATAAAAGGGCCAGGGAAACGTACAGGTCCGATGAACCCGTATCAAAGTTCAGCACCAACTGCTGCCCACCAATCGTGACCGGGGAGACAAACTCCACATCGTTTTGAACAGACTGGGCACTCACAGCCCCCGTCTGATCCGGCTGAGATACATTGCGCGAAGTGGCCGCGTTCTGCGGCTTCCGTTGGATGGGCTCGAAATCGAGGATATCCAGACCAAAATGCGTCGGGGTGATGCCGTACTTGGCGTATGCCTTGCGGAGGGCCGCAGGACCGAACGGGACGTAGTCAGAGCGACGGACCCGGTCAACCTTGAAGGACCTTGCTTTCCGCTGAGGTCGCGTCGGCACGGAGAGGGCACTACACGTAAAGAAGACAAGGACACACAGAAAGGATCGTAGGAGTTGCATGATTAACTGAAACCAATAAAGGGCCACAGGCCGCTCTCTGTCGAACGAAAACGGATAGAAATGTAAGAAAGGAAAAAAGAGTTATTTTTTTCTGAAAAAAAGAAGTCGTGCGAAAGAATGGCAAAGGGTCGAGTCCTGACTCGACGCTGTGAAGGGAGAGAAGGGCAGGGAAGAAAGGAAGAGGAACAAAGAGGCGCAGGTGAAGGCCTCCCAGAGGTCTAAGGGAAAGAAAGAAACCAACAAGAAAGCAGAGTCAAAGCATCATGCACATAATAATAACAGACGATGGGGTATGCCCAGATATGAAGAGAAGAAGACGGAGACGGACGACAGCAGTCGAAAACGCCGCCGGATCCACTGTATGACGGTTCCCAGGGCAGTCTGAGAATCCCCAGGGGCCCTGCTTCAGGGCGACTACGGAGCACGCAGCACTTCTTCCATCTCAGTGCCACTCGCGCATTCACAGGCACGTTGGAGAGCAGGCCCTGTCTGGGCGGTGGATCTTGGGTCGTAGGGCAGGGCCCTGTTACGGGAGCGCTCCGAGCGATCAAACCCCGGGTGCGTCGACCCGGTGGGGAGGAGGCCGTGGCGGCATCGCAGTGAGTGGGCGCGAAGCACGGCCGCCTGGCTGTGATGGGTATCAGATCCAGGGGAAGCAACTGAGCGGCGTTGATAATTGATATCTGCAGTTCGCGCGCGGAGCGTCCGTTGGACGAACGTCTCCAGCCTGAAACGCGGAGCCGAGCACGCCGAGCGGCTGTTCCCAGCGCCACCCGCGAATCACCGGCGCTCCCACCGGCCCTGCTGAAACGGTCGCCCATGCGGTATTCGAGGCTAGAGGCTTCAGTTTTCCTCTCTTGGCTGTCAAGACGCTCCTCTGCGACAAGGGGGCTGCTCTCCTTAAGAGCATCATACGCGTCTACCTCGCTTTCCACTCACCTTGAAACGTCCCGTCTTTCGTCTATATCACTGGGCGTCTCACGTTATCGGTTAATTCTCGATCGAGATCTTGAGTCGGAAATCTCACGGAACTTGAGCTCCTTTGTCCCTCCTTTGTCACCCAGGCGCGAGGTTGGAAGAGTGCCATCGGAAACAGGAATCAGATACTAGAGAATACCGTCTTCTCTCCGTCCTCGCGGATCCTTGAGGATGACTTCATCATGTGAAACAACTCGAATTGTGCATCTACCTTATTCCGCGCAGGTGCACGGAGTACACAGTCGAATCCATGCGTAATAAAGTCCCTCGGTGTGGATCGCATTTTCAGATGAACGAGACGAAAATGGGTATATAAAGGCATTGATATAGGTCTATTCTCGTCAAGCTGAAACAGGTTGAAACGGTTATTTTTCTAAGACTCGATGGATTTCCTCCGTACCAAGGGTGCACTACCGTACCAATTCCTCTGCCCTAACGCCATGTGAATTTCCACAGAAGAAACCCAGAAACAAACCCAGACACATCGCCGTCCAGATGCAACCAGCTGCAAGAAAACGTATACAAAGGAAATATTATTAGAGCACGACACACGCGCAGGCCAAAATCATGCTTCGGGTAGGACATTGTTCGGGTCTTCTCCGACCATCTTGCTAACCGATCGCACAACCTGCTTGATCGCGATCGATGCTGGGCTGTCTGGGAAGCTGTCCACGAAACTCTCTCCGTAATCACATGCCATTCCAACTCTGGGGTCAAGCGGCACAGAACCCAGGAACGGAATCCCCATCTTCTTGGCGAGACGCTTTCCGCCCCCTGTCGTTGCTTTGAAGATCTGAGACTCGTGCGTGCATTTCGGACAGACGAATCCGGACATGTTCTCCACCAGACCCAAGATGCGGATGCCCGCCTTGCGGCAGAAGTCAATTTCCTTCCTGACGTCCAGCAGAGAGACCTCCTGGGGCGTGGTCACGAGCACTGCACCGTCCACTCCCGACTCCTTCAGAAGCGAGTTGACCGACAGGTGTTCATCCGATGTCCCCGGAGGCGTATCGACAATCAAATAGTCCAGCTCCCCCCACTCCACATCCTTCAGAAATTGCTTGATCAGTCCATTCTTCTTCGGGCCCCTCCAGATCACAGCGTCATCCCGGTTGGGCAGCATGAACTGCACGCTCATGACGCCCAGATTGTCGGTCACCCAAACAGGACTCCAGCCCGCGTTGCTAACGTGTATTGTTTCCGTCTCGACGCCCATCATCTTCGGTATCGACGGCCCGCAGATGTCGGTGTCCATGATGCCCACGGACGAGTCGGGATTGGAGGCGAAAGCATGGGCGAGGAGGGTCGAGAAGGTCGATTTGCCGACACCACCTTTACCGGATAGCACGAGAATCTTGTGTCGAACCTGAGAAAGGCGCGCCGTTATCAGAGGGATGTCTGGGTCGGGACCCTTGGGTGTGGAGGCACAGATGGACTGGTTGGGACAGCCAGCGCAGGCACTGCCTTTTCCCGCCTGCTCGGACTCGGGCCCGGGACAATGCTCTAGTGATCTAGTCAGTATATCGATAGTATAAAAAGTTGGAGCATTCGTAGAACGTACCTGGTTCGGGCGCAACGAGTTTCGGTGCGGTCTTGGCCGGCGCGGCGAGATAAGCCGCTGTCGAAGCCGCTGACGGCACCTCCAGCGAAGGCGCCATGTTCGCGGACTACCGGAGGCAGGCCAAAGGCTTAACGTTGCCAGAGGCAGGATATTATATTACGAGAAGAGAGGGTTGTTCAGGCAACCAGGAACGGGAGAAGGGAGATGGTCGCCAGAGTTTTGGGCTGCATGCCTGAAGAAGTCGCACAGGGCGGTGGGATGACAAACCCAGCTGTGGCGAGTGGGCGGGGCGGCCGACCTTTTGGGGCAGCGGATCGGAGGGTCGGCCGTGCCCCGCGGAGGAACACGGTCGGCGGGCGAGGGGTGGTTGACGATGTAAGCAGATGTATAGCGATTCGTGAAATCCAGAATGCACAGGATTATCGTTGAATCGGGTGGTCCTGAACCGTCAAGGGACCTATATGCGTGTAAGCCTGAAACCGAGATATGTATATATGCATAGGCAAGATGCCAGGAACCTAGATTGGTTTCTTCACAAAGCAAATTATGTACCCAGTTCTATACTCTCATGTTTACTACCTCCAGGGATGCCAGCCAGCTTTATATGCAGCCACGCGGGACCGGACAAAGAGCCACGAGGATTTTTGAAGCTGTCAAAGAGGTGCGTTTGCCCATAAAAGATGGCTAAATTTCCCTGCTGGTCTATTTTTCCTTTTCACCATCATTCGGCGCTCTCGTTATTGCCTACCCATATATACATAGATAGCCAGATTCAAAAGGGGTCTATTGCTTCCGGAGTCACTCGACTACTTTCTAGTCTAATTTCCTCAAATAGATATTATATTCCGTCGATCTGCTATGCATAAAAACTGCAAGCGGATGAAAAAAAAAGGGTCTCTCGGGATGGAGAGACCAACACTACGATCGAGACGTCGAGGATCGAAGGACAACGGATCATCTACGCTTTCGGTTGGCGTCGACACCTGGAATTACTTCGGAGTGTAGTTAGAGCAGTGGACATTTGCGATCTGGCCAACTAGCCTTTGTCAAGATGCTTGGTGCTAGACACGTTGTATAGCTAATGGACGGACGTCATGGCTCCCCCGCATCTCCGGAGCTCGCTCCGGCCACAGCTCGTGCCCCTTCTTCCCCCTTCGGCCGGCTTCGCTCGTGGGCCCGTCGCCGCACCGGGCATGCCCTCACGCGCGCTGCACGCCTCCTTGCACTCTTGAGTCTTGCAAGTCGTCTCCACCGGGACCACCAGGCATTCTGCTCTGTGGTTCGTCACGGCCAGGCGGAAAAAGAGAGCCGGCATACTTCGTCAAAGACGTTGACTCGTCGAGGCCTGGAGCTGCAGGCTTTGCTGTTTTCGTATGGCGCTTGACCAACTGAGGCACTATATCTAGCGCACGGGCATGATCACAAGCCAGTCCGCCTCCATTCGCGTCCCTCGCTTCAAATGCTTCGAGCCCTGCCTCCATCCACCGTTGGCTCAATTGCTCGACCATGGACGGCAGTCTCTCGACCGGAGCCCAGCGCGAGGCTGATGGGCTGCGTGAGCGACATGTCGCCTCGCAGCGCGTAGAGGCTGCTGGCAAAGCAGCTCTCACGGCCAAGGCGGAAGCCGAAGAAGTTGGCAAGGATGGCAAGAAGAAGACCTTTGGCAGGACGCCCGACGGCACCGGTGAGTATCTGGCCCCTTTCCCGTCAATCGTAGTACTCGTGGATGGTCCTGGCATGTCAATGTCGACCATTGCTCCTGTTCCTCCGTTCCAATGGCCTGGAACGTGAGTCGGGACCGGACGCACATCGTCCATCCACGATGCCATTGCAAGGTCAGTGGTGCTAATGTGGTGACACAACGACAGTATTTACTGTCCCTCAAACCCGTGATATGGTGTCGCAGCTGCTGTCACCCACGGAACCCAAGAACCTGTCCGACCTCGTCGTCCTTGCGATCCTCGGCCTGCATATCGTTTCTCTCTGGCTCCTCCCATCGTCGGCGAGGGTCCCCGTCTTCGCAGCCGTCTACCTCTTCTGGCGTACCTGCTACAATGTCGGCATCGGTTGGCTGCTCCACAATCAGTCGAACCACAAGATGCTGGTCCGATGGGCGGAGCAGAGGAAGATCTTCATGAACCCGTCTACGGGAGAGAACCCTCACCCGGAACTGTACAGGCTGATCAAGCGCGAATTGGAAACGAAGATCCCCAAGGACTACGACTTTGACAAAGCCCCAATTGAATACAACACTTGGCTTGTATTTAGGCGTGTCGTTGATCTGATCCTGATGTGTGACTTTGTTTCTTACTGCCTGTTTGCAATAGCATGTTCGGGTCACCCTGCCAACGAGAGCCTTGGCGTGACGGTCCTGCGATGGTCCGCAGGCATTGTCCTGGTTCTGTTCAACCTGTGGGTCAAACTCGACGCCCACAGGGTTGTCAAGGACTTCGCGTGGTACTGGGGCGACTTCTTTTTCCTCATTGACCAAGAGTTGACATTCGACGGGGTGTTCGAAATGGCGCCCCATCCAATGTATTCAGTCGGCTATGCCGGCTACTACGGCATCTCGTTGATGGCAGCAAGCTACAAAGTGCTCTTCATTTCCATCATTGCGCATGCAGCACAGTTCGCCTTCTTGGTGTTTGTTGAGAACCCTCACATTGAGAAGACATACAACGCCCCTCCGCCCCGCAAGCGTACTACGGATCAAGATCCTGCCTCCGCAGTATCTCATGAGTCCTCAACGCCCAACGCGCCATCCGTTGCCGCCGAAAACCTGCCCCCCGTGCCAGCCCCGTCGACTAAGCCGCCACCAGCCACCCACAACCTCCTTGGCCTGCACAACCTGGATCTATATCGGATCACGGATTCGTCTATCATCCTCATTCAACTGCTCATATTCGCCCTGACTGCCCTGACACCGTCAACCCCGATCTATCAGTTCTTCTTCGTACTCAACGCTGCCCTCTGGAGAATCTGGTACTCGGTGGGCATCGGCTATCTCCTTAATCGGCAATCAAAGAGTAAGGCGTGGACCCGGCACTTTGTCAAGTTTGGCGAAAGCCCCGACGAGGCATGGCGCCAGTGGAAAGGAACCTACCATCTGAGCCAGACCCTGTGCTACGCGAGTTTTATTGCCGCTGCCTGGAAGATGTATTCCTTCCCAGTTGACTGGGCATATGGCATGGCGCTGCTGAAACATGTCCTGGGAGCTGGTCTGATCGCCTTGCAGATCTGGACGGCAGTTAGCATCTATGAGTCTCTCGGAGAATTTGGCTGGTTCTTTGGGGACTTTTTCTTTGATGCGTCGTCCAAGTTGACCTACCAGGGTATCTACCGTTTCCTGAACAACCCTGAGCGTGTCCTCGGTCTGGCTGGCGTTTGGGGGGCCGTCCTGATCACCAGCAGCAAAGCAATTCTCTTTCTCGCTCTGCTCAGCCATATCCTGAGCTTGGGATTCATCCAATTCGTCGAGCGTCCACACATGCAGAAGCTCTACGGCAGAAGCTTGCGGCAGGATGCCGGCCTGGTCAGAAGTTTGAAGAAGACCTTGCCTCCCCCTCTGAAGCAGCTGCACGGCAGCGTGGATAAGATAGTTGACGAGTCCTTCGAGCTTGTCGAGGAGCTTGTAGAGGCCGCTCGACCAAAGCTGGCAGCTGGGGTCAACACTATCGTAAAGGATACCACTGCGCTTTTCCAGAAGTATCCTGCTCGGATCACCATTTCTCGCATCGAACCCGATCTTGCCGGCTACGACCTTCGCGACTACTCTCTGGAGATCGAGGGAACAAGCTCTTATCCAATGGCGGAGTCGGAGAGACGTAGTGGCAAGGAAGGTATCAATGGCCGCATGCCTCTTGACCGGAGAGGCGATGCTGAGAATCTGATGTTTGAATACGGTGCGCCAATCAAAGTCAAGTGGACAGCTCCCCTGAATCACAGCAAGAAGGACTGGGTTGGTCTGTACATGGTCACGGATAATACCTCCCGTGAAGTTACCCGGGTGTCATCTCAGGGCCGATGGATCGCTACCAACAAGGGTTCTTATGACACCTTGACCTGCGAAAAGGGAATCATCTCCAGTGACGTTATCATACCCGCTTCTGAGCGCAAGGACGGTGAACCCCGTGATCTCGCATCCGGCGAGATGGTCTTTGAGGGCGACAAGCTCTGGTGGACACAGGGTGTCTTTGAGTTCCGATACCATCACAATGGCAAACACAACGTCATGGCCATCTCCAGACCGTTTGAGATCCGTATCGGGCGATTCGATGAGGATGAGGTCGAGGCGGATGACCACGGCATGGTACAGAGGGCCGTTGAGAATGCCCTTCTGCCCGTTGTCCGAAACTGCTTCGATCGCGACCCGGATATCGCACCCGAGACTGTGGATGAGCAGTATGGCGCCCTTGTTGAGCGTGACGGCAAGTACGCGAAGAGAGTCGTATTCGCGGTGCACCAGATGTGAGTATCATCGTTCGCCCACGCATAATTTTTAACACATTCGTTATCGATACTAACTGTGATCTTTCCCGGGCAGGTTCGGTATTGAATTCGCTCCTGCAGTTGTCCGCGCCGATGGCAACGTCCGCAACCTGGCGTGGCGGATATGCAACGCTAAGAAAGTCCTGGTATGCAGAACTTGAGTTCACTACGACTTTCCCAGACCCGTCATGTTATTATCACGCCTAGACATCTGTCTTCTTTCTTAATTTTTTTAATCCTAATTTTCGACTCGGAATTACTGCACTCACCGCTATGGAGAGCTTCAGCTAATTACCCCTTTTTACAACCGCAACAGGCACCATACAGCATGTCAAGATCGAGGGGGACCACGACACCGACCGAGGAGAAGGAACAATTCTTGAAATAGACCGAAATGACGGCACAACCCGAGAATCTCGATGTTATTCATTTCCCTGTGAAACCAGAAGGACGAAAACTCAGCACGACCCCAAAAGCACACATAGATACCATACCGGCTTCAGGCGTGAGGGGAGTGGGATAGAACGAAAGAATAGAAGTATACTAAATGGGCCTGGTTCTGGGAGGTTTTTATGCATGCATTATTATTAATGTCGACTTGTTGACGTTGAGAACGACGGGATGTGAAATTAATGTGTTGCTGCTCCATGCCATTGACCCTTTTTTTCAGAGCCTAGTGAAAAAAAGGCATAAAAAGAAGAAACGGTTTCTCCTCTCCTCTCTCTTCAGTGGATGTTATGTTTTCGGTGCTTGTCTATGCTATTCTATGCTACTATTACTATCCGTTGATTTGTAGTGACGATGATGGTGATTTCAATGGCGATAGTGATGAGGAGGTGTCGTGAATTAAGTGTACTTTACATAGATATAGGTGCCTAGCATACATATCTTTATTTACGCATGTGTTTAAAGTGATCAGAAGAAACACGTTCGGTGGTGGAACCTGGTTCTCTGTACGGAGTATATTCCTCTTCTACGCCGCGTCCGACTTCTGTGCCGGACTAATAGAAGACTAAGATGGCACCTTCTAAAACAAACCATTAAGTCAATTCAATTCAACTGTATCTTCTATTCATTGGTCATCTGGAGGACATGTAATTTAAGATACTAGACCAAGCAGCGATGGCCACCGCGGGCCGGCCCGGCCGGACGTTGGGTAGGGTAGGTAGGAGGTAGAGCCACATTAATCAAGTTTAACCTGTATATTATACTCAATTCAAAGAAAAACCCGTCAGCAAACATAGTTCTACTACTTCTCTGACCTGACAAGCAGCTGGCTAGGTGGCTAGCTAGCTAGCTAGCTGACCGTTGCAGCCGCAAGTTCAAGTCAGATAAACACCACGAGTGAAGTTGTCCACGACGAATGAAAACATCGTCAAAAAAAATTTCAGCAAAAAGCCAATTTACTCATCCTATCCCCTGCCCAGTTCTTCTCCCCTCAGTCAGAACCAGTTACCCAGAACGGGCACCCATGTTCGAGGGGTGTATATAGAAAAGGGCACGAAGTCGAGCGTTTGTGCTGGAAAAGGAACAAAAGACACCACAGTACAGTACAGAGCAACGACCGCCACCCCTCCATCCATCATCCATCAACCAGACGAAGCAGAAATTCTCCACAACCTATCATCCCTTTCGAGTCCCTCGAACAAGTATAAATATGTAAGAGGGACGAAAAAGTCCGGTATCAGGGAGACCTGCGTTGCCTAGCCTGGCGTAGCCTGGATGGATTGGGTTTGGTGGGGTCTGTCGCTGTTTGTATTTGTACTGCTCTGCATTCTTTGTGAGTTTCGCCAGCACGTTGACTCGAGAGGAGGGGTATCTCCCGTGGATGTAGAGAGAGAGTTTTCGTTGAATGGATTGACATGGTGACATCATGGCATGCGTATTGGATTATAGAGGGAGATAGAGAGCTGCTTTGGGGTTTTTTGGAGGTCTTCGCGTTGAGGAGTTGTGCATCTTACAATTTTATACTTACTATTGGTCAGTCTGAAAAATTCGAGGACTGAATACCCTGCATTATATGCCGTGTTGTTAGCGATTCGTACTCTCGGATGCGAAGGAGTGAGAACAGGTATGGCATTAAATGAGAAATAGTGACAGCATCAGAATGTTTTTGGTAATGGTATTTGGTTTTCTTCAATGAGGTTGCAGAAGCAGAACTGAAGAAAGGTTGCTCATCATAGAAGCTGTGGGAAAGAGAATGGAGGAATGACATGCGGTGCGTACCCTTTATATATTTTAAGCTGCAAAAGCATTTTTCTCTAGCGAGAGTCAGCCGGTTGTCATTTTTTATTTTACCCCTGTCTGACGGAGATGTTAGCACAGAGTATCGTCACAGATACATTTGATAGTGACCTCAGGAAGAGAGGAGAAGCGAGTCAGATGGTAGTGCATGTTGTTCAATGGCTCATGATGGTGTCACCGTGAACTTGAACTTTTGGTTCGTTTTCCTCATGCTGGTGCTGCTTGCGAATAATAGGTTTTTTAGCGGGAATGCTCACCTTGTATGTTAGTGCTCGAGCTGGTTGTATTCCAGCTCTACATATTAGATTCCCCATCTAAGGTAGGCGGTGCAATTATTAGAGGATCTGCTGTTCCAGCAGCAAATCCTGTGTGTGCACTGTGTGGAAGAGAGAAATAATCCAACCGCACCTGGCGGTTGTTGAGAAAAAAGTGCGGCTCTTTTTAGCTCCACACCACATACCCCAGCAAACACTGCAAACATCACTCCAAATCTGTAGGATTTCCGTTTCTGGGATTGAACATTGAAAGTTCACGACAAGCGTTTCTACACCACATTTTCCCTTCCCTCGTTTTTTGCTAGTTCAGCAGTTTGGTAAAATGCAAAGTCATGTGTGATGACTGACAGAAGAAGAATCAATGGGCCGCCGAGCGGCACAAGGCCGCCGGTCTTTGTGTCCCTGCTGAAGTCTGCGACGGGCGCTGCGGCAGACAGACCGACGCGCACGAGGCAACCTGCCGAACTGAGGAAGATATGTAAGGATTGAAAATTCCCTAGTGAAAAAGTATATTATGTGCAGATGAAAACTTATATATTTTCTCTATTTCAGTCCTGAAAACCGGTCTCGTCCCCTCCGCCACGGGCTCCGCATATCTTGAACTCGAACCTCCAAGCCCCGCACAACAGTCGACCTCCAAATCCCTAATCCCGCGCTCGTCTGCTCTGAAGCTGATATGCACGGTCCACGGACCGAAGCCGCTGCCACGCTCCGCGGCGTTTTCTCCAAACATCGTCCTCACAACACACGTCAAGTATGCGCCTTTCGCTGCCCGCCGACGGAAGGGATACATCCGGGACGCCAGCGAGCGCGACCTCGGCGTGCACCTCGAGACGGCGCTCCGGGGTGCGATCATCGCCGAGCGCTGGCCCAAAAGCGCGCTGGACATCACGATCACGGTGCTCGAGGCGGAGGATGATCGATGGTGGGGCGACGCGCCAGGATCGCAGGATGCGTCGTGGGGGTTGATGAACGTCCTGGCCGGTTGCATCACGGCTGCATCGGCCGCGATTGTGGACGCTCGCATCGACTGCCTCGATCTCGTGACGGGGGGCGTGGCTGCTCTGGTTGCAGACGAAGCAGAGGAGGGCACGGAGGAGGGAGCTCCAAAACTGGTGCTGGACCCGAATCCGGCTGAGCATCGGTCGATCATCTCAGCCTGTGTTGTCGGTTATCTGCCGGCCCGGGACGAGATCACGGAGCTGTGGCTCAAAGGCGATACGTCAAGAGTGGCACTGGGTGCTGAGGACAAGCGCTCTGGCCATGAGGCTCTGATAGATGGCGCAGTGGATGCCGCCCGTGGAGTGCAGACGGTGCTGGCAGAGGCTGTAAGAGAGTCGGCAGAGCGATTTGCCAGCCAGGGAGCTCTGTCAGCAGGGGCTACGGACCATAATGGAGATGTTGAAATGAAGATATGAACATGATGTTCAGGTTGATTCTACGCACAACACATTTTTAAGTCAAAAGAGTGTTGAAAAAATGTGGCTTATGTGGTTCTTATATGTCTCTACAGAAGGCTGGAATTAATGAAACAGAAAGAGATACCGTTCCCTTTGCTTCCAGGCTAATTCTAAGGGAGCCTTTTTTTTATCTGCTCCACAGATGTGTGTACACAGGATGCATAGGCTACGTATGTCTCATAGACAGATAGACGCGTAACGCTTGCCTGCAGTCTGCTTTGAAAGAACTGCCATTTTGTCCCACTCTGCTATTAAAGAAAGCTGCAACATGTTTTCACTTGTACAGTGTCGTTCCAACACAGTCCTAGATAGACATCCTTCTCAGCAGATCTTTCCCACACTTCCAACACAACCTGTTTCTCTCCTCTTTCCCATTTAACAACACATACCATTCCTCATCCTCCTTGTAATCTTTGCCCAGTTATTAGTTTCCAAAGCTTCCCCGAACAAGCTCACTCAAGCTTTCTCACACCCCATCTTCACCTCCTTGCTTCGGGGAACACAACCTCAACACAACAGAACAAGTCAGCAAATAAATATGCCGTCCAAGATCCAGCTTGATGTGAACCTCTGGTTCCTCTATATCTGTCTTCAAAAGTCAGATTACAAGACTGTAAGTCATCCTGTTCCTGGTAGCTCCAGAAGGACAACACAAATCATGATCTGTTTTGACCTTCCTTATTTCTCCTTGCTTAAATAGTGATCAAATTATTATTATAGATACTGACTTCCCTCCAGATCGATTTCCATGCTGTCGGGGAAGTGACAAACCTCAACGCCCCCGCGGCTCGTATGAGGTTCACGCGTTTGAAGAAGCAGATCGAAAATGGAAGCTTCAACATCAACACAATGAAGACGACCCCGTCGGGATTGAACACCTCTGATAAGAACAGGAGTTCGAAATCTCGGAAAAACACCAAAGCCAAAACCGAGAAGGAAATTGAAAACGACACTCAAACAGTCTTCAAAACAGAACCCGCGGCCAGCGCCGAACCGGAAGAACACAACACGATACGGATGAGCATGCGGCCGCGAAATACGACGATCAAGTTGGAAGACCCGTTCACTGACTATGGGCTGGCTACTGATATCGACAAGTACGACAAGTATGAGAGTGAGGGCAGTCTCTATGTAGCCGATGATGCCGACGTCGACAGTGACGATGATGTGCCGCTGGCGAAGAAGAGAAAGATGGCGCTGGCATCTTCAGCATCGAAGAGGGTCCGGCGGTCATCGCACGGGTCGGCTAAGCAAAGGCAGACTCAAGTCTGCAAGGATAGAAATGAAAGCCTGAGCCAGGAAGTAACAGCGCAGGAGAAAGGAACTGGCAATGGTTCAGCGAAAGCAGAACATGTCAAAGGTCATGGAATTGACAATGTTTCAAATATATCCATGACCATGAGTGTTGAGATGAGTATGGGAAATACCTCCGAGGAACACTATCAGCGTGGTAGCAGTGCAGAAGGAAAAGCAAAACCAGTGGAGAACGCTTCCACGAGGCTATCTCCATTTTACCCATCTCCTGTCCATCCAACGGGCGTTGTCTCGCATGGCCAAAACAGCTATGTCGCGGATCCATTTTGGAATCCTCTGTCCTACTCCTTTCGCTCGTCCTCGGGCAGCAGTAACAGAGGATTCCCAGACACTCGCAGCATCAGCATCACGACAGACCTGAAGCGAGACAGTCTCTCTGAATTTCCAGTGCAGAAATCCTCTGCGAAGCCCCGGCCGCCCTTGGGTGTACCAGCTGCTGATTTCAGGCGGGAGGGCTTCATGTCGTGGAGAGAGACGGCGGCACGCGCTAGGGCTCTTCAGCGAGGAGCTTGGCCTATCTCGAAGATCAAGAACGATACGGACTCTGATTCAACTGTGAAGCCTGAAAAGGGGACAGGCGGCCAAGAGCATAATAATGCCAGTCAGCCCCCCTTGAGCGGAGAAGCAGGATCCTTGTCCCCATCCGACTCAAGTCGCCGTCAAGGCACCAAAATTGTCATCAATCTTGATGACGATCCGTATCAGTAGAAGGGTTGGTTGTATGAAATGAGTTTCATGTGGAATGGAAGATGAACATCGTGTGGAATCTGAGAAGCCTTGTACAGTTGTGAACTGTTGGTTTGATTATCTGCCAATTTGGGATGATGGCCTCTGTGTGGATTGAACTGTCTTCTGATTCCACTTCTTTGTTGCGGGGAAGGATGAGATATCCGTTGTTTTACTAACAATAGAGTTAAGAAATTTAACCTTTTCTGAGCTCATGGCAATGCTCACATGGTACCTGATCAGATCTGTACACATAGATACATACTTAGCCTGCTCCGAAGTGCGGCCGGAGTCTCCGACTCCTGGGCAGAGACGAGCCTTGCTAATAATGTCGAATCGTCAATATCGATCGATCGGGCCATCTCGGTTAAGCCTGGCAAGATCGTGCACGTAGCCTGCTGGGGTTTGTGCTCCATGGCTTGCTTGGGATCGGCGCCATGCAGGTGAAGACTTTTGGCTCAGGGGTATTATCTACGGAGTAGTACTCCGTATCTGCAGAGTAATGCCACACACAAGTGCCTTATTTCCAGCACACGCCAAGGAGGTGGAAGCGACCGTCGCGGCACGGGACAGGCAATGGACAACGTGACAGCATGCGTCACGCATGTTTCGAAACAAATCATGATCCCCGACCTCGGCTTTCCTCCCATCTTTCTGCCCAACTCTTGTTCTCGTCTGGAGATACCCACATGGGTACCTAACCGAGACATCTGCCAATAAAGGCAAAACAGCTGAAGAACAGAATCCCCAGCCTCAACATCCTCCATGAAAATTCTTCTGTGCAGTCTGTGTCTATTGCGCGGAGCACGGTTCCGCAGTAGAACTGGCTTGAAGACTGGGGAAGGCTGAAGACGGAACCCCTGGCCCTGGCGTCAACTCAAATTCCGAGTTACTAACAATAAGTAGCCTAGCCAGGCACAGGTGGCAGATACTGGCGCACCCGCTCCTAAAAGATAGCGTGATTTTTGACGATCAGCCAGATGTGAACGCCAATAACAGATCTCCATATTAAGCCCACTAACCCATGAAAGAATACGGAGAGCGATCCCGTACGGAATACGGACTCCAGTCCCGTACTCAGAGTTCTCACACACTGCAGAGACTCTTCTGCTCAGTGAGATGATGACTTTCTCAAGTCCTGGAGCCTTTTTCACCGGTCAAAGTTAGAGCCGTCCAGTAGCCATTCTGGACACGCTGCTCTAGTCTCTACTCCCGGCTCCGTATAGGTCTGACTCAACTACTACTGTGCGATCCCGCGCGCCAATTGCGGCTTGGCCAAAGTGCCATCGATCAATTTGTCCGTCCAAGACGCCCCGCTCACCCCATCTTGCGAACTGGAGCGTTTAGGTGATCTCTGCACTCGAGTCGCGCCCGCTCCGCGTCAGTTCAGCCCCATCACACCCATGGCTGTGGAAAAGACCGGGCTCTCTTCCCCTGGTGCAAGACTAGGGACCCAATCCTGCAGTGATGGCACAAAGCATCTGCTTGCGGCTTCCTTGGGGACTGCTTCTGGCCGTCTATGCCAGCGACCATGGTTGCTTGTTGACCATCTCCTGCGCGTTGAAAAATCTCAATTGCATCATGAAGTGAAGCTTTGTCGCTCATTTGCTTCCCCTTTGTCTAAACCAGGGCTTTCTTTTGTCTGATTTGCAATCTATACTCTTATTTATGGCACAGATTCGAGTCTGGTCTCCTCTCGCTGAGCATCTCTTCCGTGTACTTGCATTCCGACGGCTGTTCTCTCGCTTCGACCCTGATTGAAGAATGATGCTAGTCTTTGTTGGACAGGAACCGCAATAAAAGATACTCACACCTCCGCGCTCTCTTCCACAGGGACTTTGAATTCGGTTGTCGATCATGGTGGGCTTGAGGAGATTCTTCAGTGTGGAGAAGGGTCGTTCACACCGACCTGCAGTTCTCGGACAAAAGGATGTTGCATCAAGAGATTTTAATTACTTGCAGGGCATAGATAACGACCCTTATGGTTCGTCAACGGGTCCATTATCTCCATTGGATTCTCCGCCTCCTATGTCGCCGGGTTTGAAGTCTCCTCGAGCGTTAGACGTGGACCATCACCTACAAGGAATTGAGCGACAGTTCGAACAATTGCACGAGCGCTTTGGCGCACGTCCATGGTCTTCTTCGCAATCTCACAGTGATACCTCAAGCTCATCCGCTGCTCCTCGCCACGTTGACGTCGTGGAAGCCTTATTTTCGTCGCATCGTTATAACATCAACGCGAAATGGTTGCCCATAACTCCATACAACGAAGATGTTGCTGATCGCAACATGTCCAGACCAAAGGACAATCAAACAACTTCCCATTCCCGGGCCCCATCTGTAATATACAAGGAGGACGTGGCAGATGGAAAAAGCGATCATTCGCGGACTCCGAATCGAGACTCTAAGCTGCTTGGGGATGGAAGGCAGCATTGCAGGATCATAGTTACTACATCGCAGGAGGACTTACAACGCTTCCCCCGACCTCCCACTACCCTTCCCACTGCCGCCATTTCTCGCGCTGCGCGAACAGGACCTGATAGTAGTTTGCGTTCTCAGAACTTGGCACCAAATCTATCGGCGGAACGGACCGATCTCTCCCAGAACGTCACTGCGTGCAGCTCAGACCAACGGTTGGACATCCCACAAGGTCAAAAAGCTGGCGAAAGCCCGAGAAACGTCCGACCTATATCAAGGAAAAATATGCGGGATCTATCCATCAATACGGAGTTGGCAGCTTCGGGGAGACGTCCTGCAAAGATAGAGCATCGAGCGAATCAACCGCCGACGTCACACCAGCACTTGGCAGGACCGAGTCCCAGTATTGATGAAATCGTAAACAGTCCGCTGCCAGTTGCAACGCCAACTTCAATAGCCCCACAGCCTACTACAAGCTACAATTTTGAGGAGATAATGGATATGTTCAGGCAAGCCTATGAATCCTCGCAAGCTACAAGTCCACAACCCACCTTTGAGACTCTGGAGGACGCTATCGTTCGGGAGATCAACTCTCATGAAGCTTTTCGTCGCCTGCCGGTTCCTGACTCGGGTCCACCCTTTACCCCGTCCCCGACCCAGGAGACTTTTAGTGGCGACGCAGTAGCGCCGGGAAGGCCAGGATCAAGTAAGGGTTCAGATAAGGAAAATCACTTAACAAAACTCATTCGCAAAGGCTCTCTGGGGCGAAAGAGGAGGAACTCAGATGGTGCATCTAAGGCTCTCCCCCCCACAAATGCTCCAAAGGGGCATGACAAAATATTCAGGCGGAGTCCTGATCTATCCGGCCGCAGCAGAAGCCATACATATAGCCAACCTCCTACCGCTGATTTGATTGAGTCGGTCCAACGGATGCAGCAAGTTCGGGGCGAAAAGTCTAAGGAACCAGGCTCATTCCGGGGCGTGCGTCCAAAAGTCCTTCATGGACGGACCAAGTCTGATCCCAAGAGAATTCCAAAAGCCCAGGACGTATCGACAATGCCAATGCCGAATCCCCCACCCTCTGTACGTCGAATGCGAGCACATTCGTCAGCAACTGTCAGAGGGAGTCGGTCTGATTTTGCACAAGACAACGATGAAGACAGCGTTATCGAGCTCCCCCATGTCGACCCGCCCCATGTGCAGATAAGAAGCGTCGATGAAAACAACGTCACATACATTTTCAACGCGCAACTACCGCTTGATCCCGATGAGTTAAGAAATTTGACAGGTAAAGCGTCCAAAAAGAACGCTATAGGGAGCAATACAGCAGACAGAGTTTCGGGAAAACCCTCCGTTCCACTCACCGAGAAGCGAATGCCGCTTCCAGGAGGCAGCCTCAACAAGGATCAGCTTGATTCGAGGCAGACGGTGTGGTGAATGGATGGCTTTATTTAAATTTTATGCAGTGTATTATTTTGCAATCGTGTCACGTCGATTGCTTTTTTTAATTATTCTACGTCATTCCTTTGCTTTTCTATCTTTCTAGTGTACTATCTTTAACACCCAGAGCTTGAACATAACGCTCTTAATCGGCGCTCGTTTCTAACCTTTAATTGTCTTGTCTTTCATTAACGACATATCCTTTTTTCCCCTTGCACATACATCTTCGAGACACTTGTCTAAATAGGTATGCATATATTGGCAGTCATGGATTCTCGGATCTTGCAAGGGGTGATTCATAGTCCTGCATATGATACATTTCTTCTGTCAAAATATTGAATGGACAAATTTGCATTGACAATCTACATGGACTATATTTGGCTGCCAGATACCGGAATATCTTCCTGAGGTCTACTACTACATCTTGCATATTAGATAGGAGGCTACCGGCAATAGAGAAAAATAGGTCTACAAACGAACATTTTTGCAAGACGTCTGAACTGGTTTCTATTATGATACATCTTCTGCAACATGCCAGGTCTACCAAGGCTATTAGTTTTAGTTTTATTCTTTGTTATGGCGTGATTTCTACTACTAGTAGCTCGTCTCATCGTCATGGAAAGTTTCTATTTCTATCTGATTACCGCAGGCTTTGAAAAACAAATGCAATTAACACCTTATTAATCCTCCGATCAGAGTTATATTCACGGGAATCTCATGAATCAATTGGTACATTTCTCATATTGTGATAAGAACCCCGTAATAACAAGAGGGGGCTCAATGCCACGTCTACTTACCATCACCATCACTGGAATATCATCACACGGACATCGAAGTCATCGATACACTACATACTGTGTACATAGAAGTCATCTCCATTTAATCTGCCTCTTATCCTCATTGCTTTAAATGACATGGGTCTCTGGCAGCTATTTAGCTGACCAACACAGCTGAACATGAAATATGAGCCCTTCCCCTGCACCTATACCTACACCACGCATTCATGTCTCGCCTGAGATTCGGAAGGGAAAAAGAAAAGCGTAAAACATCCGCAGTGCCATCGTCTCCATGAATTTCATAACTCGATCGGGTATGACTTGAATGCGAATCGCTTAGTACGAACCTATGTGGATCGATGTTAGTCATTGAAAATACTGTACAAAGAAAAGGAGATGACTTACGTCCGAACATGCACCACTTCTCCGCAGGTCTGTTACAGTGTGGGTTCGTACACTTGGTCACACCGGGCACGATACCCTCTGGCTGATCGAAGGGGATGCACAGGGACTTGGCACCCATGCTGGGCGCACGGGCATCCTGGGGCTGGTCGCTGTCTTCCTCCGCCTTACGGGCGCTCATTTCCTTGATCTGGTCCTCGCATGCCTCAGTCAGGCAGTGTGGGATCAGGCAGACGTTCTTGTCGTTCAGAGCGGGGCAGAAGTCGTCCCAGTTGGTAATAATCTTCCGGTGAGCGCGGTATTCTTCGTCTGCACGCCTGAACATATCGTTGTGGATGGTGTCGAGAAGGGCTGGAATGGCAGTGCCAAGTTCAGTGATTGGGATGGTGGACTTGCCGTCCTTGCCAGGGATATCACGGCGGGCAACGGTGACGAACCCGCCAGCTGACTCTCCAGGACCGAACTCAATGCGCACAGGCACACCTCGGAGTTCCCAGTCGTTGAACTTGTAGCCGGGAGAGTAGCCCTCTCTAAAGTCACAGTGAACGCGGACGCCAGCAGCGGAGATGGAAGCAGCCAGGCCTTCAATTTCTTTGTACAGTTTCTGCCTCTCCTCGTCTGTCGTCTTGGCAGTAATGCCAACAGGGACAATAACCGTCTGGATCTCCGCGACGCGAGGTGGGAGGACTAGACCGTGGTTGTCACTGTGGATCATAACCATGACACCGATAGTACGGGTGGAGAGACCCCAAGAGTTTTGCCAGACGTACAGCGGAGGCTTCTTCTCTTCACCCTTGGACGATGGGTCCTCGACAGTGATGTTAAACATCTTGCTGAAGTTCTGGCCCAGGCCGTGAGATGTAGCACCCTGGATACCGCGACCGGTCGCTGGAATATATCCTTCGACCGTAGTAGTGTAGAGACCACCAGCGAACTTTTCCTTCTCCGTCTTCTGACCCTTCACGACGGGGACAGCAAGGAGTTCCTCGTAGACCTTAGCATAAAGGTCAAGAATCTGCAAGACCTCTTCCCTTGCGGCAGCTTCCGTCAAGTGTGCAGTGTGACCTTCCTGCCAGAGGAATTCCCGGGTACGCAGGAACGGCTGAGGATGCTTGAACTCCCAGCGAACAACGGAGTTCCACTGGTTGAGTTTGAGAGGAAGGTCACGGTGGCTTCGAATCCACTTGGCGTAGTACGGGTACATAACAGTCTCGGATGTTGGACGGATGGCAATCTTCCGCTCTAGTGGAGAAGAACCGCTGGCATACTGTCAGCATCAGGGAATTCATTAGGGAATTCCAGAGACCATACGCATGAGTGACCCAGGCAACCTCCGCGGCAAACCCTTCGATGTGATCTTTTTCTCTCTGCAAAACATCTTCAGAGACGAATAGAGGGAACGAACAGTTCTTAACGCCCATCTTCTTGATCCTCTCGTTGAACCATTGTTGGATCTGTTCCCAGATAAAGTACGAGGCAGGCTGGCGCGTTTTTAGCATAAGAGCAACAATAATAACGGCTGCCGGAGTTCATTACCTTAAGAATAAAGCATCCAGAAACATCGTAGTAGTCCAGCATATCTCCTTTTGTCAAGACTTGCTGGTACCAGCTTGCGAAATCATCTTCCTTCGCGACATCTATACCAATAAGGGCAGCGCCTTCAATTTTCTTCTTGGGAGCCTTAGAAGGACCCTTTTTTGTCTCTTCCTTTGCAACACCCTTGTTTACTTCCTTCTGACCTTTCTCTGCAGCCTGCTTCGCCATCTTAGCAGCTTTCTTTGCAGCGTTCTTCGACATCTCGCCCTGGGGAGCTTCGCCCTCGGCGGGGGCCTTGGTACGGTCGGGGAGATTTAGAGTGGCAGCTTCGTCAGGAGTGACCGGCTGCTCAGCAAGATCCTGACTCGACATGATTGCAACAGATGTTGGGGGAACCTGATCTGTAATCCGTCAAGAAGAGATAAAGGGAAGGCTGGTGCGATGGCGAATTGCTGCAGACTTGTCTCTTGAGGCGAAATGACTCCCCCTCGTCAAAGTGGGATGTATCTCGAATAGTTGACCGCCTTGGGGCGGCAGAACTTTTAGCGCGACTGCTTGCCAGACCTTCGAAAAGTGTCGCTCGGCTTCAGCCAGTCGGAGCTTCGAAGACACTCAAAACACCACCTCTGTCTATTTCGCAAGGATGGCGAGCATTTTCGAGCAGCCGCGGAATGCGGGCACTCTGTGTAGGAACTCACTCTGTCTTCTCCACATCAGGATCATAGCTGACCAACTCACACAGTCCTGGGGGGGCAGAAAATCACCGGCGCAGATGTTCGAGACCAGAATGGTATGTGGGCAACCCTCTTAACAGGGCTCTTTGCGTATAAGCTGACGTCTTTTAGTTATGGCGACGCAGGCCATCGCAAATGTGGTCAAAAGCTCTTTCGGCCCCTCCGGTTTGGACAAGATGATGGTGGATGATATCGGGGTATGACGGCTACTACCCCTCACGATACCTGACTCGTCTAACGTGGCTTTAGGATGTCACTGTGACAAACGATGGAGCGACTATTCTTAGTCTTTTGGATATCGAGCATCCTGCTGCCAAGATCCTGGTAGACTTGGCTCAGCAGCAGGATAAGGAGGTACGAGTTACACGTCGTCCCATGTATCTCTCAAGCTTCTCAACTGAGACCCTGCCAGGTTGGAGATGGCACTACATCTGTCGTCCTCATCGCTTCAGAACTCCTGCGACGAGCCAACGAGCTTATGAAGAACCGCATACACCCCACCACCATCATTAACGGCTACAGATTGGCTCTCCGGGAAGCCGTCAAGTACATGAACGAGAACATCACCACTAAGGTCGAGAACCTGGGGAGGGACAGCTTGATCAACATTGCCAAGACGTCCATGTCCAGCAAGATCATCGGTGCGGATGCGGATTTCTTCGCCAACATGGTTGTTGACGCGATGATGTTGGTAAAGACTACGAACCCGAAGAACGAAGTTAAATACCCCGTGAAGGCCGTGAACGTGCTGAAGGCGCATGGAAAGAGCGCTACCGAATCGATGCTCATTAAGGGCTACGCTCTTAACTGCACCGTCGCCTCCCAGGCTATGAAGACTCGGATAACAGATGCAAAGATCGCTTGTCTCGACATGAACCTGCAGAAGGAGAGAATGAAGCTTGGCGTTCAGATCACGATTGATGACCCTGAGCAGCTTGAGAAGATCCGAGAGCGAGAGTCCGGAATCGTCCTGGAGAGGGTTGAGATGATCCTCAAGGCTGGAGCGAATGTCATATTGACCACCAAGGGTATCGATGACATGGTGCTGAAGCTGTTCGTTGAGAGGGGAGCTATGGCGGTTAGACGGGCTAAGAAGGAGGACCTGAGACGGATAGCGAAGGCTACTGGAGCTACTCTTGTGAGCACTCTCTCTGACCTCAACGGTGATGAGAAGTTCGAGCCGTCGTACCTGGGACATGCAGAGGAGGTCGTGCAAGAGCGGATATCGGACGATGAGTGCATCCTCATCAAGGGCACCAAGGTTCACACCTCTGCGTCGATCATCCTTCGCGGACCCAATGACTTCCAGCTCGATGAGATGGAGCGTTCGGTCCATGACTCCCTTTGTGCAGTGAAGCGGACGCTGGAGAGCGGTAGCATTGTCCCTGGTGGTGGTGCCGTCGAGACTGCCCTTCACATCTACCTTGAGGAATTCGCCGTCACAGTGGTAAGTAGCTACCTCAGCGTCGGCTCCTGATGAAGCCAGCTATAGTTAAATCTAACTCATGTCGTACCCAGGGCTCCCGAGAACAACTTGCCATCGGTGAATTCGCTCAATCACTGCTTATCATCCCCAAGACCCTCGCCGTCAACGCAGCCAAGGACTCCTCGGAACTCGTCGCCCAGCTGCGCGTCCGCCACGCTCTCTCCCAGCGCGTCCAGGAGGGCGATGGCAAGGAGGAGGATGAGAAGGACATTGCCAAGAAGAAGACGTACCGTAATTACGGTCTTGATCTGACGAAGGGACGGGTGCATGACTGCGTCAAAGCTGGCGTGCTGGAACCCAGCATGAGCAAGGTCAAGCAGTTGAAGAGTGCTGTCGAGGCATGCATCGCCATCATGCGTATCGACACCATGATCAAGCTGGACCCGGAGAAGAAGGCGGAGGACGACAGACATGACGATCATTAGGTAAAGTAAACGGCTTCATATACTGCTCTTATTTGCGCTACGAAGTTCAAGAGCACAAGATCGAGGAACGTCAAGTAATGAAGGAGTCATTATGAAATAATTTGAGTTGCATTACCGTAAGCTTTTTGCTACTAATCGTAAACATGCACATAGTTTAAACTGCAGCAAGCTGTTCAATAGCTCACGGATGTAATCTGTAGTTGATCGAGGGGTTGGAAACAACATTGTGACTGTTCAACGCAACTGAACCAGCTATGTAGTAGTTGTACATAGTCTGAGTTACTGCTTGTATCACATCACAAGTATTTCCCGAGATAGAAAACAGGCCTGGGATTGAATTATCACTAGTATGCCCAGATCACTTCAGAAAATATGTTTATTCCCATATGGCTATGTACATTTTGAATCCTACATGAGTCATTATTAAACATCTATTTCTCCATAGACACCGATATCCCTTGCTGCGCCGTGTATCCCCGCCAACAGACAAAAAAAACAATGCAAGTAATAGCTGAAATGAAGCCCATGTGTCCAAGAAACCTGAGAAGAAAACGCCGTGCACAGTGCAACCGCATCCGGGACGCCCGTACGATGCTTCCAGGGAAGGAAACCGGAAAAAGAAAATAATAGCAACCCGCTCTTTCGTCATCGAATTCATTCCTCTTCGTCGTCATATGAGTCCTTTGTGTCGGCCCAGCCGCAGTGCCACCGTCTGCCCTCCGTTTCACCTCCCGTCCGCAGATCTCTCGCATCGGGTCCCTCGCGCCAGCACCTAGCGGTGTAGTCGTCGCTCACGGTGATCAATTCACCGCCCACCGTCCACGACACGGCGGAAACCTCCTTTTTGTGGCCCTCGATCAAAGCAGTTCCGGTCGTGTATATTGGGATGGTATCTTCTAACCGTCCAGACAGACCGACTCCAGAACTGGTGCGACGAAGACCAGCACGAGGAAACGCAGGGCGCTTAGCTTGGACAGCTTGCTCGTATGTATCAACAACAGGTTTCGAGGGAGACGAGTGATGGAAGCGTTCGTCTGTTGGAAAGAGAATTGCGCAATGATCACTGCTGCCGACAGCAATCATTTCTCCCTTATCATCAATGGCTTTCCGAACAGCAAGTTTGACGTAGAAGGAAGCGACCTGAAGGCGCGGGTGACGAAAACCATACAGGGGGCCGAGGCCTTCTTTGTCAGGCCCACCAGAACGTCGTGGAGGGGCGTTGTTCAGAGATAACTCCGGAGCATGTCCAAGGATTAAGTGCGAGGTCGAGTGAGCATACACGGTGCCATCTCTGCATAGTGTATACAGTCTCGAACCGTCACCACCGAATGCTATTGATGTCAGTCCGAAACGTCTGTATTTCACATGGCTGTCCGGCTCGCGGGTGGTCGAAAGGGGGACAGGTCGGCCACGCCTGATGTTGTAAGACGTGCGTAGATCCCACAGTCTAACGCAAGCATTTGCTTCGGATGCAGTGACGAATAGGTTCTCACGACCAGGGGGGAGAAATGCCAGGGACGTCACCGTGATATCTGCACGACCAGTTTGGGGTTCTGAGCGTTCGGCAGTTGATGTCCGTGGTGGCATCCACGCGTGGGCACCGTGTATGCTATTCAAAACTTGAGGGTACTTCATTTTGGGACACGAAGGAGGAGACTGGTCGACATCGGATTCAAGGGAGCACCTCACCTGCAACGCGGGTTTTTCGTATCCCTTGCACCTCAGATCCCAGATATTCACATTGCCGTCCCGACTGCAGGTTGCAATGACTTTGTCATTTGAGGTCGGCTGGAATTGGACACGCTTCACGGAAGAAACGTGGTTGGACAAACAGTAGATGGGTTTCTGGACGGTCATATCAATGACCAGTGTTGTTTGATCTCCGGAAGCAGTGGCCAATAGCTTGTCGTCTGAGGAGAACTCGAGGTCCATTATTGCGTTTACATGAGGACGGAACGTAAGGTACGACTTGGAAAAGCCGGTCTTGTCGTTTTTTGCAGATTCCAACAGCCTTATCCCTCCCTCCTCATCGCCAACCGCAACAAGAGAATTCGCTGTCTGGATGTCAGAACCTATCGCAACCACCGGCTGAGCTAGGGTTACTCACTGTTGCAGGAAGCAGTGCAAAATGGGAGTGCAAGATGGTCGCCAGCGAAGCTGATGCAGGAATGGAGGTCTTCCGGTCGCGTATAGAAGTCTGATGTCTGATCTTGCCATCCTAGAGCACTGAAAGTTAGAAATATGGAAATGCAGATAGAGGTGCCTCCAAAAAACTAACCTGTGCCGTAATTGGATCGTAGGATCACTTTGTTCCGTCGAGACCCAGTCACACTGCGCATATACAGCTCCCCAGAGGTCTGCAAGGCAACGGATCGGCGGATAGGCTTCACTTGGGGGGCGGTTTTAATGACATCGCATCCCGACTTCGACTCTTCGTCCCGAGTCGCGCAATTGACCTCGAGCTCGTTCACCGTCTTCTCGACCTCCCGATCATCATGGATATGGGATGCAACGTGAACCTTCCTCAGCGGCGATGACTGCTGGGGGGAGCCAGGGGATGAAAAGGACAACTTCCTTTTCCTGCATGGTGTCTGTGTGATATCTGCGAGTGTATTCTTGGGAGATCGATTGTCGCCGGTGTTCGATATCTTGGTAAATGCAGGACCCAGGCGGTTTAGAGCCGGAGAGCGAATCTCCTTCAAGGCCTGTCGACTGGTCTTGACGCTGCCAGCATTGTTCGCTGCATTGAGCGCAGAACGAGGCGTGAAGAACCTCCTGAAGGATCGCGGAGTTACTGGAGGAGGCTTCTTCGGTTTGCGTCGAGCGCCATCCTCTGATACTACCGAAGGCGGGGAAGATGGGACATCCTGGGACGAGGGCAAGTGAACCGGATCAGATCGTGGGACCTCAGGAAGAGCATGGACGCTGTCCATTGTGCGCACCGGGTGAACGGGGGAGGAGGCTCTGCATGAACGAGTGAATGGGAGCAGAACTAGAGCCACGAGGAGAGAATTGGAGCATGGTGGAGCCCCGGCCTGCTCACGTCGCGGCCGAGAACGAGACTCGCGGCCGTGTCGGGCGTGCCTTTCGTGTCGCGATGCGCCCGATGCGGCAGGCGGTCAGCGCCGCGTGTGTAGTGGTGCGCCATGCCCCAAACGGCAGGCGGTCGGCCCCCGCTGGACGCTGCCGCCCGAAATTTTGAATTTTGTAGCCCGCACTTTTTTCCGCAGGATCGAGAGCTCCGGAGCAGTGCCGTGAGCTTTTGGCCGTCGTTCGTTTCTTCTTCATCGCTCACGATGGCGCCCGTGAAGCGCAAGGGCAATGTCGCAGAGGACGCGGCTGTCCGTCAACCGCAGAAGCGCGCTCGAGTCGGAGCAGACGAGCAGAAAGATCAGAAGGAGAATGTCAAACCTTCTGAGCTTACCGTTCTGCGCGACGACGAACCGGCCTTCCCTCGTGGCGGAGGAAGCGTCTTGACTCCGCTCGAGAAGAAGCAGATCCATATCCAGGCTAAGAGAGATGTCTTGTTTGAGCAGAAAGGGTCTGGGAAGCCTGCCGGCGGCTTCGACAGCGAGGATGAGGAAGATGCTATGGAAGATGTAGACGAGTCTGCGCCTGCGCCCAAGAAGGCTCGCAAGGCGAAAACCAAAGGGAAAAAGAAGAATGCAGAGCAGGATGCGTCCGAAAAGCAGGGGGTCCGGATAGAGGGTCTCAATTTCAAGGTACGGTGCATATCCTGTCGGTGTGATATTTGTAGGCTAATGTGTATAGCGCATTGTCCCTGGGTCCATGATCTTGGGCCAAGTCTCCAGCATCAACGCTCACGATATCGCTCTCGCCTTACCTAACAACCTAACCGGCTATGTCCCGTTGACCGCCATCTCGAAAACCCTGGAGCAGAAACTCGAGAAGTTGTTGAATGAAGACGAAAACGAAGAGGAAGAAGAGTCCGAAGAAGATATCTTGGACCTGAAGAAGTACTTCCATCTGGGCCAGTATCTCCGCGCCTATGTCACTTCTACAGGAAGTGCGGGGACCGACCCCGCCAAGAGCAAGAAGAGGATAGAGCTCTCTATTGACCCAAGGAATGCGAATTCGGGACTTTCGAAGTCGGACCTGGTTGTGAACACCGCCGTTCAAGCCTCCGTCGTGAGCGTGGAAGACCATGGTTTGGTCATGGACCTTGGTATCGAAGGTGCTGATATTAAGGGTTTCATGTCTTCGAAGGAGATTGATCCAGAGATGGATTATTCGAGCATCAAAGAGGGATCTGTCTTCTTGTGTATGGTCACCGGCCATAATGCAAGCGGAACAGTAGTCAAACTCTCTGCCAATCTGCAATATTCTGCATCAATCAAGAAGTCCCACTTTCTCAGCACTGCGCCCACAATCAATTCTTTCCTTCCGGGAACTGCTGCGGAGATTCTCCTGACCGATGTATCATCTAACGGAATGGCTGGAAAGATCATGGGAATGTTGGATACCACGGTCGACCTCGTTCATTCAGGTGCCAACTCGGGGAAAGAAGATTTGACCAGAAAGTACCACACCGGTGCAAAGATAAAGGGACGTCTAATCTGTACCTTCCCAGCTTCGGAGCCATTCAAAGTCGGCTTCTCATTGCTTGATCACGTTCTCAAGTTTAAGGCTCCGGGCTACGGGCCTGATTCGAACGGAGCCCCTTCCATCTCTGCGATTATACCAGAGGCAAAGGTTGTCAAAGTTGACCCAGGTATGGGGCTCTATGTGGAGATTGGAGAAAAGAAACACCTTGGATTCGTCCATATCTCCAAAGTCTCGGATGGTAAAGTGGAAACTATTTCGTCCGACAAAGGGCCATTCAAAGTTGGGTCCACACATGAGGCGAGGATCATCGGTTATAATGCGTTGGATAATCTGTACTTGCTGTCTTTTGAAAGAAGCGTCATCGATCAACCTTTCCTCCGTCTTGAAGATGTGACCGTTGGTGCAGTGGTCAAAGGAAAGATTCAAAAGCTTTTGATTGGGCCCAATGGCATGGACGGACTGATAGTGTCCCTGGCCGAAGGCATTACCGGGCTTGTGCCATCGATGCACTTCGCTGACGCGGTGCTCCAGCACCCCGAGAAGAAATTCCGCGAAGGCATGACTGTTTCCGCTAGGGTTCTCTCTGTCAATCTCGAAAAGCGTCAGATCCGGTTGACCTTGAAGAAGACTCTATTGAACAGCGAGTCGGCCATCTGGAAAGACTACAAAGACATCACTCCAGGTGCTCAGTCTCCAGGGACAATAGTGAATATCCAGCCTCATGGCGCCGTGATCCAATTCTACGGTTCAGTTCGAGGCTTCCTGCCTGTCTCGGAGATGAGCGAGGCTTACATCAAGGACCCGTCCCAGCATTTCAGGGAAGGTCAAGTTGTTAATGTCCACGCTTTAAGCGTCGATACAGATCTCGGGAAACTCGCTGTCTCGTGCAAGGATCCGTCGACATTTACAGACAGTTACAGGAAAGCATTCGACACTATTCATCCGGGACTTCTCGTCACAGGAACAGTTTTTGAGAAGTCTAGCGATGATCTACTTTTGAAGCTTGAGGGTTCTGGTCTTATTGCCCGGTTAGAGGCCCAACATTTGACGGATGGCACCCCGTCCAAGAACATGTCGGCCCTTGCGAAGGTCCGGGTGGGACAGAAACTGTCTGATCTTTTGGTCCTTGATATCCAAAAGGCGCACAGACTTATCAAGGTGACAAACAAGCCCAATCTAAAGAAAGCTTTGAAACAAGGAGCTCTCCCCGGAAAATTTGAAGACCTTAAAGAAGGGGCGGAAGTCACTGGTTTCATTAGAAACATAACTCCAGATGGCATCTTTGTGGAGTTTCTGGGAGGCCTCACTGGACTAGTGCCAAAGCGCCTGGTTAATTCTCAGTATGGAAGTGAAATGGATTATGGAATGACCAAGTCACAGCCAATTACCGCTACGGTTCACTCTATTGATACTGATTTCCGGAGATTCATACTGAGCATGATGCCATCAGAGCCTACTCGTGCGGGACCGGAACGGAGGGAACCTGCTAAGCCCCAGCGTCATGACGATATTGTCGCGAATCCGATCGATGAGACCATTAGATCAATGGCGGATTTCACTTTCGGAAGAGTGACAAAGTGCAAGATTGTCTCAATCAAGGAGACTCAGATCAACGTTCAACTCGCGGACCATGTCCAAGGCCGGATAGATGTTTCAGAGGTCTTCGACAAGTGGGAAGATATCAAGGATCGCAAGCATCCCCTACGATTCTTTCGTCCAAAGCAGATCATTCCGGTTAGGATTTTGGGCATCCACGATGCTCGCAGCCACAGGTTCTTGCCGATCAGTCATCGAACTGGGAAATTCCCGGTCTTCGAGCTTTCTGCTAAGCCAAGTTTCTTAGAGGCTGCCGATCCCACTCCACTGAGCTTGGACCAAGTTCAGGTTGGATCCTCATGGCTGGGCTTCGTCAATAATGTGGCCGATGAATGTGTCTGGGTCAATCTTTCACCAAATGTTCGCGGAATGTTGCGTGCCATTGACCTGTCTGATGATTTATCTCTCTTGGCCGATATTGAAAAGAATTTCCCTGTTGGCTCTGCCCTGAAGGTTCACGTCAAGGCGGTCGACGTCGAAAAGGGTCGTCTGGACCTTTCGGCAAAACAAGGCTCCAGCCAACTCTCTCTGACAGACCTTTCGAAAGGCATGATCTTGCCGGGCAGAGTTACGAAGGTCACCGAACGGCAGGTCATCATGCAACTCAGTGAAACAGTAGTTGGTGCTGTCAACTTGATTGACATGGCGGACGACTATTCGAAGGCTAACCCTACTATGTACCACAAAAACGAAGTCCTTCGTGCTTGCGTCGTTGACGTGGACATCCCCAACAAGAAGGTGTCTCTGTCACTGCGGCCCTCGAAGGTTCTAAGCTCGTCGCTTCCTGTCGAAGACCCTGAAATTTCCTCGTTGAAACAGCTGAAGGTGGACGACATCGTTCGCGGTTTTGTGAGACGAGTGGCTGATAACGGACTTTTCGTGACCCTGGGACACAACGTTACCGCTTATGTCCGTGTCTCTGACCTGTCCGACTCTTACCTCAAGGAATGGAAGGATGCGTTCCAGGTGGATCAACTTGTCAAAGGAAGAATCATATTTGTGGATCCCGAGAACAACAAGGTGATGATGAGTCTAAAGGAGTCTGTTTTGGACCCTAACTACAAGACTCCTATTACCCTCCGTGACCTTAAGCCTGGTCAGATCGTAACCGGGAAGGTGCGGAATGTGGAGGAGTTCGGCGCATTCATTGTGGTCGATGGATCCGCAAACGTGAGCGGCCTCTGCCATCGCAGCGAAATGGCGGAGGGTCGCGTTGAAGATGCCAGAAAGCTATACGAAAAGGGCGATGCTGTGAAAGCCAGGATTCTCAAAATCGATTATGAGAAGGAGAAGATCTCCTTCGGACTGAAAGCATCGTACTTTGCGGAAGATGAAGATTCTAGTGATGAGGATGACGAGGTCGAAGACGGAGAGAGTATCGACATGGACGGTCACGGTGGGGTAGAGATTGAAGACGGTGATGAAGACGACAGCGATGATGACGTCTCAATGGGAGGTGTCGAGTTGGAGGATGACAGTGAGAGCAATCGCGAACAAAGCGATGATGACGAGAAGATGCCAGACGCTCAGCCAGACAAGCGAGACGGTCTTCTCGCAGACGGCTTCGATTGGTCTGGAAACATCCGCCTCGACGACGACGACGACGACAAAAAGAAGGCAATCCTGTCCGATTCCGATGATGATAACATCGCAAAGAAAAAGAAGAAGCATCGGAAACCGGAGATACAGGTCGACCGTACAGGAGAGCTGGATGCTAACGGCCCTCAATCGGTGGCTGACTACGAACGTCTCTTGCTTGGAGACCCTGATTCGTCGTTGCTGTGGCTCAAATACATGGCTTTCCAGCTGGAACTTGGTGAGGTCGACAAGGCCAGACAAATTGCAGAGCGCGCCATTCGCTCCATCAGCATTGGACAGGAAACTGAGAAGCTGAATGTCTGGGTTGCGTTGCTGAACTTGGAGAACACGTACGGCACCGACGATACCCTCGAGGAGGTGTTCAAGCGTGCCTGCCAGTACAACGACCCTCAGGAAATCTACGAGCGGATGATCAGCATCTACATCCAATCCGGGAAAAATGAGGTAAGATAGTCCCTCCTCTCTTTCACCCTTTTGTTAAACCGCTTACTGACGAATTCCCTTTTTGCAGAAAGCCGATGAGCTTTTCCAGACCGCTCTCAGGAAAAAGATTTTCCACTCCCCCGACTTCTACCTCAACTACGCCAACTTCCTCTTTGACACCATGGGTGCTCCTGACCGCGGCCGTGCTCTGCTGCCACGTGCTCTTCAGTCTCTCCCCCCTCATACCCATGTCGAAACCACGTCGAAATTCGGCCAGCTGGAATTCCGCTCTAAGAACGGAGATGTCGAGCGCGGCCGCACTGTCTTCGAAGGGCTGCTTTCTTCGTTCCCCAAGCGTGTCGACCTTTGGAACGTGCTCTTAGATTTGGAGATCAAGGTCGGCGACACAGAACAGGTGCGGAGATTGTTCGAGCGAGTCCTTGGCATCAGCAATACCAAGAAGAAGGGCGGCGCCCCCGCTGCTGGTGCAGACGAAGGGAAGAGGAAGCTGAAGCCCAAGCAGGCGCGGTTCTTCTTCAAGAAGTGGCTTGCATTTGAGGAGAAGCTTGCTGCCCAGGAGGGCGGTAATGAGAAGATGGTTGAGGAGGTGAAAGCCAGAGCTGCAGAGTACGTCAAGTCTTTGCAGCAGCAGCAGCAGCAGGAATAAAGTCCGTGTTTGTTACGGTCTTCAAAAAGTCTTGATTTCAAATAAAATGGGTGTTGTGTGGATCGGAAGGTTTATGGCTTGTGCATTTGTATTGTATATATCAAGGCAAATGATCTCATGGCCATCTTTTCCCTCTGGTTTGTATAGATGTTCCATTTGCATACGATACCATCTAGTACATACAGAAGCCAAATACATATTCACTGTCCCAAGTGCATTAGAAAAACCTTTTTGTACACGAACTTCCGGGATATAATATGACAAGATAAATGCAGTCAACGTAGCATTCCGCAGAGATGTCATTTTTGTCAAGGACATCATCATCCTTGTTGTCTCTTCTCCGCCATAAGCCTCCTATATTGCTCAACAATGCTCTTCCGTTCCTCAGCGAGCTCTTCTCTCCTCCTCAGACTGCCCGCCGCAGCAGGCACATTGGCCACATCGACCTTTGCCCCTCCGCGGACCTTGAAGACCTCCTTCGGCTTTGTCAACTGCGGCGGAGCCTGCACCACATCCGCCGGATTGACCGGCCGCGCCGCGCGAGCCCGATCGTTGTTGAGTTTCGCCCAGGGATCATCGTCGTCATCGATATCGGCGTCCTCCCCCTTCCTCCCTTTCTTTTTCTTCTTCTTGCCCTTGCCCTTCTTCTTCGCCTTCCCCTTCCCGGCCTCCGCCTCCCACTGCTTCCACAGCTCCAGCTGCTCCTCGTACTGGGCCTCCATCTCCTCCCGCTCCTCTTCCTCGCGCTCGCGGATCCGCTTCTCCTCCTCGCGCCACTGCTGCTGCAGCCGGCGCAGGCGCTTCTCGTGCTTCGTCACCCGTTCTTCACGGATCTCTGGGAGGTCTGACGCGGCGGGTTTTCGGGACTTCTTGATCCCGGAGAGGGGCAAGGCCTGGTCGACCCGCGCGGCGAAGTCGGACAGCTTCTCGCCGGGCATGATCTTGGGGATCGCATCTGAAGACGAAGATGAAGAAGCAGAAGTGTTGGATTTCTTCGAACGGGAATTGTTGTCGTCGTGGTCGCCGCCGTCCTCCGCGGCGTCTCGTTTCCGCTTCTTGTTCTTTTTGCTACTATCGTCCGGGTCATCGAGCCCCTTCGGCATGCGCTTCCCCATCTGGTGGTACCGCATCAGCCGCGCGAAGGCCTTGGGCGTGTCGTCCACGGTCGCGCTGGACGTCGCGTACTTGTCCAGCTTATTTTTCTTCTTCTTCGCATCATCCTTTTGCTGCGGCTCTTTGGCAGGGAGAGGTTTCGCGATCTTGGTGGGCGGGAGGTCGTAGACGCTGGAGCGGGAGAAATAAGGGACGAGAGTCAGTCAGCGCTTAAAACAAAAGCCAGGGAAAAAAAGGAGATTGTGGGAATTTACGATTCGTCCTTGTGACGCCTCTTATGCTTGTGAGGCATCTTGCCCGATTAATTAATAAACAGGATGCGAACGTTCGTGGTATGTAGTTAACGGGCTTGTCGCCGGCGTCGTGGTGTCCGAACTTTTTTGGGGTCAAAAATCTAATCGCGAACTGATAAGATCGGACCAACCAGGCTGTCTTGGCGTTCACTCCGCATACAAAACCAGCTTGCTTTTAGTCAGGTATCTAAACTTTTTTTCTATGATTTATTTCTTTTTTTCAATTGTCAAGATCTATCATCATGTTTTAATTTGTGCGCAACCTGCTGCAATTCCAACCGGTATCTCCCTTCTTTTCAGCATCACATACGGTTACTGTACGCCCGTGCTAAGAGCAACAGCTACGCTTCCAAGGTTCCTTTTCCAGGAATTGGCCTCACCACTCTGCGCCCGCTGGCTGAGTCCATGCAGGAAAAGTTGATAACCTCTGTCACATTATGCAAAGAATCAATGGCGTTAAAAGATGGCCACTAGCATACCAGACTACTTTACCCAGCACCCTATGGAGTCACACTATAATCCACCCGATGTCCGCTTGACAGGTAGGTTGGCGGGAACATTCCCGTATCAGAAGATAGGTACTGTACCTAGGTATGTCGGTTGATTCAGCCATTTGACAGGTGATCTCCCTTGTGGAATTGTGAACTTTATATATATAAAGAGGGAACCAAAAATCGTCTTCAAAATTACTGTGCACTGTACATACGTGCAAACAGACTCATTGACCAACTTTGCCTATAGCACCACGTGGGCAGGGCAACAGTTTCCGCGAGCCGGGCCGGGCCCGAAAGGATCACCTTATCATTTTTTTTTAAAAAAAAATGCAGGCCCTTATTTCTCCCGGCTCTTCCGTCTACTTGATCCTAAAACAGATGTTCACTCCGGAGTTACCGAGAGCAATGCATTATTGTTCGATAGCATTAGTAGTGAACTCCCACCGGAGATTCTTCGGCCGGCGGCCGACTTTTGCATTACTATTCCCGGAAAGGAAGTCAGTTAATATTACGAGGTATTCAGGAGCGGCTCGATACTATGAGATAAGTATCTGTATAAAGAAGTCTGGGCATTTTTTCATCAACCTGTCGAGAAAAAAAAACCCAGCTTGTGGCTCAGTTTATCAGGACCTGGACCATATGGAAAAGTCGAGGCAACGAGGTAGAGTGTGTGCCTTGTACAGATAGTATGCTGATATACTCGTGGAGAAGAACCACTAATCATCTTATGGCCTGCACTAGGCCCCGAGTCACTAACAATTGATGGTGGTTCTCACGTTGCCCATGCCTGCAGGCATCAACCTAAATTAGGTATTTACATGTACTTACAAGGGCTGTCCCGCAGACTGCCTAGGCGATATTTAACCGTGTGTCATCGCACCTGGAATTCTTCCAACGTGAGTGCGGAGAAGACCCCGATGTTTCCCAAAATAGGATCAAAAAGACTTGAAAAGTTGATTCTGCCATTGGCCGCAGGTCAAACTGGACGAAGATTCTGATTTTGGTTCCCGCCATGACCGATCTGATCCGCTTGGCCTGGAGAAGCTGCAGGGATGGTTAAAGTACTGTATACATACCCAGTGATCGACTACTGCTGCGTATCCAAAGCCGTATAACCTTATCGATGCGTCCACGGAGCTGCTGCCTATCGAAGAAAGCCGCGATTGAATATGCAGAGCGCGAATTCTGGCCGTGACCGATTATGTGTGTAGTCGAAGGGGACGCGGCACAAAGAACATTAAATGGCGCAGCAGCTTGCCGAACCTATTTTAAATTGACTGTAATATGATGACAAGAAACTACCGAAGAGGGTGTATACCTATGCATGCATTTAAGCTTAGATGGTGATCAAGGCTTGTTTTTTTCGCATGATTTGTGGCTAGAGGCCGATCAAGAGCGCGGGCGAGTATCCTCCGCGTAGGATTAACAAGAGCCAAGAGGTGCCTGGCGGAAAGTGAGGACAACCAACCACCACTATGTGGTCCGGTTTGCCACCACTAGATGCTGCATGCTGCAGGGCATCCAGATAGTACGGAGTAAGCAGTTGTATACACAAATAGTACACAGTAGTTACGGAGGTAGGGCTTCCACGACGGGGTTTCCTCGGCGTCTCCGGGCCCCATGTCGGGATGCAGTGACGTGCGGGGGCGCTAGAACTAAACCAGGGCGACTTTCCTTTACACGACTTGCCGACTGGAATGTTCCAAAGCGTCATGTCGCAGGTGCTTCATCTCATTACTATTCTTGTAGAGGAGGGTTTGCCGCGGTCTCACGACAACATCCAGCCGGGTAGTGTCTGTGCCACTCCTGTGTGAGAGACAGGTCCGATTCCAACCACATACGGCGGGGTTGTTTGATTTAGGTTGCATGTCCTGACGATAAAAATGCCGCACTGCTCAACTCTTCCCTTTTCGTCGAGCATTCGCAAGCAAGGCAGATCCATGCCCGTTCTCGCATCGCTGGAGTCTGGAGCCGTGGGAGAAGCGGCGCGCTGCGTGTTCCTGTGGAGTGGGCATGATGTCTCTGGGCCACTGGACCAATGGATCCCGGCATCGAAGCCGCGTGGATGAGATCGCCCGCCGGCACGGCTCCAGCCTCCAGGGCACTTGGAAGATCGCAACTCAGGGTCCTTGTCGTCATGTCCCGGATGTCATGTCTGACGACGTGCTAGCGACGCCGCTGCGGCGCAAACGGCCCGAGAGGAGAGGCGGGTTGCCTCCCCGAGGGCAGACGGTGCCAGAAACTTAGAAACAGAGGCGTGGGAGGCGCTGACATTCAAAATGGCTCATGAAACCCTTCTTCCACTTCCTGCTGCCAGAGTCCCGGCTGGCTCTTTCACTCCCTTCACCGTCCACCCTGGTGCCCTTGGTCCCCGGTCCTTTCTGAAATCTGCTGTGCCTGGTGGTGACTTGCTGCTGTTCCCGGTCCCGTCTGCTCTTGTCATGTCGCGGCATGCAACCATGGCGGGACAATAACAGCGGTTCAAGAGAAAGAAGACCGTATATCTCCAAGGAAAGCCTTCAGCCTCTGAGCTCTGCTTTGTTCTGCGTTGGATTAAGCTTCGCGGCAGAGACAGGGGCTTCAGGCTGGGCGGCGAATCGAAGGCGATGCCATCGTCCTCCCGCCGCTCGCCGGCGCGTCAGCCTTATGACCGCATCGGCCAGCAAGGGTCCCGTTCTCCTCCCTTGGCCGCTCCGCTCCTCGGCTCGCAGCCCGACTCCTCGAACTCCGGCCGGGATGATGACGACCGCGATGAGCCTGCGGAGCTCAAGGATGGCTCCCGAGATCCGTTCGACACCCTTTCCGACTTGGAGCTAGAAGACCAGCGTCACTGCCGCTCTCGACCCCGGACTACATGGAGCAAGCTCCTAACAGCTCTTTCTCGGCGGTGGTTCGGTCGGAGGAGACCAGAGGGCGCTGTTCCGTTACTCAATTCGGATGGATCCCATTTGTTCGCTGCCCGGAAGCCATTCAGGAGGTCTAGAAAGTGCCGTTGGTTGCTTTATTCAATGCTAGCCTTCTTTACAATGCTGTGAGTTTGATATCGATGACAAACAGACCGCTGGTTAGGTTAGGAGGCTGATCTTTCTAACCGCACGTAGAGGCGTTATCCAGTTCTTCATCCTCCTTTGCGGTGTTATAGTCACCTTCTTCCCCGATGACTTCGACCGGGCCGTCGACTCCTGGGGCCTGCGACGTCAACACACCGACGACCTCACCCACTGGCCGACGGACGCCACGAGAGATATCATACCAGTTGGATGTCACTCGCACAACGACTATTGGCGTCGCGTTCCTTTGTATTCTGCATTGCAGGCTGGATGCATTGGCGTGGAAGCGGACATCTGGCTGGTTGACGGGGAGCTTTACGTTGGTCATACGACATCGGCCCTGACGCCTAGTCGGACTCTGAGGAGCCTTTACATAGACCCTCTTGTGGATATCCTCGAAAAGCAGAATCCCATCACTCAATTCCACAAGGAGAAGGACCGTCCCCTGCGTGGCGTCTTTGACACCGATCCCTCCCAGACGCTCGTTCTTCTCGTCGACTTCAAAACCGACGGGCCAGCCGCATGGCCTTACTTTGTTTCTCAGCTGTCGCCTTTGCGGGACCGTGGCTATCTCACGTACTTCAACGGACAGGAGGTTGTTAAGGGTCCAATCACTGTCGTCGCTACCGGCAACGCGCCATTCGACCTTCTCACGTCGAATTCCACCTATAGAGATATCTTCTTCGACGCGCCGCTCGATCAATTGGCGGATGAAGAGCCCCAGGCTGTGAATGCGAACGATCTTCCCGTTCAGGAGATAGCAGCCTGCGAACGCGCTTCCCAGGAACCTGTGCAAGGCCTCTCGAACACCACTGCCGGACCGGACAGCTACAACCCCACAAACAGCTACTACGCCTCGGTCTCGTTTAAGAAGTCGATTGGGTTTCCCTGGCGCTTCCACCTTTCCTCGAGACAACTAGACCTCATCAGGGCGCAGATCCGAGGCGCACACCGCCGCGGTCTGAAGGCGCGCTATTGGGGCTTGCCCAGCTGGCCGCGGAGTCTGAGGAACCATATCTGGAGCGTCCTTGTGCGCGAGGGCGTGGATCTTCTGAACGTCGATGACCTGCGCAGCGCGACGAGGAAGGATTGGAGGATGACACCTATCGGTTTGTGGTTCTGATCGTCTGGCCAGGTGGTGGAAATGGGCCATTTTCAAGATATGCGCTATGGGTTTAGCCTGACGTGACCTGATTTACGCATTTAAACCTACGGCGTTTAAGTGAAAAAAATCCGGTTGAGAGCTCTTCAGGCAAGGAGTCATGGATTCTGCTGGCGGAGTCTGTCTGGATTGCTTCGTTGAGCGGTGCTCGTCGTTGTTTTGAGTCTGCTACTGGGCTTGCATTTGGGAGGGCTGTTTTTTAGATACCAATTGTGGCGGAATTTTGTCCTTCATCTGTCATCTGCTCCAGGCATCTTGCTGACATTCAATAGAATTTGCCTGCAATATTCCAAGTGCGCCATATTTGGGCGTGATGCTATGGAACTCCACGCTTAGAATGTATCATATCAGATGGACTGTATTGTATATTACTGGACTTGAGAAATTAGGCGCTTTGAACTGTATGCGGTCTTTGTAAATTTCCCAAATGCCTAAAGAAATGGCTCGTAAACCACGTTGAAAATAAACATCACAATACATAAACAAGGGTATCTATCTGTGCATCCATATCCTCAAATCCTCTCACCACTCCCTGTCAGGGGCTCTATCTAGGTATACAAATCTCACGAACTCCTCTTGCACAGCCATCGCTTGCATGTACTGCGCTGAACATACAGTACCCAGTTACAGCAGTTACAAACAAAACAACGCCTCCTCCCCAAACTCCCTCGCCACGCTCCCTTCCTCCCTGATCATACCCCCCAGCCAGTCCCTGGCTGTCTCGAAGTCCTTCGCCCCGAACTTGACGAGCACGAAGCCCGCGCGCACGTGCGCCGCGGTCCAGGTCACGTCGTGGTTTGGCTTTGAAGAAGAAGAAGAAGAGTTTGAATCTGCGGTATTTGATGATGATGATGATGATGATGGTGATGATGGTGATGATTGTGATGGTGAGGACCAGTTCCGGCCCCCGATGCGCGGCTGCGAGGTGAATTTGTGCATGAGGAACGAGGCCAGGGAGTCGAAGAGGGGCCCGTAGAGGATCAGTGTGCCCATGATGCCGTGGGGGTGGGTGCGGTCGCGGATGATGTTTTTGTTGTTGCTGTTGCTGCTATTGCTATTCCGGGTTTCTGAAGACCCGTCTTCTCCATCTGGGACTTCATTATCGAGTATAATCGAGTCCCGCAGGAGAAGTCTCCTCCTCCCTCCACCGGTATCGCTGGCGTACACCTCATTCCTGCCCCTCCAGAGATGAAAATCCCAGTTCTCGCCCCGGGAGGCACGGCCCTGCGTGACCCAGTCCAGCACGCACAGACTGCTGCTCCCCTGCTCGACCGTGAACCGCTGGATCTGCTCGTACCGGCTGTCCCTGAACGGCGCGGACGGGTCGGGCAGGTAGCACAGCGCGGCTTCCCGGCCGATGTCGACGTCCAGCGTCTGCATGCTCATCATTGATATCGATCCGTCGTCGTCAACTTTGCTGCCTCCGCCGCGCTGACTACTGGTCCTGCTTCCACCGCCTGGCGCGGTCTTGAAGATCTTCGTGCTCCCCTGCGGCGTCGTCACGACCAGTCTGGTCCGCGGCCGGAGCGTGATCGAGACGTCGATGTGGTCGCCGGGCAGGAGGCCGCCGCCGTACGTGAGGAGGTAGAGGTGGACGGGTCTGGTGGCGCAGGGGAGGACGGACGATTCCGGCGTGAAGCCGGGCGTGCGCGAGAGGAGCTTCAGCGGGTATCTGTAGGTGAGAGTCGTCAGGGTCGGGATCGATGGCGGGAGGAGCGAGAGGACGACTTCGCCGTGCCCGGGGCGTGCGGTGGAGGAGCCGAAGGGGGAGTTGAGTGTCATTTTGTTGCGGATGAATGAATGACTATCGCAGAGTATATGTGGTGATTAGGAGGTCGGGATATTGCGAAATTGAGCGCTGGAGGTTCTTCTTCAGGAGACAGCTCATGATGCTATTGTCATATCTTGGCGGGGATGGGCTGCTTATCAAGGACCCTTTAGATGGTGTTTTCACTGCAGGGGAAGATCAATGCATCATTTTTCTGAATGGAACAGAGGAGCGCCTAGTCGCGACTAACTTTCAGTAAAAATTAGCAGTTTAGAACCCCGTGGGAGCTGAAGATGACAGAGTGCCCTGTAGAAACCCCGCGGCGCAAGCTCCATATCTCGGGCGGAGCTCTCTGCGGAGATAGCTAGGGCTAGGGCTGGCGCGGTCAGATGGCTTATCGATACACGCTAGTAACGCCGGGCGTATCGCCGTGACGGCAGCTTGGCGGGAAACAAGATGAACGCCAGGCATCGCCAAAGTCGCGTAGCCCCAGCGCCGGAGCGTCGACGATTCACTACTCTCCTCCAGAGTCTCCAGCTCCCCCGCCATCCCGTCGACCCGGGTCTCAGAGCCCACCACGCGCTCTCGGATATCCCGATCCAGGTCCCAGGACCTTATGGGATTCCCCGTCTGTTCTGTGACCACACCGCCCCCCGACTCAGCTTGTCCCGCGCGTCGAGCCGCCAGACGCGCAAACCCGGCCGGTTTCTGTCTGTGCTTGATCTGATCCGATATAACTGAGAGAACCTTCGTCGCGCAACGACCGCAGACGTCTCCTGCAACGCGGTATATAATCCCTATCGAAGAGAATTAGTCCATGAAAGATTTCTACGGTTAAAACAGCCTCCTGATCCCCAATCGCTGCGTGCTTTTTTGAGAAAGAAAGAATGGACGTGGATGTGTCGACGACGCAGAATGAGGCGCGCTCCTCCACAACAAGCCCGCCGCCAGCGGAAGCAGAAGGGAACAATGCCGCCGCCTCGTCCCCGCCAGTGAACCGAAGAAAGTCTGGCCGTGCGACGCGCAAACCGGAATTCTTTGCGGAAGTCGCTTATAGTCAGGCTAGCACGAAGCGAAAGCGCGGCGCCCAGCGCGACGAGGATGAAGATGCAAATGATGAAGAGGGCGCGTTAGAAGAAGAAGAGGAGGAGGAGGAAAGTGGGGATGAGGGTGATGATGATGATGCCGATCCCGACGAGGAGGAGCTAAAGGAGAAGAGACGGGCTGCGCGCAAGGCAGCGAGAAAGAACAAGAAGACGGCCAAGGCAAAGGCCAAACCAAAGGAGACGCATGCTGCGAAGAAACCAAAGATCGCTGCCAACGGCGTGGGGAAGCAGCTTGCTATCCGGCCTGCTGCCAATGGGAAGCAGGCAACCTCACGGCCCAGAAAGCCAATAGCGAGACCCAGCTTGGCTAACGGCGAGGAGGGGCTATACGGTATGAAGCTATTATCGTATCTCACAGAGTGGACGATTATATGCTGACGTGCTTCATGTAGCCGAGGTTTTCGCGAGAGGCCATACCGTTGACGCTGTCGCGGCGGAGTGGCTTACCCAGTATGAGCGCCACAATGTGAACGCGATGCGTGACCTGGTCAACTTCATCCTGAGGTGCACGGGAACCGAGCTCCAGGTAGAGGCCCAGGACATTGAGGATGTCGACAACGTCCCGAATCGCATCAATGATCTGCAGGAAGAGTACCAGGCTCAGACCATCACCGAGTATCCTCTCATCTCCAAAGCCAAGAAGTACCGATCCTTCCAATCGACTCTCGAAGGCTTCTTCGACGCATTGATTCAGACGCTCCACCACTCGTCTGTTCTCTACAATGATGCCGCTTTGATCGAAAACATCCAGGTTTGGGTGGCTTCGATGTCGTCTGCACCCATCAGACCATTCAGACACACTGCTACTGTCATTGCTCTGTCGATAACGAGTGCATTGTGCGATATCGCGCAAGGGGTGAATTCTACAATCTCAACTTCTCGGAAGCAACTTGAAAGCGAGAAGAAGAAGAAAAACGTTAATAAAGGTAGAGCTGGTGCGATATCAAACACCGTTCAAGAAGGCGAGAAGAAGCTCGAGACCATTGATGAGCTTCTGAGAGACACCTTCGACACCGTGTTCGTCCACCGATATCGCGATGTCGACCCGAAGATCCGCGCTGAATGCATGGCAGCCCTGGGCCGTTGGATTCGTAGCTACAGAGAGATGTTCTTCGAGGGCCAGTACCTACGGTATCTAGGCTGGGTCTTGTCAGACACCGTTGCGCATACGCGAGCCGTTGTTGTGGCACAACTCCGCAGCCTCTACGAAAATAAAGATAACATTGCTGGTTTGCACGCCTTCACGGATCGTTTCCGCCCTAGGTTGGTGGAGATGGCTGCACGGGATGCAGACGTCGGAGTGCGTGCCGCTACGATTGAATTACTAGACCTCATACGAGATGCTGGTTTGCTTCAGCCTGATGATATTGACACGGTGGGTCGGCTCGTGTTTGACACGGAACCCCGTGTCCGTAAAGCAGCTGGCCGGTTCTTCGTTGCCAATGTTCAGGATCTCTTTGACTCGACTATGGAGGAACATCAAGAAGAATTGAACGAGGCGTTTGCCGACGAGGACGAAGACGACTTTACGTCCCCTAAACGCTCCTGGATCAAGTTCAAGTGTCTCGTCGATATGCTTAAGAACTACGATGAACAGGAAGATGAGCTCAAGCCTGAACGGCCAGTCTCCACGACGAGAGAAGCACTTGCGGGTGCCCCTGTTATCTCGCGGTTCGTGCTTGCAACTGAGGCCATCTATCCCTATTTCGAGGAACTGGCACAGTGGCAGTCGCTAGCGGGCTATCTCCTTTACGACCACTCGCAGATATCGGCGTCACCGGCTCAGGACGACACTGCCGGTTCTATCAGAAAATTGTACAAACTGGATGAAGGACAGGAAGTGATCCTCCTTGAAGTCCTGGGTTGCGCGGTCAAGCTCCGAATCCTCGATATCGCGAAGTCCGACATCGACAAACGAGGAAGAAAGGTCAAGGCTTTGACCGATAAGATACCAGAACTCCAGGAAGAGACTGCCCACAGTCTCGCCCAGATTGTCCCGCAACTGCTGAACAAATTCGGAGCAGTGCCGGAGGCTGCTTCCGCCGTTCTCCGTTTAGAGCACCTTGTCGACCTGGATATGATACAGAACATCCAGAAAGACGCGACTGCCTATTCATCTCTGCTGAACGACATCAATAAGCAATTTTTGACGCACTCGGATCAGGATGTCCTTGCTGAGGCTAGCGTGGCCTTCCTTCATGCGAGGAGCTCTGATGAGATGAAAGAGGCAATGGAGAACAAAGTCCAGGAGTTGTGGGATGATATAGTTGATGCGCTTGGTACCTTGTCGCAGGAGAAGAGCGTTCAGGATGGGGAAGCTATCCCTGCGTCGACCCTGACGGAGCTCACTAACACGGTAACGAGAATTTCGAATCTTGCCAGCATAACCGATTGCACGAGCACGCTCGAAACTGTGCCGTCTTCTGCGTCGAAGAAACGGAAAACTAGTCCGGAAGCCCCCTTCAACACCCTCATCCACCTCGTTAAGCGTGGTCTCCGCGACGAAGAGCCCGATGAGGATCTTGCCAAGTCGGAGACGGAGCTGGTCACGAACAGCATCAGAACACTGCTCTTCTACTTCATGTGGAAAGTTCAAGGCTTTACAGCAGCTCTGAATTCAGGGAACGCCTCCTTCGACACAGCTTACTTTGAGGCCCTGGCAAAGAGTCGTGAAACCTTCGCCACGACTCTGACGGAAATCATGAAGCAGCGCTCTGGTCTAGATGACTTGCGCTTTGCTGCCACGACAACCTTCCTCGATCTGCAGACCCTCTTTGCAACTCTTCGCAACCCGAGACAAAATGCCAAAAACGCTTCTCAGATGGCAGATGACGATGAGGTCGTCGCGCAGGCCCAGGCTCTGGTTCACGAAATCTCTCCAGAGACGCAGACGCTTATCGTCCGCATCCATAGCATAGCAGAGCGAAACTTTGCTAAGAAGTCACGGCGAACCCTCGAGCCCGCCGATGACGATGCTCCGTTGGATTCTGGCTCTGATATCGAGGATGATCAGTCCGAGGAGGAAGAGGATGCGGCAGCTGAAGACGAATCCGCGGCTAATGAGCGCCTGCGTGCCACTATACTCGCGGAACAAAGGTTGTGCGAGCTGACCGGCAAGATGGTCCTGGCGATAATCGGGCGCGTCCTCGACGCATCCGGACCGCAGCGCGGCAAGGTAAAACAGAAGCTGCTCAAGAACAAGTCTCGCCTGGGGCACAACTACAAAGAGGTCCTCTCGTTCCTGGAAGAGCGCAAGCCCAGCGCCAAGGCCCAGACGCAGTCTAAAGGCAAACAGTCTGAGACAGCTGACGCAGACCGGACTGAGTCCGGCGCAGGAAAACGCTCGGATAAAGTAAAGTCGAGCGAACGGGTAGAAGAAGATGAGGATGGTGATGATGAGCCTGACAACCCGAATGTCGAGGAAGACGACGAAGAGGATCTGCGGGCTCGGGAGCTGGTCGAGGACGATGTTAATAACCCTGATGACGATGATGATAACGAGGAGCTGTCTCCAGCTCCTCCTGATCTCGAAGACGAGGTTATAGGTGACTGATTCAACTCTGCTTCACTTCATCATGCTGGCTGGATACCTGTTATCCGTTGATTGAAGTAATAGCGGGGCTCTCTCTCTCTGTGTGTGTGTTCGATGGATGGATGCATTTCCTCTTCCGCGATTATTGTTGTAGCAGTCCTCCTTTTTCGGCTGCGCTGGGCTATAGATCCGATCTATCTCTGTAATGTTGTGTCGGTTAAATATCCCCTCTGATTGATATTCCTTCTTGGTGTCGGTTGTAATCTTTCTCTTTCCTCTCATTTGTGTTTATTGTTTTCCGGCTTTTTTTTCTGCAATGTAAATCTTTACTCCTTTGCTAGCCGTGTCTTGTGCTCCGCGGTTGTGGTTAGGTAGCTTGATTGCGTCAATGGATGAGACCTTGCTTCCTCGAGATAATTACTCCGTGCATCCCTGTTGTCTCCATGACAAGCATAGGAAGGTTATGTTGCTCCTTAGTTGATGATAACCAAAGGACAAAAGATGAGTTAGTCAGGAACCATGAAATTTAAGGAAGCAGCCTAGATCTGCGGAGTTATCGACGAATCGACCTGACACCGGAAATATCTAGATCCTCGAGAACAATAGCATAGCGATGCAGACCCCGGACGGAACAATAGCAATGTCAAAACAGCCCATCGATGAGCTCGCTATCTTAGCACGGACATCGAACCCATTTCTTGGTCCTCCGCACTGCCAATCCCCATCGTGGGTTCGTGATAGATCGTTCGAACACCCCCTGGTCTTAACTTGAGCTATGTCGCGGTGCCGCAAAACCCCAAACTGCCGCCTGCTAAGAGGGCCCCCTTGTTGATGTCCATCGCCAAACCGCCGAATCGGATTGGCCGCATAATCTACATCCGCCCGTTCCCCGATATTAGCTATGATCTATCGGCCCCATGGCCAAGGGCTAGGGAGGAGGAGCTTGGGCCGTTTACCGCAGCGCAGGGTTCGCTGCTAGCTAGGGCGTGTGTCAAGTGTCATGCGTCCGTTCCGTGCCTGCACGTCGCCGCAAGACGGGGGAGAAGAAAGGGGCGGTGTGATGGTTAATATCGCGAAAAATATTATGACAAAACGGGAAAGAAATGTTCTTCTGGGCTGGAAGGAGGCTCGAGTCGTCTCCCGCGCGGATAAGAGATATATATCAAGGTGACCACCTTCCTGCTTCTATTCATACTGCTGCTCACCCGACTGAGGGGACGCTTGACAGCGTTCAGGAAAAATCATGGCATCGCGGGTTTCTTCCCCTCTTGCGATCGCGGAGGGTCAAGTGGGCTGATTCTTCATCATCTTCTTTTCCCTTCTCTTCTTGTCACTACTCGGAGAGCAAACTACCTCGGAAGATAATCTCGGCAGCGGAGGATCACAACAAGAAGAAGGATCGCGATCCTCATCCACCACCACCTCCGCCGCCGCCGCCGCCCGCACCGGCTCCAAAGCCAGCAGAAGGAACGACGGTGGAGGTCGACGTCGACGAAACCGCCTCGGAGTACAGCGAGCTGCTGTCCAACTACTCGTCGTCGCTGGTGCCCAGCGTGTGCGACTGCGAGTTCAAGCACGGCCGGCGCTACCACAGCTACCACTCGGGCGCGTACCAGTTCCCCAACGACGAGCACGAGCAGCAGCGGCTGGACCTGTGCCGCCACATCTTCTACAAGACGCTGCACAACCGGCTGTTCCTAGCGCCCATCGACCCCAGCGGGAAGCGCATCCTGGACCTGGGCACGGGCACGGGCATCTGGCCCATCGCCATGGGCGACGAGTACCCCGCGGCGGCGCTGATCGTCGGCAACGACCTCAGCCCCATCCAGCCGCAGTGGGCGCCGCCCAGCGTGCGCTTCGACGTTGACGACGTCGAGCAGGACTAGCAGCCGGAGCCCGACGGGCCCTACGACTTCATCCACTACCGCTACCTGTGCGGCTCCATCCGCGACTGGCCGCGCCTGCTGCGCCAGTGCTACGAGCACCTCCGGCCGGGCGGCTACCTCGAGGTCGCGGAGCCCTCGAACATCATGTACTCGGAGGACGACAGCATCGGGCCGGACAACAAGGTGATGGAGATGATGGGGTATCTTAACATGGCGTGCGAGAAGGTCGGCCGGCCGCTGCGGTGACGGCGTCCCTCAGGCGCTGGGTCGAGGAGGCCGGGTTCAGGGTCGTCCAAGAGCAGGCCTTCAAGATGCCCATGGGGACCTGGCCGAAGGATCGGAGGCTCAAGGAGATCGGTGCGCTCTGCGCCATCAACATCGTCGAGGGGGTCGAGGCTTTCACCGCAGTGCCTTTCATGGATGTGCTCGGGTGGACCAAGGAGGAAGTGGCTGCGTTGAATGCGGCCGTACGGGCGGACGTGATGCAGAAGAGGGATGCCCATATGGTTCACGATTTTGTGGTGGTCGTCGCGCAGAAACCGGAGTGAAGTCACATGGTCTACTACTACTACTACCACTACTACTGGGTTTGGCGTAGGATCCGGGAACGGGCGGACTTCGACGAAATATCACGATTCTATTCTGGATACCACGATTCTGTGATGAAGATACATTGGCATGGTCACTAAAATAGGTATTCTTATTTAGTTATCAGCTAATAGATACTACGATTCCATCATTATCCGCAAGTATCTAGGTGTAGACAGCTACCAGGAAAAGGGGATCAAGCCGGAAGAAATCTCAAACGCAGGGCATATGGAAAGAAAAGGTTGCTGATCAGGATCATCTCTCTCTTTCATCTTCATGACAGATTCCATCGCACATTCGAGAACTTAGAAACGTCTATATCATTTAACCAGATATGGGAAATGTATCGTTTCGGTAGATTTTGTTAATTCTTATCGACAAGCTAGATGAACTATTCGAGAGGTACACACACGAAACAGGAAAAGGACCTCACGGGGGAAGGGGCGGTTCAACTAGAAAAGGATGTCGAAAAGAATATTCGAGCTAGCGTACTCATTTCCATCGGAACAGGGCAAAAAGGCCTTCTCATTACCGAGTGACGGAAACAAGTCTCGGAAAAAGACAACTGGGAAAACCGGGCAGGACAACGAAATACGCCTGTGTAAGAGGGATGCTGGGAAATGGTGCTATGAGCGAAATATAGGGATTACATGACTGTGAATCTTGTTTATCGTGAACGAAGCGCTTCGTGACAAGGGGAAAAGCCGAGGTGTTTAGAAAGGTAAAAAACGTGACCTGAAAACATGGGTCGTGCTCCAACGCCACAAGGACGTAATGGGGTAGAAATGGCGTTAGAGCTCGAGGGGTTGAGAAACAGTCAACCTCGCAACATTGTCCAGTCCAACAGCGGGACAGTCACAGCTGACCTCGAAGGGCCAAAGCCTCCACACATCCCAATCGAAGCGTCATATCGGGGGCGTTCTTCCCGCCTGGCGGGCATACTAACCGTGCCCAAGGCAAGCAGCAAGTGCTCCAGGCCGGTGTCCCGTTCAAGTGGTCCCAAATCAAGTCCAGGATGCGAAATTACATATCCATAGAGTCGCCACCGTTGGCGAAGTTGAAGCCACCAGGCTGTTGCTGGGTGGTACCAAGAGCAAAGCCGGTTTGAGTCTGCTGGGGAGCGAGTTCATCGATATCACCGCCCGCCTCGTCCTCATCGGAGAAGTACTTCTCGATGATGTTGTAGGCCTTCATGTAAATTTCCTCATTGGCATTGTTCTGGCAGTCATGAATCTTCTCCATACCACCGGCCTCTTCAATGAAGAGGGCATAACGGTTGACAGCCGGTTCTCCTGGCCCAGCGGCTTCCTTGTCCATCTCTCCGACCTTGAGGATGTTCTCCAGTCCATCCAAGGCGACCTGGATGATCTTGTTATCGGGGCAAGACAAAAGGTCGCACAGGGGCTTAATGCACCCTTGGGAGACGAGATAGCGAATCTGATCTGGCTTCTGTAGACCACCAGAGGTGGCGTTTGAGATAGCCCAGCAGGCTTCCTTGCGTGTCTTGAAGTCTCCGTTGGACAGCAGGTTAATCAAAGGGGGAATAATGCCCGCATCGATAACTGCTTGGATCTGAGCGGTGTTACCAGCAGTGATGTTGGAAATAGTCCAGCAAGCCTCTTTCCGAATGCCGTCCTTGGTGGAACTAAGGAGGGAAAGAAGAGCAGGGAGAGCACCGCAGTTGATGATCACCTGAGTCTGGACATCATCTCCGGTGACAATGTTTCCAACCGAGCGAAGGGCCGGAGTCTGAACAGAGGTCGATGAGTGCATGAGCAGCTCAACCAAGCGACGTGGGATACCGGCTTCAATGACGGCTTGGATCTTGTCATTTGAGCCATCGGAGAGGTATGAAATTGCCCAGCAAGCATCGATCAAGACCTCATCGTCAAGCATATACACGAGCTTTGCAAGGACCGGCAGGGCAGGCGCAATCTGCGTCAGGGTCAGACACGTAATTCTCCAAGAAAATGGGGGTTGCATCAACTTACAGTAGGCCAGTCAGGCTGTGGCGTCTTGCCACGGCAGAAGTTGCTCAGAGTCCACGTGGCGTTTCGTAGCAGACTCAGCTTCCGGCCTTCATTGATGAGGTTCAGGAGAGGACGGAGAGCACCAGCGCCCAGGACATAGTCACGGCACTGAGGGCTGTCACCAGCAATGTTTCCAAGAGCCCAGACCGCCTGTTCCCGGACATCGGGCTCAGGGCTGCTCAGAAGCTCGACAAAGATTGGAACCGCGCCAGCCTCGATGACGGCTTGCGTCTGCTGGGCAGAGCCAGAGGCAATGTTGGTCAAGGCCCAGGCAGCCTCAAACTGGACCAGGGTATGCGGGGATCGGAGGAACTCCACGAAGCGGCTCACGACACCCGTCTCGATGACGCGCTCGATGGGAGGGTTGCGCTCTTTGGACAGCAGCTTTCTGAACTTGGTGGTTGCTTGGATCTGCTGCTCGATCGAATCTGAGAAGACTCCCTTGACCATCTCCGGGAGTTCGACATTGAGCTAAAAGTGTAGTCAACGTTAGCGGCACTGTTCAGCGCGGGCTGTAGATCCCTGGGGCGACGACGCTGATCCACATGTCGTGTGCACACGGGCCAAAGGCTGGCAAAGCTCATCGCTGATGGACGACGAACTCAAAGACGCAGCGGCAGAAAGTGGACAGGCCGGAGGAACAGCGTCGTAGCGACAGGAACAGGTCAGTTATCAGAACCTACCTCAGCCTCGATGGAGCCGCCCTCCTCATCACTGTCGGTGGCGGCGCCCATGCCACCTCCAACCCCGATTCCGCCATCGCGGGTCTGGATGCCTCTTCTCTTTGCGAGGTTCTCTTCTCTCTTCTGCCTTCTGATCTCGACCTGCTGCTCCTCACGACGGCGACGGAGCTCGTCTGGCTTGAACTGGTTTTTGGCCTTGAACTGGGTCCGGCGATGCTCTGGGATGTAACGCTCCGCCATGGTTGCTCGTGCGCAAGTAAGGAAGAACGGTGTAAATAGGCAAACGAGACGGGGGATGCGAGCCCAGCCTGGGGGGGAGAAAGGGGAGTTGGAGACGCGGGCAGCGAGAAGGAGGGGAAAAAACTGTTGATGCTTTTGAGGTGGGTTGGGTTGACGGGATGATTTGCCTGGGCTGTTTTCGGCCAGCCCGTAAGCGCCACCTCCGCCTAAGCGAACTTAGCGCGCGCGCAGCCGCGGCCTTCCTCTCCAGACATCACCACACGAGCAGCCTCAGCGAGTCCGGCCTTGCCTCTGCTCTCACCGGGCGCGCTGACAAGGTGCCTCGGCCGGCCTGGAGCCTCCCAGACTGCGCATCTCTCGCAGGCGGGGCTCCAGCTTCGCTAGGTCTATCCGCCGGGAGACGACCACCGCTACGATTGGCGTGCTACACCCGGCCCATCTCCAGCCGGGCTTCGCGCGCTGCGTCCGCGTCCTCTGGGCCTGCGATCTTCCTCTATTTGAGACCGTCCGGCTTCTATGTTGTCGTGCGCTGACCACAGCTGTCATGCCGTCCTCGCTGCCCCCCAGGTTCGTCGATATCACGTCCGCAAAGTCATCCCAGGGCTACGTAAATGTAATAGGCGTCGTCGTCGACTTCCTGGCCAAGTCTCGCTCGGCAGGTTCATCGTTCGTGATCACTTTTACTATCAAAGACTCCGAGCTGGACGTGGACCCGTGGAAGGGCCTCAAGATAAAATACTTCAATGACGCCGAACGCTACTTGCCGGACATTCAACTCGGCGATGTCGTCCTCCTGCGGGGTATCCGGGTTAGTCCCTCAGAGTCGGTGTCACAGTGGCGTCAATACTGATGTTGTTTCAAGGTGCGGCTTTACAAGGGCTCGGTAGTCGGGGTGGCGTCTCAGTGCGACAATGTTTCATGGGTAATTTTTCGACGAGGTCGAGGGACTGCCGTGTCTCCCATCTGCGGTCCTGAGTCCGACGAACCATCTCCTCAAGAAAAGGCGTATGCAAACTCGCTCCTGAACCGCAAGCTCGGTACAGGCTCTGCACAGCCTTCGCCCGTGCAGCCTGCCCGTCACAGTACTCCAGTCACAGTCTCTGCATTTCGTAGTAGCCGTCCATCTTTCACACAGCGAGATAGATTCTCATTAATAAAAGATATCACGCCTCAAACATTTGCCGATCTTGTTGTCCAAGTGATTAAGACCTTTCCTGAGAATGGAAGATGCATACTCTATGTCACCGATTACACTACCAACAAGTCCTTATTCGATTATGCGCTTCATGATGATGATGAAGTTTACCCTCGGGAAGGCGACACCTTCGGCTACATTTCACGTCCCAAGAGAACCTGGCCAGGACCGTTCGGGCAAATGACCCTACAAGTGACGCTCTGGGAACCGCATGCTACTTTTGCCCAGCAAAATGTCAAGGAAGACGATATCGTGCTTCTAAGCAATGTTCACATTAAGTTTGGGCGTGGAAACGAGCAGATTGAGGCGAGTATTCATACGGACCGCCTAAATCCAGACAGAATCCACGTAAGCGTGATTGGTGGATATGACGATCCTCGCATTAAAGAACTCTTGAGACGAAAGCGAGAGTACTGGAAGAAGTTAAAGGAAAACGACGCCCGTCTTGGTAAAGATGTTGGAACACTCAAAGATGGAACAAACGGATCGAAAAAGAACGCGAAAAAGAAGAAAGCCGAGCAGCAGCAGAAAAAGAAGGAAGCGAAACTCGAAGAAGGCCAGACTGAAATTGTCCGACCGATCCAGGTCAAACGAAACGAACCGAATCCAAACAGTAGGTTCCCCTGGACTCTTGTCATCTTGCAATGTGATCCCCTGACCAATGTTCTAGTCCGAGCAGCGCATCCTGCCATCCCTTGCCGACCGCTTGCGGATATACTGGCAAATGAATCGCACAACAACGTTCTTCCAGGCGGTATTGAATACCGGCTTCCCTTTCAGAATCTCCGCTACAGGGCTACCGTTCGTGTCGTCGACTTCTTTCCTCCCAAATTAGAAGACTTTGCTGTCCCGTATGACCCTGAATATGCCATGCTCTCGGAGTCTGAGAGCGACGATGAGGATGAGGACGGTGATACGAGGATTACTGGAAGGCGTCGTCGTCGGATGTGGGAATGGCGGTTCTGCCTTCTAGTTGAGAACGGGACTCCTCCTCCCCGTGGACAGCCCAGGGAGCGAATGAAGCTCTTTGTGTCTGGACATGATGCAGAATACCTCTTGAAGTTGGATGCCGTTAAGTAAGCTCCGCTGTTTTCTCTGTACCTTTACCTAACCTAGATGGTTACATTCAAACTGACCCATTATGTTCTCTTTCTTAGTCTACGGCATAACGAGAAGACACTGCGACAACTAAGAGAAAAGCTGTTCATCCTCTGGGGAGATCTGGAAGAAAAGAAGAATGCCCATCCTGAGGGCAAGTTAGATCCCCAGAGCCTGGAGAATCCGTCTGGGAGGCCGTTCACCTGCTGTATCAAAGAATACGGCGTGAAATGCGAAGGCAACCATGACCCAGACGCGATGACTGACGACGATCAAGATAGCTGCGGTAATCAGAACTGCCTGGGTTGGGAAAGGAGATTCGCCATGTTTGACACTACGATTATGGATTAATCGAAGACGTTTTTATACTCATGTATTTGCACTATTACGTGTTTCACGTTGATTTCCCTTTTGAACTACATATGAGCTGTCTTACTAATAAGAGAAATTCTTGGGGCGAAACTTGGTTGATGGGCGAAGGTGGAGCATGAGAGCATAGGCCAAGTTTGGTTCGTGGTTTTATAATACCCAGGATATTAGGCGTCTTTTGTAATTTTATGCTTTTTTTTCTTTTCAAAAGCCCGTCTATTAGGATATTACTACCTCGGAGATGCAAATATCAGAAAAGTATCTGGTTGCTTAGTGCTCAGCTAGGGGATACCGCGTAAGTACACTAGCAGACAGTATGAATGCCAAAGAAAAAAGGATATCACCAAAGGGTGAAATCATTATCGAAGCTAATGGGAGGTGTGGTTGGTATTTTAAAGGAGTGTAAATGCAAAGAGTTCCAAATATATGCCCCTATTGTCCTTAATAATCGTTATCATTGCAGCCGGGGGATACCCGACTGCTAAACATAAGCGGCATTCCTCCAGTCGTTAAATCATTAGACGCTCGGAAAGCAATCAAACTTTGGTGACTTTGACAATATTGGTATCAATTCCATGCGCAGAGCGGTCGAATCGGCAATTTGCCCCCCAGAAGCAGTCCTTCTTACCGACCTCGCTCTGCGGACAACGATGGCCATAGATACACTTGGGATCGTCGCAGTCTAATCCAAAGTGGCAGGGGGTCATGCGAGCAACGGCCTGCAGGATGACAAGTTCGTTCTTAGTTATTTTATAGCTATGGTCATGGTGGCAGTTTACATTCGGGCATTCGCCGAGCAGGAAGTGGAGATTGCACAGTTTCATCTTCTTGATGCGGTTCAGCTCGTCCTTGGGAATACTCTTGAAGTCGATGCGATCCACGCGCTGGCCATACTTGTTCCGTTCCACGACCTTGGGTTGTGGTGGTGGCGCTGAACTGGATGGTTTTGAGGACGTCACCAGGTTGAAATCTCCTCCGGGGGAGGAAGATGCGGTCAGCGAGGCCCAGGACTGTGATGCGCTGTTGCTAGAAGACGTGCCCGTAGATGTCCTTGTAAGCGACGCTGGGTTCTGGTTCGGCGAGAGCGCAGATAGCGCCGCTCCTTTCCAGGGCGCCGGAGTTATCTTGGAGCTCCTGAATAAATCCGGGAATTTGGTTACTCTGTAAGCGGACTTTATGGATTCCAATTCTCGTTCGAATGGAATTCCTTCGATAAGCGATATGCGTCCTATAAGCTCTCTATCCGCCAGGGTCTCCTCGAGAAGTCTAGCGTATCCATTATCGTGAGAGCAGCCCAAAAAGATCTGATGGCAATGGCAATTGTATAAATGAAGTTTAAAACTCTCTGTTAAAGAGCGAGTTAGAAAAGAGTTCAGCGCAGTGATCATTGGTTAGAATCCCTCCTTCCAGAGACTCCGCCGGAGAAACAAAGACTAGGCAGAGCATAAAAGTGAGGTGGGCAAGATCTTCACGTCGCACAAAGACAACAAGAGCATTGTTACATACCTGCAATTTTATCATCAGCCCTATCCTTTCCGCTCCCGACATCTACAAAATCGAAGAGCAGCCTGCTGCCATTGAAACCCCGGACAAAATCTTCGACCAGTTGAGGCCTATCGACAATTCCAGCCTTGTAGCAGGCCTCAGCCAATCCCTTTACATTCGCATAAATCCTCGTTATTATTTTTGGAGAATTGATGCTTGGAAAGTTTCGGGTAACATATTCGCGGAGGGAAGCCCAGAGCTGATTGGCCGCATCCTTACCACCTTGTTCGCCCTGCTGGAGAAAAGAATCTTGGAATATCATGCCATCTCCGTCTAGGAATACAATGACAAAAGGCTCGCGGTCCTACAAGGGAGGCAAGCCACAACTGGTCAGTGAGAGCGTACGTGCCTACAAGGAACATTCACACAAGAGGTTATAAGCGCTCACCATAATAGTTTTGATTCTCGTTATCTGATCCATCAACTCCATTTCATGGATTTGAATATCGCGGTTGAAACGGGTCTCACGCTCACGATCGAGTTTCTCTCGTTTGTATGCTTCCTCTAGCTCGCTAACTCGCCGCAGCAAATCCTATTTTATGGAATTGATATCAGAACAGCGCAGCCAGAAAAAGCAATGCAATGGCTTAGCTACCTCAATAAGTTCATTCTTTCTCTGTTCTATAGATTTGACTTGCTCATAGCGTTCAAGAAACGCCTGAGCACTCAGGCTCGCCATCATCGCAGGGGCAGCAGTTCAGGAAGGTTCGGTGTGGAAGGAAAGCGAAAGGATCAGGCGACGGGCGAACGATGACTGCTTAAATGGGGGTACAGACCCAGTAAATGGCTCTACAGGGACGAGCCAGTGCTCAAGAATCAGAAATAATTTAGACAAAGAGTTTCAGGCGTTCTCCTTTCCCGTCAGAGGAAATCATGGCCAGCGGTTGCGCCGCAAATAGGAAGCATGAATGGGTCCAGGGTGATGAGTAAGCAGGGCTATCGGTGATCCTGCGACCTTCCGCCTCCCGCCAAGTCCAGTTACGTAGAAGGCTACGTGGAGAAAATCTCCCAGAAGCGCTTGGGCTTCCAACCACTGTTAACATATATTGCTTCCCTTCTGTCAACTTTCTCTTTCCATCCCTGTCCCAACACCGGTTCCTCGAGCTGGCCTTAGTCACGATGGGTCGCTTTGGTGTCTTCTCGCTTGCATTACTCTCACTTCAGTCCCTATTTGTCGGGGGACTCGCGACCGTATGCACATAGCCTTCGCCGTCTTGTTGTCAACTTACTTACACGTCGTCAATGGTTTTTAGGACGCTGCTGAAAATGTCGAAGACCAATCAGAGACACCAAAGCTGGCCGTCTCTGTGCAGACTTCCTTCCCTGCCTCCGAGATCTTCGGCATCAAGCTCGTCAATGGCCAGCCGACCCAGGTCCTGGTCTCGTTCAGCAACGAGGAGTCCTCTCCTATCACCGTGAACTTTATCGGTGGTAATCTCTGGACTCTTGATGACCAGAGCAAGATCGTCCGCAACCTGACCGCGTCGAGATACAACGTCGAGATCCCGGCAGGAGAGAAGCAGAGCCTGACCTACAGCTTCGTGACCGACATGCACCCTCAGGATCTCAGGCTCAGCCTCGCCTCTGTGGTCAGCGACAGCGAGGGGAGGTTCTTCTCCATCCAGGCCTTCAACGGAACCGTCAGTGTTGTGGAACCCGAGACTAGCATCTTCGACCCGCAGATGTAAGCTCTAAACCCTCTAATCCCTTCGTTTCCTGCCCTCACGGAGTGTTAGTTACTAACGTCGGTTTTTGAAACAGTATCTTCCTGTACTTCTTCCTTCTGACTTGCTTCGGCGGTGTTGTGTACTTCTTCTACACGGTCTGGATTGCGCCGTACTTTCCCCAGAAGCGCAGGGGCGGAAAAGGGGGTGACAAAAAGTCCGCTGCCGGTTCGAAGAAGGCCGATGGCTCTGCGCAGGTCTCTGGTGGAGCAAATGGCACGGCTGTCACTTCTGCCACGACTTACAACGCCGAATGGATCCCGCCTCACCACATCAACAGGCCCGAACCCAGGAAGGTCAAGGGCAGTGGATCACGTTCCAGGAGCCGTGCCTAATTTATTCGGCTGAGTGCAAATGGGGCGGGCGTAATTCGAGGAAGATGGCCCTGTTAATTGATCAAACATTGGGCTGGTTATGGGGATTTATCTATTTCTATGACAGGGGAAGTTGCAGTGGCAATTGACTTTAGTGGACGATTGATGGAAAAGAGGCCCAAAAGCAACTTTTATATTTGACTGAAAAATGTATATCTACGATGCATTATTTTGCTAATGCCCGATTGTTGTCCTTGATGTATATGCATTTTTGGGCTTGCATTATGAGGACTGTCTTAGTACTCGCTAGTGACAAGCATGCTAGTTGCATCCAGGTTCCAAAGTCATGACTTAATTTATGTCCTTGGAAACATGTTGCATCCATGACACCTCTGGTCCAAGTCACATTCGTTTCCATTCCTGAAACTCCTTCTCTAGGTGTCTCTTCAGTTCTGCAAACTTATTGCCAAAGTTCTGCCCACAGCGCCAACAGATAAAGTCCCGCTTGAGATATCCTTGCCTCCCAGGATGCCTTCTGACGTCATCCTTTGAGAGTGGAAAATCTTCCACGTCAATAAAGAAAGGGGTCGAGAAACTATTGTAATGTTTCCTGTGCCTTAAGCGATCACTGTAGCGGTCCACAGAGAGCACATGAATGTGTAAATGGTTCATGGAAGGGTGTGCGTGAATCCCGGACATGATGTCCTTCTCCCAGTCCCTTCCAGGTGGCAGCTCCTCCGGCGGAGGATCAGCATCCATTGCTTCCTGCCTTGCCCTCTCCGTTGCCGATACCTTCCCATATCTCCTGCGCAGCTCGCCGGCGGCAAGGGTGCGGAGCTTCTTCACTTCTGCTTTGACCTTGGCCAGGAATTCAGGGTCTTCGAATGCCTCGAACGGGTGCAGGCGGGTCTTGGATGGATCCCGCGGGAGGAGCAGCAGGTGTAGTGAGGACTTGGGATAGCGGTCGTGGATTGCGACGAAGTCGTCGTTGTAGTAGACCACGATGGAGGAGGGGAACGATTCGGGACGCTCGATATATTCACCCAGAGCATCACGCGGGTTGAATATGGTTACATTCTTCGATACATCTTTTTCCTTTGCATGTTTCGGTTGCTTGCTCTTGTGTGACATGAGCTCTGTGACTGACGATAGGGGTCAGTCGGCGCCAATTCGTCAGGGAAGGGAATCTAGCGGATATTACAGGCATTTCTTTTCTCTGCTTTCTCTGCAGAAACCTTGGTAACCACAGTCTTTGAATTTTCAGCGATCTCAGCATCCGAAGCGTCCGAGCCAGATACGTCCACCATGACGGTCTGTAGAGCAACGATCAGGCCACGGAGAAGCTGTTGTAGTGGGACAGGCAAACAATGGAGCTGTGATGACGTTATGGTTTAGTTGTATTGGGAGCTGGTATGCATTGCTCAATATTCAACACAGAGCTTTAGCTTTATCCGGACAAGAACATGATCAGTAATGCTATACTCTGATGGCCCACGGGCTAGGCTCAATTATAATAATATCTTGATGATCATTTCGAAGCTGATCCGGCGGCAGCACAGGCCACCGTCAAGCTCCCCGCATCGGGCTCGATAGGGCTTAGTGCGGGACAGGAACGCCACCCGGACGCCGCGTCGCTTTATAGATTTTGTTCGAGCACCATCCAAGTTCAGTGGACAGCCTCCACGGGCGTCTTCGCGCGCACTCGCATACTATTTGTGTCGCAAAAATGGGCCCAAAAAAGAAGGGCGGCGGCGCCCGTGGAGAACCCAAGCCGGGGACGAACAAGGCAAAAGCCGCCGCTGAGCGGGCGGCGGAGAATGCTAAACAGGCGCAGAACACAGCGGAGGAGCAAAAGAAACCAACAGTGAAGGAACTGATCGGTGGCGCATCATGGACCGGGAAGCTTCCTGTCAATATGCTTTCGGAGCATTGCCAGAAGCAGAAGTGGGAAAAGCCTGAGTATATAGTGGTAAGGACTTGTTCTATCCGCGTGGCACAAACTGCAAAGCGTGCTCATGATATCTCTCTCAAAGGATAAAACCCCGGATGGGTTTGTCTCGTCCGTGATCCTGAAGAAGGTTGATCCAAAGACGAGGGAATTGATGACTCTTCCTCCGATGAAGCTGCCGCCTTCGCACCGGCACCTTGCAGTCCAGCCAACAGCGCTGGAAGCTCGCCACTTCGCAGCAGCATACGCTCTGTTCCGAGTATGCAATATGCGGAACCTACATCTGATGATGCCTCCTACATACAAAAAGCTCTGGAAAGAGGACTTTACGGAAATCAAGAATGCGGACGTGAAGGAAGGGAAGGGCTGGATGTACGAAGCAGACCCGTTTCTGGCTAAAAAGGAGCGGGAGAGCGCTGCAGCAGAGTTTGAGAAGAAGAAGAGGCTCGAACAAGAAAAAGCAAATGCAAAATCAAAAGAAAGTACAGTCAATTTGGGACTAACTACTGGAGTAGAGGATAAGGGAGGCAAGCTTTGGTCACAAGCCCCCAAGGTTGACATGGGAAGCAGAATTCGTCGAGATATCGAGGAGCTCTTGAGGCAGCACGCGGTATGGAATCCTTATGGGATACGAATTCCGGAGGAGGAGCGTAAGGCCATTATTGAGGAATATACTCGGCTTGGCTTTCGACGCAGCCACGTTGAAGAGGCCGTAGCGGAATGTAAAGATCGCGAAGAGGTGCTGGAATGGCTCTTGGTATATGTCCCAGAGGATGACCTACCACAGTGGAGTCTTCCAGAGCGTTATTCTGCTGGTATAAGCTTGGCCAGCAGGGATCTCTCAAGAGAGTCAAAGATCAAGCGACTCGCTTCTGCCGGTTATCCGGCTGATTTTTGCGCGCAAGTTCTGGACCGCAAAGGCGGGGATGAACGTCTAGCAGCAGAGTATATGCAGAACGCGCTCATCCGTGGCAAGGAAGCCCATACAGAAAGTGTCACTGACGGAGACGATGACACTTGGGCAGAGGAGCAAGCTGTGTTGGAGGCTACTTTTGGTGATCGGTACAAGCGAGTATCGCCTATAGCTTGCCAGATCAAGGGCGATGACTCGAGTATACAGGAATCTGTGATTTTTGAGTTCCTGAAGCCCTCTGGGCATTATCCTTCGTCACCTCCTATTATGTTCATATTGGCAAAAGGCATTCCTGCATACATTCGGCTGAGTGCAATCCGTCAGGCCGTACTGTATGCTGAAGAGAATCTTATTGGGCAGTCGATGATATATAATATAATAGATTGGCTCGAAGTCAATCTACCAGGTATTTTGGAAAACCCAGGCAAACTGCGTGACATATCGACGATTGCTGCTTCCCCTTCGACTGTGAGAACGGTTTCCAAACTCCCTATACGTCAAGCACGCAAGCAGCCCAGGAGCCTTGATTGGAACACTGGCTCGCCACAAAGTCTTGCAGTTCGTGCTGCATGGGAGAGGAGACAGGAAACTCCGGCGCAACAGGAGATGCTGCGGAAAAGACAATCTCTACCCGCTTGGGCTATGCAAGAAGCCATCATTCATGCTGTCAACTCTTATCAGGTGACGATTATATCGGGTGAAACGGGAAGCGGCAAGAGTACACAGTCTGTACAGTTCGTTCTGGACGATATGATCAAGCGTGATCTCGGCGGCATCGTCAACATAGTCTGTACGCAACCTAGAAGGATATCGGCCCTAGGTCTCGCTGACCGTGTGAGCGAAGAACGATGCTCTTCTGTCGGCGAAGAGGTCGGCTATATCATACGAGGAGACTCCAAGGTGAAACCCGGAGTGACGAAGATCACCTTCATGACAACAGGAGTTTTGCTTCGCCGCATGCAAACAGGAGACGGTGCCGACGGCAGTGTTGTCAATTCTCTCGCAGACATCACTCATGTTGTTGTAGACGAGGTTCATGAGCGCAGTCTCGACACCGATTTCCTGCTCGCCCTTCTTAGAGATGTCTTGAAGTACCGAAAGGATCTCAAGGTCATTCTCATGAGCGCCACACTGGATGCCGACATTTTCATTCAGTACTTTGGCGGCCCCGACCGGGTTGGGCAAGTCAATATCCCTGGGAGAACCTTCCCAGTGGAGGACTTCTATCTGGATGATGTGATCCGTGAAACAGGGTTCAATCCAGACTTCGCCCAGCAAGATGAATATTCAGATTGGGATGCTGCGCCGTCCGAAGAATCAGTGGGCAAGACTCTACGTTCTCTTGGGATGGGAATTAACTACGATCTTATTGCTTCCACTGTCCGGCACATTGACTCGAAGCTTGGAGATCAACCTGGAGGTATCTTGATCTTCTTACCTGGTACTATGGAGATTGACCGATGCTTGGCGGCTGTAAAGAAGATTCCGAACATACACCCGCTCCCATTACATGCATCCCTTCTCCCAGCCGAGCAGCGGCGTGTATTCCTATCTCCTCCGAAAGGTAAAAGAAAGGTTATCGCTGCTACAAATGTCGCCGAAACCTCCATCACTATCGAAGACATCGTTGCAGTCATCGACACTGGCCGTCTGAAAGAAACCAGCTATGATCCTAAAGACAATATGGTCAGATTAGTCGAAGTGTGGGCGTCGCAGGCGGCTTGCAGACAGCGACGCGGTCGAGCTGGTCGAGTAAGAGCTGGAATGTGCTATAAACTGTACACCAGGCAGGCAGAGTCAAACATGGTTCCACGACCGGATCCTGAAATCCGGCGGGTTCCACTTGAGCAATTGTGCCTGTCGGTCAAGGCCATGAAAGGCATAGAGGACGTCGCGACATTCCTTGCAAACACGCTTACACCCCCTGAAAGTGTGGCTGTCGAAGGCGCTCTAGACCTTTTGCATCGCATCGGCGCACTCGATAACCACAAACTGACGGCTCTTGGGCGATATATGTCCATGATACCCACTGATCTGCGATGCGCCAAACTGATGGTATATGGGTTCATCTTTGGCTGCATGGATGCCTGCGTCACCATTGCTGCCATCCTCACCGTGAAGAGTCCCTTCGTCTCACCCCGTGATAAGCGTGAAGAAGCGAATGCCGCAAGAGCAAGGTTCTCCAGAGGGGACGGAGACCTTCTTACCGACCTCAATGCCTATCAGCAGTGGTCCGAACGGGTGAAAGCCCAGGGCTATTGGCAGACCCAATCATGGTGTTCTGCCAACTTCCTCTCCCACCAGACCCTCCGCGATATATCATCCAACCGCGCGCAGCTCCTGACCTCCCTCAAAGACGCTGGCATCCTCCCCGCTGACTACGCTGATGCGGAGGGCCCGTCTACATCCCTCTGGAACCGTAATGGCGGCAACACGCAGCTCCTGCGAGCCCTTATCGCCGGGGCGTTCAACCCGCAGATCGCGCAAATCAGCTTCCCGGACAAGAAGTTTGCTGCTTCGATGACAGGGACGGTCGAGATTGACCCGGATGCACGCACAATCAAGTACTTCAACCAGGAGAACGGGCGCGTCTTCATCCACCCCAGCTCCAGCCTGTTTTCTGCGCAGAGCTACTCAGGAGCCGCGACTTACCTGAGCTATTTCTCGAAGATGGCGACGAGCAAGGTGTTCATTCGTGAGCTTACCCGTAAGTATCCTCATATTTCGAAAATACACCCCAAATGCAGTTGTAGTCCGGTCTAATAAAATCCAAAACAGCCTTCAACGCATTCTCTCTTCTCCTATTCGCCGGCCCTATCAAACTCGACACCATGGGCCGCGGTCTCATCGTCGACGGCTGGCTGCGGCTCCGTGGCTGGGCCCGGATCGGAGTTCTTGCCTCGCGACTGCGCATGATGCTCGACGACGTGTTAGCGACGAGGATCGATAACCCTGGTCTCGGTCCGGCCGTGGGCAGCACAGAGACCCGGGACACCGCAGACCGGGTCATCGACATTGTCCGGAGACTGGTGGAATTCAACGGCCTCGATCAGTGAGAGGTGGTGTCCTCCCTTCTTCTCTCGTTTTTGTTCCATTTTGGAGTTCATCTGATGCATCCATCTCTTACGTCACATGTATCATTGACACATCTATCAGATGGATAGAGAGGGCATGAAAGGAGAAGTACATACTTGCATACATAGACATAGAGGATATATAAACACAGTTTGTACATATATATGCATGTTCATAGATGTCCGGATCAGGATGTATGTATGTATGTATCACTCAGCGACTCAAGTCCAAAAATGATCCCAATTACACGAGACAGCTTCAGCCATATTTGCACTGTACATAGTAGTAGTGTCCATAGTACTTCGTACTTGTTAATTAGCCAAGTAATTAAATTCATCCAACATGACTAACCACAGTAATAGATAGATAAACCAATACCCCGGAGCTTTTTCTTTTTTTCCATGTGACATGACATGACAGACATGACATAAAGCTAGAGCTAGCTACCTAGGTACAGTACCTAGCTAGCTAGACCTAAGAACCGGAACTAACTACAACTAATGCATGCATGCATCCATCATGCACAGCACTCTTAAATTTTAAAAAAGTGACCCACCTATGGACTATCTACCTACCTATCTACCTACCATTCCATTCCTCATTATTATCATTAAATTACACGCATCTACAGCACAAATCCCAGTCAATATTAGATAAGATCCCAAATATATGAACATATGTGAATACCCATACATACATACATACATACATACATACATACATACATACATACATACATACATACATACATAGACTAAATAATAAATAAAATGGCATGCCGTCCACGTCCCCCACGCCACCACTCATCGGATATGGAAGTCGCATGATTTATCCTATCCTATCCTATCCGGGCCGCGCGTTCCGCTCCGGAGCCCGACAAATCGCGTTCCATAGATAGTTCCACCGCGATACCCCTCTTCTCTTCCATGGATAGAAAGTCACGGTTCAATTATTATGCGCGCCCATAGGTATTATTATTATTATTATAGATTGATAACCGTGGAACTAACATGGACGGAACGGAATGCGGTTCGGAAGGCGGGCCTGGACCGGAAAATGGAAATTCCGTCTGCTATCTGGATCAGGGCGAGCTTGCGCAGGCTACTTGCACACCTACAGCCTACTATTAATGTACGCCGAATCCACTACGCTCTTGAGGTCAGCTACATCGGTATCTACAAGAATCCCAACCCGGGATTCAATAGGAATCGACCCGAAGCCCTTGAAATATTTTTTGTATTACCATACCCGTTAAATCATGAGCAGTAAGAGAGAAAAGAAACTAGAGGAATTAGAACAAAGGAAAAACCTCGAGGTAGCAAGACGCAAACATGGGTCAAGTAACTCGTAACAATCGATGACAGTGGGGTACAAAGGGAATAGGAGCGTGTGGTTAGGGGAAAAATGAAAATAAAGAATAGAAGTAGCTTGGAACATGACCGACCATTAACTCCCGAATCCGTTCCCGATCCCCACCGGCGTCATTAATCCCGATACAACAGAACTCCACCCGTTTGATATCCCATTCTCCGTCCATGGATCCCACCGAACCTTCCTCAATCCCTTCATATTCTAGACGTTCTCGATGACGAATAAGAGATGTAACTGCAGAAAGCAGATAGTGAAACAGAAGATAAAAAAGAAGAAAAACCAAAAAGCCCTTTCAAACGGCCATGAGCAGGTTGTAAGCGCCGACAATCATCGGGCGATGTTCACTCTGAGCGACCGCCACCTGCCATCCGTGCACCATTCGGGGTCATAATCCAGCCAAGAAGCGGGCAAAAAAACCAAATTGCCGTTAGTCATATGTAAAAGCGCACGTTGAAAATGCGACAATAATGGACGAGTTGCGTAGAATCATGGAGAGCCGCGAGGACAATGGGCGATTCGAGCGTCGCATCAGTATTGACATGATAAAAAGCAACATCAAAAAGCTGGTGTCATACGATCGTCCGTATCATTATTTTTGACGTTGATATCGAAGTGTCGTAATCAAGCTAAGTAGCGGCTGCCGCTGCTGCCACTACTGCCGCTTCCAGGAGTATCCGTAATCCAAAGTTCCGTTAACATGGGCGGTAAAGCTGTCCTTTGAAACCTCGAGAACACGGAAGCCTTTCTTCACTTCGGCTTCCACAAAGAGGGAGGCCCGCTTGAAGCGCTTGTCAGTGTACTTCTCATAAATCGCGGCGTGATGTTTCTGAGGGTTCTCGCAGCACTCGAGAATGAGACACACAAGGGGATAGAGCTGCGAGTAGGTGTAGTTCGAGTAGTACACATGAGCTGGGGTCTGGTATCAACGAAGTTAGTAGCTACAAAATGAAGAATCTATGGCCAAACGTACCCAAGTCCCCTTCTTGAGCATCATCCTTGCGAGACAATGGGCACCAGCAGCGATGAAGCTGGGGGGACAACCGACAAAGCGCTCGTCCATAATGGTTACTTCCAAGAAGTATTTAGCCAGGGTCCGCGTCTCGAGGTCATAGTCGTCGGCTTTGCTAATCCTTCGAAGAAAGCTCATCGGGCCCGGCCAGCCTAGCTCGAACTTGAGCATGCTGAGCATGAAGCGTTCAGCCTTGAGGATTTCGTCAACGGTATAGCCTCCGTCAACCATGTAGACGATCTCCTGAACCGAGGGACAGTTGATTTCCTCATACTTGGCCGCGATGAAGATGGCTGTCGCACCGACAAGCTGTAGCTTGCCAAGGGAGACAATCTTGCAGGAAAGGAATCGGTCTATGTAGTTCACACAGAGGAAAAGGGTCTCTGGCAGAAGCGAAAATCGGTGGTGAACCTGCACCAGCCAATCCATGAGGACAGACCGCATCGACCACTGAATCTCGGCCTGGTTGTCCATGTAATGCGCATTGGGCAGCATTTTCATCTTGTACAGTACAGTGTCAGCACACGTCAAGGGAGCCCATGTGTATTTGCGACCACTTACCTCCAGCTCTCTCATGTAATCGAAGATCTCATCGCCATATTCCGCCACCATACTAGTGTCCCAATATTCATCTTCAATATCCTCAGTGGTACGAGTGGCCTCAACAATCTGCTTTGCAATGGCCAACTCCCGCCTTACTCTCTGGTTGTACCTTGGAAAGAGCACAGTGGTGGCTCCACCAGTTGTGTTATCACCACGGCAACGGTGGGATGGTGCAGTGACGTAGCCATCATCGTCCTCGTTCTCGTCGTCTTCATCATCCCAGTACTCCTCTGGTTCGGATTGAACTGGCCCAGCGTCATATCGGGCATGTGCAAGGTCGATGGAGTCATTCAGCACCTTAACCGCGGGCTGGGAAACAGCCTTCGATGATGGACGATTTGACTCCTGAGAACCGGCTTTGGTGACATCGACTCTACGCTTCACGTTCGCCCCCGGATCCTGCACATGGCAGTGGTCTTCGTAATCCTTGACCTCGCCACATTCGTCGACATAGGCTCCGTCAGACCTCAGAGCCGGGCATCCTTCCGCAGCTTCGACCTCGCTGGAGAGATCACTGTGATCCTTTGGCGCCTCAATTTGCTGTGGGTTCTCCTTCAGATTCGGTGCAGTGGGGCGCTGAGCATGTGTCGTCGATGGACGCGACGCTCGATCTTCCTTGGATGGCTCGGTAGACCTAGTAGTATTGGTCTCCCTGGCTGCAGCTGGTTTGGGCTCGTCTATCGTTGGCAGGGGATCCTTGAACACTGGATTGCTCTTCTTGTTAAGCAGTTTTCGGGCATTGGCAGCGGAGCGCAGCACCTTGTCACCGGGTGCCTGCTTTCCGGAGACATCTGTAGGTTTGGAATTGGTGACATTATTCGATATTCCTCTGAGGCCTGCGACCGACCGTGGACGCTGGGCTGGCTGAGCGAGGATCGAGGGCTTTCCCTCATGAACCAAAGTGATGGGCTTCTCTGGCGCCGCGGCGGTGTTCTTCCCAGCCAGGGAGGAGTCGTCCTTACTGGAGCGAACGGGCTTGGTGGTGTTGCTGACATCCCCAAAGGCAGTGCGTTTGGCGCCATTCCTAAGGCCAGCGTTCTGGGCCATGGTCGACAAGGCAGGAGTAGATTTGTTCCGCTGGTGGATCGTCTTGTGACCAGGAAGGATGGGAGGGGCGTTCTCGTCCCGGCGGACGCGAATACGTTGAGGCTTCAACACACGTCCAATGTCAGTATCCACAAGTCACATCTAGGAAGGCTTCATAAGGCAGGATGCATCTCGTAAGATCAGTGGACCACGCGTAGACGCGCCGGCGTCATCGCTAGCATACGTGATACCGGGGCGCCACACCGTATGCAAAGGGGAGTGGGGGACGATGGGAACTGGGGGCAAGCAGTGCAACACAAACCTTCGCGTCCATCTTGTCGAATGTGCACGGTGTCCAGGAGCGTTGTTGATATCGTGGACCACACCGCTGTTGCTGGTGTTTGGTGGAAGGCAATGTTTACCTAGCTGCGCAGTGTACGGAAGCAGTGGCAGCCCAAACAACGAAACAAAACCACAGATCCGTGCGGGAACCTCAATGCCGTCGAGTCCCCTGAGGCAATTGGCGTCCTGCTGCACTCGCTGAGTCTGGGGATGCAAAGACTCAGAGATGCGTCTCCCTGGACGAGGAGAGGAGAGGGAGATGTGGGAGGGAGGATGACGACGGGAATGTTTGTTGACGGCTGTCTTCTCCTGGGGGCAACGCTCCGCCCGCCGGGGCCTGTCCGCGAGCCATGGGCCGGTGGCGGGCGCGCGGACCGCCCAAGGGCCGCTGCTCCGGCCGCCTCGAAGCCCTGAGCCCTAAGCCCTGAGCCCTGAGTTGCCTGAGGTGCCGGGCGTTCCATGGTTGCCGCCCGCCAACGGGGCTCCGGGCGCCGACAACGCTAGCCCGCTCGGGCCTAGCGCCGTGTGCGGCGCGGCTCGTGCCGGTCCGCTTATCTAAGCCTGCGTTTGCATTGTTTGCTCCGGCCCAACAGTCGACGCCGATGACATCATGCGGCGCGTCTCACCATGCGGGCCCGAACGGGCGGTTTTGTCCCCAGCAGCCACACCAGGCATCCAGGGCCAGCAAGAACACTTGTACGGTCTGCAGGACGCTCCCGCGATCATGCCAGTACCACTTTTATGTATGCGCGACACTCCCAGCGCGGGCGGTTGTGCGTTGAAGAAACAGGCCGTTCCGACGCGAGCAGTGACACGAAATCGACCCGGTCCGACGCCAATCCACGTGACCTGTCCCGCGGGTTCCGGCGCCCTCTTGCGGCCTCACGCCGAGGAGCATCGAGGCCGACGGCACTCGCATCGCAGAAGGCTCGGGGAAGCTTCGCCGGGGAATTTTCTGCCAGAATCCTCACGGCTGCAGAGTTTCGGCGGCAGGTCGCACCGCTTTCCGCTTGGCCCCTCTGGAGCCAAGCCGTGGGCCCGCCGATCCTCGAGCTGTTCCGGTGCCGCAAGGCCACGACATACATGACTGCGGGACACCGGGTCCAGCGGTTCCCAGCGAACAGAGGAGCGGTCCTGCAGCGTCGCCAAAGAAGACGCTTCACCGCGGCCTCTTGCAGCGCCAGTCCGGCGCGGGGTTACAGGATCGCACAATACGATGTTCCGGGCGCTGCGGGTCAGTTTGTTCAGACGACTGACATGGACAAATGGCGGAGCCGCCGCCAGAAGCAGCAACCTTCGGTGTCGCCCAGCCAGATTAGCGTTCGGGCAGACCCTTCTGCGCACTGCTACCCTTTTGGCCCGTCCGTTCATCTCAAAATTGAGAGGCTCGAGGGAGATTCCTACCGCGATTCCTTCATGGAGGAAACTGGTCTGCGCGAACGGCGGGAGAGCTTATCGCTCGTTCTGGCGCCGAGTGAAGCGGACGGGCCCAGCGAGATCGCGAACCCACTTCCGGCAGCGACGTCACGCTGTAAGTTGGCCCTGTTAACGCGTAACCATCCTGTCTTGCGTCTGCCTGTGGGCAAATCTACTCCGTAGACGAGCTTGAGCATCATCTTTCAAAGTATACGACATCCTATCTTCTGGCCATGGCCGTCCAGCGGAGGACCTGGGGGGGGGGGGGGGGGGGGGGGGGAAAGAGATATCGGTCCCTATCAGACATCAAGGCGCAGGATCGTCCGGTCTTCAGTAGAGAGGGGACGCGACAATTCTCATCCCAACTTATGTAGCCTGATTGTTTTGAGGTCCAGCGCTCTGCCCACGTCCTCAGGTTCAGGACTGATGCCGCTGCCAACCAGGCGGGGTCGAGTCCGGATGGCGCAGATCGTGAAACAAGAGACACCCCGGGTACCTCAGCGATCCGCAATTGGCGACGGCGGACGGGACGCAAATCGCATCAGTTCATCAAGCTGCTGGATGCGATGTCAGAGACAGCCGACAACGTCTGCTGGGTCGGGGAGATCTCGTGGGTGACAAGAGGGACAGACAGCGGCTACTTGGCGCCTGAGGATCCGCTCCTTGGGTACCACGAGCGGCAGTCCGATGGACCACTATATTGCGAACGGGAAGCAGTAGGTGTGCTAGATGTGCTATTGATGGAAAGGATGGCCAGCTTACGGGCTGCGTTCTGGCCCTAGATTGGCTCGATTCGATGCCTGATGTGGCTGTCGCTCCCCATATGCCTCGCAGCGCATCCGCTGCCAATCCGCTCCCCATAGGCAAGCCCGCTGAGCGCGGACGCCGCTCTTGGGTTCCGGGGCAGTTGGCCAGGCCAGACAAGGTGTCTCTTCGACGTGGCCGAGCTGAGCAAGGCCGTGGCAGCCACCAGCAGCCACTGAGGGCGCTCGTTGTTCGTTGCTGACCCGGATCGGGAGAGCCATCGTCCTGTGCGCCGGAGGCCAACCGCACGCTTGCGCAGGCAACGAGAACACACCTCTCGACCCTCACCCTGCTTGTGGAATTACTCCTCCCGTCATCTCATCAATGGCGGAACAGCGATCGCCTGTTTGGAGAGTCGTGGAAGGGGGTACAAGCTGGAGTCGACTCGAGTTGCGTGGGCCTCGTGCGCTGAGCGCATGCGCATCGCGGAGGACTCAAGTAGAACATGCGATGCTGAAGACCGGAGGATGTTGAGCGTTGCGCCCGTCCACCACACAAGAAATTCATAGGTTAGATGGTATCAAGACGTAGATAGGATGTATCCGCAGGTGATTCTTCGTAGAAAATAGACACAATGGCGACGCTGGCGCCGCTGGACGGCTGTGTTCTGCTCGATGTCGGCGGCGGGCATGTCACCGACCCAGGCCGTTTTTCGCTTCAGGTGAAACCTCGTAGGCTCGCACCCACCTTGCTCTCTCTCCTTTCTCCTCCCAACGCACGCCTCGTCAACCCAACTTCTTCTCCCAGAGGTCTCGTGGACCGCTGTCCAAACCCGGTGGTGAGCCTCGGTGAGTATTAACTCTGCCGCACCGTCACAGACACTCTCCTCCTTCCCCTGACCCGGGCAGCTTGCTGCCCTCTCGCTGTGATGCCATCGCTGACATGGACATGGACCAGACAGGCAGCGCTTCGTAGCCCAGTTCACCACCACCGCTTCGACAACGCCCCTCGCTTCGTATGTGTCCCTCTGATCGGATTGACTGTAGGAGTGCGATCCCGACCGGAATATTTTGCCTCGAGACAGGTGTGTTCTCAGTTCCATCCATCCTCATCCGCCGATTGGGACTGTTCTCCCCCAGACCCTCATCTTGAGGAGTCCGCCGGCAGCTAGCCATCCCTATTCTCTAATCGCAGTCCCCTATTGAGACAATCCGCTCAATAGGCTATTCTTGTACCTCATTGTACTGACGATGGCTCCCCTCTCATGCAGGTTTCCCGACGCTTTCCTCCTGAGTCGCCCTCGGCTCCTGCGACCCGGACCCCTCCTCACTGCATCGCAGACCCGTTGCCGTCGACGATCCCATCCAAGAATCGCGGACACACTGGCTATCGATTGAAGGCCTTCCCGTTTGAATCCCGTGGTTTGTTAGGTCGAAGTTGCCCGACCGCTATCACACAAACTCCCCAGACCGCTCTCTCGCACGGATGAGCTGTGAGATATTACAACGTTCGGTCGAGCAGCAGTCTGGTAGCCTCTCAGGGAGCCCAACGATGCAAGCCATGCAGAATCAACATTCCGCCATTGCTGAGGTGTACTCAGCTCCCGCAAATAACCATGCTGGGAACTCTACATCGCAGCACCAGTCGCCTAGCGCTCCAGTCCCCAAAAACGTCGCCTTCGAGCTACTGCTAGATGAGAACTCCAAGATCCGGGCACGGATACCTATGCGCGTTCAGATATACCCGCATGATACCACTGATTCTATTGTGACCACTGTAAAGAATTTCTACGGTATATATGAGGGCGCTGCCAGCGGCGTCAGTTTCGAGGACGAGAATGGCAACACCCTCATTGCCAGATACGAGAACTTGAGGAACAACATGACTGTCTATGTTCGAGTGATCCCAGTTACCTATTCCGAAGGCTATGGGGAGCACTACTATGGCTCTGCGCCATCGGACGCTCGCAAACGGCCCAGTCTTGGAGAGCCTTTCCAGGCAGCTCCACCGCCACAGCCAGCACAGATCCTAGATTACGGTCAACCGCCCTCTCGACCGACATCTAGAGTCGCTAGGAAACGCAGCACATCTCCATCAGGCAGAAGTCGCCGTAGCGCCTCTCAGCACAAACTCTCGTCCAGAGCCGGTTACAAGAGCCGAGGCTCCAGCACCCATGGCAGCTTCCACGACGATGGGATGGCCGGATATAGCGACAGCGATGGCGGCCACGGATCCGTCACTGGCTCCAAGAAAGCTAGAAGCGAGCAATTCGCTAGTTCCGACATCAGCATGGACAACATCCTCCAGGACGGCCGGAGGAAGCGGCCCAAGTTCGAAAGTTCGGTGAGTCGGACCCTCATAGTACCCAATGCTTCTTTTTGAATGCACAACTGACGCTGTGTCTCCTTTCCAGGAATTGCCCTTATTCGTTCCGCCCCAAGTACCTCTGACGACCTCAACCTCTTCCATCTCCCCACAGCGCCGGTCTACCGGTCAAGAAGGAGCTGATTCGCCATTCGCACGCCCGGCGCAGCGCTCATACAACTTCCAGCAGCCACTACCCTCACCACAGAGTTATGGTCACAACGAGCAGGCCTACGGGACCAATTCGGCGCGGAACTCTCTATACACTACTCCTGTTGCTCCAGAACACGGCCATCGGCTGCGCGAGCGCACCACAGCCCAATCATCGGGCCAATTTAACAACTCTTCGGGCCGCCCCAGTGGCCCGGGTATCCTGCCAACGCCAGACCCTACGATTGCGAGCTGTATCTCCGATGAGGACGTTGCAATGCAGTTGATCCGACTCGGAGATGCTTCTAACTTCTCCCACGGTCGCACCTCGGCTTCTACACTGGACGATGCTTTCAGTGGCGCTGCCGATGCATCTTCTTCGACTGGTGCGACAAGCGATGGCGGCGACATCAGCGAGGACGACGATGATGATCTGCCGTCGCGATCGCGACAGAAGCCTGAATCCAGCCCAATGCTTCCTCCGGGCGCTACAAAGCGCACTCACAAACAATTGGATGATATTCTTCCTAGCTGTGACAGCACCGATCCCAGCGGAGACGAAGCCGATGAGGACTATCGCCAGGAGTCCCATGATGGCCTGATCAAGAGCGAATACGAAGACGACGCTCCCTACGTCGAATCGGCTCCGAAGGCCAAGAAAGCCAAGACCAGGACGACCAGCACCGTTTCCAGCAAGGCTCGTGGCTCCAAGGCGGCGTCTTCGAAGTCCAACAGGACTGGCAAGAGTCGTTCTTCCGGCGGCTCTCGCAAGGCCAAAGCCTTACCTGCTACCGGTAACCAGAAGGTCTCGGTGCCACAGCAGATGGTTAGCCCTGCGCCATCCCGGAAGACGTCTACATCCACTGTCAACTTCCAGCATCAGCTTGCTGCGGATGAGGAAGACCTATCAACCAAGCCACGCTGTCAGCGGTGCCGCAAGAGCAAGAAGGGCTGCGACCGTCAACGCCCCTGCCAGCGATGCAAAGATGCTGGCATTGGCATTGAAGGATGTATCAGCGAAGATGAAGGGAACGGTCGCAAAGGCCGCTATGGTCGTCACATGGGTGTTCCGATCAAGAAAGTGGTCGAGTCTGCCGCAGTTGGCAACGAGACACAGCCGTCCGGTTTCGCTGCTGCACCGGTTTCTTCTGCTGCTGCAGATAAGAACAAGAAACGGAAGCGTTGATGGCCAGCCAATTCGTCTTGGTCTATGAACGTAATGACCTGCACAGACGGATTCGCCCTTGGAGTCTTTCTCCAATGCGGTGATACTACCCTTACCTGCCCACACTAGCTTCAAATCCGATAGGAAGCATGGCTGGTAGCAATGCGAATCTCCTCTCACGATAGACCGTTGTCCTCTCTACCTATCAATCTATATTATGTTCTCGGCTGTTCGGCTCTACAATCTATATTCAAGCGGCGGATTTACCGCTATTCAACTTGGAACTATGCGATCATCCTCCTCGTCAATACTACCGTGCGTACGAATCCGGCTACTCCGTTCTGACTGGACTACGAAGGTGGCCAGATGACGCTTCACCGTCTGTTCTTGATTACGAATCCCTGTTTCCGGCTCGAAGGACAAGTTTCCTTCCCGACCACGTCTTTCTTTATACCATCATCTTACGCTGCCCTTCCTTCGGTGTTCTTTGTCATGAATAGTCTAGCGAGTGAAATCAACGGGTCTTTTTTTCCATGTTACATCTGTTGGCGTTCTTAATTGCTGCTGTCTACTGTTCTCGTATCCATTTTGTTCTTGCCTTGTGTCTATTGTTTCATGTTTGATTTGTTTTCCATCGTCTCTTTTGCAGTCATCATATGCGATTGAAGACGCAGTTAGGCTTCGCATGTCTTGGGGGCAACCTGCAGGATGGAACCATGTTTGATGGGATATATCTTTTAAAGAGAAAGAAGGAGGGGCTGGCAGAGAGATGGTGGACCTTTGAATTGTTCTTGTGGTCTTCTTGTTTTATAGGGATAGCCGAATGGAGCGCCGTTTGTTTCGCACTTGAGTAGATCACCGACCACGACTAGTGTAGCATAGCCAACTATGGATCCGTCGACCCGTTCAGACGACTGCCTGATTCGGTCCTGGGGCGGCCGCCGCGGGGCGGGCGGACAGGTGACGTCGGCACGCTTGTCGATCCTGCGGTCACGCGCGCGCTTATCAGGTGATAAGCGGCTATCAGACGCGCGGCTCTTTTTTTTCCGGGGCGACCTCCCCCTCACTCTCCTTCGCTCTCCCACAGTGTGTTCCGTCGATTTCTCCTACTTCCTCCTCCCACCCCTTCTTTCTCTCTCTTTTTGAGCCTCACAGTCGTGGGCTGGCCATCTGTGGATTCGGCTTCTGACCTTCTTCGTAGCGCCTGTCCTTCTCAACATTCCTTCATGGCCTAGCTCTACTACTCCTCCACAAGCTTAGAATACACGGTCACGACTAACACAAAATCACCATGCCTCCCAAAGCTGCTCCCAGTCAGCCGCCGCCTGGGCGCCCCAATGCGCCTGAGGGCCAAACAACAGGCCAGACTGCCACCAATCCCGCTTCCCAAACTGCGTCTGCACCGAAGACCGAGCCGCAAGCCACGTCCACACCAGGCGCTTCCGGCGCTCCCGCCCGGGCGCCGGTTCAGCGCCTCCAATCTCTCAAGAAACCTACGCCCGGCGGAAGCATTCCACGCGCTTCCTCGGCCGCGCCATCTCCCGGCCTTGGCGGCCCCGGTGGCGCCCCGGCGAAACCGACGCTGAAGTATCAGCCCCGCGCGGTCGCGCGTCGCAGCAAGGAGGAGCGTGAGGCGATCGAGAAGCTTGAGGCGGAGAGGCACCAAGAACGATTAAGAGAGGCGGCAGCCATGCAAAGGGGGCGAGGAGGCGCCGGGCCCGGTGGCAGAGGCGGATTTGGGAGAGGACGGGGTGGGAGATTGGGAGCGGACGTGGGCGGACCGTTGGGTTCGGGGATGGCGGGAAGGAGGGGCCGCGGTGGCGCCTTCGGCGGGCGGTTCGGCCCCGATTCCAGAGCATCGTCGATATCCAGGCGAAGCGCGACGAGGTCCGTTATCGACAGGGGAAGCGCTGCGGCCGCCGGGGATGTCTCATCTGATGAGAGCGATTCCGGGATCCGGGTCAGTATTGACCAGATTAATCTCGAGAGCGACGAGGAATTTGATGAGCCGCTGGATGAGAAGGCGAAGGGGAAAATGCCTGTCAAGGGCCCGGCGCGCAGGGAGAAAGGGTTACGGCCGATTCGGGTGGAGCGACATGAGCATGAGGAGCGGCAAGTCGGAGTCAACACGGAGGCAAGCTCAAGTACCTCCGCGGAGCTGCGGCGGCAGGCGAAGGAGAAGGCCGCTCAGGATAATGCGCTCTTCGTGGAGGAAGATGGAGCCGCGCCATCCGTGGAGACGGAACCCAAGATAAAGCAGGAGCCTACGGATGAAGACATGCTTATGACAGACGCTATACCTCACGTGAGCGAGGTATCCGGCGCTGCAACTACGGATGATGAGGGTCTTCCGGAGCAGAGGGTGAGAGTACGCAGAAAAGTTACACCCAAGCAAAAAGAGATACAGAAGGAGAAAGAGAAGGAGAAGGTCAAGGATCCGCGAAGCCTGCTACGGACGAAGGAGGAGATCGAGGAATTCGAGAGGCACGCCCACGACCTCGAGGTCATGAAGGATCTCTTGTCTATAGAAGAAAAGCCGCCGCGAGATCAGGAGGCCGCCGATGCTAAGACTGGCGCCGACGGCGCGGCAGACATGGATGAGGAAGTGGTAAAGGACAAGCTCTCGGGTCAGCTCTTCCTGTTGCAGTTCCCGCCCATGACACCCAACCTGGCTGTCCCCGGAGACGCACAGGAGAGTGTGGAGGCTGCAGAGGAGGATGTGACCATCACAGGCGCCACGACCACCGCCCCGCCAGGCGGGCCGGCTATCAAGCGGGAAGAGGAGGGAGCGGAGGTGCAGGAGGTCGGAGCCAAGCCCGCTCCGCAGGAGGTGCCGAAACTGGTCACGGCAGCACAGCAGCAGCTCCCCGCTGGGCGGGTTGGCAAGTTGCACCTACATGCGTCGGGGCGGGTGACCCTGGACTGGGGCGGAATCAGCTTCGAGCTTGACCGAGCAACGGAGGTGGACTTCCTGCAAGAGGCGCTGATCGCATCCCCACCGTCGACAGCCGCAGCGGCCGCAGCGGAAGGAGAAGATGTCAAGCCAGAACCAGAAGAGAAGATGGTGTGGGCGATGGGCCAGCTGAGCGGGAAGTTCGTGGTGACACCGAACTGGGAGAAGATCCTCTCATGAACGAGGCCCAATGGTCGCGTCACAGCCTCTGCAGTGTGCAGAAGGTCCATCATCATGCGTGAAGTCATGATACATGCCCTCCACGTTGGGGTATGCAGGGGGGAGATTGACCACTCCCAGGGTACCACGGTGAAACGTGGAGTACGGAAAACAGCAGAACAGTGTGGGGTTAGACCCTAGACACGACCACAAATTCCTCTTCTCCGAGACGTACTCTGGTTTTCTTGCGACATGGCCGTTTCGACAGAGATGACGACAGAGCTGCCTCGGTGGCGGCTCTCTCCGCGTCCCGTGACAGAGGACAAGGATTCCACATATCTACCTGGAACCAAAAATAGTAAATTAATGACAGCATTGGAGACATCTATCAGCAACTGGTGAAAATGAACGCCTCCTTTTAGAAAATGTGATGCAGGCATGGAGTAGACATGTATACAGGTAAATCATTACATGAGATGCCATCATCCCGGGCGTCTGGCCATGCATATCTGAATCTGCACATGTCCTAGCTGAAACACCGGTAGATAGACACCCAGGCTCGACACGCAAAACCCCGCTTCTGACGCAGACCTCCGCGCGCTGTCCACAAACCACCCACCGCTCTTGCTGGATAGCGGTGATAGCCGTGCAACGATCTGGAAGTGCGGCGATGTTCTACCGCCGTTCTAGGGCCTTCGCTCGCCCACGGCGCTCTCCGGGCCTGCAGGCCCTGCCAAGCTTTGGGTGGCGTGACGCTAATTTCAGAAACGCCCGCTAGGCCCCGGACAGGCATAGCGGCGGATCCGCACAGCCAATAGTGCGCGTCCATGCGCTCCCCGCGGACCACTCAGGAGCGGCGGCCGATCCCCGTGCCAGGGGCCGATGCCGCCGATCGGCGCCGCGACTCGGGCCGGGGGCCTCGTGTGCGCATCCGCGCCCGCCCGCCCTGCAATTTTGTTGCTGCGTCTCCCCCGTTGCCGTGCTGCTGTCCCTGCTCCCCTCCTCGTCCTCGCAGCCGCTGTCTGTTTACTCCATCCTCCTCCTCCCGCTTCCGCGGTCTGTATCATTATATATACCTCCTCTCGGCCTGTCTGCTGTCCTCGTGGTTGCCCTCTCTTGGAAGATTGGTCTCCTTCGGTTCCCCCTGTCATACGCTCGGCTGCGACCCCAAGCGCACTCGGGAGTCGCGAATAGGGGGTGTGCATCCAACGGCCCAACAAGCTTGACAGCCGTCGACTTGGCTTGAACGGGGCACACTTTAATCCACACGCGGGTGCCACCGCTTGGGTACTTATCAGGTTGCTTGGATTACCCTTTGGCCACGGGAACGGTCCTGGTCCTGCTGGCTGCTCCATTGACAGTCGTCACATCTACTCCTGATCCTCGGATCTCGTCATCTTGAGCCTTTGCTCGTTGGAAGCGCCAGCAAGTCGATCTCTGGCTGCCTGATCTATTGAACACGGCGGTCGATTTCACTCGCATCTGTCGCATCCCTTCAGCCCAGTCTTCGACATTGACGTCCGCTGCTCCCCAGAACCACTCACGACTCCAACCATCACGATGAGAACGTCAAATCTCCTCCTCCTTGCGCTCTCCGCGGCTGCCTTCGCAGCAGAGGACGTCTCCTCCTCCTCCTCCTCCTCCTCCTCCTCCTCGTCGGACTCTCCATCCACCACAAGTGACTCCGTCCCCGCTTCCCCAAGTATCACACCACCGCCCACCGTGACGGTTTCACAGCCTCCCCCGTCGGAGTCCTCTGGCAGTTCCGAACGTCTCGAGGGCCGTGAGATTGTCCCGGGTGCTGCCGTCGCGGCCCCCACCGTTTTCTCGCAGGTAGACTCCGTCACGACGTTGTGGATGCCCACCACGCTGAAGGACGGTGATGTTGTCACCGTCCCCGTCACCTACACGCAGACGTTCGCCGACGTCCCGGACCAGTGGCCCCAGCCGTCGAGCGGCACGATCGGCTTGGGGACGCTGACGGAAGAGGGAGAGGTCCCTATCACGCACACGGTCGAAGCCAGAGATGTCAAAGAAACCGGTGCGCTCAAGGCGCGAAGCGAAGGCACATTGGGTCAGACGCCGTGGATCGGGATGGCCGTTGGGCTAACGTGTACGGCACTTGCGGCGGTGATGCTTGGTTGATCTCCATCTCTTCCCTCGACCTTCTCATTGCATCTCTATTTCCATGTTCACCGCGCTTGGCCGCGTCGCCCGCATATCAACGCTCTACTCGCACGCATTTCCACTCATTTTTGGCAGGAAGAGTCGGCTACTTCTACCGTATTCTTCCCCTGGCTTTCGCATATAGAACGGCAGTTTTCCGTGCTTCATCGTTTTTGCATGCATGGAGTTCGTCGTTGGATTTTTTCGCTTCGCTTTGCCTTGCATTGCCTTTTTCTGATACCTTCTTGTATTGGCTTTGGCATTGGCTTGCCATTTCTTTCGCTGTATAGTTTGGATTTGACTTGTTTCTGGCAGGCTCAGACAGTGTCCGACTACGTGTACATGATTTTGGGTACCTTTGGCTTCTGTTGGGTCATCTTGCGCGTTGTTTGGCTTTTTCATGGGCTTTGGCCCCGTGGCGCCCTTGGCCTGAGTATAAGATTTGTTAATGCTTCGTTCATGACGCTCGTTATGATGCAGTTGGTTTTTTGGACTTTGTGATCTGGGGTCCTCTGGCCAGATTTATTAATGCTTTGTTCATGACACTCGTTGATGAAATGTATTTTTGGACTTTTGGATCTGGATTCCCCGAGTCCTACTGGATAGTCACAACGACAGTTAGTCAAAAATGAGATCTCAAAATATCTAATGTCTACTTTGGAATCTATCTATGTATCAGGGAAAAAAAAAAAAAAAAAAAAAAAAAAAAAAAAAAAAAAAAAAAAAAAAAAAAAAAAAAAAAAAACTATGATTACTTTCCGGCCATAGCCGGTTAGTTGAACATAAAATGGCGGATCGGTGAGCGGTATCGTGGTTGGGTACTGCCTAATGCTCACACTGCTCATGGCCTCTTGGATCTCGACCACACACAGCCGATGACACCTCCTTCGGGTAATATATGGGATCAATCGCATTTGAGCATCCGGTTTCTGTGACAGTCGTGCACAGTGTCTAATCTAACATTGAGCTCTGTTGTGAAAGCGCTTTGCTCCTAGCAGTACTCAGTAGAGATTGGATATCTACCAGTCCAGGTATATCAATCCAGACAGAATTGGTTTTTCTTCTGCGATTCTTTCCCCTGGGTATTGATATATGGATCCAGGGTCCCGGGCGGAAATTAATTGGACGCTAGGTTTCTAGCGGAAAGATGGGGGGGGGGGAAGGGAGGGACGGGGGCTAAGGGTTGTAGCAGCAGTGATGAGCGGAAATATAATTTAGATCGAATATAATTAAATCAGGGGTGATCAAATTCTGGACAACGCAGAGGTCCGTACGGTATCCCTATAAGAAACCGAATGGGAAACAAGTGAAAATAATAGCATGACCTAGATATCTACGCACTGTTTATAAACCTGGAGCAGTTTACACTGCTGTTGGGCTTTGATCTCGTCCTTCAGAAACTGGTTGCTTATCAAGTACGGGTTGTCTTTTTGCTTAATAAGAGAATACAAGGCTGGACCTATCACCTGATCACGGCTCGCATGGCTCAGTTGGTAGAGCGCATGACTAGTAATCATGAGGTCCGCGGTTCGAGTCCGCGTGTGAGCATGATTTTTTTTCAACATGTAGATGCGTGCACATCCCCCACTTTTTTTCTTGCCCTTCCTGGTGTCAAATTACATCAACCCAAGAAATTCTGAGCTGCAATTCCAGCGGGAATTTATCATCATGGATTCATATAATGTGCTTTACTCGGTGCCTACGGAGAGTGAACAATGTGTATCAGGTGTCTTTTGCAAATAGTCCCCGTAGTCGATCTTTATATTCGCACTCCTCTTTGATCTTTCAATGACCTCCTGCTCCGACCACCCAATAGGGGCTCACCACTCTATCGAACACTCGCTCTGTGCAATGCTCTTCGGAGAACATTCGTTGGATATGTTTGTTAAACACCCGCAGGAGTCCTTTCGGACTGTTCACTGCCTGGAAATACCAGAAGCTCCCTCTATTCCAACATTCTCTCATGATAGGGGCCTGGAAAATAGTGGCGCCGCCTAGCCTCTTTCTCCTCTCCTGTTCTTCGAAAGTATCGATGAATTCAGAGACAATACTGCTGAACGTCTGTAGAGGTTCACCGTGTTCGATGTCATTCACTGCCCGCCCGGAAAGCCAGTATGGAGGGCATTGCAGCTCAATCGTAAGGGAGAGCATGCCCACTCCAGGTCAATGAGAGACGTGATGTGCCATTTATCGTCGACGAATATGTTACTCTGATGCAGATCTGTAAGGGTGAGGACAAACGGTCCGTTGCGATACTCGCGGCTGACAAGATGGTGGAGAACGCCGCGCATCATGGTCAGCGCGGCCAGCTGCTGCTGACCGTCGTCCAGATCGTGGATGTCGGCTGGTGGTGGATGCGGTAATCGTGGCATCCCAGCAGGCCCAGGAGATACGGCTCTACGGACGAATAGGTCGTCCCCCGCTCGATCGTTGCGGGGATTCCCTCGTTTTCAAGGTCTGGAGTCGTAGCGTCAGGGGCCGATTGGTCAAGGTTATGAAGCCCTGATCTTCAACGTCAAGGAGCCGATCCGTGGCAAGGGTGATCGGCTGAGTGAGAGCATAATGTCTGCAAGATCACGGAAGAGATTCAGCCGCCGTGTCTCGTCGTGACGGAGACTTTGCCACGAGTCGGAGAGCATCCTTCCATCGGTCACGAAGCTGATGATGATGTAGCCGGTTTTCAAGACATCCAAGCGTCTTGGCCCGACGTACGCACATGGTCTGTGTAGTCCCAGCCACGACTGCAGTGTCCGTCTTGCAGACCACGTGAATCGAGTGATCGGAGATACATACGAATGGGATGTGAACCGATAAATTGGCGGCAGTAGTTAGCTAAAAAGTGTGTCAGGTTTTGAAGCTCGGCTAAACCTATGGTCTGCCCGGCAGGAAACCCAAATCCAAGAAGCGAAGGTATGGGGACTTCTGGACAGTTCTCCTGGATCCAGATGTACGTGGCAACCTCGCACCGAAGCTTCTCATCTACGTTTCCCGGGCGTTCAGCTTCCCCGACCTTGAAAGGCAGGGGAATCCTAACGAGAACACACGATCATAATCGTCATCATCATCAGATGATGGGCCGATAAGGAGAGAGACTGGAATGCAAAGATTATAGCTGCCACATATCCAGCTCGCTTCCTCTGCGACCTGGCAATGCTTCACTCCGAGGTGGAATGAAACAACAGATTCAATTTCGTGCCTGCGGCTGGAGAGGTAAGATCAGAAATCATTTTTCGTTTTGGGATAGTCGAGTCTTCCAACGCGTCCTCCAATATGATGTCTCCTCTGAGAAGAGGGAGTTTCTCCATCTCGCTCCAAAGGAGCGGTTAGTGGAGCCAGAGATTTGCAAGGCAATACGGGGCGTTCCACAAGGCTGCATTCGAGCCAAGTATCAAGTTGACAGAACAGTGCTAAAAAGGATATCGCATGTGAGACCGAGAGGCGGTGTCAGGTGTAGACGCGACTCCGCGAAGTTTGCACTGGGCTCTGGAGCAATAATAATGGAGCGACTAGTAACACGCTAGTGCTACTAGTAGTGCGGAAGTATCCGTGGACGGCGCATAGCTAAACCACAAACTCAGGGTTGAGGTCCGTACACTACTACGTAGGTGAGAGGTCCATGGATCTTGCAACCTTGAGCTGGGCCTTTTTTCCAAAAATTTCCATGCTCCAGATTTCCAATCTACGAATGCTCTCAGGGAATTGCCGCTGCTAATCTTGAATGAAGGAGACATTGTTTACAAAAAAACCAGCACAACAGAGTATTAGAGAAGAAAAGCTAGCTATATTGGCAGCTAGTTCAACAGTGATTATTATTGATCAATCAAGTCTATTCTTGCTGTATTCTACACAGCTTGAGATAATGTCATGTTGTTATAACTCACCGAAATTTTGTAAGGTTTTTTTATCACACTGAGATAGAATGTTCACGCTTGCTGGCGCGCTGTCATGTGGGGTATGGTATATCTATCTTCCTATGCATGGAAATACTGTCTCTGGTGAAGACTATAATATGAAATGGCCGGCAGAGATTGCATTGTTAGTAGGAGATAACTTATAAGCTGCAGGCGATGTCAGCAAGGGTGCTTAAACCACTCTGAAACGCTCCCCTGCGCTCGGACGTCTCGAAAGGCATACAGAATAAGAGTTCAGTGAATCTCGAATATCGGCCAATATGATATAGCTTTAAATTACATGTTGTCCTGTTACAAAGATAAAAGCAGTTGACGAGTATTTATTCAGGAAGAGCAGTACATATCTCTGATATGCTGGGATCTAAAAGCTGTAGAGTACCTAGGTATGCAGACAACTATCCAAGGTATCCGGATGGGCATAGAGAAATATGCATCAGATAATCAATATCCCCTAACTGAAAGGAAACATATATCCTGCTTTCGCCTCTCCTCTATCAACCAGAATCCGGAACATAGTGCAGTGGTCAAGGCCACCGGCTATACACAACCAGTGTCTTTCCCTGTCACCGGACCCAGAGTCCCTGGTTCGATCTTCACCTCGGTTGAGGTGCAGCAGTTTGATATTAATCAATACTTCGCTAACAGTCCGATGAAGCCAAGGGTCTCGAGAGGATCCAGGTTAATGAAAAACCCCTGCCCGCCGGCAGCATAGGTGGGGGGTTTTGTAGCACCCTAAGTATGGCCCCGGTGGGCCAGGGGTGTGGGCTTTTTGTCATCACCATTATCAGTGCTTTATTTTCTATTACTTTTCTTCGCTTTTTTTGTGCGATTGGGGGATGTGTATGGGAGTGCCCCCGGAGGTGAATGATATAGATCTGAAGTCACGTGATACTATGGGACTGTTTGGGAATGCTCGATTCTCGATGTCCACTTCAAGCATCCTCGAGCCTTAGCACTTCTTGCCTTCAGTCTATGAGGATTCTCAGTTTTACTTCGTACCAGAGTGGACAAAACGCAGCTCGATAGCTCGCAGACTGTTGAAGGAGACAACCGCCTCGCGTCGACATGGTTGCGAGGCGTCCGTGCTCTGGGGTCTATCAAGCCTGTGGGACTCTTCTCCACCGAAGTCAATATTGACTGGGCCAGCTAAATACATCAATTGTCGATGCGAACAGAAGAGGTAAGTGTTTGGAAACCGGAGTTTTGATAGCTACGCTAACTTGGCCAGGCTGTCAGCCCTGCCAGCGCCACAATCAGCGCCAACATTCGCCTTCTAATCTCTCCTGTCATATGGATCTATGGGCGAATAGGAGCCAGGACAGAACAAGAGGATGGCTGGCATATAGACTTTCCAGGACTAAATCCTTCCATGCCCGGCCTTCAGCCTGTGTCCTATCGCATTCCATGTCCAAACCAATCAATACGGATCGGATCCCGCGCCAAATCTTGTGGATCCGACCGGCCCATGACGTCCGCCACGCCGTGGTTCGCTGACTCCCTCTCGCGGGGAACCGGCGCAGGAAGTTCCAAGACGTCTGCCCAGTGATGGCAGCGCGTTGGCGATCAGCTTGCTCATGGGTCCGGGGTGCCGCCGCCGAACAACCCCTGGCGCTGGCACAGCTGACCATGGCTTTTGCTGCGTCGGCAACGAGTACTGCCACCGCACTCTCCCATGCTCGACATTGTCATTGGCGATGTCCGATCTTGGTTCTGTTCCTTTCGTTGAGCGCAGGCTGTCCATCCTGCGCTGTCCCTTTTCGGTAGGTATCTATCTCCCAATGACCTTGGAACGGGTTTGAAAGACCGCGCGCTGCGAACGGACATCTGGTATGTACTTCCGTATACTGCATGATAGTTTGTACCTTGCAATGTTGCGTGGCGAATCAACCTACTCACGTCGCGTCCCGGCGTGAGGCGATCTTGGGCTGACCGGCCCTCACGTCTGGGGTTTTACTGAGGCTGGCCGGGGTGCGGGGCCGGCCCCTACAGAGTATACGGATTATTCTGAACTTCCTACCCAGTGTATCAAAGGCTTATACCTGCGAAAACGGCGCGGCTTGCTTCTCCCGCATCCTAGCCTCGGCGGCTGTGATCTCCGCTTAGGCTTACTTGACATCCCGCTGCTGCTATCGGTCCGCGCTGAACTGGATAAGAGTTTCTATTTCTGGACCGAGCTGCGTTCGGTCCTGGCGTTCGCAGCTGAATTTCCCTGCCATCATCCAGGCGGAGCAAGCTCAACTGTGGACGTTACATTCTAGATGACCTTTCTTTTCGGATAAGCTTCTGCTTCCGTCGCTGACTGTCAGCTCTACGACTAAAGAAGGTATACTACGGCTGATCTTTGTTTCATCCATATAAAGACTTTTGTATATGTGCTCTGTGGTGGGATGGCTTCCAAACATAGGATCTGATGCAGACGTCTCCATCTACCTCGTTATCATTACTTTGGTCTATATTTAAATGATCGAGCCTCTTATCTGAGGTAGCAGCTGACACCGATGGCGGTCCTTCAGGTCTTGTTCTGCGGGTTCACATCAAACAGCACAGTCGCAGAACCCTTCACAAGAGGACTGGCAGGTGAAGAAAGAAACTGAAAAGGGAGAGGGAAAAAAAAAGCAAAGAACAGAAGAAAGACACAATGGCAGGTGAAAGAGACGTCGAATTTCCGCCATATACCCCGATGCCCTCGCTCGGACACGAGCTGGGTATCATGTTCGGCTTCATTGTGGCCTGCCTGCTCACCGTGGCCGTATACCTTGTTTTCTGGCAGGGTAAGCCACATCCATCCATCTATTCATCAAATATACTATATAAATTGCCGCGATCGAACATTCCCTCGTTTACTCTGGTTTACTCTTTTTTTTTTTTTTTCTTCTCACGCATGAAGCTAGCCGCCCAACGCCGTAACGCCACAAAAGAGCGCGCGCGCCGCGAGGAACTCCGCGCCCGCGGCATCCACTACGAACGAGGCGGCATCTACGACAAGATGATGCACGAACGCTACGCGAGGCCGGCTGGTGCTAATAATGATAAGTTGGATCTACCCGGCCGGCAGGAGACTGTCCGCGACAGCCCTGGTGCGAACCGAAGCGCGGGTTCGGCTCCGACGTCGACAGGCTGGTCTACTAATCGGGCCGCAGGCAGTGCGGGAACAACGTGGCAGAGAGATCTTATGTAGTCGCGTGCGGGAGATATGATATGCTATGAAAGGACGGGGATTAAGGATGGAATCACGGCTGCCAAATTCGGACACGACACTGTTCGAACCATCGGCCCCGTCACACCATCCGAGGAGCGGACTGGACGTTGTCAAACGAAGCGACCGGCCGGACGGGGATCGGGGAACAGGATAAAACGGGGACCAGACAAGAAGGCAAGCTGACCGGTCGAGTTGCGCATTTTTCGTGATCTCATTATACGAGCTCAACTTCCGCTCCACATTCATCTATCTGTTCTACCATCCAGTTTATGAAGCTATCAATACATCCGTTCAGTGTAACCATACACCCATCAACAGAGCATCGACATAATAAGCAAAGTAACCACGTACATACACAGGCACGAACAAACAGAAACCTTATCTTGTCTTGTCATCCCCCTCCCATCCCACAATCCCACCCATTCCAAGAGTGTCACACGTGTAACACCACCGCCGCCATCACACCCACAGCATTTAGGTACTAAAGTAAAGAATAACCCGCGCAAATCTAAACTGAACCTCCATCATTTGTTTGATTGACAGGACCTAATTACCTAGGTGTTTCTATCCTATACTATGCCATCCTATCTAATATTAGGTATTTATCTGCAGTATGTCCCATTTAAAGATTACATACATACATACTATACAATACATATATACTGGCCTACACTCTCAGATCAGCATAGATCGCCGCCGATATATCGCTGGAATAGAGCAGGAAGGTGAAGGAGGAAGGAAGCAAGGACAGCCTCAACAAGCCGGATGCACGAATCCGACCGTCCAGCGCAGGCTGCCCATGATGACGACCAGAAACGCCAGCGCGACGGCGACGCTGGTGATGCCGTACAGGTACGCGTGCCGTCGGCGCCCGAGGCCGTTCAGCTCCGCGACCCAGGTGCTCACGGTCGTGGTGCAGCCGCAGAAGCCGTCCATGATGCCCTGCAGGATCTGGCAGCTGGCGTGTGTGGAGGTGGATGTGGATGTGGATAAGGGAGAGAGGGCGCCGATGTTCGCCGCATGCTGCAGATCGAAGCACATCCCCAGGACGATGGTCCCGAAGATGTTGACGGCGAACGTGCCCAGCGGGAAGGCCGGGATGCGTGCGTTCAGGTACAGCGAGACATAGTACCGGAGCAGGCAGCCCAGCGGGGCGAAGACGATGGCGAAGACGGCGCGTCCGCGCCAGGCTTCTTCCGTGGGGGAAACACCGTGACGGTCCGGGGGCCAGATGGCCAGGAAGACGGCGCCGAGCCAGCAGCCCCAGCCCAGCAGGACCGCGAGGCGGTCGAGGATCTTGCGGGTGAAGGTCAGCGGGAAGGTCGGAGTCACCGGGTCCACAGCCAGCGCGAGGTGCGCGCCGAAGATAAGCGCCGACAGGCTGAGGGAGACGGTGGTGACGATGGTCGCGACGACGGCCATGAAGCTGTATCCGCCGTTGCGGGAGACGTGGCCGGCCTCGGGGGCCGGGACGGGCAGGTCGTTGGACAGGGCGAGGAAGGCGTCCCGGATGAAGGAGGAGAAGGAGGTGAAGGAGCCGCAGAAGCCCGTCGTCAGGCCGATGTACAGCGGGATCGTCTTCTTGACCGTCTTGTGCTTCCGGGCCCACTCTGCGTCGGCGTCTTCTTCTGCTCCGCCATTGTTACTGTTGTTGCTATTCTTCCTCCCCCACTCCTCGCGGAACAGGTTCTTGTCCTCGCTGAAGAAGCCCATCAGGATGCACCCGCCCACGTTGGCCCACAGCACGCCCGTGACGACCGGCGCGCCGGGGTAGACGGTCAGCGCCTGCAGCCCGAGGCGAGCCAGGGTGCCGAGGATGGCGAAGAAGACGAGGTAGGAGACGGTGTAGAGCTGCGTCTCGAGCTTGGAGCGAGGCTCTGCTGCCACCGCCGCGGCGGCGGGCTTGGACGGCACCGCGTACTCGAGCGGACGGGACGGCGGAGTGACGGTCTCCCTGACCTGACCACCGGCACCGCTCCACGGGTGTCGCCGTGAGGGCTCCCGCGAGACGGGCGGCGGCGCGGTGATCTCGGAGAGAGGGACCTGGGGCTTGTTCTCCTGGGAGGATTCCTTCTCCGTCTCCAGGTCCATCTCCGACTCGGTCCTGTCGATGGGAGGCGCGGCGGCCACCTCGGAGAGACGCGCGGCGTCCCCGTCGCTTGCCTCGCGGGCTCCTCGAGACCCTCCTGACTGGGACATCTCGAGCGGACCGTTGTCCTCGATGTCTCTTCCTCCTCCTGTGGTCATGTTTGCTGGTCTGAGCGCGTGCGGCCGCTCGCTCGACTGGGGTTCTCTCCGGGGCAAGGAGAATGAGTCAGGCGGAATTGGGGTTTCAATCGCGTCGAAGAAATTCAGCGGGAGAGGTGGAGAGAGGGAGGGAGAGACTAGGGTATCATCAACATATCTGGGAGGAGTTCAACAGGCCGGAAGGGAGCCGTCGTCGAGCGGGAGGTGAAGCGGAAGAAGAGAAAGGATAAAAGCTGCTGCGGAGACGGAGAGACAAGCTTCGGGTGGAGACGGGCCGGCGCGCGGATCAGAGCGACAAGCCGTGGATGCGGAGATGGATAGATATAGATATGCCATGCTGCGTTCTTTCCTGCGGTGAATCTGCGTTCAACGAGGAGCTTCTGCAGCGAGCTCAGATGTACTGCACATACATCCAGTGAATCAGTTCGCTGTCCTCCTACAGCTATCTATCTAGACTTCCTTCTTAATCCAGACCATTGTGTTCCCCTCCATCTACCCCGTTTTTTATATATAGTCGGTATTCATCATCCCGCACCATTTAGAAGAATCCCCTCCCACACAACTCAACTAAACATGGCATCCTCCTCCCTCCCCGCCAACGTCCACGTCCACGTCCACCACCTCGGCCTCTTCCGCGACCCCACGACCCTCCTCCACCCCGACGAGTAACTACAACAACCACCACGACCACAACGGACAATAACAGAAACAGAAACACCGCCGCCGCGGCCATCTGGCTGCTGCGTGACTGGGGCGCGGAGCGGTGGGTGGGCGCCGTGGACGCCGGCCGGGCCCCGGATCGGCTTCTTCATGGCGAGGGGGAAGGAGGAGGAGTAGGAGGATCCATATCCATACGTTGGGTACTGTACATACCTGGGTTATGGTCGGGTGGGTGAACGGATGCTACTTACTATTCTATTTGCTATATTTCTGACTCTTACGTCTTGATGATGCGAAATATAAGCTCGATTTCTAACAACTTGTATACAAACTACACAAGGGCCAGGCTAAAGTAGGACAGATCATCCCAGTAATCCTTCTTGCATTTTGTCGCGCTCAAACTACTATTGTACAGGTACCAGTGCACGAAACATGCTCCAAAACCAGTAATTCGAGGCACGCACGCTGAGGCAAAGCAAAACGAAACAGCAGACCAACACGCAATATAATGCTATTAGCTCTCAACGGACTGCTCAGGAGAGGAGACTGGGCTGTGCGTCAGGCCAACTGAGCGACATGCATAACGACCAAATAGCAGCAAGCAACATAGCACAACAACTCTAGCATCAGTGCAGGCGATTAAGGATCTTTAGAAAAAAAAGTCGAAATAACAAGACGAAGACCAAAAGCCGTCGAAAACGGCCAATATATAGCGAACAAGGTATCAAGAGAAGCAGGTCAAAGGACATGCAGACGAGCAGAACAAACTGCAGGCATGCAAATGCACGAGAAGAGAACTAAGGCACTAAGAATTAGAAACTCGGCGTACTAGAAACCAAAGAAACACACAGGACCAGCCGGGTGTAGAGATGTTGCGTGCGCGCACAACCCATTAAAGCAGAAACATGACCTGACCGGACTCCTGTGAGCTCTTGCAAAAGCCAAAAAAAAACCGATGGACCCTGACGAACGCGGAGAAAGAGCAAACTCGATGGTAAGAAGAAATACCAAAACCAGTCGGGATATTACCAGCAAGAAGGACCTCACGGCGACAGATGCCTGGTGGAAAATACGAGCAGATGACACCCCATTCCCAAACCCCTAAGCCTGCCGCACCGTCCGTTTGCTTATCCGTCCCCGACCCTGCCATACTTCCGGTTTCCGCCGATGACCCCATGTGAAAGATGAACCGTCCGTAAATCAAAGCATCAAAGAAAATACCGTATTAGCAGAAAAAAAAAGGGACCCTCGTCGATGCCTGAAGGGAGACGTTCAGTGTCTCCTGACACACCCTCTTCAGGTTCTGCAGGGTAACGAGCGTAAGAAGGTCATGGTCATTAAAGAAGCTGCTGTATGTATCATATGCAGATATCATGATCCAGGAGACCTAGTAGGCGGTTCCTACACTTGCAAGGCCCTTGGTGGGCATCGGCTGCAACAGCTGATCCTTGGCAGCGTTGTGGACCAAGGAGTCCTCATAACCCACCAAAGCTTGGGCGTGGAGCTTGAAGGACTCGCCCATCAGCTTGGTTATACTGCAATGCGAATTAGCACTGTTCAACAGCATTCGCGACCACAGATGAAATATACTTACCCCCAAATCCACACTCCGTCAAGGATGTTACCCCATACACGGGCGACCGTGGAACTGAGTTTGCCAAAGGCATCAACAGCGTCGTCATCGAAGAGATTCCGCACTTTGTTGTAGAGTGCCAACTCAGCCTCCGATGCTGGCTCCTCGTCATGTTCCAGGCGATAGAGCCAGAGACTGAGAATGATCATCAGGTCGAAGCCGCAGAGCGGGTGCTCAATGCTCCAGTTCGTGGCGGAGGTCTTTGCAACCCAGTTGATACCCTGCATAGCCGCGATTTCGATGCACTCGAAGCACTGCTGGATGATCTTGTTCATCTCTTGGGACCGCTTCACCTTGTCACGAGCGACCGTCATGGCTGCAGCAACCTCATAAGAAGAGTGGTAGCGGAGCGCCTCCTGGATGGACTTGAGATCGACCTCCAACCGCGCGCGCGCGTTGCGATACACGGCCATCGAGTTGAAGATCAGAGGGTGGCCCTTCTGCGGAGTGCTCAGCGGGACGACGATCGTCTCCGGCTCGCAGACATCCAGCGAGCTCTCCCATGTCTCCAGAGCCAGACGAAGCTTGTACTCGGTGACGACATCCTGCAGAGCCTCGAAGCTACGCTTGTGGCTCCATACCTGCAGGAAGAGGGCATTGATCATGACCCGCGTAGCGAACGCGCTGTAGCGTGCCTGTTCGCCCTGGAACAGGCTGTCATGGGCCTCTTTAAAGGTGATCCTGGTGGAAGAAGCCAGACTGCGGCGCCATGTCTCCTCATCCGTGCATTCAAGGTTCCAGAGGGATTCGGATGATGGTAGCTCCAGGTCGTCGAACTCGTCAGAGCTCATGGCAGGAGGGTGGTTGAATGTCATCGTGAGCATGCCGAAGAAGATGTACACGGCATAGTAGGTTCGACGACACGACTCGTCCTCGATCCATTCCTCACGGGTAGGCTGGGCGCCTTCGCGCGCATCGGTCCGCACCTTGAGCTGGTATCTGTTGCCGGCAACCATCTGCAGGAACAATCAGCACATTGCAACATACAATTTTTGACAGGACCAGGCATCTGGTAACTCACGTTGGCAAGCAGACTCTTGATCGAGCAGGTCCACTCCAGGCCCTTGGGGTCGCCACTCCAACTCTCGAAGATCATGTTCAACAGTGTACTCTGCATCGCCCACAGAGGACATTTCCTCGAGTCGAAGTTGTCCTTCTGCTGCAAGAACTGGGTCACAAGCACCTTCGAACCGACGTGGAGCATAAAGGCATGTTCACGCTCGAACGAGTAGAGCGCACCAATCGACAGGACCGCAAGCAGCAGTGGGGGAGAAGCTGTGGTGGGCTTGAAGGACTCCTGGTGGAGGAACGGCAAGTGATGATGGTAAAGGTTGAAGTAGGTAGACAGATACTTGTTGAGCACTGCGGTCGACGGCAACTGGAATGTGTCAGGTAGTGTGGAAAGGGTATCTGCTTTCTTCACGCGCTCAACTATAATGTTCCGCTCCATGTCGTTCGCGATCTGCGGAGCCTTTGGCAGTGTCAACATCTGGCTCGGCCCAGGAGACCGGCGATAGTTGACCGGGCTGACAGGCCCGGTCATCGACGGATACGGCGACAACGCATTGGGCGTCGAGTTCCCAGAAACAGGGAGGGAGTTGACCAGCGAGTGCAACGACGGCGCCAGAGCGTCACCCACGGGCCCATGCCGCTCAATGATCGAGGGAAGCTGATGAGAGTGCGAATTGGACTCCTGCGACGAGAACCCAGAGCTCATGGAGTGATGCTTGGAGTCTGCGGAAGAGACCAGCGTATCCCATGGCATCTGAGGGAGCGTCGCATTCCCAGACAGGTACGAGACGGGCGGTTCAAGCAAAGGACCCCGACCAGGAGAGTACGATGGGTCCGATGCAGCACGGTCGTTGACCTGACCGGTAGCAGCTGCCGCGGCCTTGTGTTGGAAATCTGTCATCAACATGGCTGCAGTTTCAAGGTCGACCATACCATCACTGCTTGCCTCGATCTGCTCCAGCGTGGCCGGGTCGATCGTGATGGAGGGCTTTGACGGGCCTTGAACAGGCGACGTCTTCTGCACGCCAGCACCACCACGGCGGCGTCCTTCTGCGACGAGGGGTATTCCACCATCCTTCGCGTGGACTGTGCGGTCATGGCGGAGGAGGAGGTCTCTGCGCACAAAGGTGCTCCGACACTTCAAGCACTTGAAAGGTCTCTCCTTGGTATCTGCGGAGATCGCAAACGTTTATGTGAGCGTGGACGTCCTTGGAGAAAGAAAAAAGACTTGCGTGAAAAGGGAGAGGTCCAAAGAGAGTTGTGGATCCAAGGGAGGGGTACTCACGGGATCGCTCATGTCTGCTGCGGTGTTCGCTTCTGCTGAAAGCGCGATTACAGAACTGGCACTTGTATTTCTTCTCCGGGGCGGAGGGAGTCTTCTTGGCCGGCGAATTGCTGGCCGCGGTGGGAACGGTGGGAGCCATGTCAACAGACGATGCAGAACGGCAGGGCGTCGCTTCTTCTCAGAGGTATCTCGACGAGAAATGAAACGGTTGGACCAGGAGCCGTTCGGCACGCTCACACCAGATCTGGAGGCGGATGAATGACGAGAGAGAGTCGGTTTGCCGTCTGATCATTCCTCGGGCGGGGGAAATATGGAATGGGAAGAAGAGGAAGCGTGTCCAGCCACAGGCGGACAGACGAGGAAGAAGAGGGACAACCAGAATCGAAGGCCCAGAGGGAGGGGGAGGGATGGCACAGACGGAGGGGAAGAAGGGAGGAGGAGGAGGGGCGATGTTGAATCCTCGAGAGGTGAGAGAAGAGAGAGGGAGGGAGGGGGGGGGGATGTTGAATAATGAGGAGAAGAGATGAGGGAGGAAGTCGAAGGACGTGGTGGAGGGAGCCAGGAGAGACGGGGGGGAGTGCGCATGAGCCGTGGGCGGCCGTGGGCACAACAGGCGAGGCCGGGGCGGTCACTGGGCTGCGAGAGCGAGGCGGGCGCGTCTGGCGTCGGTGCAGCGCAGACGAGAGGGAGAGGGGCTCGAGGCGGGCACAGGAGGGGGAAGGGGGGGCGCTACGCCCACGCACCCGGCGCGCTAGGCCCACGCGGCGCGCTGGGCAAGGCGGACAGAGACACGGAGTGGACCGGCGAAGCTCCGTGGGCCAGCGCAACGGCCCCTCTCCCCTCCACGCCACGACCGATCGCACAAAACACACGAAAAACAGCCCACGACAGCCCACTTGGCCGCCAACCCGTCATCCCGGTTCGACCGGGGGCTGTTCTGGTCGCTCCTGCTGCGCGCCACTCCGGTAGCAGCATCCACCGCCGCATAGCACCGTCATCACCAGACCACCGCTGCGCACACACCATATTTCTCTCTGTACGAGTGTGTGTGTGCTGTAGGGGGTCCGCGTGGTCCTCGCGCGCCCGTCAGGCCGGGACATGCCCGACGGCATCGTGCTTGCATGGCTGCCCGGGATGGCTGGAAATGCCATGCCTTCTTCGACTCGACTCCCCTATCTCCGGGCGCAAACCGCAATCTTGGTACTGTGCGCAGGACGTCGGCTGCGGGGCCGCTCCAATGCGCCATGCTCCAGCCTTCCGGCTCCCTCGTCGACGCTGCTGCCCCTCGCCCCTCGCCCCTCCTTCCTCCCGTCGTTGGTTACCTCGGCCCCTCCAGCGATCCCGCCCTGTCGCCCTCCAAACAAAGGCGTCCGTCGATTCCGGCCCCTGTCACCAGTCACATTGACGACCGTCTTGCTTCGCCCCTGTACCCTTTGATGGGTTTGTTCTTTATTGTGATCTATATCCATGGATCTGTGTATATATTCTGGGTCCGTCGTGCCTGCTTTTCCGGGTGCGCTCTATACCGCAGGGTCACCGGGTCACGGGGTCCGGCCCAACGGTCCTACCACGTAGCCCGGCCAGGTTGTCTGTCTAGCGGTTGCCCCTCCTGATCTCCCCCCTCCCAGAACCCCTCCTGACCGACCCCGAGAACCGAGTAAAACGCGGGAGATCACAACATGTATCCATGGATTCTACGTGTAGCGCGGAATTTACAGAGAGAAAAAAAAAGGCAATTGCAAAGGATCAGGAGCGCAGGATATCATCATGGTATCCTGCGCCCTTACTTGTCGATTGTCCCTAATCGCGCGTATGGGTTTCTGCCGCGAGAGTTAATCCGCGCCAGACCGCCCAGGCTGAGCATCATCTCCGTTGACCTGCCCCTCGACGGGTCCAGACAAATCACCGGTCGCGCCCTGTGGCTTTCGAGTGCTGTGCCACAGGTCCTCGCTGGGTGTCTTAGCCGCAGGCCGGATCCGTCCTCCGGATGCGTTCTCTCTCGACGATGGAACTGGCGGCGCGTCGTCTCAGCTTCGTGCGGCGGGCTGCATGCTGCAACTCATCCGCCGCTCAGGCGCGCACGCATGATCCCAAATTAAGCACGTCTTTTCCAGACGGCCCGACGCTGCGCGGTGGACATGGAAAATTCACCGCTGGCTCCTGACAAGTCGGCATCAGGGCAACTTGAGTTGCCCTGTGTGGAAAGCCATGCACCCAGCGCAGGTGATGGGCCAGCTGCCACGCAAGTGGGATGGGCGACGTGCAGGTCGACATGCGCGCCAGCACGCCTCGCCCGGAGGCGCGCGCTCGCTCCGTGTTCCTACGCGAAGCGGCAACGAGGCTAGCGTCTGTTTGGGTCTCAGGTTTGAAGGTGCAGGACTGACACGTATCGCTGCTGGCCCTCTCTCTGTTTACTCACGACTGGGTCCGGCAGCACGTGGCACTACTGCTAGACACGCTTCATCTGCTGAGACCGCGTCTTTACAAATAATAACGAGCCCTCGAAAGTCGTACACGGCATAAACAATGCAAGCACGCGGTGTAGAACGGGGATAGAAGATGCACAGAAGCGTGTTCCGCCTCCGCGAAATCCGGAATGTCCAGTGGGGTAATAAATTGCCCCACTATCTCTGCCTGTGGCCTTGAAAAACTGCCAGGAACCCGGTTACTTGGGAAACGCTGGCCGTTTGTCCAGTTGGTTGGTATTTTGCTTCGTTATCCCGACCCCCAGACATGTCACAAACGCCGGTGGTTTGCCCTGCGGTCTGCAGAATGGACAGTACCGCCGGCCTGAAGAACTCAATCTGATCTCTTCATCCCTTGAACTGACGCGACACAGCGCCCAATTCTCGGCCGTTCGAGGACAGATCACCCGTCGGACGCAGCTTCGGACGCAGCTAAAGGGCCAACAAACACAGGATGGGGCGTCCCGTGTCCTCACCGCTTTGATCTGCCGCGAGGTCGAGAGCGGTGAGGCCCGGCAAGCTTACGCTTTCCAGGCAAGGGGAGCGACGCGCCAGAGAGGAAGAGGTGAGAGACGCGTGAGTTCAACAACATCTCTCCCCTCCAGCCCCTCGATTTCCAGTCGCTGCTCCACCTTCCGTGTCATGCAGCGGTGCGACCCAGAAACTTCGGCGCAGAACAGCCGTGACGGAGTCGGGAGTATGGAGTGTGTGCAAACGCATCTTTGGATCGAGCGGCCCGTCTCCCACCGCCAGATCCAGCGTTGTCACCACGATCAGAGGCGGTATGAGCGGCGCGGAGCCGTTCTCCACATGCCCAATTGAGCTTCATTCCAAAGAAGAAGCTCGTCGACCGTGTTGTTGTCCAAGGCTCCAAGCCTCGAAGCTATCAGGCCTAGCTCCCTTGCTGCAGATACCCGCTCCCAACTGCCCAGGACCTCTCCTGAATTTGCGACCATCCATCAGCTAACAAGGATTATCGCCAAGGGTCAGTCGGGCCATGGGCAATGGCCGCCATGCAGCGCAGACCCACCCAGGCACCGTCGCAGGAATTCAGGAACGCCTTCCCCGGGCCCGTTCGCGACCACTATTGAGCTTCGGCAGCACCAAGCAACCCGTCTCGGCTGGTCCGTCGGGCCCGGCAGGTTGTCGAGACGAGCGGGATTCGCGAAGCTCCATCCCAAGAACGTCTAGAAAGTTGCGATCCACGACAGTCCCAAGTCGGTGAGGGAGAAACAGACTATCATCTTCCTTGACCGCTCTTACGGATGGTATCGAGAGTCAAGCTATATCAGCAACCACCATCTCCACCTACGTGGCATGCTGTCTCTCTGACCTGCGCACCTTACACGTGTCAAGCTTTTCGATCCGGATACCATGGCTTCCAAGCCATTTTTCGGGTTTCCATCCTCGCTTGTGTTGTGCGCGCATGACTGATGAGCATCCGGACTTGCCGCGCTGGGAAAGGCGGTCGAAGCCAGAGCGAAAACACGACTATTTTGGTGCCGAAGCTATATCCTTGGTCCTGGGTCACAAGTGCTGGCAATCATCGTAACTGGGCTGGAAATCGCTGGATCCAGTGGGCAGGGAGGGTCAGGAGCAACGGCGCTCCCGCTTCCCCGACGCTGCCCCTAAATCCTAACCCGTCGCAAGCGGCCCAGCTCAGGCGGGATCTGACTATCATTGCCGTCCTGGTACGGAGCAGCTATCCCAGGTGACATGCCTCGGATCGTAATCATGCACTGGATTTCCGGGCCTGTGTACGGAGGGAGTCCATGCGCTCGTTCCACGGTTCCTTCCCGCTGCGGGAGCGCCCTAGGCTACCAGATTTGAGCTGTCGTGGTTGGCAGTAGTGGGCACAGAATCGATGTATATATTATTGGAGACTATGGAGTATCTGCGTGCTTTGCATGATGTGGCCATCATCTAAGACAGTCCGTGGTGTCTGTCAGATGTCCCGAGCGCGGTGCTCAAGTCTGAATAACGCCCTTGCGTGGGTAGGATTTTGGAAGCTTCGACGCGTCCTGAGCACGGAGTGCGAAATCCCCAGCGGTGCTTGCCACTATCGAGGGGCAGTATCATGATATCTTGTTATCCAGATAATGTTTCCGACGATTCTTATCTTTCTCCTGCTGGCAACCAGAGCGATAATAGCACCTCCAGGCATGGGTTGGACTTTTGCTCTCTGCCAGCTTTGTATCCTGACCGTTCTCCTTTCACCCCATCCATGTCAACAAAGCCCTACTTGTGTATGGAAGCTGAGCACCAATCATGATAATAATCCTCCCTGCAGCAACGGCAGTCGTCGACTCGTTGATGCTGATGGTGGGCTGGGCCATGCCTTGTGGGCACCGGGGAAAGCCGGGAATATTCTCGAAGCCAGCCAATCTCCGGATCGTCGATTCGTCCATTCCTCCGGCAGGAAAAAGGGGGGGGCTGGAGACGAGTCAACGACTCACGACAGAAGTTTCTCCGGCTTCCGCGAAACTCGATCGAAGCCTCGCAGTTCGAGCCGTCGAGTGGGCTGACCCGCTAACAACACTCAGTCAAGATCTTCTATCACAGTGCCCCTCTTCTCTGTTGTCGTTATCTCTAGGTTCTGGATAACTCAACTTGAACCACCGGTCTCCGTTTCGCCTCAGTAAGTGGCTCGCATTGAGACTGCAGCCTGCGGCGCCTGCGAGGGGCAATGTGCCCCTTGCTCGCGGCGTGCACGCCCCTCATTAAACTCGATGAGGGGCCCGTTGTCTCACTCGGTCTCAGACTCGTTCATTATCGCCACTCGTGACTTGTGCAAATGGTAAAGGTTATCCGCCAAAGGACTCAAAGAAAGCGCATTTGATATGATAATACGAGGGCGCGTCCTTGAACAATCTTTTTTCTTTTTCAAATCGTGCTAAGTGTTATTATCCGGACGGGGCCGTCGGGATCGATCCTTGGTTCCTGTCCGCGGCTCCGCGCGCTCCGCCTGGCTCCATCTGCTCCAGTCTCGATTCGATCTGATCCACACCTACTTTTTTTTTCTTCTCTGCATAGCCAATTGCCGTATGCCATTCGCAGTCTGCCGTGTCACCCCAGCAGTTGAACAATAATAGCTTTAACCACATAAGGTATTAGGGGGTATTATACCCTTGCAACCTTCGAAACCCGCCATCGGACGCCAGACCAAACTTTGTGTTATTTCTGATGTTTTATCCATTCAGGGCTTCCAAAAAAAGAGACGCGGGAACGTTGTTGCTTTTTTTTCTCGGAGAATTTACTCCTGACACTTGAGTTGGTTAGATTTACTGAAGTTACTGCAGGATAAGATATGTTGCGAGTTCAGGGATGAGACGGGCGAACCGATTTATTTTATTATTTGAGAGTGAGGGCTAACCGTGCTGCGTACAAGCATTCCTTAGTTCGCAGCGACTAACGAATCAATATACTCGGCCACGGTCGAGTTGAATGGAGACACGGAGCAACATGGGCCTATCATGTTCTGCGTACATGTACATGCATAAGGCTTTACAGCACTGTACCTGGCATGAAGTCGCTTGGCAAGGCTGCCCGCAGTGGTGATCTCTCAAATCAACTAATTAGTTAATAACAACTCGCTTGACTTTGCGATGATGATGATGATGTGATCCCTTATCTGGTACGGAGCACGGAGTAGGAGGTGATCGATGGGAAGAAAAAGCCCGCTTTAAGTACTCCGTAAGTGGGCTGGCGCTATGGCGTGGTATTCTTGTGCTGGACTTGGCTTTGAAGACTAGGTACCATGACCATGCTGTGTATGATAAGAATCGCTCGCAGAGGTCCTGCACATGTGCATGTAGTGCGGTAGGAATAAATAACATCCTGCGCTCTGGAGTGCTGATTGAGTGTTGTGTTTGGAATAATTGCTATACAGGGGCAGTATGTACTACTGTACTACTGTTACAATATATATAGTAGTATGAACCACAGCGGAGAAGCGGGTGACTCTTGAAGAACGGTGATGGAGTCCCCCCCCCCCCCCCCCCATACTTAGGTATATATATACATAGGTAGATAGATCCCTTTCGCGTGATAAAACACTCCAACGCACGACGTGAAAAAAAAAAGATCCAATGAACCGAATGCAAGCAGTGATGCCTTGTTCTTTGGGCGCTCTCCTACGTCATGTCATCTATCTTTGCATAGGTACTGTACATGTACTTGGAGTTGTATGCTCGGTTCAATTCCTCGACGATTACCAGGGTGGTCCCAGCTGCTTGCAGCTCGTGGCGCCAACGCCTAGGTTTCGGTTTCTGAGAGTGAGAGGGCGAGGTCGGGATCGTTTTTGGTTATATATATGAATAGTAGGAGGTGAACAGTCATATATCGTTGTGGTGATTGACATCCGCCTGCCGATATAACTCCAGAACTACTCTGATACGATTGCGAAACATCTATGCACTGCGCCTGTTTTCTTCCTGAAGGTGCTACAGCATGGTCTATGTATGGGTGACGGAGATAGAGATCGCGATATCCCTAGGGACTTTGGATGGATGGCTGGGTTGGATTGGTCTATATACAGTGTGAACGCGGAAAAGGGAATGATAGAGATTGCCGGCGTATCTAGAGGAAATGTTATGTGTGGTAGGTGCTTTTCAGGGACTGCTCTTGTCTAGTGCGCAAATACATACATATGGCATAAACCCGGCTAAAGGATATCAGGATAGGATCTCAGTACCTACAGAGAGGGGATAAAAGGGGAGTGCGAGTGGCCATTAGAAGAATAATACCAATGAAGAGTCTGCATACATTTGTGTCACTGTGATTCAGTCCTGGAGGAACCTGCGTAATTGCTTCTCCTGGCTTTGATGCATAATAGTAATGGCTACTAATTCATTCCATCCTGAAGCAGACAATTGTAGCCTTTCTCCCCCCCCCCCAATGCCCTCTCTACGGTATGAAGTGTATGTATGATTGTCTTACGGCGCACACTCTCTCTTAATTGATGCTTGCTCAAAATCATCCATAGCCCAAGTCCACAGTAATAATTTCTGAGCCATTGCCTGACTTATCGAAAGCCTCCGAAGCTGATCTGGAATAGAGAGAGAGAGAGAGAGAGAGAGAGAGAGAGAGAGAGAGAGAGGTCATTGAACCGTACAGTACAGAAAAGAGCAACATATGACCAAGAAGAACATGGCCCGGTGCATATAATCCGACCTCCTAGAGCGAAGAATCAAATAACGTCCTCACTAAAATATTACTGTTGGTAAACCCGCAACACACAGGCTCATCTGATGATATCTTTACAATCAACTCGTATTCTACCATACTCCGTTCAAACATCGAAGTCTCTTCACTGCCTTGGTTGACACAGCATCATCAATGTAACCAAGAACGTAATAACCGGCGTAAGGCTTGTTAACAGCCGATACTACAATGCAATGAATGCCAAGATGTATATAGACTGTCAGTGCAAATCGATCTGGTGTCCAGTGGGTATGGCATTTCGACGTGCAAAATTTTTTGCTTCTAGATGAGAAGAGTGCAAGTGGTGCTCTCGACAGCTCTATCCATATCATTAAAGATTAGATTTAGAGAGAGAAAAAAACGTATAATGGCAGCAGCAGTACAGCCATGGTAGGCCGTTGATAAAACACTGTTGCTGCGATGAGTCCCGCGTACGCACTTGTAGGAGCCCAAAGTAAGGATCTGGAATGCTTCATGAAATTATGGAGAAGTTGCAAAAAAAGCACTCTTTTATTTTCTCTCATGAATAGAGAGGGATCTATATTGCAACCGTCCTCGGAGAAATAGCAGGATGATCGAGTTATCTTTTGACGACATAATTTCCCAATCAATGAAGTTAGGTTAAATCGCGGAACGTGGCTCTCTTTCTTTTAAATTCATCCAGAAGAAGTTGCAGTTAGCCCATAACCCGATCACCGCGCTGTTGTTGGATTCAAGTCTGCGGTGGGAGTCTTCGTCTTGTACATGTACCCTACAGGATGAGAAAGCTCGGGAGAGATATAAATAGCAGTTTTCAATCAGGATTGGTCTCAAGGCTTTCATCTGTTGGAAACAAGTGCTTTAAACACCGTAGCGTGTCTTTAACACCTCGGAAATTTAAGTGTATTTAACAACCGATGCGAGATCCAGAAGCAGATACAGACCTTTTTTTTTTAAAAAAAAATCTTCTCAAGATCAACGCTTCCAGTAAACCGAATTCATCAGCATAAAAGTTCTTCAACCTCAGGACCACCAGAACTGGATCAGAGATATTGATGGAGTAGAGAATTTGATGTTACTTGCGGTCTGACCAGATCAGCATCACGATAGAAAGGCAAAAAGAGTCTTCATTCTCCTTGAGACTTCAAAACAAGGGTAAGATAGATAGTGGGGAAAACATTCTTAATCCGCTCTCAATCTTAGTCCATCAATGCGCGCCAAGTCAAACACACGTCCCCATTAACTACTGTAATAAGTACCTAGGCGTGTGCACAAACTCCCAGGAGCAACGCGCCCAAGCAGGGCCCCTTGAGAAGGTCCCCAGTTACTATACAGCATCATTGATGGCTCAGAAGGGTCCTTTTGAGCGCGACTGAATCAGTATCTGAGGCGCCTTACTGTTCCTCGGTGATGCATTATTGCCGGGCTGATCTGTAATCTACCGATATCGATATTTGCAGTATATACAGTATAGCCCACATATCGTAAGCGAACAGGATTGAACGGGCATAGATATAGCCATTAGAAATGCCTCGATAGAGCAAAAATGCATACATCATGTTTGCCTGCATCGTAGGGGAAAAAGGGAATTGGTTATTAATTAATTAGTGCTGGTCATTGAAGCGTATGTGTATACAGATGCGGAGTCTGTCTTGTCTATCTATCACGCATACTCGAATGTCAGACTGTACGGTGAGCTCCAACTTGCGTTGCGGTGAAGAATAGAGAGGTCAGGATAGAGAGAAGGAAAAAAAAAAAGTCCAGTTCCAGAAAAATATCACTATATGGTAATAGGTAGGAGATCGTACGGGTGTTTCTACTTATAGGAAGACTAAGCCTGCCTAGTAAATCGGTCGAAGAAAGGAAGGAACTGAAGAACATCCTCAAGTCAAGTACCCAATCAACTCGCAGAAGTCAACTTGTGAGATACCTACTTACCCACCTTACCTCGGTAGGTACAGTACCTCGATATGTATCCTAAGGGCTCCCCCCTCTCAGTCTCAGGGCTACCCAGTGTTCACTGGCTGAGTGAGATCGATGCTGACTCTAGCTAACTAGATCTAAAAAGGCAGGAGGAGGAGGAGGGAGCCTCCAGAAGACAAGATAAAGTGGTGGACGTAACGTTGCACGTTGCATTTACTTATTGGTGATCGGCATCCATTATTGTTCCAGATCATCTCAGCACCGCAGGAGCCAGTACAGTACAGTGCAGTGCAGTGCAGCGCACATGGACCATGGACTATGGGTACCAATATCATACATATATACATACATACATATATATATATATATATATATATAAGTAGTCGATTGAGATGCATGGATTCATGCGATCGATTCTGTCTGTTTGATGGGGGTTACTCTGATCGGATCGCAGTACGGTGCATAGCAATACGTACACGCATCGAGTTGAGTGAGGGTAGTGTGCCTTGAAGGAGGAGAAGAGAGGGTTAAAAAGTCCCCAGAAGAATAGATTGAAGGCGTTGGAGACCATATATGCCTTAGGCATATATAACAAGAGCTGGTTGGGATCGTGGCTGAGTTACCTTTCTTTCCTCTTTTTTGATTATTTTGTGCACAGAGAACTCCGTATTCTGTCTCTTATCCCCATCGTAAGAGTTGCCACGCATGACTGCGTATATTTACTGGGCAACAATAAGAGTAAGCATTATCCAGCTGCTGACCTGAGACAAAGGGCTTGGGCAGGACCCGCGCGCCTTTGTCCCCTCGAATTTGACACTTGACTACGGCGTAGCCGCGCAGCTGCAGCGATTCTCGTGGGGGTGTTAAGAACCTCGGTCGGCTCCGCCGCCCGCTTTCTGGGGATCTGATGTTGGGGGCGAGAAAGCAGCTCCAGCATGATGAGCTGTTTTGTCGTTGGGTTTACTATGTCAGGGGCTCGAGTTGAGGCAAAAACGATCGATAAACGACGCTGGTGTGCGCTATGACAGGTTACTGCATCAGGCATGTTGTTGACTCGTTGATATCAACGCCATTGTTGCGTGGATCCATCACCCGCGTGGCAATAGTCGACCCGCGGAAGTGGAAGGAGGCGCTGTCAGAGGGATAAGCTACTGGGAAGCTCCGTCTTGGCGGCCCCATCGCCCAAAACCGGGCGGTCCCGGCAGGACGGGTTGTGGGAAAGCACCGAGCCTCTGCCATCGAGATGGACGGTCCATAGTTGCTCCCGGAGTAGTTAGTCCTCCGTAGGAGCGAGAGAGGTCCATCGAGGAGTGTCGCAGGGGCCACGGCGCAGGATGATGGTGCAGATGGGGATCGTCCGGGAGCGGTGTTCCGCGGCCGTCAACCGTCGACCATCATGGCTCCGGAGACTCTCGGAGGTTGAGCGAAGGAGAAGACGACAGTACGGTACGGAGTAACCTAGGTAAACAAGCTAGATGAGGAGATGCGAGTGCGCACCTCAGCTCCGCAGGAAGATCATTGCTCATGCGGTCTTGCCAGGAGAATACGGAGTACATGCGGGTCAGCAGCGCTCAGCGGCCGTTAAACTCGACGCCAATCATTATTATTGATCAGGGTCCTCCTCCGTATTTCGACGGGTGCGACCATTGCGGAGGGCGGGCCGCAGGGAGGTCGAGAACCACGCGCGACGTGCATTTGGCACCGCAAGTCAGGGCTTCAGGCTGTCCCGGGCGTTGTGACGAACAGGAGATGGGGAACTGGAGCGATGCTTGTAGAGATGGGATGTTCAGAATGGATGGACTGTACATACAGGAGTCTGCATGTAGTATCTGGATGCATCTGCAACTTTCATTGTTTAGGGCTGCGGCCCTGACAGGACCACGACGAAGGTTGAACCTACAGCTCTGCGATGCGATCGCAGATATTCTGTGATATACGCTGCGGCGTGGCCGTGTGTTTGGGACGCTGTCACAGACTCGCCGCTGTCGCAGCTGCTCGCTTGCCGGGCGCACAGTCCGTCGTCTCGTTCCGCGCTCCCCGCATGCGGGACCTCGGCCGTCGAGCCCCTGGTCCTGCGTCGGTTCCGTATATACCCTATATATATATATATATATATTATACATATACATAGATGTATCTGTATATGTCTATAGATCTATAGATATGTTCCAGGCTTCATTGCGATCGAGACGACTGCTCTCTCAGGACCTGTGCTAAGGCAGGACGGCGAGCTTGGCGCCGCGCGGCTGCGTAAGACGGGCTGGAACAGGGGCCTCGACCCTCGTGGCGTCCGTGCCGCGGATGACTAAGGAGACGGCCTGGTCCCGTGCTGCGAGCCGCATCGGCCTGCCGTGGCCTCCTCCGGCCTCCGCCTCCACCTCCATCTCCCTCCCTCCCTCCTGTCCTCCCCCATCTCACCTCTGTGCCATGCCCTGATCCTGCTGCCCTCCCGTTCTGCAGCCGGACACTTCGCCTGCTCCGTCCACTCACCCGTTGTTGTCCCATCTCACCTCATCGACCAACCTGCGTCCCTCACCCGGTGGATGCTCCCGCGACCCCCCCCCCCTAACCCGCACCCCCCCAGGCTATCTGTCCCCCGTGGCTCCCTTCGAGTCATGAGCAACGCGCTCTGAGCCGTACGCCGAGTCGGGAGAACAAAGAAACGCTCCTGCCTCTCGAATTTGCGGTGACGAGTTATGTACTCCGGCCGAACGGCGGAGCCGTTGTCCATCAACACCAGATCGGCCCTGGCGACCAAGGGCGGCTCCTTCCAGTACTCCGAGGAGCAGCCCTCCACCACGATGAACGGGACCAGGACGCGCGGGCGCCAGGGCAGCGTCTCGGCGCAGAGGAGAGACCCCGACGTCGCCCAGTCTCCCAAGCGTCACAAGTCCCCCATGAAGTTCGCGAGCGCGGGCGGCTACGCGCCCAGCCCCGAACCCGCACCGCTGTTCGTGCGGGCGCTGTACGACTACCACTCGGATGACCACACGAGCCTGAGCTTTCGGCAGGGTGACGTGATCCAGGTGCTCAACCGGCTCGAGACGGGATGGTGGGACGGAGTCATTGGCAACGTTCGCGGCTGGTTCCCCAGCAACTACACGGCCATCATCACCGACCCGGAGGAAGTCGCGAACCTGGTCTCTCGCGGCCGTGCGGGAGGGGAGACCAGCGCGGAATCCGGGGCGGAGGAGGACTACCACGACGAACACGAGGATGACGACGACGACGATGTCGACTCGCAGGGAAACCATCGCGAGTCGCAGCCGATCCTGCCCATCGAGGGGAACAGGGACGTGGAACAGGAAGAGGCGGCCTTCTGGATCCCCCAGGCGACGCCGGATGGGCGCTTGTTCTATTTCAACACGCTCACGGGCTCCAGCACCATGGAGCTGCCGTTGGAGAATCCTCTGACGGCGAACGAGACGGGCCCCCGCGACCGGAGCAATTTCCATGTTCCCGAACAGACTCGCCCGCCGGCCGAGATGATGGCCCGCGGATTCGAACGCGACGAGGACGACTACGACGGCTCTGCATCCGAAGCGGAAGGCGAGTCGCTGATGCTTGCGTCGCACGATTCCATGTCGCGGAGACGTCCATCCCTCGTGTCCGACGGTGTGTCCCCTGCGACTTCGATGGATTCTCTGAACCCGCCGCCCGTGGCCAAGGCCGACATGAAGGGCTCGCAGCCCCCGACGCGTGCCGCGCGCAAGGGCTCCGTCTCAGTCCACGCCGGCCACCACGACTCGAACCCCGATCCTCTTCCGCGGCTATCCGTCTCGTCTGCCGTCCCTCAACATTTCATCGACGACGGCATGTCGGCCCCGGTCACCTGGGCCTCCCTGGTCGAGAACATGCGGAACGCCGTTGAGGCCTACCGACAAGCCCTTCTGAACGGCGACCGTTCGGAGTATGTGAGGAGAGCCGAGGACATATCCGACCACCTCCGGATGCTCTTGGCAGCGGGCTCCGACACCACGGACAACCATTCGGGGAACCCGTCGATCATCTCCACGAACAAGGCCCTGTATCCTCACTTCCGGGACATGATGTCCAAGTTCTCGAAGCTGGTTCTTTCCTCGCACATCGCTGCGGCTGACTGGCCAAGTCCTGATTCAGTTACCAAGTGTCTCCAGGAAGCGGAGGGCGTCATGCAAGGTGTGTACGGCTACGTCGAGGTTGCAAAACAACAACGCGGGGATGACATCAAACGTATTATACCCGGATTCCTGGCCGGGAGCTCGACTGGTGGGAACTGGCAGAATAACGGCCTGCGAGTGAACGACTCGGGCTCAACGTCATTCCTGGACCAGGACCTGAGCGATTCGTACGCGGAAACATCGGTGACTCTGGACACAGTGGTGGTGGAGAAGGTGGACACCTTGAGGAAGACCTTTGTGATGACCATGCGCAAGCTGGAGGAGCACTTGAAGCTGAAGGAAAAAGTCATTACGCCTGCAGGACACAGAGCCATGAGCGACGCGATTTGCGCCGCCTGTATCAAGGTTATTGAGCATTTCCGACCCTTCATTTCCGTCGTCGAGTCCATCAACCTAGCTCCTCTTGGGACGAGCTTCCAGAACCCCCAGTTGGCGGATTTCAGCGTGCAGAAGCAAAGGGTCTACGACGGAATCGCGGATCTTGTCCTGAGTTGCCAGGGAGTTGCGGCCCCGCTAGGCGACGAGTGGGCTGAGCTGCGCGGCGACTCTCTGGAGGACCGCTTGAACGGCGTGCGGAGCGTAATCAGGCAGCTCGAGAACTATGTCTCTCAAATCGGTTTCTCGCTGTCCCTGCTCCTGGAGCAGGTTCCCGAAATGTCCTCTGACGGCGAGAGTCGCTTTGCAGATGAGGATGAAACATACGAGGCCTTCCTCCATCCCCGGGCGCCTCCGTCCAGAAGACCTTCTGAATTCGGGATCCCTGGCCTGGATGGCGAGAACGAAAAGGTCCGACGTAATATGGAGAAGGCGCAGCGTTTCTTCGGTCAGGCTCCGCCCCCGACTATTACCCGTGAGCCCATTAGAGAACCGGTGAGGGAGCCTGAGGAGACGCCCTGGTTCCTGAAGTTCGATCACGAGGGCGAGGTGTTCTACGACACCAAGGGTGATGAGCCAGTGCTCAAATGTGGCACCTTGGCAGGCCTGGTGGAGCAGCTGACACGCCATGACAAATTGGACGCCTCCTTTAACAACACTTTCCTCCTCACATATCAGTCCTTTACGACCGCCAACGAGCTCTTCGACATGCTGGTGGGCAGGTTCTGCATTCAACCTCCAAACGGGTTGAACAAGGATGAGATGCAAATGTGGATAGACAGAAAGCAGAAGCCCATCCGGTTTAGGGTGGTCAACATCCTCAAGAGTTGGCTCGAACACTTCTGGATGGAGAATAATGACGAAGAAAATATGAACCTGCTGCGACGAATCCATGCGTTCGCCAAAGACTCCATTGCAACCACCAAGACACCCGGTTGTCCGCAGCTGCTGGCGATCATTGAGCAGCGGCTGCGTGGCCAGGATCTGTCTGCTGCCAAGCGTCTTGTTCTCACAAATACCAATGCCGCTCCTCCGCCGATCATCCCGAAGAACATGAAGAAGATCAGGTTCCTGGATATCGATGCCACGGAATTCGCGAGGCAACTGACCATCATCGAGTCGCGGCTCTATGCGAAGATCAAGCCAACTGAGTGCTTGAACAAGACGTGGCAGAAGAAAGTTGGCCCCAACGATCCTGAACCTGCTGCCAATGTCAAAGCATTGATCCTACATTCGAACCAACTGACCAACTGGGTGGCGGAGATGATCCTCACACAAAGTGATGTGAAGAAACGGGTGGTCGTCATCAAACACTTTGTCAACGTGGCAGATGTATTCCCCCCCCCCCCCCCCC
>Ga0207841_1000092_pt1 | contig 125100 bp, 107 predicted proteins | sample HigsolmetaGSP18D_FD_184846 | JGI IMG/M metagenome (GOLD analysis project Ga0207841, IMG submission 184846) | High solid enriched microbial communities from the Joint BioEnergy Institute, USA - SP1-8-D (SPAdes) | ecosystem: Engineered > Bioreactor > SSF (Solid state fermentation) > Aerobic >... | reverse complement strand
AAAAAAAAAAAAAAAAAAAAAAAAAAAAAAAAAAAAAAAAAAAAAAAAAAAAAAAAAAAAAAAAAAAAAAAAAAAAAAGAAAACGAAAAAGGCCAGAAGCAAAAAAGAAACGAAGAAGAAAAGATGACGAAAGGCGAGCGGGGAGGCCGATGCGTGGAAGACCTGACTGATGGTGGTTGAATAGTGACAAATTCGCCCCGAAGCAACTTGCAAACCATGCTACCACCACGGCGAAGTAGCCACTGAACCGACCTGCTGGCTCGTCAAGACGGTCGACCTGTTCCCCCGCCTGCTACACCTTTGGTGTTATTATTTGTTCCTGTCCCTGCTGCTACTTTCGGCTGGTTTCCGGCAGGCGCAGGCTGTTTGACTGGAGCATGCTGAGAGGGAGCAGGGATCGGAATAGGTTCATCGTCGTACTCGTTGTCCAGATAATCATCCCCGTGAGATCCATGAGAGCCCATTGCAGCGTGCTCTCCCGCTTGTCGGTCGTAAGTTTGATGATGCGCAGACTGCTGTGCTGCCGCATTCTTCACCGCGTTCTTAGTGGCCTTTTTGCCCTTGCGACCTTTCATCTTTGCCTTCTCGAGCAGCCTTCTTTTCTCCGCCAGTCTCCTGCGCTCTTTGCGATCCTTGATCTCATATTGCCTGATGAGCGCTTCGGGCGGGTGGCCAAAAATGCTCTCATACTCGCAGAATTCGCATATCCATATGTCCTCAGCACTAGGCGGGTGATGGAGGTTATTATATTGTTGTTGGATCTTACGCTGACGCGCGGCCAACGCGTAGATGCTCGCTGCTGATTTCTTTTTCTTGCCCTGTGTATTTGGCTGAGTTCCCGGGGCTTGCTGCGGCGGCTGCGACTGCGACTGCGGCTGCTGCTGTTGCTGTTGCTGTTGCTGTTGCTGCTGTTGCTGCTGCTGCTGCTGCTGCTGCTGCTGCTGTTGTTGTTGTTGTTGCGGCTGCTGCTGCTGTTGCTGCTGTTGAGATCCTGACTGTACTTGCTGATTCACCTGACCAGTCATGTTTGGACTTGTCTGGGTTCCCTGTGTAGCAAAACCTCGCGGGCTTTGTGCAGCAGCTGAAAAAGAGGAACTAGGCGGACGGTGATGCTGTGGTGTTGAGTATGCATTTTGCGCTTGCAAGGCCATGCCCTTGGATGAGTCGGACTCGCAGGTGAAGGTAAACTGAGTCTTAGTCGGCGTTGTCTTTTGCTGCTCAAGCAAGCTGACATTCTCCTGTCCGTTTGGAGGGGAAGAGAGCGCTGCAGCGTTCGCTATAGCAGCAGAGATGATACCCTGATCAGACTTGGCGCCAGAATCACCTGGAAGTTATGGTGAGCGAGGCTCAACACAACAGGAAGGGGAGGGAAGGTTTACCAGTCGGTCCCTGAGACGATGGTGTTTGTTCGCGCCGGGTTGCACCAGCGCGACCTCCCAGCCAACTGTTTTGCGTGTGAACAGATAAGGGACTCCTCCCGCTACCACTACGGGCATTGCGGCCCAGACGACCTCTGCCAGGCCCAGAAATTCCACTGCCTGCAGGAGATGCCGGACTGCCTGACCCGTAATATGTCCCAGTACCGCTGCCATCCGGTGATGTTGCTGCTGAGCTGGAGATTCCCATGTTTGCCAGGTCAGCGGACAGAGAGGTGTGATGGCTGCTCAGATTTCCTGATGTGGGGATTTTGCGTTTCTTCTTGTTGTTGGTGTTCTCAAAGGCGTCATAGCTGTCAGGCGCGGGTGACGGAGACTTGATCTGTGAGCCATCCACGTTGCTCGCATATGTTTGACGATTTGTGCTTGGGGTCGACGGTGGTAGAGACGACCCGCGGAAACCAGCACTTCGACGCACGACTACAGGACCATCCTCATCACCACTCTCGGCTTCAACCCCATTTTCATACGGGTGGTGATGATCGCCATCTGGGCTGTGATCATTGCCATAGTTGTCACTGTTCTGCTGCACAGAGGCTTTGGCATCATTGGCAGCCTCGCCGTTCTCCGTAAAGTTATTGTTATTGTTGTTGTAGAAAAGCTGCGTTGCCGGGGGAGCCGGGGGATAGAGGATGGACTCTGCGGCCTCTGGAGACAGGCGGGAGCGAAGCGGACGTTTGGGTAGAGGCCGGATCAGTCGATCTGGGTAGACCGGAGATGGCGTATCGGGCGCGGAGTTATACGACCCGCCTGCGGGTGGACAGCATCAGCAGCTGAACGACTAGCAGACACTCATCCTTGATTCGATCCAGCACATGGGAGATACTGTCTGGTATGCAGCCCCATACCAGGACAGGTTTCCCGGAGGACCAGACATCCATGCGGGGGAAGACGTACTTAACGTTGCAGCCATCACGCAGGGTTGTCAACTCTCTCCCAACAACCACGGCCACACGCTTGCTGGAAATCCAGTCTGGCACTGTATGTCTTCCTTCTCTTCCTGTATGACACGCAAGACTGTACGGGGGGTTCGAGTATACGGAGGATTCTATCCAAAAGCGAACTAGAGTCACAGTCAGCGCCCTGCCCTCCAGACCGGCGAGCCGGTCGAAACCACGGGGGCGTCCATCAAGCCCGGGGGCCAGCAGACATGGCAGCCATCCTATGCCCCTGGCACCCTCGGGAACGTCCGCGGAGACATGAGGAGGGACCCGGGTCGACTTACGCACAACCGGCAATTATTCAGCGGCACCGACGCACTGTTAAGGAGAGAAGCGAAACGCAGCGGCGGAACGAAGGGAACGGGCACTCGTGACAGGAGCCTACAGTGAGGAGCGGACAGAGGAGACGAAACGAATTGGAAGGGGTGCGAGGGGGGAGAGGGGAGGGGGTGAGTCGACGATCGATCCGGGCGTTGAGCTTGGACACAGATGGAAGCAGAAGCAGAACAAGCGTGGCAGCCACTCTTCAAGGCTCGCCCACGGCGCGCTAAACCGCTTCGGGCAGCCCCGGCCTCGGCCAGCGCAGCGGGCCTCTACGCACGACGGGGTTTGCATGGACTCAGGGCCATCGTGTCTGCGTTCTTTCGTTCGAAGACTCCGGAGAGCATCAGCCCGGCTAGTCTGCTGCAGGGGCCCAGACGTGTGTCGAGGGGGATGCGGTGGGCGACGGCTGGAGCCGCGTCTTCCCCTCCCCCGAACGGAGCCTTACTTAGTCTTGGTACACAGGCGTTCAGGTACGCAGAGTCTCGCCCAGAGTAAGCAGCAAGCAACAAGCAGGCTGCAGGCACGTGTCCCACCGGTCCTTCATCGTCATGATACGGGGTCTGTCTGGTGCGTGGCGCATCTCGATGGTTCATGTATCATATATCATATATCTACGCGGGGAGGGCGCCAGCAGGGCGGTCCGGAGGATCGCACGACAGCACCAGACGGCCAGTCGCCACAGGACAAGTGCCTGGCATCTCCCTCGGGCGCGATGCCATTGACGTCGCCCTTCTTCTGCCAGGCGAGAACGCCATGGGAGCTGCACCACAGAGCTACTGTACAGCTAGCAGACCTAGGGATAGGTACCCGGTATATATCCTTGTCTCCAGCGCAGAGGAACCACATATCCCCGAGCCGTATGACATGACACGCAGGCCACCTGCTCGACATAATCCGTGTCTTCCTCCTCTCACGCTGCTCCACGGAAACACCCGTTCTGTCCAAGGATACGTAGCAACAGGCGACTCGGGGGGCGGCAGCAGGGCGCACAACCGGTGGAGATGCAACAGGCGGGGTTGCCCAGGGACGGCGGGCGCAGGCAGGGCGAGAGACGGTCGAGGACGCCGGCGACACGCACAGAGCAAAGGATCTCGTCAGGATGATGCCAGAGAGGACGAGGGCAGGTTCCCCGGCAGCGTCGTTCGCCGCGTGCGAGCGGGGGAGGCGGACGAGCCAATGCCCGCCGGCCGGGCGCGCGCAGAGCCAGGCGAAGCGCCATCCCGTTCCGTCTCCTGCTCGCTCTCCTCCCTCTCTGCTCCCCGCTCCTCCATCTCTCAGCATCTCCAGACTATGTAGCGTCTGGCCTCTGCTCGCGGTCTTCTCTGCCCCGGTGCCCTGCTTCCCCGTCTCCCAATTGCCCGTCTCCAGCTCCTCCTGTGCCCTCGAGGCCGCTTTCTCGATCCCACCTCTCTCCACCGCGTGCGACAGCTCGCCCTCGGGCAGCTTCTGCTCGTCCTCGCCCTGAATTCGACGCCCGTCGTGCTCGTGGGAGCCAGGCCGATCTGCCAGTCCGGAGGATCTCCCAGATTCATCGACTGCAGCCGGCCTTCCCACCATGACGCCTCGTCGTTCCTCTCGTGCCCGCACAAGCCAGCCCTCGCCGGCCCTGCTCCAGCACACAAACTCTGCCGGCTTCTCCAGCTCCCTCTCTCGGGGGGAGAGGAATACTCGCTCGAACCACAAGATCCCGTCCCCGCAGAGGTCGTCGACGCAGCGTTCGCAGTCCCTCGACGATGCGGACAACGGCTCCAAGAACGACTTCCCACAAACGCGCCAGCGCCAGCGCGCCCGGGACGACGACGAGAATGACGACGTCCTCCAGCCTGCCGGCGAGGAGGACGAGGAAGAGGACGGGGAAGAGGAAGAAATCACCAGGTGTCTCTGCGGGCAGCAAGACTACCCTGGCCTGCCTCCTTCCCGGCGAGACGCTCTCGGTCGCCGCGGGCGAAATTCTGGCTCCAAGGACGAGTCCGGCGGGAACTCGTCGAATGACAACTCTGACATGCTGCCCGATGATATCGGCAGCATGTTCATCCAGTGTGACTCGTGCAAGGTCTGGCAGCACGGCGGTTGTGTCGGGATCATGGACGAGGCCATGAGTCCTGACGAGTACTTCTGCGAAGAGTGCCGAAAAGACCTTCACAAGATCACCAACGAGTCAAATGGGTAAGTCCAGGCGGCCTCCGTCGACCCAGCCCTTTCTTTTAGCATTTGCAGTATCTATCCACCGTTGGTACTATTGATTTTGCGGCAATGCCTCGTCATCTGTTGCTTCTGCTACTGTCACCGTCAAGAACACACCGTCACCATCTTTCTTTTCCCCCTAGATTTCCATCCCAGCGCATGTACCCTGGTTGACTTCTTCCATCTCTTGCTGCTATTCGAATTCGGGTTCACCATGTGGACATCGCGCTTACGACCTCGCAGTCAACACTCCTCCCAGTACCTTCCTGTCGTTTCGGCTACCTCGCCAACTCCCTCCTCTCGGGACTCCTCTAGAGATAACTCCGGCAGACGTACGCGAGATACCAAACCTCGCAACAATATTGATAATTCTGGGAACACAAAGCGCCGCTCTACCATGAACAGCCGTGATGCTGCTTACGACGAAGAGGAGCAGCTCCGCCGTGCCATTGAGGAGAGCAAAGAAGATTCGAAGGCTAATAATAACGACGACATGTCGACTCGCAGAGGCAAGAGGGGTCGCAGCGACAGTGAAACGTAAGTAATGACACTTTATTTACTATTATTCACCAATTATGGACATTTGCCGCCTGTCGGCCATGCAAGCACGATACTAAATTCTATTCGCGCAGTAACAAGCAGACCGCGAAAAGACAACGCACCAGCTCACCATCCCCATCCTCCCACTCCAAGCAAAGCAACTCCGTATCCCAGCCGGATTCCGACGACGAGTCGAAAGCAAAGGCGACTGCAAACGGCGGCTCCAAGAAGCAGAGGGGAGCAGCAACTCGCAACCAGCGCGAAAAGGAAACGAAGGAAACGGATGAGGCAGAATCAGAGCGTGCGGACGCCGCAGGTCGTAGGAAAGGACGCTCAGATCGACGAAAAGGCGATGGTGAGTTCTCGACGCCCTAGATTTTTTTTTTTTTTTTGCAACTCCCTATCACCATTATACGGCGGAAACTAACAATCCGCAGACTCAGACCAGGAGATGGGTTCGCCGACGAAGACACCTGCCAATGCGCCAGAGCCTTCCCAACCCTCCCCCGATGCCTCCGCTCCTGCGCAGGAGGCCGCCGCCCCTCGTCCCTCAACGCGCAAGACCGGTCGACCTCCTGCACGCCGCGGGGGTCGTCTTGGGCGCAACCAATACACGCGAGATCGTGATACGAACGGAAATGGAGTCGATGCAAACCACTCGGCCAATTCTCCGCGCCGTGGACAGTCTCATGATACCGGTGCCGATTCTCCCAAGGGGAATGGAAACGGATCAGGGACGAATGGCGTCCATGTCAATGGCGGAGAGTCTGGGAAGCCGAGCAAACCTCGCTATATGAACCCCCACCGTACCACGATGAACGAGATGAAGAGACGAGTTGCCGCCATCCTGGAATTCATTTCCCGTATGCAGGTCGAGATGGCCGTCAACGGGGAGGGCTCCCCGCCCGCCGGCAACGGCGACCGGCCAAATGGGAATGGGGCCAAGGGTGTCGAGGAGACAACGGCCGGCGCAGGAGGCGAGTCTGCTGCTGCCGCAGATGGTGAAGGTGGGGCCGAACAGCCTCCCAAGGAGAGAGACTTCAAAGATCTAAGCAGTGTCGAGATGATGGATGTTCTCACGCGGCATCTTCTCAAGTGGCAGCAGGAATATGGCAAGTACGGAGAGAAGTGACGCGTTTAAAGATATTTGAAACCTGTCCTTCTCGATCTCATGCTACCTTACCATTCCTCATACTGCGCACATTATTATACCCTACTTCTCTTCTCCTTCCTTGCTCACCAGGCTTGCATGGATACCCGATACGTCTCTTCTCTCTCAAGACTGACATGTATGTATACTACGGTTTACGGATGGACGGACGGACGGTATGTTTCTTTTTTTCCATCGGCTCGGCTCGGCGTCGCGCGGATCCTATGTCACGAAATACAGTTCTCAGACTTTGGAATGCTGCTATCCACTTCAGACCAAAAAAATTTTCCCCTCATATGCTCAGTACCTTTCTTTCACTCCTTTCTTTCTCGGAGCGGATCCATTTTCATGTTAAACGAGATTATCTATCTGTCTGGACCGCTTTCTGTTCTATTCCTCTTCTTTCGGTAAATATCTCGTGTGTCTCATGTCATTTTATGTATGCGGCGGCCTATTCTATTATCTGGATTGGTCTTGCTGGGCACAGATGGAGGAATTATGTGTTTCTTTCCAGATGGAAAATCATGTATTTTGTCTACGTTTTCCTTACTTATGAATATACCACCTCTATGACATGCCCATCAAACAGACAGACAGGCAGGCAGGCAGACAGATACAGAGCAAATGACCATGCCGCTATCATCAGTGTGGAATAGTTCAGTATGGGAAATAAGAGAAATTGGGAAACTGACGGAGATTATGATGCGTAATCGATCAAAATCAATATTGGCTCTTGGTTCTGGTCTCTGGTCCCTGGTCGCTTGGTTCTAACCGGGGCGGGGGTCCCAGTCGTTGGTTACGTTTATGTCTTTTGTTATTTATCGAGAGAGAGAGAGAGAGATTATGAATGTGAAGTTCTTATGTCATCACTATCACTTTTTTTTATTTATTTTTCCCCTCCTGGATTCCTAGGAGACTCATTTGCTGTTGCTCTCTCTCCTCTCATTTCCTTCAACCGTTTTTGTCCCTCTCATCCCCACCCCCCTCCTCCCCCTCTCCCGCCTTCTCTTCCTGCCCCTGGACTCTGAACCCCGGGCCTTTTGACTATTTAACTAACAAAACAAGAAAACCACCACGCCCCTTCCAGACGGGGCCGGGACAGGTCCCAGTACCCATTTACTATACCCAACCCCAACCCAGTCTGCCGGCTGTTTGGTTTGTTGGTTGGTGGGTTCATTGGTCCATTGGGTGGGCTGGGCTGATCTGTCGATTGATCGATCGATCAAGGAATACTGACAATCATTTGCAATTCAAACCAGATGGATATATGTATGTAGAACTTGAATGTGAACATGAACATGCATGAAACATGGCAGAATCATGGAAATGGAGATGTGCCAGCTGAAGCAAAGCAAAGCAAACGCAAAGCGACTAAAAAAAGAGAGAGAGAGATTGGATTGTTGGATGAGAGATATCTGGGATCTGAGATCCGATTCGATCCGATCCAAATGAATGGAATGGGTGGGATAATGAATTGGGAATCAGTCGACTGAGATCAAAATTGAAGTCACCGATCGGGACAGAAGAACATAGGGGAAGGTCTTATGCCATGAGCGGTGGTCTATTTATTTACATGTTACAGATTACATATATTTATCAGTGATTGCTTGTGGGTTGTGTTGTTGACTATTATTATCATTATTGTTGTTGTTGTAAAATTGCAGAATCGTAGGAGCGGGTGTTATCACGGGATGTATATATATATATATATATATATATATATACATTCAAGACAGCTAGACAGGTAGATAAGAAGCATGTGAGACCCAGGCGCAGGCGCATCTATAAAAATCTCTCTCTCTCTCTCTCTATATATACTTAAAACATCTAGATCTAGATCAAGATCCAGATAAGATAGAGAGCCATTTCACCTCCCTCCTCAACAATCTTTTTTAAGAGGACCTCTCAGAGCAGCCAGCCTCCAGCGGTGAGCGGTATATACGAGTTCTTCTAGCTTCTAGCTAGAAGGCTCAGTCTCAGTCTCGGTTTCTCGAGCAGAGGCTAAGACCATTATATCATACATAGATATGTCATATCTTCTTCAAGTGCCGGTAGAGGTGGAGGGGGAAAGCCCCCCGGGGCTGCTGGTCAATTAATTACCCAGGGGTAAACTCCTGAAATGACTTGATCTGGTGTCCTGGCGGCAGGCGGAATTGCCCGTCGATCGGGCCTGCGCGCGCGCCGACTGGCCACGGTTCCGTATTTATATTTTGTATTTTGGCAGGCAGGCTACAGTAAGAATGTTGGGATTCCAGCGCAAGGATTAAGACCGATTTAAAGTCTTAGCTACGAAGGCAGTACCAGATCTTCTGGACCCATTCATTAACCATCATCTACGATGACCACTGAGACAACGATTACAAGAACAATAATGACCAAGATTCAATGCCATTTCACATTTCCACCTTCGGTACATCACTGAAAGAGAACGAGTATTATGATGAATAGTTACAGAAGAGGTCCAATTCGATTACAAGAGAGTCCGAACTTTCCAGTTGCCAATGTGTTGACGTGTCATCCATGATGCGTGATCCATTTCCATCGTATCGTGTACAAAAAGGGAGAGCCAAGGTCGTGAACTGCCATAGACATGTTGCGTCAAGTAATCTATTCGTGAAGGGAAATCGACACGAAGCAGTCGTGGGGACACAAAGGAAACGGCTATGTGACGTCAGCGGGGGCACGGGCCGACGGAGTTTCCAAGGTTCCAACGGGGGCGGGAACTAACCTTTTCGAGCAAACCCAACTTTTTAGAGCCTGGCGCCGTGGACGACCTTGTAGTCAACAACAAGCTCGCGACCACCGTCGTTGATGACCAGGGCGCGAACGCTGCCACGGCCCTCGTTGAAGGCCTCGCTGATCTTCTGGAACAGGTTGCCCTGGTTGACGACAGGCAGGCCCTGCTTGACGTCGCCAGTCTCGGTCATGGCAACGATGCGTCCGTCATCGCGGATGTCCAGGACACGGTAGGTCTTGTAGACCGGGCCGAGCATGGTCTGGACGACCACGGACGGAGACGGGTTGGACACGAAGCTGGACTCCTCGTGGAGCTGGCGGGTGAAGAGGTCGACACCCAGGTAGCGGTGCTGGCCAGTCTGGGAGGAGACGGAGATGCGGATCACCTGGCAAGGACGACCCTGGAGGATCAGGAGGTCGCCAATGCGGATGAAGTGGCAGGGGATCGGGACGGTGTCTGGAGGGTGACCGCCACGGGGCTGCACGACGCGGACATCCTCGCGCACTCCGTTATGGACACGGGTGAGACCACGCTCCTCGGAGGCGATGAGCTCACCCTCCTTCTCGTGGTGGTGGTTGTGGCCATGGAGGATACGATCAGCGGTACGCTCGACTCCGCGGCGGAAGGAGTGGTATTTACCCTCGTCGTCGTAGTAACCCATTTTGAGTCTGGGGTCTTCTTCGAGAACTTGAGGCTTGGCGGCTTTCACCTCGACGGGAGCAGTGTAGGGGGAACGGGTGGCCTTCACGTCTACGTCGCGCGTCAACTTGGTGTTGTCGTTGACGAACTCGACCGAAGACGAGTAAGCAGAGCTGGAGGCAGCGAGGTCGACCTCGTAGGTGGGTTGGATGCGCCGACGATATTCGCGCTCAGTGATGTCGAGCTGGGTTGCCAAGGAAGCCTGGTCTAACTCGTACACCGGTCGGTGCTCTTCCCAATGACCAGTGTGTTCGTGATAGCTGGAAGGGAAGAAGAGTCAGAGACAACTGAAACACGGGGAAGAGAAGAAGATGAGTTGCACAATTGCTGTGGGCTGGAAGCTCCCTTTTAAACCTGCGAAGACCCGGAAAATGCGGTGTGTGTGAATTTAGCTTGGCAGGCTGGCACGGACGACGGGGCGTAAACAACTCAACACCGACCCGCAGCAACAGCCGCAGCCCCAGTGATCGCGCCGGCGCCAAACCGCCGGGAAATTAGGGGCCCGTCCAGAGGTTCGGAACCGCGCCAGATCGGGTATGTAGAGGGTATTTTTTGTATTTACAGACACAAAACACACGGAAACCGAAAAAAAACAAGCATTTTGAAAAAATAGACTACACTTACCGCTCAGCAGAATGCTCGACCGCAGGGTCGTAATCCGAGTGCGGACGGTGCGGACGGCGGGAGTCTACGCTAAGGTCGATCTCTTCCTGTCCGTAGACTCGCGGGTCGGGGAGGGGAGCAGAAGAAGCAGCAACAACGGCGCCCGACGACGAGGTGGAGGAGACCTGAGTATCTTCCCGTCCGACGCGCGAAGTGCGATCAAAATTGACGTGTTCCTCTACTCTGGTCTCGGTCGTAGAGACAGAGACAGCGTCACTCCGGTACGACGACGGGAAGACACTGAAGGGGATGGGGATGCGCGCGTCAAAGTCCAGGTTGAAGACTGTCCTGTGGGCGTCCTTTCTCGAATGCCTTCCGAACTGTTGGGGAACAACTCGAAAGGCGAGTCAAGAAAAGACTTAACTGGCTTGAGTCTGGCTTAGTCTGTCTGGGGGGGGGGGGGGGCGTGGAAGACGGAGGAGAAACGGGGCGAAGGCGTCTCTCGCTCGATCGACCAGCTAGCAGCACAGCAAGATGCTCAAGACTGGGGAAAGAGGGGCCAGAGGGAGAACAAGTGTGATGCGAGACAGACAGCTTCTCGATCTGCGGTGCAGATGGAGATGGATGGACTGGGAGAGGAACGGCTGATGATGGAAGAGAAGAAGAGGAGGGAGCAGCGGGCGGGGGAGGAGATCTTGTATATGGGCGGGCGGACGAGGCTGGAGGGGGGTGGGAGGACCTCAGACTCCTCTCCGTCCTCAGGGCGTAGGGCTCACGGTGGTTGGGGAGCACCCGCAGGTCGACCGCGCCATGCCCGTCCGGGCCTAGGGCCGATCGCGCTCCCCACCGTGTGTGGGCGAGGATCCGTGGGCGTGTGTTATCGGTGTATCGCCCATGCTGGAGATGCGACTCCAGAGAGATACGCGGCAGGAAGCCGATCACGGTGCAAGAACTTCCCATCTCTCGACCACTCCGTACCGTCCTGTAACCTACGAACTGATCTGCTGCAAAAAATCATCTGGCCACGGTGGGCCGGTCGAGCTGCCCCCAGCTGCTGCTCGGACGCACGCCCAGGCTAACCTCTGTCCATAGCTCCCGGTGTCCATGCACCCCGATCCGACGGAGTAGCAGCACAGCTGCAAGCGTCCACCTTGGTCGGTGCACCATCCAGCGCCAGCCACCGCCGAGACATCTCCATCCGCGCTGCATGAATTGCACCGGGAGCTGACGAAGCCCGCCTTCTCACATGGTGCGCTCGGTTCGTCAGCCGTGTTGCGGTCTCTCTCGGGTATCGCCTCCCAGAAGTCCACACAACACCCCAGCTTCAGCCCTTCTCAGCTCCGCTCCTCGCGCTCGCCGCGCTTTCTGCCATGGCAACTCGCGTCGGAAGCGTCCCGATCTACGACCGATCTGGAACCTCGGCGCGCCCGCGCCCTGGACGATCGCCAGACAAGCGGGCGGCCGTCATTCGAGATGTTCCGGATCTTGTCCTCAGCACATGTGCGCGGTACACAGAAGCGACGGCATGGATGCTCCCGGAATACTCCATCCCCCCATCTCTCTCTGCCTCCCTTTTGGACGCTCCCGCAACTCCGTCTGCCCGGCAGGGAAAAAAAATCCCCAGCCACCCCACCCCACTCGCTCCCGCACACCGCAGAGAGGCTGGGAAGAAAAGAATATAGAAAAAAAAGTCCTGTCCGGTCTAGAAAGCTCGGACCTGGTCAGCGCAGCAGCCGCAGCTCGTCGTGGTCTCCGGCGATTGGCCTGCGCGCCGCCCGGCTCTCCACATCCCAGCCCTCTTCCACGGTTGAGCGTTCCCTGGGACGCTTCCGCATCCGGACCACGGGCCCCAGCCTCCCGAGGTCTTCCCGCTCAGCATCCCCAAAAAGAGCGCGAGCTTCATGCGTACGGGTCGGTACTCAACACCGCGCATGTTCGACCTTACCCATTTGGCAGCACTCGACGCCACTGGCACCCGCTACTGCCCCAGCCCCAGCCTCAACCGGCGCGGTGTGGTGTTTCCAGAAGCAAGGTGAGGTGTGCGAGAGGCTTTTCTTTCCTCCCCGTCTTTTCTGTCGGTGAGGGAGGCTGGGTCTGGAGAGGCCGGGCGGAAGAGGCCTGGCGGGTGGCTGGCTGTTTCACCCGCGAGCACCACACACACACGCGCGCATATTTCCGAGGCATTATTATGATTGTTTACTACTTACTCTATTATTCATCCATGCTCCCATGGATTGCTGTTAACCTCGGGAAAGGAACGGACTCGGTTCCATCGTGTTCTCCATGGCCGGGTTACGCGCGTTGTTTATGTAGGAATACCGCCTGGCCAGACCCCTACGAGATACATGGCTCCTGCTTTAAGCGAGATGGATCATTCATGACAGAGTGTGAACTTCGTAGGCCAAATGTCGCAATAATTATCATTATCTCGTTATTATCCAGCTCGTTAGCTGGGACTATGTGTAAAGATTAGATCCTGTCGCTTCGTGCTCCGGGATGACGCGCAGGCACAACAATCGGTCTGCACGTCGAGATAGCCACGCGAGCCCTCCCAAGCACATACCTGCCGCTGCTCTGGGTTCCACCGGGGGACATGATTAGGTGATAGGTAACTGGGTAGGAATAGCAAGTCAGAAAGGGGGAGGGAACATACATCCATGAAACGAGGGACGGGCGCCGGAAGGAAAGAAGAAAAGAATAAAAAAAAAGGAAGAGGCGTATTTTGTCAAGAAGAGGCGCATTAAAGGCGTAACTAATCCAACGGCGGATTGGTTGAAGCAAGAGACAGCCCGTTCCCCTTGTGGTCACACCGTCTTGGATGCAAACCGTCATCACCGAAACAAACGCAACAGATGTGGTATCAGGTGGACATCAGTCAATCATACATTATTAAGGTGCCTTGACAGTAAGAAGCCGAGTAGCCGTATAATTTGAGTAGCGTCTTATAACATGGAGTGCCAGAGCTTGTACAACGGGGTATGTGAAACCGTCTTGATGCCAATCAGAGTCCAAGGTATTAAAAGTCGTATCTTTCTTATCCAGATGGCACGGGAGAAGTCGAAAAAAATAATAATAGAATAAATGAATAAACAGAAATTAAGGACGAAGAAAGGAAGTTAGGTAGGGACGCCTGTCCACTGGGTAAAGGCTTGTCCCAAGGTGAAGAAACGGCGTACAGGAATGTTCGCAACCGTGGCCGTAACCAAATCCCAGTCCAGTACCAGATGTGGCTGGACGAAGAAACCCTCAAGAGGCCTGAGAGGGTCGGAAGATGATTTCAGAAAACCTGACAGATCAGTCACGCAGCCCAAAGGCTTTTCTCAGTAGCGGGAAGCGTTTTCTGCGTCCATTGCTGCCCAGAACCACATCTGATGCCGTCCCGAGACTGTCCATGTCGTTGCGGTCGTGGATCTTGGATGGAAGGCCAGTGGACCAGCGGTTCGCGCTCGCTTCTCCTTCCACCAGCCCGGCTACGGTCCTAGGACGACCGTCGCCATTGGTGCTGCCGTTCCTGACGGTGCCGCCAGAACTTTGTGGCCGTTCAGACAGGCTACGAGACAACCGTTTCTGGTCATGTTCCTGTTCGGCCCGGGGAGAGGAATCCGTCGCCTTGGAGCCCAGACTCCGAAGCGGCCAGGAATCGCTTGCCATGAGCAGCAAGGAGCTCCTCTTCTGCAGCTTCGGAGACGGAGGGGGTGGCTCTGCTGTGACAGTGGTAACAACTTGTCCGTAGCTACCATTTAGAAAAGGATCTCCCCTCATTTGCTCGAGTTCAAAAGGCGAACGCTCAAGCGGGGTATCTCTCCTGGCTGGGCTCTCAAGCTCCGACTTGTGGATTCCCCAAGCCCTGTGGCGGCGGCTTCTCTTCGATAGCGTGAGCCGTCTGAAGAGACCCGATTTCCCCTTTCTACGCGACTGGGCGAGAAGCTCTTCCAGTTCCGCCTGAGTCATGCCGCGCACCCTCGCAGCTGCTATTTCTGAGGGCTCTGCTGGGGCTGCTGTGGAAGGACGACGAGCCGCTGTAGCCCTGTGAGCTTCATCCTCCGAGCTGTCTTCCAAGTCCGTCGAGTCTCCGTCATATGCACCTTGACGGCGTGGAATACCTCGCACAGGGCGCAAGCTTGTCAGTTGAGGTTCGTCGTCGCTCGAGTCTTCAAACCGGCTGCGGAACATCCGCCGGCGGCGGCTTTCTCCCTCATCATCCGAGTCATCAAAGCGGGACATGAACTGCGATCCAGACCCCCTTGTGCTCTTTGACCTTATTAAATGCCTGCCAAACCCAGACAGGATGGATTGTCTTTCATGTTGGCTGCCAACTCCTCCAGGCCCGCGCAGGGTTGTGCGCAACGTGCCTGTGCCAGACCCGGCAGAAAATGGTCTCCGTTCACCTGGAGATGCTGATCTCCCGGCAGGAGACTGCATTCGAGAGCTTCGGGTGCCTCCTCTAAGGGTCTGTCTCAGGGTATATTGACCGTCTGATATGGTACCGTGTCTGGACCGCTTAAAGCTGCTGGATGAATCGCTCCCGGTCCGTTGAAGGGCATCAGGGAAGCTTTCGGGCTGGCGAGAACCTTGCTCCCCAGTGTCGTTCAGATGAAAGCCGTTCTGGAGAAGAGCACCCGAAGACACTGGTCGCTTCTTCTTCTCATCTGGAGCAGCTCTCTGCTGTCGTGGAGTGGGAGAAGCACTCATAGACTGCCTCTGCCTGACAGTCATTCTTTGACCGTCAGGGCTGTGCAGCGCTTGGCGAAGGCGTGCACTTTCATCCAGATCTGCAGACGTAGGTCTCATTGACTTCGTCATACTTGGAATTGAGGTTGAAATCCCTAGGCCAGCAGATGTGTCCGTAGTACTAGGTCTGATTGGCCAGGACGGAGATGATGACTCCAATGGACGAGATGCAACAGACTCCTGCACGGCAGCCTGTGCGACTTGCCCCTTCTCTACCGTTGGCCTTCGCTGGGTAGATCCCGAGAGCTCTTTTTGGTCGCTGGCCGGCTTGGCTGACTGGATAGTGACATTTGAAGGAACGTCAACAGAGGATCCTCCTTGCTTACTGACGCTATCTGAGGTGGTATTCTGAGAAGTCAGTCGGACAGGACCACTGGGAGCAGTAGCAATTGCCAATTCAGCCGTTGCCGTTATGGAGCTCTGCACTATGGCATTAATCGAACCGAACCCGTCACCTTCGAGATCAGATAGATGCTCGGCTGCGTCAGTGTAGATACTCTCGCCAGACTCCTCGTCGGTATCGCTGGAGTCTGCTGCGGATGTGGCAGCTGCAGGAGACGCTTGATCTCTTGGCCGGGGCTCCGATCCAACCTGAATGTTCACCTGGCTAGATGACGACGGAAATCCACCGGGCATCCTCTGACACTCGAGGCTCGGTCTGTCCTCGTCGATCCTTGGCGTTGCTGGTTGTATGGAAATGATGGGGATGGGTGAGCCATTCAGCTTTGCCGCCGAAATAGACTTCGTAGCATCCGATGTATCTGTGCGCGTCACCCCGCTGGTCGCGAGGAAACCTTCGAAGTGAGCAGGTGCTTCCTCCTGATCCCGTTGAGAAGAGACCTGATCTGATCCGCGCGTGGGAGGATCCCCAGAGTCAGAGGCATATCCATTCCCCTCAACGGACGTCACCTCTGGGGGTAGGGGTTCGCTTGGCTTGCCTGGTTCAGCGCGCTTTTGAGACATCACATGCTTCGCATTGGCAAGAATCCCACCGATGGCGTGGTCATTGGATAATGACATTTCCGCCGCTGTCATCTGGGTGATTGACGAGACTGTTGATTCATTGTTTCTTATCACTTCTTTAGCCCGCTCTGGTCCGACTTCTCTGGTGCCTCGAATGCTACCAAAAGAAGGCAGCGCGGGTCTAGGCTTCAAGAACTCGTCGAACCCATCGCCGCTAGAATTATCTATGGGACTAGACTTCTTCTTGCCAAGGCCAAACCAGAATGTCTTCGGCTTGTTCTTCTCCGGAAGACTTGACGGCACGATCTCTTCGGGGGAAGTGGGAGGACTGGCAGCACCAACAATCTCAGCTTCGTCGTCAAAGCTCACTTTCGCGGCTTTTCTCCTGGAGCCGACTCTTGAGCCATCATCTGAAGCTACCGATGTCGCATCTGAAATTTCACTTGGGGATCTGGCTATAATTCCTGCACGCCTGTCGGGAGATAAAGACTGCGGGGAAGATTGCTTCATCGCAGACTTCACTGGTGACATTGATCGTGGAGGAGGTTGGTGCAATGACTCGCCAATGCCGGTCACCTCAAGTTGGGCAGAAAATCGAGCAGATCTATTGGGACTGATCGAGGGAGGCCTTCCAGATCGAAGTTCCCCAGGTCGCGATTCAGCAGAGAACCGGTCTTGTGATGAAACTGAGGGCTGCCACGCCGACAGTTCGCGCGCTGTCCCCGTTGCTGACAGATCTTGGACGACCAAAGGTCCATCTTGTGATATGGCATAGGAGAAGCCTCCGGCGGGCCGTGCAGATGTGGAAATCTCGCCGTTGGAGACCTTGCCGTCAGCGAGACTTCGATTTGTAGTCTCTCCTGGTGTTTCTCGTGCCTTTGCACGCTCTTCCCCTTCGTGGTCTTTGTAGACAGTAGATGGCCGCGTCTTGGGCACTGGCCCAGAATCGACCGCCAACCCAACGGCAGAGTCTTGTTGCTCGTACCCGGTGCCATACGTCTGCATAATTGCTACAGTTCTCCTCTTCTTCTCGTTCGGCTTGGGCTCATTTCCCGCAGGCTGAATTGCAGGAGCAGGGCCATGGCCGTCTGCGCGGAGAGTTTCCTCTACGGCAGAGCTACCCACCTGTACCGCTGCGATAGGAGTTCCAATGGAATGACCGTCTGCTGTACCACCACCCAAATAGCTTGCTTCGGCAGATCCTGGTGCATGTGCTTTCGTCTTCCTTTTGACGGGCTTTTCAGCAGCTTGTGAGGCCGACCGTCGAAGACCGGTAGTCCCATCGGGGGATAGCCCGTCCCCCGGGGGTTGTTCTTCAGGCTTGGTGGGGATTATATCCGGCGGGACAGGCGACTGACGGGGGGAGTTTTGCCGTGCATTCATCGGGTAGGAGAAATTGATCGAGCTCCTGCTACTGGTCTTCTCAAGCTCCGGCACACTGCTCAGGCTAGGAACCTGATGTGACGGATGGCTAACCGATAATCCCGATCCCCGATCCAGACTAACTCCACGGCCAGAAGGACGTCTCACAGGCGGAGATATCTCTCGAATCGCCGGTTCCACACTGATAGACCGTCGATTGGACGCTTTGCGTGCCACGAGGTTCTGCGGCAGCGGAGGCACTGGAGGAGGACGTCTCAGGCCCGAGCTGGTTGCTGGGCGGATCGGCGACTGCTCTCTGAACGTCCTCATGGTCATCGAGGCGGAGCTGCTCGCCCGGCGAAGGCCATTTCTCGTCCCTGGACCCGTGCTACTCTGGGACGCCCGTCGCTGCAGCATGCGCTTTGTCTGGACATTTTCGACGGGCGTCGGAGTGGGTGTGAAATTCCGGAGGGCGGCGGCAGCAGCAGCAGACGACAAGTTACTGTTGGAAGCTCGAGATGCGAGAAAGGCATGGGTGGCAGCTGTCTGGGCGGATGGTGACGGTGTCGGATTCAAAGGCTATATAGAAGAGAGCATCCTGATGTCAGCAACAGTGAATGCTTGTATGATAAAGAGTCGTAGGAGGAAAAAGCGCAGCTTGCGACGGACACCGCTAGTGTCTTGGATAGCGGCTCGGGGAAGAGCGGACGACCGCGTCTTCTCGAGATCGGGGCATCTGACAGCGTACCTGGTGATGAGACGAACTTCTTCTGCGACGGAACATGGTGAGCAGGGCCGGAGATGCTGCCTGCCTCCGCGAGGACGCACAAAGCAGGGAGATCCTGGGTCCCCGAAGCGTCCAGGCAGAGCAGCATAGACCGCAATTCCGCTACCGTGAGGGAGCGGAGCGGAGCCTTGGAGCCTCTGGCTGTCCTGCAACGGCGGGGAAATGGACGGTGGTCGCTAACGGAGTCGAGTTGGGCTGGGGCCGGAGCCGTAGGGCAAAGCGTTCGTCGGACGATCGCCGCAACCAGCGAAGCAAGGCGCCCGGCACGCGTCGAAGACTGAAGCGGGGGACAGAGACGAGCGCCAGAGAGAGAGGGGAATTGGCTGCGTGCGACGGCCCGGGAGGAGAGCAGGGAAGAAGAGAAGAGAAAATAAGGAGGGGAAGCGAAGTGGTCGACGTCGACGTTGAGTTGGACCCAGAGAGTGCGTCGGTCTGTTGCGTCATGGAGGGAGACGGCACGCGACAGACGCTGTCTCTTCTTTTCCTTGCCCCTTTCTTTTTCTTTTTTCTTTTTTTAATTTCCCGTTCTCTGCTATTCCAGTTTCTTTCGCTTTGCCATGCAAATATCTTTGATGCTTGCTTCCTGTTCCTCCGTTCTGCTCCAGAGCTTCCTGTCGACCTCGTGCTCCCTCCGCAGTCTCTCCACGGCTAATCGATATGGCTGATCGATCGCCAGATCTCCCCGCTCTCCCATCAACACCTCCCTATTTCACCAGCGACCACCTGCTCTTCGCGTCTTGCTTCTCTACTAACCCGATTGACTAACTGAACAGCTTCTCTGGCTTCCAATTCCCCAGCCCTGCGCAGTCTCCAGCTACGAGACATCCTCCGCAACCGCCGCACTCGAACCCCTCTCCCTTCCTCCCGGCGTCAGGTTCAGACAGGTTGAGACCTCTACACTCTCCTTCCACATTCTCGAAGCCGGCTACAGCCCTGCGCGCGACCGTCCGCTCATCCTTCTGCTGCACGGCTTCCCCGAGATCGCCTTCTCCTGGCGCAAGGTGCTTCCGCTGCTCGCTGATGCCGGCTTCTACGTCGTCGCGCCCGACCAGCGCGGGTTCGGCCGCACCACGGGCTGGGACACCCGAGGCTTCGACGAGGTCGACCTGTCCACCTTCTCCCTAACCAACCTCCTGCGTGACATGGTCGTGTTCATCCATGCTCTGGGTTACCGCTCCGTCCGCTGCGTCGTCAGCCACGACGCGGGCGCCGTCACGGCTGCCATGTGCGCGCTCGCCCGCCCGGATATGTTCCAGAGCGTCGTCCTCATGAGTTACCCGTTCAACGGCACACCGTCCCTGCCCCTCAACGTGGCCAACAATAATGGCCCCGCAGCAGCGGGCGCATCTGCGTCCGGGGCCGGCGGCGGCGCAGAGGGGGCGGCGGCAGACATCCACGCCGACCTGGTAGCGCTGGGCAGGAAACACTACAAATGGCACTACTCGACCGCGTCCACGAACGCGGTCATGACCTCGCCGCCGGTTGCAGGCGGCCTGCACGAGTTCCTGCGCGGTTACTTCCACCTCAAGAGCGGGTCGTGGGCCCGCAACGACCCGCACCCGCTCCGCGCCTGGACAGCCTCGCCGAGCTCGCCCAGCTCCCGAACTACTACATCATGCCGCTGGAGGCGACCATGCCCGAGGCCGTCGCCATCGACATGGCCCAGGAGACCGACGAAGCCAAGCGACGCTCCCACGCCTGGTTCCCGGACGAGGACCTTGCCGTGTACGTCTCCGAGTACTCGCGGACGGGCTTCCAGGGCGGCCTGAACTGGTACCGCGTCCGGACGGCTGCGGGGGGCCGGTACACGCGCGACTTCGACATCTTCGCGGGCAAGAAGATCGAGCCGCCATGCGCGTACGTCGCGGGCCGGCTGGACTGGGGCGCGTACCAGGAGCCCGGGGCCGTCGAGAAGATGGCCGACGGGACCGTCTGCGCGGATTTCCGGTTCCTGAGGCTCATCGAGGGCGCGGGGCACTGGGTCCAGCAGGAGAAGCCGGAGGAGGTCGTCGAGGCGATCCTGGACCTTGTGCGGGGGGTGCAGGGGAAATGAACATGAGTCGTCGATTACTAACGGTAATGTATATATACATATATATATATATATCTATCCATGGGATGCAGATGTTCTGTCCGGGAACAGTAGTATCTACGGCTCCTATCCTAGTCTATGAATGTAAAACAAAAGGGGGGGGGGGGTAAGAATGAATGCACACACATTAGGTACATGAAAAAGAACGTCATGATGGAACTTTGTTCTGAAAGAAACATGCCTAAGCGAGCAGCCAGGAGGACCAAAAAAAATGACAAGGAATTAATCAATTATTTACTCTGTACTAAGAATCAAGCTTGATGAATGAAATGGAATTCGGATCGCGAATGCGGATCTGTCCTATTCCTATAGGCATATACTCCTAGTAGCATGTGTGGATATCCACCCTACACCCCTCCTACTTCCGACCATGTTAAGCAAGGCATCTCGTAGGCTTGGCTTGTGTCCAGAAAAGGCAACTATCTCCGCCAAGACCATCTTTTTTTCTTAATCCTCTCCGGATCCGCTCTGGCTCTGGGCCTCTCGCGACGCCCCGCATTCTGTCCGACAAAGTCCGGGACAAACGATGGATTGACAGATTGATTGATTATTCACTATTATTCAAACTTTGAAAGTGGGCTGTCAATTGTTCTAGCCCTTTCTGCCGAGGAAGTGTAGTGTAGGTTCCTGTTTGTTCCGTGTGGGGGCAAAGGGTGAAGGCGTAATATATATACACATAAAGAAGTAGTTCCTCTTGCTCCGACAAGGTCGTTACTGTTGCTCCACGCAGCGGGCCTTATACAAGTCCTACATTCAACCTATGTAATATATATATATATATTCAATTGACATACCCCAAACAAGCAAGAACACAACAATGGCATTCCTCTTCCGCGACGCGGCCGGCATCCCCCGCGCGACGGCCTCGACCGAGGACAGCGTCCTGATCATCATCGACGCGCAGAACGAGTACGCCGACGGCATGCTCAAGGTCTCGGACGTCGCGGCCAGCCGGGCGGTGATCGCCTCGCTGCTGGAGCGGTACCGCAGCGCTGGCCAGGGGAAGAAGAATGTCGTCCACGTTGTGCACAGGGTCCCTGCGGGGACGCCCGTGTTCACGCCGGGGACGCCGCTGGAGGAGGAGTTTGAGGAGTTGAGGCCGAGGGAGGGGGAGAAGGTGAGTTTTCTTTTTTTTTCCCTTTATTTTAATAAAGGAATTTCAACGATCAATGTGTGAAACGGAGTGTTGCTGACTACTATTTGTAGATCATCGAGAAGACGCTCCCAGGTTCGTTTGCAAAGACCGACCTGCACGAATACCTCCAGAGCATCGGTGCCAAGAAGGTTGTTCTGGTCGGGTATATGGTTAGTTATGCCCTTTTATGGTCTATCTGTCTGTCTTGCTGTGCATCAAAGGCTGATCGACGGCTGATGGCCAGGCGCACGTCTGCGTTTCAACCACAGCCAGACAGGCCCACGAGCTGGGCTATGAAGTCATCATCGCCGAAGACGGAGTGGGAGACCGCGCTCTTCCTGGCCTGGACGGTGCAGAGGTTACGAAGGTAAGGCCGCTTGGGCAATAATAATACTCTTTCACGAGACACGGAGAGAAAACTGACACTGCGACTCTAGTATGCACTTTTGGAGCTGGCCGACTTCTTCGCGACTGTGGTTCGGAGCAAGGAGATCAGGTAATGCGTAATCAAGTGTGTGGTAGAAGCAGCGGAGCTAGGTCCTTCTGAATAGAGACCAGCTGAAAAACTGCCATTTGGGGTACCGATAAAATATCCATGATTTGTAGGGCAGAAGCGGTTACTTATGCACCATATATGTAAAGTCGCGTAGTCCGCGAGGCCAGCGCACTATCGATCCAGATGAAAGATAGTCAACTGTCCTCTTCCTTCCAGTACAAACGCGTATTCCAGAATGCGTGCTCGTTCGGTTCAAACAAAGGGAGCTGCACCGAGCTCCTGGCCCTGACAAAGGCCGCGATTGCCTCTTCCGACGACGCGCTGTCCAGAGGTCCGCCGAAGAGCAGAGCCGGGCTGGACGGCAGGATCTGCGCGAGATGCACCGTCTCCGCACCGGGGCAGTATAGAAGGGTGCGCTGGTTCACCTGGTGGAAGGCCTCCGGGTGTTCAACCACTGTGATCCCAAGCGACCGCAGCAGCTCCTTGTCAAGGTCGTTGAAGACGGGGTCCTGGGCGGAGACTTGCTTGATATTGGCATCGACGTTCTCGTCTGCTGGTATGCGTTGAGCGATGTCAGCATTCTGTGACAGCCAATGGCAGCATTCGGGCTCACAAACCGAGGTATTCGAGGATCGATGCCAGCGCAGCCAGCTGGTAGAGCGAGACGCTTCTGCGGTCGACCCAGCCGCCGCGGAGGAACCCACTGGGACTTCCCAGGCCGATGCACACGACGTTATCGATTTCCTCGACGCACCTGGCAAGTTGGTTCTGGAGCGCCCGCTTGAGAACGTCCCAGGAGGACGAATTTTCCCATCGCTCCTTGTGCGTCTGGTACTGCTTCTTCAACTCGTCGATGGTCAGCCTGGCGGGTGCCTCAGCGGGAAGCGGTTCACCATCCAGCTCATTGAAGGCCTTTCGCGGGACACGCGCCGCCGTTGTGACGTGAGTCCAGCCATCTTCGCCCGCGACCTCGAGGCGCTTGGGATGAGCGTGGGTTTTCTTCCTCCGCGACGTGTGGGGCATGGTGCAGCACGAAGCGTCTCTGCAAGGGCCGGCGGGAGGCAGGAGGCTGCCTGGCAAGTCAGCAGAGCGTCGAGGCCTCGCTGACGTCCATCACGGACGCGACGGTGCGTTTGTGCTTGTTCGTGGTTGAGTCGGCGCGTACTTGGAGCGCGACGAATCGACGACGGAGCGGGCGGGGAGAGCGAGAGCGGCGCCGGACATGGCGGGGAGGCTCCGGATGGCGGGCATCGCAACGACTGATCGTCAACGACGGCGTTGACAGGGAATTCCGAAGTGCGGGCGCCTCAGGGAGCCGTGTGGAAGAAAGAAAAGGCGTCTGGCGTCTACATCCAGGAACCTCGTTGATACATCGCAGGAGGTGCGCAGCACATCGAGGGGTGCTTGGCAAACACCGGGTTACACCCGCACGGGGCCTATTGTCCTCCTTTCAACATTGTTTCCAGACAAAGCCAACCTGATGTCGACGTTCAATGCGCGCCATCGACGTTGCACAGGGCAGATGTTCCCGCTGACGAGTTGCGCGGTCCGTCTCCGCTCGTCTCCAGCACCTCGCTGCATCCCTACGACCTGACCACTCTGAGATCGCCCGCTCCACACCGCCGCCTTCTCATCCAGAACAATGCTGCGATCTTGGATCGAAGGAGCATCGGGATAGCTAAGCAACATGGCAAAGCTTGTCTGATCGTGCTCCACATCCCCCGATGCAGGATGGAAATCAAAACGGCTCGATTCGAGGTGGTACAGCACACTGGGCGAACTGCCAGGGCCCTGCACCCCGGCTGCCAGACGGACGATCACGACGCCTGCTTCAGTCATCTTCCAGCTGTAAGCGCCGGCTGCGATAGACTCTGATATCCCGCATCGTGTGGTACCGCGACGCCGTCAGCCGCCGCTCGTCTTAGCGTTGGATCGGGCGCTTCCCAGCCCTAGGCCCCCGCGAATGGCGTCGCCGGACGCAGTGGCATCGCAGCCCCGACGTGATAGAACGTGCAGCTGTTCACTTGGGATCAATTCGTCGGGCCCGGTCCCCTGTTGGCAGCAAACCGCTCCCCCCGGCATACCCGACATGCATGTCTCCTCGATGCGCTGACTGGCTGCACGGCCAGTCGTCTCCATTTGCCTCTGATCGAATCGGGGTCTGTCGATGCATCCGGTGGGAAGCATGCTTGCCCCGTCACATCTCGGACGTCCATGCTCACTCGTCCAGCCGGGGTCCCCGCCGAGATGCCCCTGCACAACCTCAAAGGCTGGGTTCCCTCTAAAAAGTCTCTCAGGCCCGCATGCCGGTGTGCGATGGCTTATGAGGCCCTACTTCCCCGGGGGGTGAACATCGCTGCCTTGGCGACGCCGTTGACGTGAGCGAGGGCCGAGGAAGAACAAGATTGACCTACAGCGCACTCGAGAAGGACGAGAGTCCTTGGAAAGCACGTCTTCTGGGAATATCGTTTTATGGGCCGCCGCACATCATGAGACTTCGAGAGCCGATATCGCGATGGGCGATACTGGTTGCGCTTCTCTGCGCCGGTGTGGTCAACGCCCACACGGTCATCGTCTACCCGGGATATCGAGGAAACAACCTCCACACGAACGGTACGGTAGAGGAAGCGAACGGTCTCGGTGAGGCATGGGTGAACAACTCGTATATCTTCCCATATGGCATGCAATGGCAGTATCCTTGTATGTGGCCAAACCACGCTTCCCCCTCCCCCAGACATCACTATCAATCAATAGCTGACAGAAGGCTCCAGGCGGAGGCATGCCCACCTCGACGAATCGAACCAAATGGCCCGTCGGCGGCGGAGCGATATCTATCCAGCCAGGCTGGTTCCAGGGCCACAAAACGGCCTTCTTCTACATCAACTTGGGATTGGGAACCATCCCACCGAACATGAGCCACCCGATGCTTCCTCCGTTCCAGATCGTCGGTCCAACGAACAACCCGTACCCCGGAACGTTTTGCCTCCCGCAGGTTCCCCTCCCGGCCAACATCACTGTCAATGTCGGCGACCATGCGACGATCCAGGTCATTGAAACCGCCGTTCACGGTGCGGCTCTATACAATGTAAGCGGCTCTGGCCTCCCCCCTCCCTGGACCGCCATCTTGGCCGCGATCCGATCTGACTCGTTTACAGTGCGTAGACATCGAATTCGCAGACCCAAAGGACGTCCCGGAGGTGACGCGGGAGAACTGCTTCAACTCGAGCGACATCACTTTCCAGAACATCTTCACCACGTCATCCTTGACCGCCGCGGCGCCTGCTCTGCGACCGTCTTCCATGGCGGTGAATGTCCTCGTCCTCATGCCCCTGCTGCTGGCCGGCCTCTTGGGCTTTTTCTGATGTAGATGCCTACCGACTATTACCTCATCTCATGTTCTCTGCCGTTCATATACCCATGAAGCGTACCACTCTATTTATCTAGTTTGTCGATTACAGCACCAAGCAAAGAGAAATACTTACATGTGTTTGTCTTTGATACACACACACATACCGAGTCTCCGTGTCAGGACTATCTATCTAGTTATTTAATTGTCCACAAATCATCATTCTCAAACCCTCCTGCATCCTATCCTGTCCTTACCTATCAGATCGGAGAACCAGGCGTCAGTTGGACGGACTCGTTTGATTCTTTTCACAGTTTTCGGTTTGCAGCCACGTCTCCCGCGCTCTGTTCGGTTTGCTCTCGTCTCGTTTTTTCTTTCCCGCTCATGATTCATGTCTTACGACGGGAGAGGCCCCTGGATGAAGCCTTCATTGATCGGTATACCTCCTATGTTATGTGATGGATGGCTGAATGGATGGATGGATCTATTTATTGGATTACGTCTCCTGGTACTTTAGGAACTTGACTGGGCCAGCCTGGATAGGATAGGACACGAAAGGAGGATACGACCACGGTGTTATTTATTATCCGTACCGTGGCCAGAGGAAGAGGAGGAGGAGGAAGAGGAGGAGGGAAGAGTCTATCATAGCGTATCTCACATCTCTCCTCTCTAGGTTAAGTATCCTAGCTATGTATCTATCTATCTAGGTATATCGATATCATATTATATTACATTATTATCATTATCGAGTCTCGATTGATTGACGAGGATGGACAAACAAACAATTCCACTACTCCTTGCTCATCGCTTTTCTTTTCCCCACAGATCGCGCTTCCTCCTAGGGACATTTAATTCGGCAGGCACAGTACCTCCTCCTAACGTTTAGATGTCCCGTATCCGTCTGCCAGCCTGGTCGACCCGCAGAGAGATTTCTATGTCGATTTATTACCCCCTCCCCCTTTCTCTCTATCCAGGCTGTCCAGCTCGATTGATCGATTGGAGAGCTGTCTGCTCTACCTACCTACCTACCTAGCTAGCTAACCTACCTCATACTAATATGATGATGATGACGATGATATCAGACATGACGTGTCGTGTCGTGTCATTGTCTGCGTAAGACGAGACAAGCGTGGTTTGTTATTTATTTGTGATACCTTTGGTAAGCTATGTAAGTAAGCTGCTTAAAAATAAAATAGACACTACAGGGACATGAAAGCGATTAGTCACATCACTCAAAACTCAACCTGGAAACCGATCCAATGTATCCGAAGTCACCTAACGCGGGTAAAAAGAAGGTTCTGTACCGTACTCACGAATTTCCATTCACCTAATCTTAGGACTTCCCAATATAGCCGCAAGATAAAAAAAATATGCAAGGAAACATATGTCGCCCACGTCAATCTCAGCAACAAGGCCAAGTCATCTCTCATAAACACTCCCAGCAGACACAAGTCCAGTAACAAGCCATGCCATTATCGAAACACGCCAGAAAAACAACCAACACATGAGGAGATTACAATATGTACAACACCACCAGCGCAAACATATCCGCTATGGGGAAGAACCTTTGGGGAAACACGCAAGGGAGTACAGCACGCATTGAAAACATGACGCGTTCCTGCCACTTCATGAAGCCAGGCCCGAGGGCGCGGCTGGAGATGCGCATCGGAGAAAGCGCAACATTCAAGAGGAAAAAAAATACATAAGAGACGGCTTTGTAGATGCCGGAAACGCAAGACGGCGAACATGTGCGCATCAAAATCATGGACATAAGTCCGGTCTCGAAAGACCGGGAACAAATATATGGACTCCAGTGAATCGAGATCAAGAGACAGTCTTGCCACCGCAATCGGGGATTTTGAGGCCTGGCTTCAACTTGCGTGCTGGATCCATCAGACCCCATTTGTCTTCCCATTCTTGTCCGGGCGTATTGTATATGACCTTCCATGGCTCATCAAATGCTTCGAACCTATAAAACTTCGTTAGACTTCCACGCCTTTTTGCCAGCATCCACGGGACCTTCGGGAACGAAGAGATGCCTTACCAGAAGTAGGTCGTGCCATTTTCCAGAGCCTGGCAGACCCAGTCGGCCATAAACCGGTTCATCTCATCGATGCCAGCTACGGCACCAGCTTTGCTATTCGTGCACTTGGTGTTAGGGCCGCAGTCATTACCACCACCGCTTGGCCAGCCGACTTCGGAGATGATCTGCTTTTTGTTCGTGCCCTTGGTTAGGTCCACGTCGTGTTGCTGCCAAAATGTCCAGGTCCAGCTGGCAGCCTGGTCGGCAGGGACACCGCCGAAGAATGGATGTATGTTCGACATGACAATGTCTACCGCGTCCACAAGCTCGCTGTTCCAGTTGTCGCCCAGATCGGACGTGGCAACAGGGAGATTGATATTCTTCTCTGTGAAGTTAGACTTCACGCTCTTTATATAGTTGATCAGGGTTTGCTCCGCGGTGGCGATATCTGGGCCTGCACGGTATAGCGCCTCGTTGCCGATAATTGCCCCCTTGAAGATAGATTTGTCTTCCGTTTCGTCGAGGATCTTGTACATCTGCTTCAGCTGCCGCTCGTTCGTAGTTGTGTTGGTGTCCAGCCACACTCCCAGCCAGACCTTCATATCAGTCAGCTCCAGCCGCTTAATTGCGTGGAGCACCATCTCCGTCTGGTTACAGTCCGTGCCGTAAAGGCGAACATTATTCGTGAGCTGCGACAAGACAGCCATATCGCGCGTGACATTGTTCTGGCTTGGGGGGTACGTGAGACACAGTGGATACTGCACTCCCCAAGGCGTGTAATCCATGCCAGGAAACACCTTGTGCAGATTCTTGTTGTTCATCAGCGCCTTGATCTCCGGCGAGTCCTTACCCAGGTCGCCGTTGGCCTTTTCGTCGCCTGCTGCAGTCTGAGTATTTGAAGTTGAAGAGTCGCTGGAGGAGGACTCTGAGTCGCCGTGCCCTCGAGAGCCCAGGATACCACCGACGACGCCTCCAGCAATTGCTCCAGCGATTATGACACCGAGAATGATGCCCACGATCCACGCCATTTTCCTGCGTCCAGAGGTCTGCTGCTTCAACCACTCGCTCTTCTCCACAGCACCGGATTCCAAACCCGATCCCGGTACTGGATCGTAATTGGCTCCGACTGCAGCGCCTTTCTGCCCCTTCACCATTCCTCCAATTGTACCTAGCACGCCGCCAGCTGCGGCACCTCCAGCAGAAGCAGGGGCCCCGTCACTGCTGGACTTACGGCCAAGGCTTAGAACAGACCTCCTCTGTGGTTCCGGAAGGAATCCGTCATCCCCATCATCGAGGATCTCCTCGGGGTTTATTGACCCAGGGTTGGCTCTCGAGCCATATGAAGACAAATTCCCTTGGTAGGGCCCATCGTACAGGCTGCCCGATCCTTGATACGACGTAGAATACTGATCAACAAGACTTCGCTGGGACGGATTTGACGGCGTTGCTTGCCCTGGGGTCAATTGCCCTGTGGGTGCGCTGGCTGCGCCAAGAGGGGCGTTGGAGGAGGCGTAGGAGTCTCGAACTCCACGATCAGGTCCAGACGGTACGTATTGGTTATCCCAATTCCCGCCATCCTGTCTCGTCTCGCTCGACGAGAATCCCGAGCCGCCATGTGGAGGAGGCGGAGGGGGAACCGCCTCCGCTCTCTGATTCCTCAAATGCTCGTAGGCACTGTCGGGATGGGCAGCAGGGTGCAAACGGCCGAGACTCTGGGGCGCAGCTCCCGACTCGCTGATGTCGCCAGGTGCAGCCCCGTTGTACTGCGGCTGCTGCCATCGACCACCCGAGCTCAGCGATTGATCATCGCCTTGCTCAAAACTGAACGCTCTATGGGGAGGGGGCATGCCTGTGGCACGACGGCTTATACCGCCGTCTGGTAGTGATTATTTAATCTCCGAGGAAAATTGCACTATATATGTCGACGGGAGTCCTCGAGTGCGTGTGCCCGCGGACCGCAGGTCTCCTGGACGGTCGACACCAAAAGCTCAAGGATCCGGATCTATCTATATATAGGTCGCGAAAACGAACGATTCGACCACGACAGGACCCTCCACCGTCGGATGAGAAGGCCTTCCCCCAGGGGGGGGGGGGGGGGGGGGGGGCACTGTCAGGTTCAGATGGAGAGAAAGCTGCAGCGGAATAACGAAAGCAGCGCCTGGCAAGCACTCCGGGGCTCAGACGAGCGTGCCCTACAGGGGAAACGAGTCTAGTCAGCTTGGTCCGGGCGATTGGCATGGGCGGGAGTACCTGTCGAGAGACCTGTCTCAGGATATACGAGCAGGTCAACCGAGCAGCGGTCGAGTTGCTGCTCTGATCAAGGGAGCAAAACACGGAGGAGCAACAGGCATATACAGGTATGTGATGTACATGTATAATAATACAGAAAAGAGAGAGCGAGCAAAAGAGAGGAGCGTCAAGCGCTGGCGCTCTGCGACCGTCGCGGTCGAGGGTGTCCTGACGGTGTCTTGAGCCTTGAGTCTGTGTGTCTCTGGATGGAAGAACCGCGGGTGCTGCTGCTTCCGGGGCGACACATCCCGGGAAACTGCGACGGAGGGCCTGCTCCTTCCCAGTTCCGTGTCCCGGACAACACGATCCCTGGTTCCTTCTCCGCACTCCTCAAAATAACAGCAGGCGCGACCGGCAACCACAGACCCTGCCCCATCCGGCACCCACCGCGCTAGACCGCATCGGGGCGACCCCGCCCGCGCCCTGCCAGGCCCGAGGCCCGTGAGTCACGGGGTCGCTCGTCATCGGTCGCCCGCGGCCCATGGATCCTCGGCGTTCGAGAACGGTGCCTGAAACGCTCGCGGGACATGTTTCATGATCATTTCCACGGCTCTGCTGTTATTCTTAGGACCGGCCGTTCGTCTCGCGTCCACCCATCGCTCCGATCCGGGCTGCCGGAGCGCGGCCAAGCTTCGTGCCAAGTCGAGAACCTTCTGCTGCTTGCCATGCCCTCGGATATCTTTGACGCGTCGTCTCTGTTATCTTCTCTTATCGATACGGTCCCGTTTCACCGTTGTTTTGTGTCCAGTTTGGATCTTGATCCTTTGTTTAAATGGTAAAAGTACCCGGGGGAAAGCAAAAGATGTCCCCTGGTATGACGTAACCTCTCTAGGTAAATTCTTCTATAACTCCATGCCAATTTCCTTCTGTCTTCACATCGTACACCCCACCGTCCGATATTTCACTGCTCCTGCTCCGAAGCAAGCGCCAGCAACACCGTCCGATCCAGCCACTCCAGCAGCACCTCCTTCAGGCCCTGCCGCAGCAGCTCGTCGCCAAACGTGTACTCCTCCACCGGCCTGTCCCACGAGAACGGCCCGTGCTGGCTCCCCAGGTCTGTCGCGACACCGCGCTCGATGGCCGCCTTGGTCTCGTGCCAGTCCGCCAGGTAGGGGGATACCTCCTCCCAGGCCCTCGTGCTCTCCATCGCGGCGGGCAGCAGCTCGTGGAAGCGCGGGCTCGCGCGCACACGGGCCCATGTCTGCCCAGCGTCGTGGATGGCCCGCACGCCAAACCGCTGCTCCACCGACCTCACCAGCGCCGGCGAGACCATCTGGCGCACCGTGCGCCTGAGGTACGATATCTGCTGCTCCGCGAACCGGTCGAGCTGCTCCAGCGGCACGGGCTCGCCGCGGCTGGTCGCGTCCGCGACGGCGCGCTGCATGCGCTCGATCTCGCGCTTCATCTTCTCGAGGCGGTACGCCGTCCACTCCGGGTAGAGCTCGTCGAGCCGGGCGTAGGGACGCACGTTGGAGATGTAGCTGTCGTCGTACAGGCCGTCCACGTTGGCGCAGTACGAGGTGATGGTGGTGATGCGCTCGGTAGACCCGAAGGCGCGCGCAGCGAGGTGCTCGACTTGGCCGCCTTGGAGGATGACGGCATAGCCTAGGGCTGGGCCTTCGACCTATATTTATATCAGCATTATAGCATTGAGAGAATTCAGGTTGAGATGCTGTAGGCGCTTACCTTTGCAGCCGTACCATCACCTTTCTTGATATAGGTCTCTCCGCCGGTCATGTGTGTGGTATCGCTGAGCATGACCACACAGACATATGGATACGAGTCATAGCTTAGGTAGACAGGGGCAGTCAACAACTAATCAATCAATCAAATCACCTCGATGAACAGATCCACAGATATAAAGGCTGAACTCACTGCCACGGAATAACCGAATTCTCCTTCAACGGATCGTACTCCCTCTGCGCATCCGTCATCTCGACCTTGGTGCTGCTCGGCTCGACCCGGATCTCCTCGAGCATCTCCTCCACCGTCGACCCGCTCGTCTGGATGTTCGTGTGGCCCATCTCCGTCGGCATGATCACGGACAGCGGCACGCCCGCCACCTCGGACACGATGCGAGTCGTCTCCGGGTGCGACCAGAGGTCGCGGACGAACTTGGAGTGGCGCGCCAGGTTGCGCAGGACGACGGTGCCCGCGCCGTACGTCTGGCCGCACGCCTTGATCACCTCGGGGCGGAGGATGGAGCGACGGTAGGCGAGGACCCCTTCGCGGGAGAGGAAGGGGAAGGGGACGCTACCGGCGATCGGGGTCGAGGTCGCGGTGCCCTTGAGGCCGAGGTCGGCCAGCGTGAGGGTGGACGAGGGGGGCACATAGTTCAGGTGAATCTGGCGGAGACGGAAACGGTGTCGGCGTCGGTGTCCCTGGTTGATACGAAGTGATTGTGTCGAAGAAGAGGGTCGAGACTCACGGCTGGGTCGAAAACGTCCTCCTCCTCGACGTGGTTCCCCGTAGCTGAGACTGACATGGTGGGTTCCTCGCTCCTCCGTTGTGGTGGTGGCTAAGATATCCGACTGGGACTGGGCTTTGGCTTTGACTAGCGAAATCAGAATTGAAGGAGGCAATCAGTTCTCAGGACTTTCTCCGTGACGATTATGTATTAAGCTGGTCTACTGTCGGCAAAAGTGTGACTCAATGAATGGAAATTTATTATCAGAAGCTTTTGAGAAAAGTCACTTGAATCAGTGAATCACAGTTGCTCAATAATAATAAAAAAAAGTATGATACAGCCTCCGTTGTAAAGAATCGCGCGCACAAGCAGCGATTGCAATTGCCGCAATAGAGACGGGCATCTTAATTCGGCATTTTTTTTGAAAAAAATTTCATGATGTCTCCAACCCCGCTGTGGAGACGTGACAAGCTCCGCTGTCCCGCGCCTTATCGCGATGCAGGTCCCGCAAAGGACACGGGACCCGAGCCAAAGTTAGTAGAACTCCGCTCACATGGAATAATAGGGTCATATTTCAAGTTCCAGGCTGCGAATCCCTAGCAAAAAAAGTTGCAGCTGACAAGCGAAGGGCATTTTATGTCCAACATGCGATGTACTGTACTGCACAATTTTAATGATTTGGATGTGGGTGTGGATGTGGGGTGTGGAGAAGCAAAAAAAGTCGTTCGTTTCTCGTGGTTTTTTCCCCTCCACCGTATCATATTAGTCTCAAGACTCACCTTTATGTACAGTACATATACAGCACAGTAAGTATCCAAATTCAGAACAATTGATGTTACACAAAGAGGTCTTCTCCTCGGTAGAAGTGGAGCTGGCTCAAATGACATTCACATAAATACCCAACTGTTCAAGAATCAACAGCGGGATTGAGATGTACAGTACTGTACAGTACAGCACTGTACTACACGGATCTGACCGTCTTCTCCAAGACGAACTGACGAAGAAGCAGGGTTCTTCTCCACAACCACGAGGAGATTAGATTGAAAAAAAAGGAACACATTGACTGAACAAGAGGGGCCGTCCAGTAGTCCCACCATGATAGTATGGTATATGATATATGATACTGTCAAGACGTCTTCCTTTATCTAAAACGGTTCCCAGGAAGAATTAATTAACAATCTATCTAAAAATCGTAGCGATCATGATTCACAGATGATGATCAGGTGGTGCTTAAGAGGAGGGATACGGTTGCTCAAACTATCGTAGTTCCATGCATGTATATACGTACAGAGCATTCCGTATAAACCACGTGTAGAAACATTTCCACTGATTGAGTTCTTTTTTAAGTGAGCAAGTTCAGGTATGTATAGATAGGCAGATAGGTACAATACAAACCAGATGATTCTCATTTATCTAGCACACACTCAAATAGTATATGGGAGCATCGAGGTACGCCAGATAAATGTCGCAAAGGTAGCAGTAACATAACACAAAAAATCCCTCCCACTGCAGTTGAACCCATTCCGATGCTTTTTGCAATGCGATGAATTCAGCTTGCCCGTCTCCATCCGTGCCCCTTTGCCAGTTCATCCGTACAGACGTGACTTGTATCCGTATCCGTATCGTACCCATTATCAATCAATCCACCCGTCCGGGTGCAACGACACTCGAAAAAAAAGTTCCGCCGAATTCCACCTCAAAACCGATTGAATCATCAACTTTCTTGGTTTTATGATTCATTCCGGATTTTTCCTCCTGTTTTCGCTAAAACAGCTTTTTTCGTCTTAAACCGCTTTTGGCAAGACTTTTTTTGTAAGTACTTTCGGCAAATGCCCTTAAACACGGTAGCAAACATCATTCCCATAGCAGGCCCAATTTATCTGCTGGATGAGAAAAAGATACAGTAGAACAAAAGGGTATATAAGCCGGTAAGGACAGGTATGGTACAGTGAAATATCAACCAAACACACCAATATATCAGACCGGTAAGGACAGACGAGGTGGTATCACTTGACGCGCCCATGAGAAATGAGACAACAGAAATAGAGAACAATTGAAAAGAAGAATAAAGTTTGTATGAGGGGAAGACAAACCAGTCAAGCGCTCACTGTCATTCATGTCCTGGCAAAAGTAGTATAAAGTCAATAAAAAGGGCCACAAGAGTTAAAAAAATTGACGAAGAAGGTAATGCGGTCGCTCGATGGAAGGCCCCGTAACCTTTCGCCATCTAAGAATTGACAAATATTTTGGGAGTCGACGTCGCTTGAAATAACCGGTAGAAGCCTCAGAAAATAATGTAGATGAAAATTTGCAACTTCGAGCATGTGCACCACGCCGAAGAGGCCATGACATTCGACCTATGCCTCAACCTCCTCTGCGCTACGCTTAGACGCAGAGGCAGTCACGGCAGAAGGCGTAGATCTGGAACCTGAAGCAGTAGCATTGTTTCTCTTGCCACGTTCCAGCCATCTCCGCTTCCCGACCCGTGTTTCGAAGTGCGGTGCGATGGAGGTGGCTTCTTGGCCGGCAGCGATCATGGTGTGGCGCATTTTGTTGCGGTACGCATCCACTGTTTACAGCAAGAATGTGAATTAGCAAGATCCGATTTGATACGCCCACGTGGAGGGAAAGCAAGGGATCAAACGCACAAGATCGCTGCAAAAATAGCATTCTCCCCGCAAAAACTCTACTCTGACTCCAGCTCATTCTGTATCCCAGATCGTTTAACAGCACCTCTGTATTGTGCTTGCTCCTTGAGAGTTTTGGGACGGCGATCTCGGCCTCTCCATCTATTGTTGGCGCCGGGACCAATGTTCTTCCAACGGTCGCAGAACCATCGTCGTCTCCGGCCTCGTCATCGTCAAAATATCTCTTGCCTGGAACTACCCGTCCGGGAGGACTTTTCATCTGCAAGGGAAAGTAAGCCCGAGGGTAGACCGAATTCGACATTCGATACGAGTCCGGTATTTCGTTCATGTCCACCTGGTCAAGCATGACCTTAACACGGACGCGGCATCCACGTTGGGTATCGTCGACAAGGATGAACTTCCGTCGCTTACCCTCGGGAAGGTCGCCAAAAAGCGCAGCGTTGTTCGGATTGCGTTCATCCAAGCCTTCATGATCATCGTCACGTCTGCTCGAGGACGTCGCAACCGTTGAATGACGACCGAGAGTATCAAGACTGCCGTCGTGAAGTGGTGGAGGCATTGATGGTCCACCTGGCGCACCTGATACACTGGCAGCGGGCGGATACGACGGATAGCCGTGGAAGACTTGTCCAGTGCGGAGGTCAGTTGTCGCGTGTCCCGGCGGCGGATGGCCACTTGTGACAGCAGACGAACGGTGAGTACCATTCGTATATTCAGTGCTGCCTATTTTGTGTATAATATAGGGGGGTATGGAATTAGCTTACGCAGTATAGAATCTGGAGAACAGCAGGCAGAGGCATAGAAGGGTACAAAGTGATAGTCAAGGAGACGAGCGAGGTGCGCTGAGTCGCAAGAATAAAGGGGGAAAAATGAAAAGGAGATGAGGAAGGGAGAAAAAAAGGGAAAAAGAAACAGAGAAAGCAGGGACCGACATCGTAAAAATAAGAGGTACATCTCACATCAGACCAATTTCCTGTCCATCCGTGGTATCCTTAATCCAATTTTACAGAACACATAATACATGGCAATCATCACGCATCCCCACCATGAGTGACAGCAAAGATTGACAAGTGTTAAAATAGATAGAACGCATCACATACGGTGGAACATACCGCTAACTTCCTCGTTACCTGTACTTGTATCAGGATGAGTGTGGTGATGGTGCAGCTGTGGAGCGCCCATTGGCAGAGCGCCAGCTGGAGGTCGTGGCCCAGGTGCAGCAAGACCAGCACCAGGAACCCCTGGGGGTACAGGGCCAGCCATGTGGTTGGCCTGAGAAGCCTGGACAGCCTGTCGTCGGCTCATCTTCGCCATCCTCCTCACGCGCCTGCTGCGAAGTCGAACGTCTTGGTTGCTATTTCTCCAGCTGTCAACGGCCCGTTGAATCAGCCCTCTTTTGCCTCGTAGACAAGGGTTCAATTCAGCCAAGGCCCAACCCACGTTGTTGCATTCAGTTTCGTAGACAAATCGGTTGCCTCTATACTGGTCCTTGGGGCAGTGAGCTCGGGGATAGACACAGTTTTCTGTCTTGAATTCCTCGCTCAGGCTACTCAAGTCGACGGATTCGACATCACAGCGTATAGTGTACTCCATCTTGACACGATCTCGCGAGTATTCAAATGCAATCCATTGAACTCCGTTGCTATCTTGGTGTACAACAAGAGGTGTCGTGGCGGGGATTGGCCCAGGAGCGGCGTTAGGGTTTGATCCCGATGATTGGCTTGGGTGAACATTATTCCCAGTGACCGTTGGACCTGTCGGCGTCACATGAGACGTTCTCTGAACGGCTTTAGGTTGCTGCGGCGTTGGTTCTATTTTCAGGCGTGGGCTATTGGTCATAGCAGCCGCGTGCGTCTGTGGCTGTTGGTGCTGTATTTGGGTCGCACTCGTCTGATGAGGCAACATCAGCGGCTGCGATGTGAGAGTCTGATGCTGAGAGCTCGGATGTGGTGCATAATGGGAAGGATGCACCGGATTCATCGATGAGTATGGTTGATAGCCATACACTTGTGACGCCATCTGGGGAGATTGCGTATAGATATTCCGGCCATGCTGATCATGAGTTTGAGGAGAAGCCACCGATGCCGGAGAATTCGACTGAGGCGTATGGTAGATGGGGGGATACGGCCTTTGCATCTGCGCAGTCGCCGCCATAATATCAGGAGGCCCTGAAACGGTCAGCCTGTGCAACTCAAAAAAACCAGCACAAATGGGTGACCAGGTCTAGGCCTAAGCAAAAGCGCAAAGTAAATTTGATCCCATTTGCGTTCATTTGTTCCCTGTCCGATGTTTTCGCTTTCGTTTCCGCGCCAACCAGCCAAGAAACGGGAAAAAGTACGCAAGAAACTTACCACTTGAGGGATACTGTCCCGGCGTACTCGTTGTAGTGTAGGAACTCGGATGCGAGGTGTAATAAGCCTGTTCCTGGGCCGGCTGCCCGTACGGTGCCTGATGTTGCAGCGGAACACCGTTTCCCAACGCGTGAGATGTCGCGTATGTTGCAGGAGGTATGGAGGTATTGGGTTGGTGAGGGGAGCCTGGGCGTTGTTTCTGCTGTTGGATGATGCCTGCTGGTCTAGGATGTTGGAGGTTGTGAGGATGCTGCTGACCCTGGTGTGCAGGGTTCGAATGATGACGAAGCTATAAGATGAGATACAATCGTCAGCCGCTACTCAGTTTATCCAGTACCGAAATTTCAGTCGCGCCTAATGAAATCTAAGAGAGAGATGGAGCAATGGACAACAATATTCAGAAAAACGATCCCCAAATCGCCATGCCCTTGACAGCGTCTGCAAAAAAAAAGCAAAAACATCATGTTCGGGACTGGGGATTTGGATCCGGTCCAAAGTAAAAAGGTATCGAAAACCCCGACAAGATCCGCTATCAGGCCCTAGACATTGCGGGAAGCGGGATCGCCCAAGGCTGAACAGGGATAAGAAGGGGAAATTCTGATTGACCATCTGCCCCATCGTCCTCAGAAACCCGGAAAACAATGATAAAAAAAAAAACAAGGATGGAGGGGACAAAACTGTGGTATTTTGAATTCAAGGGTCCGTGATCGCGTCAGAGAAATTGACAGGGGAGGGAAGGCAGGAACATGTCCTCAAAGCACAAGATTGTTCTCAAACAATTCCCTGATGGACAACTAAACAGGTTGCTACGAAACCTGCGTGCAATACATACGGGAGATTGGGGGCAATGGAGTATGTATCGGGGTAAGGATGTCAGGTGCTGACGGGGATGGAGGGACGGGACCTGGGTTGTCTCGGCAGTTGCAGCGCGCTCCGGGTCCGCGATTCATGCACTATGCCGGGGTGACTCGTAGCAGAGAGCCTCACACGCACCGGTGCAATCGCGGTCGTTCGCAAAGCACGATCCTGCATACGACAACTGCAGTCCTTGAGAATGGTCAGCAGAGCGGTGGTCTATTTGACCACGTAGCTCTGATCCTTCTCTTCGATTCCCTCGTTGGAATAGTCATCAGATGCGATGTGATATTGGGGTGGAAACTTTTTGCAGCATATTTGAATTGACGCGTCACGGGGGATGGGTGGAAAGATAAACAGAAAACAGACCATAGGTATTGCGACACAAGAGGACGGGGAGGCGAGACGCCCAGTCTCAGACAAGAATTACTCGAAGAAGACCAAGAAAAACAAGACCAAAAGAGCATGTAAAAGATAGCATGGCACTGACTGGGGCACTGGGAAATGGCAGGCACAAGCAGCTTGGGATGAGGGTTCAGGGAGCTATGGGCAGGGACAAGGGAGTATGTAGATGACACGAAAGGGACGAAAAACGAAAAGCGAGGCGATGAAAAACTCAAGGGAATGCTGTCAATTAAACGTGAAAAAAGACATCGCACATTTGTATAAATTAGAAAGGGTGAAGCATGCTTTTGACGTCTGCTAAAATGCTCTCTTCACCTGTGGTTGTATTTCATGCTGTCTGGCAGTGACAACGGGGCCCGCGCTGCCTCACAACGGCGAAGGATACAACTAAGTAAAGAAACAATGGCACTTACAGGATCGTCGACTGACTCTTCCTTATACTTTGTCGCCGCGGGAGGACCGAGATCAGTCTGCACCATGGCGGTCATGACTGGACAGTTCTATATTCCCCTCTTAAACGACGAGAGAAGAGAGCAAAAGCTCCCTCGATCACAGAGACTGACCGGAATCGCAAACACTTTGAGTACCTCCGCCAGCGATTGGAGCGCGGTGAGGATCGCGCCAGGAGGACGACGACTGCGTAGGTGCAACGAATAGGCTGAGACGGCCAGGCAGAGCTTGACGGGGCACTGGATGGACGCCAGGCATTGGGGGGTAGCCCTGGAGGGGGGGGGGGGGGGGGGGGGGGGGGGGGGGTAGGATGGGGCGTGTGCTGGACGGTGCGATGCGAGTGCAAGTGCGAGTGGAGGGTCCAGGGTAGTTATTTAGCTGCAAAAGGACCCAGCGACAGGCAGACGTCCGCTCGACAAAGCCCCAGAGAAACGCGATCCAGATGAGGAATGGCGAGGATCAGGAATTGGGAAATAGGACGGCAGAAAGAAACCACAGCGTTAGTCGTAGTCGCAGACTGGTGGGGATATGGGGAGGAACTTGTAACTAGCGGGAGAAGTAGTGTAATATTGACAAGGATTGATGGATGGCAGGATGCAGGATGCAGGACGGAGGCGCGAGAAGACTCGAGCAGAGCAGGTCCAGGGCTCAGATGAGAGCCGAGCTGGCAGTTGGGGCGGAAGAGACGCCAGAGAGATGATGTGCAGCGTGCAGAGCGACGGTGCGTGGAAAGGAGGGCCGGAGGAAAAGGGCGCTCAGATCAAAGACTGCGATAGAGAGTGCCCGGACGGCTAGCTCGCAAGGCACCGACCAGGACAGATGCAAAGCTCGAGTGATGTCGAGCAGAAGGGGAGAAGAGGAGCAGGGTCTGGCATCCAGGTCCAACTGCTCTTGCGGCCCGGCTTCGTGACCGCGAGGAACCCTTCTGCGGATGTGAGGTCCGACAAGAGATGGAGAAAGAAAAAGAGAGTTTTAAGGCTGATAAATAGCTTACGGCTCTGGCCCATTATTTTGTAATGTATGTACCTACTTACTTTCAGACACGCGAGCTGCCACAATCTCGTGCTGCTGTCTGGTGTGTGCACATAATATTAGGGCTGTGACAGCTCGTGCTGGCAGTTACCGTTACCCTTACGGAGGATTCGAAACTGCATATTATTCTGTATCTGGTGGGTATCTTCGTCCAATTGTCTAGGTACTGTCCTTTCAGGTCCATCAGATATTGATTACAGTGTGCAGACGGGCCGGATTGATTCAGCCGAAAAACCTGTCTATCCGCGGACGTAGGTGCCTTTTCCAACCTAGGTGCAGGACAGGAAGACTCGATCGACAATCGTGGTGTCTGCTGTCCCCCAAACGATCTGGAGATTCAGTTTCTTCCATCGCATAGCTCGACGCGGAAGCATCTGCGTGTGCCCTGACAGGTCGCCGCCTCCACCTGTGCTCCCGTATCGACGTGATCGTCACTCCTGACGCCGTCGAGCGACGGACGCGACTGGCGCCCTCGATCCAGCGATCGTACGGCTGCCGTCAGCCTTGTTTCCACGGGCGCCACACGCCAAGCCCACGGCCTGTGCCGCCGAGCGGCCTCCACCGCCCCCCACTGGCCCACGCTCCCACTGTCCAGAACTCCTCGCCCGTCACCCTCGCGGCCCACCATCGCAAGCCCCGTTAAATAAACTCGAAACAGCCTAACGGCGCCCGTCTGACGGTGTGCGCTCGTCGCCCGCGCATGTCCGTGTAACCCCAGCCCATCAGCGCCAGCGGCTGATCGCGGTGATCCTTTCCGGCCGCCGCTGCGATGCGCTGCACGCCCCTCCCCAGCCCTGGTCGGCCCAATGGCCGTCGACGCCCGCTTCCCGCGATCGAGTCCGCGACGGTTCCACGGCCGTCCAGGTCGCGGCCTGCTGGATCATGGATGTCCATGGCCCGCCGGCCAAGAGCCCCACCGGCGCCCCCTGGGCATTGCATCGTTGGTTCCGTCGCTAAGCTTCTTGGCTCTGATCGCTGATAAACAACATCCTCCGAGACGCAGCTCCAGCGACAAGAGTTGCGACTGAGTCAGAGAAGGATAAACTGCACGGTTCTCGGTTTCGACGCGGTTCTTGGATCCGCACAAAGCAGTTTGCGCCTGCTCAGAGGAGCTTGCCAAGAAAAGATCTCTCCTCGCGATCTTTCCCCTGCGGAGTTTAAGGTGGCGTATGTATATCAATCAGCACATGTATAACAAGCGCTCCGTTATACGGGGTATGGAGTACATCCTCCAGCATGCCATACCGATCTACCTACTCCGTACATATTCCCGTAGTCTATAGGACCTGCATCTCCCCAAAGTGCACCTCTTGGGGCCCGGAGCGTATCGCAGGACAAAGGCAGCATCCGGTTGCTCCGAGCTGCGCCGCAAAATCGTCGATGGCCACCAGTCTCCATAAAATCCAGGGACGGCATGAACCACTGCCACACTCTCCTGTGGGATATAACCCTGCAGGTCGGCGACGGTCGATGGAGAACGTCCACAAGGGGATTAGTCTGGCCCGTCGCAATGAACGAGCTTTTTGACCTGGCCAAATGTCGCACCGGTTCGTATCAGGCGTCGTGTCGGCCGGAGAGCCCAATTTCCGGCCCATGTGTGTGGCGTCCCTCGCGGCACCTTTGCGTCGCGGCGATGGGCGGTGTCACCCCAGCTGGGTGCGGGCAGCCGCGCAGGCGCATCGCCATTGGCACGCGCCCGCGATCGATGCAGGGTAAATTCTCGACCGTCCAGCTCCCCATTCTTCTAAGTTCCGCGACCCCCGGTAGCGTGGCCGTTGTTTTCTTTGTAATGGGCGACTTGCGGGACGCGAGGAAGATATGATGGAGGACGCGCGACTGCCTAGGCATGTGATGACTGGTCGGCTGTGTTCTGCGGAGTATCTCGATGCCATTGAACCGCAAAAGCAAAAAAAGAAGGTACTGTACGCATCATGCACGGAGTGCTCCGTAATACCGATCAGGCGAATGGCGCGTATCGCAGACGCTCTCTGTGAATATGATGGTCCTCATATCAAGCAATCTGCAACAGCCACTAATCGTCTAGTTCACCCTGGGCGAACGATGGCGGGGGTTCGTCCCGAAAATCACCCCCCTGGGACACCTTAGCAAAAGCCCTAAAATCTCCCGCAACGTCGTTCCTGCGCGGCTGCTGTCTCTTGAACCAGGGTCCTTTCGACCCGGTGAGGAACGAGTTTGGGCTTTGCGATCAACGGAATTGCGAACATGACCGGAATGCCAAACGCCATACTCCCCACGTTAGGATATGCGTCCTGTTTTCTCTGTATATACGCAAGAAAATGAAGCTCCAACTGCGCGCTATGTGGTCGAATTTCTCCGCCGGTTATTGCTTAGGCAGTGGGTAGAACTCCCCGAGCCGCATAATCAGATCAATAGCTTCGGGAGTTATTTGCTTGTACGGGTGGCGTATGCAGAAAGGATTCCAGGTTCTCTCAGAGGACTATCACCTTCCTGGGAACCTAGGGCAACGGAAAGCACGCAGTCCAATGAATGGATGGTACGGTAACAGCCATCCGTATCAAGATTGATCGAGGACCAATGCAGATCGGTTCGGGTCATGACTCATGATACCTACCCTAAGGTATCCACCCACGTGCGTGTCCCTAGACTCCATACCCGTGGACGGGGGGCATAATAGGATTAGGACCTGACTTATCAAGAGAGAAAAGCCCACTTCGAGCGGCTGAGGAGGGGACCCCGGAAATAATCACGGTGGGTTCATCATCTGGAGACAACACCTCTGAAAGCGCGACCGTTGGAGAACTTGGAGGGCGCCCCCCCCCCATCCGTCCCTTAAGCCAGCCGTGATCCGCAACATGGAACATGCTGCACGGATGGTCGCACTTGGATCTGGATGCAAGACCTAGGGGCGATGCCGATAACCAAGATTTGTGGCATCCTTCATGCTGATACTCATATATAGCAAGTTTTATATTCCAGAATGCGTGAAATGCATTTTTTGTAGCTCCCGCGTAAAGAATAATGTGTTCTCTCCGTTCTTCTACCAATAAAATTTCGCAGACCTAACGGTGCACGGAGTAAAATAGAGCATCGAGAGCCTACCGTTCAGAACCTGCATTTGTTGGTCCTACATTACGTTGGCTAGATTGTGCACACAGGAGTCTTCATTTTGGCATCCTCGTGCCGTACAGCCGCTAATGCCACGGAGTTTACACTTGGAATTCTGCAGGTTATCTGGTTGCGCAATTCGTTCTTCAGTTACAACAAGACCTGCCTTAATAAAGCCGTTGTCCGAATAGCTACGGAGCACCTTAAAAGATATGGAGTAGCTACTAGCTAGGCGTAACTGCGTAGATGGATGGGACCGATTGCGGTACAAGTCCTAGCTCTCCTGCCCCGCACACGCCTCCACCGTTATCAGGGACAAGGGCCGTTGGAGCCGATGGGAGGGGACGTGATTGATTTAAGGGTCAGGTACAAGATGATTATCTTCATCTCTCGGCCTTGGCGTTATTATTGGAGTAGAATAAAAATAATAATAATTAAAAAGAGATTCTTAACCCTTGCTAATATATTTCCCAACAAGCATTCAACGAATGTAGCTACATGTATACGGAAGCTCACAGCAACGAGCGGTCAGGTATATACCGTAGCATCTATCTCTGAAGCGTGACCACTTGAATTTTCTAGAAGGAACCACCACTAATGACAGAAATAGCTCAGCGCCGCTGTGATTCGTATGTATGGTATATGTATAGCAGTGCTTTGAAATTACCTTGCGGGACGCTCCATGCCACACACGCACACACACCCCCTCATTAAACAGGTTCTTAGTAATGGCGGGCAAAATCGGGCGAAATAGAGGAGAGCGCTCCTTCACTTTTCAAGTAATGGTTGGCCTGAACAAGAAATGGCGAGACGTTGGTGGACGTTCCGGATCAGCAAGCCACTGAGCCTTTTTTGGGCAGGAGGCCCGGCGCCGGGTGCCTAGCGTTGGGCAAACAAGCTGCCCAAAAAGTAAGTAGTGGACAGGGAACTCCAAGTTCCATACTGTAGCGAGCATTAGGTGGCGAGCTGTCGCTAGAGCATTTACCCGCTATGACTAAAGCCCTAAACAGAATGATTCCCGATCTTCTACTGTAAGCAGATAGTAACTACTAGTTAGTAGTAGTTCGGCGCCGTAGAAAGATGACAATAATGGTGTCCCGGAGCTGTGACCCGAAATTGATCTCCCTTAGATAGAACCCCACCTCAGCTCCGTTCTCTATATGTGTCATTCTATTTCAACATTAATAATAGGCGGGGCTTCAAAAAATTAAGTTCTTTCAACTCAAACGCCCAGAAAATGCTTGAAATGACAAGAGGGCCACGCTAATAACACTTAGTGAGAAAAAGAAGGAAAAAAAGAACATGTGATCTGAGCTTCAAGGCTGAAGACTAGATGAAGGGACTCACGGACCAGAAGCGGAACCCGATAGGAGTATTTTTAGCTTCCCACTGGCAGGAAGTTTGTCCATACATTAGGTATGTATGGGGTAGTACGGCGTACGTGGCGTGGTTCAGGGTTCTTCGGGCTTTAGCAACACGATTGGTTCAAGGTGCTAGGCTTCAGATATTATATTATCATCTGGTCCCAGATTCAATCTCTGGGCACCACTTGATCAACGAGGCCTACCGAGGTGATAGACATTACATACTACATACTCTGGAACTCGAGAGCTCCTTGAAATCTTCGTTTGTTTGAAGGCTTCTCCCTTCGCGTGCTGGAGTTGTTGGGATTGATGGCCCGATCAATTAGCATCTCCGATCTTGCAGATTGCGCTAACATGTGACAAGAGAGTCAAGAGCAATTAATAATGACTTGGTATCTATGTAACCTAATACCTAATATCCGCTTCATATAGCTAGAGGCTATAATAGGCACCCACATGGACAGATGCAATATCTACGGAGAATTGTATATTCATTTAGTATATTCATTTAAGCTGCGATTCGCTCATGACCCCGTTTCAAATCACGATCGGTAAGAGAGCCTAGAAAGTTAACAGATTAACAAGGATCATGCCTGATGACTTACAGGATGCAGAAACGGGGTTCTGACCTATGAATATTGATATTAATATATTCAGCTTGTAGGTATGCGTTGGAGGGGGGACAAGCCATTCGGAAATTTCCTTCCTTTCCCCGGTCAAATCATCGGAGTTCCCGAAGGGTGCGCGATCGGCATGTCCTGTGCTATGAATGCTTCCATTCTGTGTTGATAGCTCTGCATAAAATAGTATCTGATATAATGGCACTATATACCAACTGCCCTCTTCGGTGTTCCTATGCTGTGTGCCTCTCGCGAACTGATGTCTATCAAGAGAGAAAGGCCGGAGATGGTCGGTCTTGAGAAAAAGTCTAGATCGCAAAGGATGTGCCAAGTCCAGCTTATTGGAGAGTCCGGAGTATGAAGTATGTTCTCCGTATACTGACATGCAATGTATATTTCGTAGGAGCTTCTGGCTATAAGTTGCTGCGGTGCATTTAGCCTGTGCCTGCATCGAGCATGCCTGTCAGCAATCTCGCGTACGCAAGTCCTATGCAATAGCAGGGTTATGTCCTTAGGAGCGGACTGGTTATTCGACGGACGAGGAACTACGAATTATGCAGTACGGATTGCAGGTAGATTGTATGGATTATTACAGCAATGTCCTCATTCGCTTTATGCTTCTATAGTACTGGGAATTTTCCGCTTTTATAATTATCGGGGATTTTTTTTAATATTTATTTTTTTAAAAAAAACTCCTCATAGTAGGTCCTTCTGGACGCGTCCATTTCCAATTAGTTGCTCGAAACTCCTGTGACAGCCCAGATTCCAGAGGTCGCACGTAAATGCCTCATCGGTAGCAAAAAAAATTTGAAAAGGACAGCCAAAACGGCGCTACATAATTACTGGGCGCGCACGTAAGATATTAAGATTCTGAGTTGCGCCCTTAGAGTCATAGTCCTGTTGGTATTACTGTGAAGTGAGTGCCACAGGATGGGCAGGTTAGTACTCTGTACTCCGCGGTATCTTACGGAGCACACGTACGCGTCTGGACTCTGGAGTAATGAAAGCGGCCAAAAAATGAGGCAAGGATGAAAATGTTTCAGCAGACTAAGAGAAAACTAGCCCCTCGGTGAGCGCCGCGGTCTGTGATGTACGCAGTAGTAAATCGCACGAGTCCAAGACGAGTTGACAGGTAACGGCACTCCGTAGGGAGGCCTCAATCCATCGCTTCCCGTTGATCGCCCGTCGGACGCTGCACTAGCGCGTGTGGTAGTCACATCAGGTCTTGATTGAAGCTCATGTGTTATTGGCAGTTTGTCAGCTCCTCCGTACTTTGCATGGAAGTCTCAAGAACGCTGCGAACAATCGTAAGAACTGAAGTGCCAATATAGGGACTTGAAACATGCAGTTTTGATGGCGCTAGATGTGGGAATGAAGCGGCAATAATGGCAAGCGCATTGCCGCAGGATAATCTGGGTATTGCGTAGTCTAAATCGGGACTTCTGCGAACGGGTATTGGCCAGATGGCAAGCCTTCCAAGAGCCTCTTAAAACGTACAATAACCCTTCTGAGATTCGGTGTGCGAGACTCGCGTCCAAGTAAGCTATCGTCGCGGACATGGCGTCCGTCGATGGCTGAAGACATCTGTCATCTGCGCGACTAAGCTTCGGCCCCCCCCCCCCCAACTACAGCGTACGAACAATAGACAACGTGGGCTGTCCGAAAATGGTTGTCGTGCCGCGATTCTCAGGGGCTTCGACACTGCTGTAAAAGCCGAGGCATCGTCTGTTTGGCGTTTTACTGATGTATTATACCTGTTTCGTGACATCGTCCGTGTGACGGTGGACGATGGACCGCGCAGCTGTATGATATGTAGTCGCAACAGACAATATTTGGTTTCGATCTCAGCGCGTCGTCGGATCAGGCCTGATCTCTTCCGCGGGTCCGTCTTTGCTTGGGCCGCAAGTTAGTCTTGTTAGGGCTTCGCAGGTGGTCTCGGAATTCATGAAGCGAAAGGCGAAGTGACCAAGTACGGAGGAACTGTGGGAACGTGGGCCGCTTGTGGGGAACCGGCGAGTCCAGGTCGTGGGCGGAGCACGGCGGCTTCCACGGCTCCGGCCTGTGCAACGATGGCTGAGTCAGCATGTATAGACGCTCTCCGGGCGGGCTCTCGATAATCCACCGCAGCGCCGTGAGTAGCGGTCTTGAGGTAGGCTTGCAACCTGCAAGATACGTCTATGTTTTCCTGCAGTTTGCTTGTCTCTGCCCTGCATTGCTGGCCCCGCTGCGAATTCCATATGTGAAATTGCTATCATTCCGCCTCTGCCATGTCGTCATCGGGGAACTCCTGTCCTACCTCGAATTGATCTACAATTGTCGCTACTCTCTGTCCGGGAAAAATGGCAACCAGTCATGGAGGGTGTAACAGTTACATCATTTTATCGTCACTGATTAAGTATACCTGGTATTCCAAATACCAGGAGCAACAAGTGCTCAGAACGGCGCAACTTTGCCATCCCCAACGATAGCACGGGAAGTCCACATGAGAGTTCGACTCGTCTCTTCTCGACAACTCAGGAACACAGAGTCGCACGAAGGCTGAGTTCTGTTCCCACAACTGCTCTCCGCTTCCCATAATTCCGGGCGCGTACTGCAGGTGAATTGGCCCAACAGCTCGCGGATTTTGATACCGTCAACTTCTAGGACGTGATCACCTGGCGCTGCGGACCAAATTCCTGTTGTTGATCGGTCAATCCGACCATTTGGAAGCTGGCTGTTTGCACAACGCTGTCACTGTGACACAAGAAACTGCAAGCAGTCAATGATGGAGCCATTTGTCGGTGTTGGAGACTGCAGTTCTCGTCACACTTTTTAATGTTGATCCCATCGGTGGGTCGGAGTATAGCAAATAGTTCCCAGTCCACTGGTACGCAAAGCAGGGAGTTGTCTCCCGCTTTGCCAATGTTACTGCACCTTCTGTCATCGGACATGTGGCCACGAGCATGCTGCAGTTGGCCTTGATACACATATCAACAGTCAGCTGACAGGCCTTTGCTTCAGGGGTAAGGGACTGAAAGGGCTCTTTCCAATTGTATGCTCTGTTCCATTTTATCAAGAGTTCTATTCATTGGAGAGTTGCTAACGGATAAGCTGTGATATAGGTCCTCAATCATTTAATCTGCTGACATACGCGGTGCCGACAGTCGCGTCCCTCGGCCGCGCCTACTAGACGCTGTTTCAGAAGTGGTGTGGAATTCTCGTCTAGCATAGATTACCGTCGAGAAGAAGAGTTCCTAAAAGTATCTGTCTAAGTCTCTGGAGTTTAACGTCTGTCGTCGGTATACGCCTTTTTAATATTAAAAAGTGAAGACATAATGCCACCGACTTTTCTTGATGTATCTTAAGTTCCATCCAAAAAGAATAATAGCAGGTGTCGATACCAAGGCACATATCCTCGGTTGGTTGCGTGCGTGCGGCCCCGCTGATACTCCTCCTGCCGTATAGGTGCTGTTTTCCTTGCTAGAGATTTTCGGATACCACTACCTTGTGTTTCTTACAGGAGTGGGCTCTTCAGCCATGTCATTAACGTGATATCAAAGAGAGCATACAGCCTTTTCGCTTCAAATTTTTTTGAGGGAACAATATATTCTCAACCCTTTGTCCTCAATACCCGATGCGTCAATACCTTCAGAAAAAAAGTCCCTACGATCCGTTTCTCCATTACTAACATCCATATTTGCTATAGGGTCCGTCCGCAAATCAGCAAAACCAAGATTCGAAGGCCACAACGATCCAGATACTTTTATTCTGCTCTTCTCGGGACGCAACCTCCTCTTGGGGCAGCAAACCCTCGAACGGTCACAGTTTGCGGTGTCCCATACTCTCTTCATCGATTGCCAGTCCATACTTACGGTCTAATCGCATCTATTCTCCCTCTTCTTGGGGTTTGCCCTTTCCAATGACTTTGCGGATAATAATAAGAGGTAGTGGGGTATGTATGGGAATCGCGTTGGGACGTTCCATCCACAGAGGACAAAATGATGGTGAAAATAGAGGCATAGCACCAAACACTAGCAGCAATATCCTGGTTCTGAAACAAAAGGAAAAAAAAAATCAGACAGGACTCTGCCTTCGGCAACGCGCCTTGGCCTGCCTCCCCTTCCCAAGTCCAAGTCCAGGGTCCCGGGACACGGGACACTGCGCCGCATCCATCCGTATGCACGGAACCTATTTCTATTCTATGGCAATGTTCGGACAAGGTTAACGGGGCTATCCTTGGATTGGGTAGCGTGCTGCTATTTACCAGGTGCTGTATCTGTACAGTACCTGAGCCTGAACCGTGGATCCGAATGCTTCGGGAACGGCATCCCGTCCGTCTGTCCGTCTGTCAGTGCACATGGTGGTAGCATCATGACCATTGTTCGAGAACAAGCGGTACATGTACTGTACAGTAAGAGTACTTGCCTACATATGCATGTGTCCACTGTTAGGAAACTTGTTCCTACCAGATTGCGCTTGGCCTGTCTCTCTGTCCCAGAATGGGGTTGATTCGTCAAGTCTTTGTTACGAGACAAGTACTTTTATCTTTTTTTCTTTACATTCTGTTTCCGGGTCGTTCGAGAGAATTCCGGTTGTTTATCTGTGCGTCTACTTGTGTACTATGTACTAGATAAAGATAACATATGATAACCAAGGTAGGTATATATTTATATATATGGACATATTCCTAGACACAGTGAAATAATCCAACTACACATGATCAACCAGACTGTTTGAATTCAAGTACCCAAAAAGTCCTTCTAACGAATATCAAGAGGGAGAATACTAATGACACCGAAAACACGTGCGGCAGCAGACAATCTGTGGTTATCGTACATAGACAAACTTGTGTGTTTTCCCCGAAGACACTAATTCTCCTTGCCAATGACAACATACTCGCCCATTCAAAAAAAGGTTCTATCATAGAGGACACGACCAAAATTCGGCGATGATGCTCGAAGGAAAAATAGCAAGAACAATCTTCATTCGCGGTATATATATGTATAAGGTAAGCGAATTACCTTACCTTACTTCCGTACATGTGCCTGAGAAGCTGAGACGGAAGCGGGTCATGCTTATTTCGCCCTGGTAGGTTCAGGAGTCGTCTGTCGCGACGAAGGCATCTGCTTCTCTTGCGGAGCCTCGATTGCCAGTGGCGTCTTCTCGTCCTCATCTTCGTCGTCACTAGACGATGAATCATCCCTGAGGCCATAACGCCGCCTTTCTTCCCTGCGCCTGCGCAGTTCTTCTTGTGCTGCCTTATAGCGGGCATCTATTTCAAGGATGTCAGTAAAACCTCTCTAGAGAGCGGCAACTGGAAGAGACTGGCTCGAGCTATCCTATACTCACCTCTGATTTCCTGGGTCTTTACAGCGTATGCTTGGATTTCCTCCTTCGTCAGGACCCGCAACACAATGACATAATCAGGGCGTTCTTCAAACCGTTCATGGCCGGCTTCGAGCGCAGCGGGGTTGACGAGCCTTCGATCGATCTTGGTCCATCGTGCCCCAGGAGGTATTCCTTTCTTCTGGGCGTCCTTGGGTGGAGCGACACCCTCCCTCACTGCATTCGGATCTTCTGGAAATTTGTCACGAGGTGGCTTAAGAATGCCCTTCGGGGGAGCCTCTGGCTCCTTGACCGGGTTTGGGTCTATAGTTACTGTTTTCCGCTGACGCTCTTCAGGAGCTTCATTGGACTTCTTCGCGGCAGATTGGTCTGAAGGCAAGTCAGCTCGAGGATGACTTTGGGAACGCGCTCTCCGTCGGTCTGGATTGTCTACATTCGATCTCCGTAATTTCTCGTCTAGGCTACTATCGGAACTTGCTGAGACGGCAGACCTTCTGCGGGTTGGTAAGTCGCGTCTGTACTTCCACAGATTCTCGTCAGAGGAATCGTCATCTGACTCGCTTTCGGCACGAAGTTTTGACGATGACCATGATTGTGCCCTACGATGACGCCTGGACTCATCGTCTGAAATCACACCTCCAGTCTTGCTTTTGGGGGTAATATCCCCACGCTCATGACTGCGATCCACATCTCGAGATCGGTATCGCTCGTGCTTGGAAGGGGACTCGTAGTCGAAAGCATCTTTTGAATACCCACTGACCAGCCCAGCGGTGGCAAGTCCTCCAGACATGCCGGGACTAAGCGGATCAGATGAACCATATTTCCTGGAATCCCAATCGTCGCGGCGCTGGCGGCCGTTGACATCGTCGTCGTATCCCCGTCGGCGGTGGTGGGACTTCCTGTGATCATCGTACTCCTCCCGATAGGAAGAATAATCCTTATCTACATCCTGATGCAGAGATACCGGGGTCCGTTGCCGAGACCGTTGTCGCGAGCCTGATGCGTAACGGGAGATATCGCTGTCAGTGCGGCTACGACCTGCACGTTGCTGTTTTTCCTCCCTGTCCGCTTTCTCAAATTCCCTTTGAGATGGCGACAGGCCGACATTTCTCTGTTCCCTCCTTGGCGAAAGGTGTGGCAGGTAGCCTTCTAAACCGGTCATGCTTAGAGGTCTTTCCTTTCTCTGGCTTTCTCGTCGGGAATTCAGCCTGGCAGCAGAGTCCTTTTCAAATTGTTCTCTGGCGTTCGTATAGGAGTATGCATCATAATCGTCAATATCTTCTGTTTTTCTAACACCCCCAGGGATGTAGTATCTGGTACTGTAGGCTCGATATACTTCACGGTCCATCCGCGCTCTTGCCGCCCTGTCGCCAGGATTTAGCGTATCACTCGAGTAACCAGTGCTGTATATCCGCCGGTGTCTGCTGTGAATGGAAGAAGCAGGCATGAGGTAGCGCTCCGAATCCTCTCTTATGTACGGGGACCGAGCTCGCAGAGGACTGGTAGATCGGTCATAGCTCGATGAGACAACCGTTGGCTTCCGGTTCGCGGAAGATGGTATAATAATGCTCAGTGGACGTCTACGCGAATCGGAAGTGGACGAGGTATTGCTTCTCGGTTTTGATCGGATAGTGTACTCTGTCCTCGACTTTGTTGGCTGGCCCGGATCTCGGTACGTCTTTGAAGAAAGAGGCTGTGCTTCCAGCTTTCGATCAATCGCAGCCCTGGTATCGTAAGCGCTTCTATACGACTCGCTGGATCTTGGAGAGGAATATCCATCGTATCCGTAGCGGCTCGTCGGGGAACCATATGGATCGAACGAGCCTAGTGTTCCTGTGGACGCACGCTTAGGATCAACTATGCGTTTGGCCCCTGGAGATGAAGACCGATAGCGAGTAGAATAGCTCATTGTGGCTTCATGCAGCCGTCACTGCTTGAAGAATTAGGCCAAGATTGTATTCACGATACGAAAGCGGCCGTAAGCTGGGATGCCAGATGCCAATGCGTGATATCGGAGGCACCGGACGATCGCCGGGCACAAGGATGGGAAATTATAGTGACTTCGAAGACTCAGAGAGAGAGAGCAGAGGGATAATCCGGAGGTAAGTTGGTTTACGATAAAGGTGGAAAAACAAAAATGACATGAGTTGGCCGTGGCCCATGCAGCACGCCTGGAGGGGTGTATGGATGAGGGGTATCCTGATATCGCTTGCGACGGACCCGCGAAGGGCCAGCTGGCAAGCCCCTGTTCGAAGCGTCGACCAACCAAAGGCGAGGAAGGGCCCGCAAGAAGAGTATGTGCCTTCTTGCCTGACAAAAGAACAGGTAAAATATGATGAAGGATTTTTTTCTCGAAGCTCGATGACTCGCGCTCAACCGTTGTGTTGTGCGTGACGCAAATGGGTGGGGGAGGGGAGAACGAGGCTCCTAGCGCCAGCGTCGGATCCTACAAGAGTGTCGCCACCGGAAATGCAGTCGACGATTGATGACAATGACCGTCAGAGCTTCCAGCTCCGCATGCTAGCGAGGATTCCCATGCGGTTAGGTCGTGATCCGACTCCAACGGGCACAGTTCATGGCCGCCTCGAGTCTCGCCCGGCGCACCGAACCCGGGAGACTCGATGAGGCTCTGGATGCCGCCGAGCTAAGGAGACAAGGGTTAGCATGGTTGCCAGGCGACAGCAGGGGAACAAAGTGAGGAGAAAGATGGTGCTTACCGGCAGTCGCCTGCTCTGCTCTGCTCTCCTCTCTCTCGCCTTACTCTGCCACTCTCACTCCCTGCGCCGCAACAGCAACGTGAACCGGCTTCTCCCTACCTCTCTCTCTCCTCCCGGGGCGTTGTTAAGCTAAGCTGGCTGACCCGGTCTATGAGGCTGTCCTCGCCTGGATACCGTTGGTCCGCTGTGTCTTCGAGGTTCCCTATCGAAACATGCCCAAAAGAGCTCCCGTACATATCACCCGGCACCCACTGTCCGCAGCCCCTGCCAGTGCCTGATGGATGGTTTTGTTTTGACATGCGATCCCACCTTGGTCTTTCTCACGCACACGGCAAAGTTCTCTTTGTTGTTTTCAACTCTCCCGGACCCCTGGGCCAAGGAGCGGAAATATACGGCGTGAACCTAGAAAAAACGTGGCCATGAGGAAATCCATGGGTTGGTTAGAAGGCGAAAATTTTCCCGAAGAAATGTATATCCCTTTGTCCTGCGGGCGGGATATATATACGGGGATGTTCGAATGGTACCTGAACGCCCGAAACTGCGCTTGGCCACGGATAAGGGCTGATGGAGTCCAACCAATCTGAACAATCCCGCCTGTTTACAGTATATGTCTCGAGTCCCAATTCGTCTAATGCTTCGATGCCACGTCCACTCAGAGCGAGGAACGTGGGTTGACTGCCATAGGATCAGCGTAGTTGGGCACACATACCAGGCGTCAAGTTCTCCAAGAAATTCAGGACCATTTGGCCTATTGGGCATGAATAATAAAGGATGGGCGAGGTTCAGCTATGCTCCTCCAATAGTATGGTATAGACACCACCGGTGCCTGTCAAACGATAGTCACTGTTAACTACCCTGTGGGCTTTCCGGCGATACAAGACAGGCACGACTTCACGACTTCGAAACCGTAGGCCATGGCTCCAGTGCACAACCAAGGCAGGCTGACTACAGGACAAGTTGCAATAGTGTCTCAAGATGTTCGCAACTGTATTGCATTACTAATTCGTGTTGAATATTGCTCTAACTTCAGGGTTCCCTGGCCTAGCAGGTGGAGAATGTGCAATGTTATCTTTAACTCTGACCAGTGTGATCAGAAGTCTATTTGGCTCCTTGAAATTCATGTGACAATTTTTGCCAGAATGTTTGCAGCCATTGCCCAATTCTTTCCTTACAGCAACTCTTTTCACTTGTTCCTCAAGAAAGATTTATGTCATCTAAATGTGTGTCATCTTCCGAGGGAAGTTGCGATGCGCTCAACTTCTATAGCCTGAATATCCACCGTCAAGACTGCCTTTTCATCTGGACCATCATTGTCTCCCAGTCATCCAATTATCTACTCCTGCAAAGCCTATATAGATATTGTGATGTTAATGACGTGCTGCTGAGCATCAAACAACAGCGTGGTTTTTTTTTTCTTTTTGCTCATTCTACTTAGCCAGGAGATAACCCTCGCCATAGTCACTCCGGTCCCGGTTATTATTAGTTTCTAGAAAAAAGAAATTGCGATTCAATCCAATTTTGTCCGGGCGTCTACGCCATGTGGCAGCTGCGTACGAGTGTTGTAGTCACCAGGTCGCCAGGTCGTACCTCGCCAGGTTGCCAGGTCGCTGATTTACTGGTATTACCATTCTCATACCAATATGATACTGGTACATAATAGCATTAAATATGGTTTAATTAATAGATCTGATAGAGGAAGTTCACCAGGTCACCTGTGGCCAGGTGGCCAGGTGGTAAAGCTGTATTTTTGACTAAGCAAAAAATCATGGCTACCAGTAACATCCAGTTACTACTATATAAGCCTAAATCTGTGACGGCGCTCAGGCATAGTAAATTATGTATCAACTATGGTAGCTGGTCTAGACAAGATCCAGAGCATAAGGGAGGAAAGGAGAATTATAGGCATGGTAGGAGTTCAGGATATGGGCAAATTAGTGTGGCACAACTCTGCCGCCTACTTCACCGCCTTGTGCCTGTCAGTCCACGCCGCACTGTCACAAGTAGTAATTATATTAAGATATATAGATGTAATATTACGCTTTTCATACAACTATATTACTTACATAATTTACCAAAGCTCACCAGGTATCATAGATTTAGGCTTATATAGTAGTAACTGGATGTTACTGGTAGCCATGATTTTTTGCTTAGTCAAAAATACAGCTTTACCACCTGGCCACCTGGCCACAGGTGACCTGGTAAACTTCCTCTACCAGATCTATTAATTAACCATATTTAATGCTGGCAACAGAATGATACATACTAGTATAATACCAGTACTACCACACCTGGCGACCTGGCAAGCCACCTCGCTGCGTACCATCCACATCATACTCTTCTATCTTTTTTTCCAGCCTATCTGGAAGACCGAATATGTGCAACTTCTCAGCCACGGGGATATTGTAATCCGATCTTGCTTCACATTTGAATTCCCAGATTGTTACAAAATACAATAATACTAGTTGGCGTAAAATGCGGCGTGCATTGCGGGAGACCGATCACATGTGCTCTGTGCGAAGGCAACCTGCACCGCCTCAAAGGGTGAGTACCCTTCGGGTGTCGATTAGGGTAATGAACAAGGAATCGACGGACTTGTGCCTCCTCCTCCTGGTAAGATCGTTTTTTTTGTGGCTTGAGCTTTCCTGAGGATTACTCTGTTTGAGGTGTTATTGGGTTCAGAAGGTTATCTGTTCAAAAATCAGGGCGAGGGACTTTTGCAATGCATCATTCTTTAGGAGATTCCGGCTTGTGATCTTCAGGTCTGGCCGTCTTTGGGTGATATACGCTTATTGCTGTTGCTGCGCTGAGTCTGGCAATCATCATGTTCGAAAGATCTCTTGTGGCTCAGTCAATCTTTTCTTCTACCCATTGTCGAACACATTGAAAACATAACGATGTCGCCCTGTTTGGCGATTGTTCCAATTTATCAAGGCGACCTTTTGCCTACATTGTGGAGATGACTATACCCAGATTTTGCAACTGCCCGCACCCAGTCGTCTGGAAAGTTTCTAAGGTGTATACTTTTCTCTACCCGCAAGTAGTACGTGGGTGTCTATATCCCGGTTCCTACAGGCAATCGACTCCTATAAAATATCTTCTCTTGCTCCTCACCACAGACATAAATAGGTTGAATTTCCTTTTCTTCACTGGACTTAGTTTTTTCAAGATCAGGAAATCTCCCTTCTCATCCTGCTCTTTATATACATATAATCTTTTCCCAATACAGCCTTTAGACTCTATTGCATCATCTCCAACCGCCGGCTTCAAAGCTTTTCTCTCACTATGTCGGCAAACACTTTCAGTGACGTTTATCCTTGCTGCAAGTGTGGTACTTCCAATGTCTCTGCGATCACCCTTCGCTGTCCTATCTGTTGTCATGAGGATAAGGGCTGCTGCACCAAAGGAGGAGTCAATCAGATCCATGAAATGTCGAACATTGGCTCCAAAATCTGGAATAGTCATCCACATATCTCCCAATTTCGTACATTTTGCCATTCCTTGGGGCTCGGAATGCTTTATCCCGGTACTGCCGCTCCAAGACAACCGATGACAGGGTGGTAGGAGTGCTGTGATGGCCACATGAACAACCCTGCTCTCAGCCCAGACAGATGCTATGAGTGCGGCCATTATCGATGCCTCAACTGCCAGGCCTACGCGTGATATAGGCAGCGATGAATTCAACAGGAACAATGTGGAAGCTCGTGTCGATAAATGGGTACATTTCAAATTTCAAATGTCGCGCTCACCGGTCTCAGCAAACTTGTTCGGCTTCATGACAAAGACGAGTACCGGCATGTTATCTCCGCAGACACACTGCATTGAACTGTGGCAGTTTATCTCTAAGTCAGCCGGTGAACAGATCTGGATTCCACTTCCTTCATCATTTGTATCATTATTACGATTATCTCTATCTTCATTCACGATTCCTCATTCTGTATTTCTAGCACAATTTTCTGTTTATTATTGTTATTATCCACTCCTCCAGTCTTGTTTTCAGGTATTGAAGTCAGCAGATAGATTTCTCACCTTGCTTCATTTTTATGGTTTTCTGTTTTTACACTTCCTCATATTATTTTCATAGAGATTTTCCTGTCACTTTGCGGCAGAAGTGTTGCATTGCTTTCTTTCCTATTCTTCCTTTGGGAGACCTCTGATGATGTTCCCGAAGTCAGATTACAGATTTATTTTCTTCTTTCTTGATATATTTGTTTCTTCGTTATCTGATGAGATTTTCTTTACTGTTGTGTTTCAATAGATTGCAAATATCCACATTCAAGCTTTTTTTTGAAGATGTCCCTTGCTATAGAACAGAAATTGTTGTCTTGGAGACATCGACTAAGCCCTTTTGCTATTGGGTATGTCTCAACTTTATCTAGTTCCTCTGTCTACAAGAAGCGGGAGAGGTCGCCCTATCTAATGTTAGGTAGTTAATCATAGGAACCATGGTCCTCCGCCTCCTGTTCTTCTGTCCTCGATATTGTGGCACACATAAACATACCTTGCATCGACCCATGATTGTCATCGTAAGTTTGCATAATTAATCATTATTAATGTCACTCGTACTTCTTGAATCCAACTTTTAATCTATTCACATTCGTTGTATTCATTAACAGAACTACGTCAGTGAGGAAGCATGCAGGGAGGGAGGGTGTAGGCAACAGAGACAGGCTGGGACATTACAGATGGAATTGTTGGCAGAGATTGGAGTAGGTGTGTCGATGTGGCGTGCTGTACATAGTACTATGTCTGTACATATATGCGTATAGTACTTTAAAGAAAGTCAAACGACTTTCTATCCAAATCTGGTAGGGATTCTCACTTTAATAACTCCAAAACGAATGTATCACTTATTATCGCCAGGGGATATTCCAGCAACAGTTGGCAGGAATGAAAACAGTATTTTGTGCACCGGCAAGTTTGATACTCTATCGCCAAGTTTTTGATTTGGAAACGACAGTCAGAATGAAAGTATTAATATTAGTACATGCGTATCAAGAAGCTATTCCAAAGCCCTGTAGCCCGGTGAGGATCCAATTATAATGTTCATATTCCTGTCATCAAAGATTAACAAGATGACCAGGTAGACCCGATGTAGAGTATCCATCCACAACGCTTGAACACGATGTATGCCTGGGTCTGGTATATCTTTGAATAACCAAACTACTAATAGACATTAAAGCCTCCTGAATGACCTTTCTATGTGGTCTATCGGATCTGTCTTTCCACTTAAAGTCTAGAGTCAACTCTGTAGTGATCGCCACTACGCCGCTAATAACCAGACATATTTGACCGGATCGAAGGACCATCAGACGTCTGAAACTTTGGGGTGGCGCGACTCCTGTGGGCGCTGAGTCTCTAGATTATTATTACTTCCCTCCTCAGAGTTCCCGCGAGGAGCAGAAGACGATCCCTCCGCTTTCTTCATTTTCCTTCGCTTCCGATGGTGACGGTCCTGCTGTTCTGCAGGGTCATCAGGATCATCACTACGTGTCTCAGGTCGCGGGACCAGGCCGGCTTCTTCTTTCATCCTCTGAACGACAGGCCCGAGAGCAAAAGCACTCTCTAGGCTGCTATGATCGGCGCAGGGGCTTGCTTTAATTGGAAGGAGCCAGTCCGCCACCGTATAGCCCATGACCTGCTGTAGATTTTTGAGAGGGCTCCCGAGATCAAAGGGATTCTCTCCAGGCCTCGTTCGGAGGATTGCAAAAACACGACGCTCATCTGGTTTTGACTCCTGATCTTGGGCCCGTATTTCAGGAGAGTGGCGCGGCTTTGGATAGGAAACTGTCGGAAATGTGGGAGCCCATTGCGTCTCAGGGTCTATTCCAATATCCTCTGGACGGGGTATGTGAATAGCTAGAGTCCAGACCTTAGATCTCCGATTGAGATTCTCGATTGTCGTGCAATTCCGCATGGCGAGCTGGAGTGAGCTTGCAGTCATGCCTGCAGAAAAGAGACCAAAAAGACAGCTCCTAGATACAGTTAGTTGACAGTCAGTATCATACAGTACAGAAACTTACAATCCCAAAACAACAAGCCAGTGAGCGTTCACATGGCCAGTCTAAAGAACAGATATATGTTAGAGAGCTTCTGCAGCCATGCCTATTTTTCTTATTGCGACACGTAGCCAGCGGGACCGGACTCGCGCGCAAAAGCATTACATGAGGACCGCACGTACCTCTCGCCGAAGCTCGGCCACAAATATGGAGAGAACGATAATATTGAAGATGCAGAAAACAGTTGTATAGAACACGAATTGAATAAAGAATTTAAACGACGTTTCAGAGACAACGCCCCCGACCCTGTCTAATGTCAGCGATATTCTAAATAGTAGGAAATCGCTGGATAGGGCAATACCAGGGACAGAAATGATCCATCTTCCGCACACATCTATCAACCTCACGGCAGTGGTGCGCCCTGTCCGTCTTATACTGACAGCACTTCGAGCAGTACGGAGGTCTTCCATCTTCCATACAGACGAAGACGTCTTTCGAATAAAAACTCTCCAGGCCGGATGCGTCAAAGGGATATGCTTTTCCCGGAGCGTTGTAATCCAAACCACTTTCCACGTCCCTACGAGGATGCTCGGCTTTCTCCTGGGCGTGCTCGTGCCGTTTCTCCCTTCCTTTCTCTTTACGGTGCTTCCGACGCCCACCGGACGACTCCTCAGCTTCCTCGCGCTGCTGTGCCCATTGTGCTCCTCGTGGGAGAAAGCCCGTGTTCCAGATAACAGTGTAGAGTAGCCGTATGTACGTTGTGAGGACGGGAATTAGGATAACGTAAAATATTACAATTATCGCTGCGCCAGCACCAACCCGAGGGCTCCTGTTATAGTCGGGGTAGGGGTGAATCAGATAGTCAACTAGGGCGCGGTTAGGACAGAGTCGAGGGTATTATTGAACGAGGAGACGCTCACCGCATAACGGCTTGGTCACAGCATAGCAAGCGTAGGCAAAGGCTCCAATTACGAGCAGAGGGATAATTCTGGCAATAACTAGATTCGCACGCTTATTCTTGCGAACAGCCATCTGAATGATTGGTTTGAGGCGCAGCTCTCGAATGTGTCTGCATGAGGAATTCCTCTGGATAGAAGTGCATATAAAGCAATCTGAGTCGGGCAAGTATATAAAACTCATATAGCGCCCATCGTTATTATTGGCAATGTATAAACGTAAGGGACAGATACGGGACGCTCTCCGATCTCACCCCAGGGCAGATGACGACGGCAGATGCAAACAGTACAAAGTCACGTGACAGCCAAACGGACGTGTCTCCATGGGGCCCCACGCTCAGGTGTCTTTGAGACAAAGCTTAGATGTACACGTCTTTATCGAAACTTAAAACATTTTCAGTTACTGGTCAAGTACGAGTCATGATTGTCAGACACTGCCAGGGAATGGAATGCCTAAGCTGTTCTCTGAACCAACTTTTTGAGAGCCCCGCAATACAATTGTTTGGATGACATACTGCTTATTTTGACCATCTCTTTGCGCCTCCAGAGAGGTATATTCAACTATCATTTTTGACTGACCCCGTTACAACAAATTTTTGGCTATTTTCAGGTTCAGGTGGCCATAGCTGCGGGGTAACATTACTATGCAACGGAACACTATGGAAAGGGGGGTCGAAATTTGTTCTTAGTTGCTGATAACGCTATCTAGGACGCAGCTCACCCGCTCATTACTAATACAGTCCAATGAGCTTTCACAATTGACTCGCTCTATGCAGCTCTATAAGACTGTAATGTTTCCCTCACAAACCTCTCTGGTGAGGTTGACGAGTTATATCCTTTGGAGTACGCCAGGGTCGGTCTTGAACGCACAGTCCGCATTCTTTCATAATAAAACCGGCCTCTAGTTTGCAGTAGAACCAAATATATGGATTAATATAAGGTCTTTATTCCTCTCCCTCGTCACCTCTCATTTCCTCGGGTCTCCTTGTCACTATATGCAGATAAATGCTCCTCTGTCATTGTCCTGACATTCTCTCGCGCGGTTTCTTTACAGTGCTTAATTGCTACTTATGTGCTCGTGTTTGCTTAGTCAGTGCGTTTGAAGACACTATTGTTCAAGCCAGTTTGATTGTCCATGCATCGCAACTAGTTCAGTTACTCGAGACTGACAGTCTTCCATACAGGGGACGAAGATATCGCGCCTTATCTTCTCGCTGAAGAAACAAAAAGGAGAGATTTGCTCTAAGCCATATGATCCACGAAGGGTGTGCGATTCAGTCCACCTCTCCGGACCTTTCGGCACACGGACTCCATTAGCTGGATCGCCCAAAGTCGTTGTTGCTTCCTGACGGTTGCACATCTGATACACTCGTGCCCCGCAGTGTCTCTTACAGCCTTTGTTCATAATAGCTATTTGTGGATTTAAATTACGGTTTCAGATTCAAACCGGTGACTGCATTAAGGTTCCGACATGTGGCCCAAAAACTCACTGTCGGTCTGTCTGGGACCGTGTGCCCAGCCCAGGCTTTGATGTCCTCGAACGTATTTCTCGGGGCTTCTTCTTTCAGTTACTCGTCATAGCCTATTAGCCTACTTATCCTTTGCTAGTCGCTGGGTTATTTTCTTCCAGGTGACTTTAAGCACTCGCCCGGAGCAGGCCATTTACCCGCTTAGCACCCGAAAGCTCAAACTATGGCTCCGCTTTCATCGAGAGGGCCCCTTTGACTCGACTTCTTTGCGAGACTTCTGTTCTGTTCATGGTTATGATTCCTTGTCCTTGGGCTTTTCGTGGCTTAGCTATGTCCGGAAGCTCAAAGAGGATTTCCTGATGTGGAACTCCATTGCTCGTGCGCATCATCGACGCTTCATTGTTGATGATGCATATATATTTAATCTTTGATTACATTTAATTTTCATTTCATTTTTTTTTTCATTTTGTTGTCCTCTATGATAATTGCATCGTTACCCGCATGTCCTCCACGCATCATTTCTGGACATTGAGGGACAGTATCTTTTTGCGCCCTCCTTTCTTAGTAAATAAGTCTGAACAGCCCCGCATGTCGAACCAGGTAAGTATTTCTGTGGACATGTAATATGTGACTGCATTCTGATACCATCAGAGTTACTACGATATACGAAATCAGCTTTCCAATGATGGTCGCCGCCTTGAATCTGGCATGACTAGAGCTCCATCTCCGGTTTACCTCCTGTATCCTCCTGTATCTGTACGACCTGAATGATGAAAGAGCGGACGGGCTCACAATCCTTCAATACCCTTCACAGGCTGACAGAACATATGCTAAACAATTCCGTCAGAAACAATGGTACTCTCAACTCCCAGCGCAAATATACAATGCCACGTCTTATCGGAACGTCGAACAGCAGAGACGTTCTACTGGCCAACAGCAGCTTTGGCAAAGTTGTTCCAGTGTAGCATTCGTCCCTACTGCACAAGGATCTGTTCAAGGTCAAGGTCACTTTGCATTCCTGCCGAAACGTTTTACATATTACTGGTATTGTTGCTACTGTGAGTATGGAGGGGCATCTCTTTCCTTGAACGATAAATGCCCCGAGCCGTCATGCCAGCATATGCGATGCAATGAGTGCCTGGTTGACTGAAGTGACAATTTGGAACAGTGATCCTCATCGCGTTCAACGGAATGATTGAATCGAAGATAGTAGAATGTAGATTACAGCCCCTGGGATTGTGAAACTGTGAGTCATTGGTTGGCTAGTTTGCTATTTCCAGCGCATACCTTACAGCCTCGTTTCTTCGCTTAATTCCAATTTCACGTTGTTTTGAGTTTCAAAGAACTCGTATCTCGCTAACTCTCATACCATAAACACCGTCTTTGGATACATTTGTACTGTACTATACTCGGATGGTCCCGGAAGAGGTCTTATCATGACCCTTCAGAAAGACTGGCATTATACACACAGAAAAGAAAAGAAAAAACTGATTATTCAGAAGCAGGGTGTCCATATTTCATAAGAAAAGCTGCAGTGTTCTTTTTTTTTTTTACAAAATTGCGTGACGTCTCCTAAACGTGCTGCTTTATGGCTTAGGCAGCAGTTACCTTGGGCGCTCAATCGAAACGCCCCAAATAATGTCGATATTTATCAGAATTTCTCTGACATGACTCTTCATGGGCAGTGCAGTTGCCTGGGATCGTGTCTGCAGTTGGAGCGCCGTTGATACGAAACATGATAGCTTGAGAGTTCAGGAATCCGAAAAAAGCACCCGGACATTGACTAAATGTCAGTGATCCTGTCCAGACGTGACTGTCTGCCTGAGTGCTCCAGTACCGATTCTGCACATCTAATTGCGCCTTTTAGCTTTATTCTGGTTTGGCAAGGCGTGTTTTTGTCAAAGGTCGCCCTGTGAGTATCAACTTGACTCAACGGAACATGGGGCACACTTCAGTTCCTATGGGCATCTCAGAAACTGCCAATGTGTCCTTTGCCCGTCATCTCCCAGGCGCAAATGAGTTCTACACCCCCCGGGCGAGAAATTCACCCACCCCCAGGCAAAAACCCATATGCAAAGCCACATTCAGGCGCCTTTTTATGTATACCGATTACTATTCAGGAACTGCTGACTGAAGGTTGAACGGGCTCAGCAGTTTTCTTCAAAGAAGATGCGTCCTATCATCTTCATAGTATATCAGAACGACTGTATTCATTGGAGCATATACTTTCAGTTGCCCTGATGCCCTGTTCTCAGCCACCTTTTACCCTCACCCTTCTCTCACCTTTATACCCTGACTCTGTAATTGCCTGATTCCTGTCTACCTGGGTATTTAATGTTGCCATTTTTTCCTGCTAGAAGTCTCCATCGCATTCTCCTGTGTGCCATAAAGCAATTCGACTTATCAGCATCAATTCGAGCAATCTCATCATTGTCATATAATCAATCTCCTTATTCATAGTCCATCATGGCTCTCATGGCTCTCACGGCTCGCAAATCTGCTCTTTGGTACTGCTGCAATTGCAACTACGGTCCCCACGACCCAGCTATTCATGCAGCATGCATAAATTGCGGCGTGAGAAGATGCGACTTCTGCCCAAGTGAAGGGACCAAGAATCATGCCTCCCACGACTGCGATCCTGTTTCTCCATACCCGTCCGTGCCAAGCACCTTGCCGCCAATTCCAGAGACCTATGAAGCTACAGTCTCCCGCTCTGGTCACGAATTGGCATCTGCTACCGACTATCTCTCTGTGAGCAACGTGCTCAACTGGTCACATCCAACGCGACTCTCGACGTCGGCCCGGACTTACGGACACACTTACATGTACATCTGCTGCGTGTGCGGCGATGGTCCAAAGGTCTTTAATGTCCAGCCAAAGTGCGTCATGTGCAACCACACTGCCTGTTCCAACTGCGAGCAAGTCAAGAAGTAGCAGAACAACTGCTTTCTTTGGCAAGATTTGCTGTTTCAAGATCAGGTTAGTGATCAAACTCACCGCTTCCCAGGCCCCCAGGTCTCGAATCATAATATTGATGCCTTCCTCCTGCAGGTCGCTCAGGCATGACGCAATCATCGGATCTGTCAGTCATTCTTGGAGTTTGGGATAGCAATTGGAGTGGGTCTCTCGGTAATCGGCATAGACGGCAGGCTTGGTTTTTTTTTTCTTTTTCTTTTCTTTAAGGACACGATTGTTTCTTGGACTTTTGGTTAGCATAGACAAGCGGGTTCGTTTTGGCAGGGTTGTTTGGCGAAGCCAGTACAAGATCTTTGACTGTCGGACGTGTTTCATCTGCTTCAGATAAGCCCTAAACGATGCCTTGAAGGAGGTTCCACAGAGGATGACTGTGTTCTTCTTTGTGTGTTTTTAGATATAGAACAATGACTAGTCAATGAAGTGACTCTTCGTCACGGGTGAGTGTGCCTTGTTGCCTAGCATCGCAGATTGTTGCCTGGATAGACCTGAAGACAGACTTAGGGTGACCACTCACTGTGTGAAGCCCTGCTAAATAAGAGCTTAGAGTTGCTATTAAATAGCAGATACGCAGAAGTCCAGGGACATGGTTGTTTCCAGTTAGTGGCCGTCAGGTGTAGTCCCCATATCACATCATCGAGCTTCCCCACCAAACCCTCCAAGCCCCACTGCGAGAGATCGAGGAAATGGATCACCGCGCTGACATCGCGCTAGGATCGGCACAAGACGAGCCACGATCGCGCCCGAAGCTGGGCAGGTCTTCAACCAGTCCACAATGCCGTTTGTTGTTTTAGGAGTTACTGTTTTGGTGTCGCGGGTGTGGTGTCAACCGTGAAAAGACGAACAGGTACACCGCGTTTTTAGGCGAACCATCTGTCTGTCACCCTTGACATTGGCGTCGATCATTGCCAGTCGAGGCGTCTTGGATGCGCTGCCTTATTGAGGCAAAGTCCGGGTGACAAGGGTGTCCCCTTCAAGTGCTAGAGTCCCTGGTTGAGGTTCTCAAATGCCGACATGCCCCATCATTATTGAGGCTGAGACGCCCCTGCTCCGTACCCTGGGGAAGACATACCCGAAGACCTCTGTACCTAGGAGCGAAGTGATATGCATGTCACTAATATTCCGACAGGGACGGATAGGCTGAAGAAATCCAAAGAGCCGGGTGTTGCTCCGTCTCGCATATCTGGGAAGCAATCGAGATGCTTCAAGTCCGTGGTCATGCTGGCCTGATGTTTACTCTTGTTAGAGACTCCAGCGATACCGACGAGGAGTCTGGCGAAAGTATCTACACTGACGCAGCCGAGCATCTATCTGATCTCGAAGTTGACGGGTTCGGTTCGATTAGTGCCATAGTGCAGAGCTCCATAACGGTAACGGCTGAATTGGCAATTGCTATTGCTCCCAGTAGTCCTGTTCGACTTACTTCTCAGAATACCACCTCAGAAAAGGGTGAACATTGCCTCTGCCTGCCCCTGGTCTCTTCTTCCAAGTTGATTCGCAGTGCTTGCGTCCACGGTGGTGATCTTTGCGACTAGTCAGTTTGGCGCAATTGTGACTCAACCTACGGAATACAATGGCTTAAACAAGTACAGACAGCTTCATCTCGATCATCGAGTCTCCGCAGGATTGAGGCAAGGTGAGCTGTGGTTGTTATGAAAAATCGCGCTCGCGGCCATGCGGCACTAGCTCAGGGCGTCGCAGCATCTTGACCATTGACAATTCGCTAGGGATCAGAGCTGAGGATTCCAACGACAGCCTCACGCCAGGGATTGGAAGACTAAATGTCACTACTGCATGGAAGCACTGGAAAATTCTTCTAGATCGTTCCTAGCTACCAAAATAGATTGTGCCAACTGGGATCCTGGAACCTCGGGCGCGGAGTGCGATATCCTGGATCCATGAGAATCAACCATCTAGGCGGCAGATGGTCGGGACTTACATAAAGCATGTACCCGTGCACAGAAAAATTCGAGAGACCTCGATGATTTCGCGGAATAATATCTTTGGACGTTGAGTCCGTGCGATAATCCCGATCTGAAGCTCAAGCCGCGCGCCCTTAACGGACAGTAGCGTTTGCGATTCAGCTATTTATGTCAAGCCGCTGCATGGCAAAGTGCCCTGCATGACTTAGCGTGCAGTTCGCGCAGGTCTGCTCAGAGTCCCTCCATAGTGCACGTACAGTGACTTTGACGTTTCCATGCAGCTTCGCGGAGTTGGTGTTCGTTAAACTCAATTCCAGGATCATGATAAGGTGCAAGAATTTGGAGTAAAACTGCAGATCCAGGGACAGAACTGGTGAGGCTAGAGACTCGTGTCCTGGTACTGAGTACTGGGGTCTCCAGGACTCATGATCTTCAGGAGCGCCCTGTACCTGTCTCGATGCAGGTAATCTACGGAGCAGCCATTGGAAGATACTCCTTCACGGGCAACGGGGTGCGGAATACATCAGCTCAGCCTGGGGCCTCCGGTGCGGCGGCGCAGCACGCTGAGCGCGATCAAATTTTTATTTTTTTCTCGTCAGTTAGCCTCATAAGTTCCTTCGAAGTTGGAGGAGACATTACCTCAGGGCTGTTTGGGCTTCTGGAGCTGGACTGGCTCCGGTTGAGTCGTCGAAAACGAGACAAATCCGTTGAGCGCAGAGAGGATTTTCGCCATCCCGATTTATCCGAGTGCCCTGCCCATCTAGGTAGTCTTTAAATTAGTTCGTCTTTGAACACTCAGCAGTGTTGCTCGCAAAAGCGCTTAGCTACCTAGCAGCTGACAGAGCCAGCGCCCACTCTCGGTTGTGGTCTACAACCGTCGGGTACAGCGACAATGACTGCTGGGTGAATTGCAGCTAGCGGCTCTGCCCGCTGCAGAAGGATACATGAACTACGGAGCTCTCCGACCGCTTCCAAACATGATTAATTTTTTCTTCTTCCTACTCCTGCTTATCAGCCAAGACTCCACATTCAGCCGCCATAGCACTGCCTCCGCCCGGAGTCTCATCGCTCTGCACTAGCATGTATCAGTGTCTCCGAGGACAGTGATCCTACTAACCTATGTCACCATGTCTGTTCTATCGATACCATATTATCCCGTGACAACTTGAAGCAGGCCCAGTGGCTGCGCTGGAAGGAAATGAGCGCAAGATGAGGTGAGGTTTGCATCGCCTCCTTGCCCTGTTCCTGACAGCGCTATGGCTGTGTAAAGTCTTCTTGGCAGTGTTCCTGGATCCTAGTGATCCATGCTAGCTACCTATGCACGTACGGGACGGATAGTTACTGTGTCTAAAGCCTTCCAGTCAATCATTAGCAATGTGGTAGCTTGTACTGTAGATACATGCGCAACAACGTCTACTCAAGATGAACGGAGGAGAAATTTGACTTCAGAAGTTGGCGCATGCATATATATTGTAACATCCTTCCCTAGATGTTACTTGCAGACAGTGATTCGATTAGGAAGTGATTCGATTTGGCTCCCGTCGTCGCGAATTTGGTATTGTTCGCTCTCCACACCCTGCTTGAAATCCAGCCACATGACTACGGGTCTTTTCTGACTAGTCATGGAGCAACAAGCAGGTAAATACTAGCTTTATTTGAACCATTCTCCAAAAGCTCTCCATCTGACCAGCGATCAATTGCTGGTATATTAGTAGATTCAGCCATCACCGTATCTTGTGTGGAGTTTCAACCCCATCGCGGGGACAACCTTTCGATAAGATATGACACAGAGGACGGGCCAAATGATCTTGGCGCGATTTGAGACGGATCTGAGATGGAAGTAGTGGATAGAAGCTAGACAGATGGATCCAGGGTTGCGACCGACTTCTGGCCATGACTGTAGTCACGTGAGCTATGGATAGGAAAAGAGCCACGTGGGACGGGACATTCTCCACATGACGTCACGTGACTGAGGGGTAGCGGAGCAGAGGAATTTTGGCGCTGAAACCAAAGTCACTAATAATGGATAACAAGATAACGCTCCCAGAGGTTCTCCGAAAAGCGGGAGCGTTCCTGTGTTTTCAAATCGGTGCAATTGATCCCTACATTGAGAGGTTCTTGGTCATCGAAAAAGTCGACGGTGCCTTGGATCCTATTCTCCATTGATCGATTCATTTCTATTTTCTGTATATTTTGCATAGGTCTTTTTTTGAACTTGGGTTCTTGATATCGCAACCTGAACCTATTTTGTAGAAATGACGAGATTTGAACGGCTTGAGCTGTCTCCTGCCTTTGATGCCCACGTCCATCTGCGCGATGGAGCCATGACGGAGACGGTGATACCAACGATCAAACAGGGTGGCGTCGACACGGTGTATGTCATGGTATGTTTTCTGCTAAAAACTCTGGTGTCTATTCTATTTCCCTCTTAGAGGGAATACTATGTACCAATCCGTCCTCTCGATCGTCTGAATCCGCATCTATTCTTTTTTTTCAAATAGCTAATTTCCTTCAAGCCCAATCTAATCCCGCCAATTACCACAGTGGCTGCTGCCATTGCCTACCGTGACCGTCTTCAAGCACTGGCCCCTGATGTAAAATTCCTCATGACGCTCTATCTGGACAAGTCGATCACCCCCGCCACCATCGCCGAGGCCGCACGCGCCGGAATTGCAGGCGTGAAGGTCTACCCCGCGGGTGTGACCACGAACTCGGAGGCGGGTGTGCTCGATTACGAGAGCTATTACCCCGTATTCGAAGCTATGCAGGAGCATGACATGGTGCTCAACCTGCATGGAGAGGTTCCAAGCACCCCCGCCCGTGACGTTGCCGCTGCTGGTGACGGAGACGTTGTCACCGTGCTCAATGCGGAGGCCAAGTTTCTGCCCACGCTGCGCAAGCTCCATGCCGACTTCCCACGGTAAAGCTACCTCCTCCTCCGTATTCCCAGCAAGTTCACCCTGTCCTGACCCTTGTCTTCCAAGACTGCGTATTGTCCTGGAGCACTGCACCACGAAAGATGCGCTGGATGCAGTGCGCGCCTGCGGCCCCACGGTTGTGGGCTCGATCACCGCACACCACCTGTACATCAACACCGAAGATGTCCTCGGAGACCCTTTCAACTTCTGCAAGCCTGTTGCAAAGATGCCCACGGATCGGGTGGCACTGCTTCAGGCAATTGCGGATAGAAGTGGGAAGTTCTTCTTCGGTAAGCAAGACCCGTAGCGACCGCGGTATACATAGTGCAATGATCTAGTGACTGACAGCTCTCTTGAAGGGAGCGACTCTGCACCTCATCCCATCGAAGCCAAAAGGGGAGCCAAAAAGGCAGCCGCCGGCTGCTTCACGCAGGGATGGGCGACTCAACTGGTGGTGGGAGCAGTGGAGGAGGCTATCGAAAATGGGTGGCTTCCGGACGACATCAGTGCTGAGACACTGGACGAGTTCCTTAGCGGCCGTGGCCGGCGATTCTATAAGATTCCGGAGACGGCCAAGGCCGGAAAGGGACAGAAGATCGTGCTTGAGAAGAAGGGTGAAAAGATCCCAGAGGTTTTGCGGAGCAAGGATGGAAGCATCGAGGTAGTACCCTTCAGAAGGGGCGAAGAGATATTGAGCTTGTCGTGGAAATCTTGAATGACAATGGAAATAAGTATTTCCTTGTTTGCCTGCTCAGTTTATAACCTCACACTTTGTAGCCCCTGACAAACTCACCTCAACCAAACACTTGGTAAGTTCTTCCGGTGAGCCTGCTGCTAGTCATCAGCAGACATGGCCTTACGATGGATAAATTGTCTAGAGATCCATTTCTCTATAAAATTCTTGCCTGAGAGATCATATCAAGCTATGCTATTTATTAATACACAACCGTGATAGATCCGAAGTTTGATCGCCACCCGAGACGTAATACATATATATATATATACTACTGAAAAAATGAAATGATTTTTAACCGAATAAGATAAACAATACGAACAATCTAGGCAACGGCGGTAGAAATTAGATACGGAGGGTCAAGCTTCAAAAAGTAAGATGGGTGAGCTGTTTCATGCTGCCCACTCGTCCTTCTCTGCAGGTTCTGTCCTCTTGCCCCTTGATTTGCTGCAGTAGATGCCTCCCCAAGTGAGCCTGTTCATTCTAGCATGCTCTCTACAGTTAAAAGTGCTAGCTTGAACTCGAGGAGCATCGATGCCAGCCAGACGACTTGGTTTTCCCCAGTCTGGGAATCTCACATACCTTTGTGCGAGCGAAATCTCGGAGATAGAGGGTCACATCATTCCTAATGTAAAATGCAGGAGACTCGAAATTTTCAAGTGGACTGTATCATAGCCTGAAAATGTAAATATGACTGTCATTAATATGTATTCCTATGATCCGATTTAAGTCATGTACATGGTGGACTGTCACTGAGAAGGACAGATCTACCTAGAATTCAGCATCATAGAGAATGAATGATGCGACGTGAAGCCGGGGACTCACTGAAGACGGACCGTCTGTAGCCCTTGCAAACAACCTTGGATCCTAGATGATCTTGTTGAAGGCTCAGACTTTCCAATCTCCAAGTGCACTCTCTCATGGCCGTTGTTTCCTGTAATCTGTGAAAATTATCTTTTCCTACGCTGTCGACCTAGACTCCATCCAACTCCTCATCTCCATCCCTATGCCAAGTAGGAATAAATAGAGAAGAGAGATCAAACCCCATGGGTGCGGATGATATCCCATATGTACCGGCTAAATATGTAAACGCCTCGCATGCTATGCTCAAGACCAGTAGCTTCACGGCAAAACATGTGAGAAGGCAGGAGCAAAAGGGGGAAGGAAATGGGCGGAACAGGAATGCTGCAAAGACAATGCAGCTAAGTCACAAGGAGCTGCTTTCAAGTCGCTTATATGTTGATGCCGTCGTCCCGCTTTCCGCATTTGGCCTCGCCGCTATGTGCGGAGAGCAGCAATTCATCCTTGGAGGGACAGGCGTGGTGATAAAGGTCGGTAAGGAAACTTTGATCATGTTGCTACAGGGGCAAAACACGCGAAGGATCCTGCAGGAAGCGTCTACGGTATGCGGCTATCTCGGTGGCAACGATATTAAAATCTTTCACCTTGTCGCGCCGCATGTCATTTATGATTTGTTTCAGACCGGCGACGTAGTTCTCTCTTTCTTCCGGCGTCTTCCCTTCCCGGAGGGAACCCATTTGGACCAGAATTTTATCATCTGCGAAAGTTAATATGGCTGTGTCAGCGTTCGAACAGCGCAATAAGCATCGCACAAAGGAGCAGAGAAAAGGTCTCGCGGCATGAAAACATTAAATTAAAAAGGGAGAAGTGAACGAGAGATAGGGAAGGGGTTCGTATGCTTTTCAAGTCCATCAACGCACCGCTCAGAGACATGTCGCGGAAGTGCTGGAACTCGCAGGAGTGGTCGTTACAAACACCTCCTGCCGCTTCAAAAGGGCACACAGCTTTCATGGGGTCAATGTTGTGGCTGTAAGTCAGAGAGCGATAGCCTCCAGAAACGTTTTCGATAAACTTGGGATGGTAGCGATAAGCTTTGAAATACCTCAGAGGGCTGAGGTACGGCGAAAACTCAATCTCCAAGTTTTTTGACCGTTTGTCATCCTGTTTTCAATGTTAGTGTACCGACCAAAGGACTCCGCTACAGGGTTCCACTTGTTGTACCTCTAGGATGCCGAACTGAAGCCCTTCTTCTGGCCTAGGTTCCTGAACCTCTCCTGTTAGTGCCTCATCAGGTTGCGAAGGGGGAAGAGACGGAGCTGCAGCCGCCTCGATTTCAACGCGGTCAGCCGGAGCGGGACTAAAAGGAGGAGTGTAGACAGTGTCGGCACTATCAGGATGGGGTTCAGGTTCCGGAGGTTCATAGACGTCGGATACAATGGAAGATTCACGGGAAGCATGAACATTTTCAAGGTCCTCTCTAACAACATTAGGAGGAGCTTCAGCTGGAGTGTCAGTCTCTCCTAAGCTGGGCGGACGCTCAGGCAGGGAATCCGGCTTGTTCTCAGTAGCAGGAGAGCTAGCTTCTCTTGGTACAACCGGTTTCGGAGTCTCAGAAATTTCAGGGACTGCATGCTCCGGGGCAGGCGGTTGATCAACGAGCATGGAGCGGCCGCTGTCAATCGACTCGTCCATCGCTGACCCAGATGACGCGGCGGCGTCCTTTTCAGACTCGACAGCTGCACCCATGTTCGTGTCTTCACCGGCAGCACTCGTGCTCACGTTGATAGCTTCCTGGGTCGTCTGCGGAGGCAGAGAACGAACAGGAGAATACGGCCTGCTCTCATGATTCGGGGACACGGACGGTAGCTTTTCCAGTTCTCCCGTTTTGGACGCAGGATCCTCCACTGTATTGATATTTTCGGCGGCTGGTTGGGACGGAGGGTGGGCTAAAGCTGGGTAGACAGTGGCCAGAGGAGTGAGTTTCGATCGTCAAAGCAAAACGGTACCCATAATTATCGAAAATGGAGGAAATAAAGAAATTTATTTGCAAAAGTAGACTGCTTACCTGGGACAGCCTGTTCACGTTCTCTCTTTTCTAGTTCCTCTTTTGCCGCCTGAAGTTCTTCCAGAGTCAGGCCTTCAGTCTCCACACCTAGATTTTCTAACTCTTCCATGAGCTGTCTTCTTCCCTCCTTTCCTTTGGCGATCTCCGCCAGCAGTCTCTCTTCTTCTTTTCTGAATTCCGCAAGTTTGGCTTCAGACTTCAATAGTTCAGCGTCCAGAGCCGGAAGACCAGACTCAATCTCTTTCTTTCGCAAAACTTTCGATCTCAAGCTTTCAAGTTGAGCAGCATCCATTGAAGCAAGTTTTTGAATAGAGGAGCTGCGGTCACGACCGGGTAAAAGGGAAGACTCTCCACGGGTGGTAGAAACCCCCTCGGAGCCGCCTTGGACTACTGGACGCTTTTGTTGCTCTATCTCAGTTGTTGCAGGCGTATCATTGAGTGATGGCGGGGCCACGGGTGGGTTCTCGGAGATGGACGCTGGTCGATTCATGGTCCCAGGTGACTGGGTACGACTTGCTGCAAGTTTAGCCTGTTTGCGTTGTTCAAGTTCTGCAATCCGTTTACGCATAGCTTGGATCTCCAGGTCCTTAAGGCGGAGATCTTCTTGGTCACTTATGCGTAGTGGGGTTTGGGAAGACGATGATGCTGATGTTCGTTGATGCAATGGAATCGCAGGTTTCCGCGATGGAAAATCGGTCAGTGGTGGGAAGTTTCGAGGCATAGAGGACTTTGCGTTTGAGACCGTGTCCCTCGAAACCTTACTAGTCGACTTATCAATGTCCATGGCATCGCCGTCATCATTATCCCCATGGACAAATTCATCATCGCTGATATCGATTATGAGTCTGTTCTCAGGGGCCACCGTTCCTGCACATTGACTGAGGTATTTCTTTGCTGCAGTAACAGGTTCATCGAAATCGGAAGCCCTCGGACGTTTACGGGGCACATTTCTGGTCTGCATCGATCCTATATCCATACCCATAACCTGAGCAACATGAGGAGGCTCCCCGGGTGCTGACCGCTCCGAGTGGGTCATGAACAGCCCGGGGATGCGAGGAGGAGGTGCGGATTCAGGATCGGGCGGGCGGTCTGGAAGTGGATGCTGCATGGTCGATGAAATGAATGTCTGGGCAGAACCCTGAGAAGTCTGAACCTGCCCCGTTCCTATACCCTGTTGCTGTTGCTGTTGCTGTTGCTGCTGCTGCTGTTGTTGCTGGGATGGAGTCGAGGATATACTTTCGGCTTGAGAGCGCTGTTGACTCTTTGCAAGCCCTTGTTTCTTGAGTTGCTCTATTCGCTGCCGTGCTAACTCTGTCTGAGCTTTGTTCTTTTCTTTAACCTGTCCTTCACTTGGAGCAGCAGGCTGTGCTGGCTTTTCAGCAGGTTTGGCCACAGGAGCACTGGTCACTGACGATTCTTTCACCGTATCTTGCTTCACAGAGCTTGGAAGATTAGAGATCTTACCCGCTTTCGCAGCGAGCATCCTTGCAATGACTTCTTTTCTTTCCAATGGTTTTCCAGTTTCGGCCTGAGAAGGGACATTAGGAGCAGGTGGAGGACCAGTGACCTTTTCCACAACATTTGAAGTTTGTGATGTCTGAGCTACCGTTTCTGTTGTCTTTGTCGACTCCTGCGCCCTCGCTCCCTGTACTCCTGTTGGGGCGTCTGTTTGAGCTTTGCCAGGGCTTATCTGACCAGCCACAGGCGGCGTAGTCGTATCACCAGCTTGCTGTGCTGCGGCAACAGAGCTAGCAGACTTTGAGGATAGATCCTCGGCACCTGCCTTTGGATCCAATATTGGAGATGTGACCTTAATCCCCACCTCCTCGTAGAGTTGTCTGAGAATCGTAGGGTCGATACCTTCACGCACGAGCTCATTATAACGAATGTTGTGAGGCGCGAGACCCAGTAAAGCACCCTGAGCCAAAACTCGCAATTGAGCAGGAGACTTTCCGGCAAGGTAATGAGGTCGGCCGTCTGTGTTATCCGAAGGGTTCGACTGGGAGAGCCCCGAAGATGACTTCATTTCGGCAGATGTGCCAGCTTCTACTGGGTTGCGATGCTCATCTGGCTCAATTTGAATCGAGACAGGAGGTTGATAAGCTATAACATGTCAGTGACACCTTTCTGAAACTTACAAATAAGAGATATAGGTTTAATACGGGAACCACTCTCTTCTCGCCTTGAAGGGTGATTGTCAGATGGCGAGCCCCGATTTCCAGCCGCAAAATCCTTCTTTTCAGAAGCGTTATTCGACCTTTCGATTGTCTGACGAGAGTCCTTAGAGTGATTAAAGTTGTTCGAATGGTATGACTTTGACAAGTCTCTGTGAGGCGCTTGCGAATCATTTGGCTGTTCTTTCGATGCCAGTCTAGACGTCGATTGTCGCTCGACAGCCTGTCCGGTCTTTGATTGAGACGAGACCCGACCATCTTGGTCGCTCAGTTCGCCTTCTTCTCTGTCGATATTATCCCCAGAACGTGGTGTTTTTGTGCCTTGAACTTCACGCTGATTCCCCATTATGTTATTCGACTGAGACTGGGACATAACAGGAGGCTGATTGCGAAAATCTGCCTGCGCATGAAGGTGAGCGGTAGGAGGAGGTATTGGTGGATAACCCATCGGAGGGATCGGCACTGGAGGAAACGGGGGCGGAGGAAGTTGGGAATTGTGAAATTGGTTCATGAAAGGGAATGGAGGAGGAGGAGGAGGAGGCAAAGGACCATGTCCACCAAGTCCAGGAATACGCGTATTTGTGTTGAAGTTGGTCGTGTTATTGAATTCGGACGGACTGCCAGCACCGGTCCTCGAGGATGATGCTGTTGGATATTCTGGATGGACGGAAAAGTTGTGCGGTGGTAACGGAGGCATTGAGGATGCAGGTGGAGGAGGCGGCTGCCACTGCTGGGAATAACTGAAAGGCCCTCCAAACGAGGGGGTAGGCGGGTAGTTCGACATTGTCGCCGCGGAACCCAGTCGTCAGCAGTGCAGAAGACGGGGTCCTTGCACAGCGAGACGAGCAATAATCTGATGTTAGTAGACCCAAAACGTTTAAAAACACTGACTATGTATCAAGCATTACATAGTACAAAAACTGGTGGCAGGTGCATAACCATAGAGCATCAGTGGTAAGTAAGTCGCGTATCCAGTAGCTTCAACACTGTCCAACTTCAGGGCACTGAACAATGCGCGCAATGGATCTCACTCTTCAAAAGAAGCAGAGAAGCCTCTTCCAATGTAGGGAAAGGCAGACAGAGAAGAGACAACAAAGATGGGATGAATAGAATGGTGACGAGTGAGCTCAGGTACGCGCGCGGCAAAGGGATGATGGGAAACTTGGAGCAAAATAGCAACGAAGCAGATTCGGAGTTCGCCAAGTCTAACCTAGATGCGGGCGGCAGATTCTTCACGTGACTTAGCGCCGTGCCCGGGTGGTAGCCCTACTGGGTGCCAGTGCCCGCTGACCAGCACGGACTTATCGGGATTAGCGTGCGCACGGTCCATATGGAGGCGCCTGCTGGGTTAATCGTAAACAAACAGCGGGGATAGTTACAACTCCATCATGTGTTCATGACGCCCTATGGTTCTGGCCTCCAGTGCTCTCCCTTTACATCTTTTTTTCTTCAAACGGGGGACATTCTGGTTGCCTCCAGAGATATTCTAGGTTTTGTGTCTTAGCCTATGACCTGAACCTTAGCGTTTGCCATACCCGCTTGATTGGCATTCGATGACACAGGAAGGGAGGACCTGCTACTCATGAACTGTCCTGAATATACATAGCCATGAACCCTTCACAGCTGAACGGCTCGTCGAGGCGTGCCAATCCCTTTAGTCGAAGTTCTCTGTCACCTTCTCCTGGACCACAGGCTTTGCCCTCTCGGCCCAAGTCTGCTGTCTTCACATCGTCTGGAAGCACCGCAGAAGGGAAAGGTCATGCTCGCAACTCGTCTGTCTCCTGTCTCTCATCGGTCAAGCTGTCACCTCCAGATAGTCGCGGGCGCTCGAATTCAGCCAGACACAATGGCGAAGCGTCGGGAACATTTGCTCCGCAGTTTATAAAGTCTGAGGAGCTGCGACGGGCAGCCGACCAAGTCAAGGGAATGGAAGGCGAGAATGACTTCTCAGGCAAGAGATATGTGTGGCTCCGGGATCCAGAGAAAGCATTTGTCCGCGGCCTCGTGGTTGAAGAGAGAGAGGGCGGAATGTTGTTGGTGCAGTGTGAGGATGGCAGCGTACGGTCAAGAGACACACGAAAGTGATGAGCACCTGCTGACACCTATTTCTACAGCAGCGGGAAGTCAATGAAGAGCAGGTCGACAAAGTCAACCCTGCAAAGTTTGACAAGGCAGATGATATGGCTGAGCTCACCCACCTGAATGAAGCTTCCGTTGTGCACAATCTGCACACACGATATCAGGCAGACCTAATATATGTCCGCACCCCTGGATGGTTTTTTTTCCTATATTCGGAGCACTACTGACACTGAACATTTTAGACTTATTCGGGATTATTCCTCGTCACTGTGAACCCTTACTGCCCGTTGCCGATTTACACGAACGAATATGTTCAAATGTACAAGGGTCACAGTAGGGAAGAGACGCGGCCACATATCTTTGCAATGGCCGATCAGGCGTTTCGAAATCTTGTTGAGGAAGGGCACAATCAAAGTATACTGGTAACGTGAGTGTTGCTTTGACAGACTCCATATTAAGAGCTGTGCTCTGATATTAGCCCATAGCGGAGAGTCTGGAGCAGGTAAAACGGAAAACACGAAGAAGGTTATTCAATACCTTGCTGCTGTCGCAACGTCAGACACTCCACTCGCACGGTCGGGCTCGAAGCAGTTTTCAAACCTCTCTCAGCAGATACTGAGAGCAAATCCTATTCTCGAAGCCTTCGGAAATGCACAGACAGTGAGAAATAACAACTCCTCAAGATTTGGAAAGTTCATTCGTATTGAGTTCACCCGCTCTGGCCAAATATGTGGAGCTTCCATAGACTGGTATCTCCTTGAGAAGTCCAGAGTCGTGAAGCCCAACCCACAGGAGCGGAATTATCACATCTTTTATCAGCTGCTACGAGGCGCAGATGAGAAGCTGAGGGAAAAACTTCTTCTCGGTGATCTTCGAATCGAAGATTTTGCTTATACAAAGCACGGGAATGAGTCTATTGCGGGAGTCTCTGATGTTGACGAATGGAACTCCTTAATGGAAGCATTTCATGTGATGAACTTTTCCGAGGACGATCAATTATGTATCCTCCGAACTATTGCAGCTGTCCTGCATCTCGGAAATGTGACAGTCACCAAGGAGAGCTTACGCGGTGATCAAGCGGCCTTGACTCCGGAAGCGTACGGAAGTGTTGAAAAGGCCTGTTCTCTCTTGGGCATACCTCCAGAGCCCTTCATAAAGGGCTTGTTGCATCCAAAAGTGAGAGCAGGTCGGGAAATTGTGGAAAGGGTTCAAACCCCTGAACAGGTTCGGTCAGCGCTCGATGCACTGGCCAAAGGGATCTACGAACGGGGTTTCGGTGACCTTGTCAACCGAATAAATGATCAATTGGATCGCAGCAACGTCACAGGAGATGACACTTATTTCATTGGGGTACTCGATATCGCTGGCTTCGAGATTTTCGAGACAAACAGCTTCGAACAGCTGTGCATCAACTACACAAATGAGAAGCTCCAACAGTTTTTCAATCATCACATGTTTGTCCTCGAACAGGAAGAGTACGCGCGGGAGCAGATTGAATGGCAGTTCATCGACTTTGGGAAAGACCTACAGCCTACCATTGACCTAATCGAGTTGACAAACCCGATTGGTATCTTCTCCTGTCTTGACGAAGACTGTGTTATGCCAAAGGCGACCGATAAATCTTTTACCGAAAAACTTCATTCATTATGGGATCGAAAATCTCCAAAATATCGGGCGTCGCGTCTGAAACAGGGATTCATTCTAACTCATTACGCTGCTGAGGTCGAATATACAACAGACAATTGGCTGGAGAAAAACAAGGATCCTTTAAACGATAATATTACGCGCCTTCTTGCCTCCTCGAATGATAAGCATATTGCTAACCTCTTTTCCGATTGCGGAGACCCTGACGAAGAGCCTGGGTCCTCAAGGAGTCGTGTCAAAAAAGGACTTTTCAGGACTGTTGCGCAGAGACACAAGGAGCAACTCGCTAGTTTAATGACTCAATTGCATTCTACCCATCCTCATTTCGTTCGCTGCATCATACCGAATCACAAGAAACGTCCCAAACTGTTCAATGCCCGTTTGGTGTTGGATCAACTCCGGTGCAATGGTGTCCTGGAAGGAATCAGAATCGCTCGAACTGGATTCCCTAATCGCCTCCCATTTAATGAATTTCGCCACCGCTATGAAGTTCTGTGTCCTGATATGCCCAAAGGATACATGGACGGGCAAAATGCTACCCAAATGATGCTGGAGAAGTTAGGAATGGATCAGGGGTGGTACCGCGTTGGCCGGACGAAGGTATTCTTTAGGGCTGGCGTGTTGGCGGAGCTCGAGGAGAAACGAGATAAACTCATTCGCGACATCATGACGCAATTTCAGTCGATTGCTAGAGGGTTTCTACAGCGCCGCAAAGTTAATAAGCGCTTATATCGGGCTGAAGCGACGCGCATCATCCAGCGTAATTTCCATATCTACCTGCATCTCAAAGCAAACCCTTGGTGGAGGCTGTTCATGAAGATGAAGCCTCTCCTTGGAGAGACGCGAGCGGCCAGTGAACTCAAGAAACGGGATGAACAAATTCAAAAGCTGGAAGCTAAAATTCAGCAAGATCTGGCTGATCGTCAAAAGCTGGAAGAGGAGAGGCGTCGTGCAGAGGTGGAAATTCAGCGAATCAAACAAACCCTGGAAAGCGAAAGAGCTCTGGCACTAGATAAAGAGGAAATATTTAAGCGACTTCAGCTTCGTGAAGTTGAACTAAGCGAAAAACTGGCTGGAGCTATTGCAGATCAAGAAAGCCTCGAGGATCAACTAGATGAACTGATTGCGGCCAAGAAGAAGACCGAAGAACAACTTGAACTCCGAAGAAGCCAGCTAGAGCAAGCCGGACAAATCATTGAGCGTCTAGAGTCAGAGAAAAGAGAGCTACAGGATCGCCTGACTGAGCTCGAATCTAAGCTGAAGGATGTGGAAGCTACACATCAGGAGAGGGAAAACCAAATTGAATGTCTAAATCACGAGATAAAAGTGCTCCAGAGTCATCTCAGTTTAAGGGACCGTAAGCTTCAGGATTTGGAGGCTAAGTTATTGAAATCCGACCAGGACCTTGATATTAAGCTCGCCAATACAACGAAGGAGCTTGAAGTGTCCAAGAAGCAAGTTAGAGAGCTTGTTGAAGAGAATCGAGCCATCAGGCAACAAATTTCGGATCTCTCTTCCACCTCAACTGGATATGAGGATATGCTTAGACGCAAAGAAAGCGAACTTTCTGTTCTGCGCAATGACGTTAAAAAGTATGAAGCTGAAAAGAAGTGTTTGGAATCGGAGAGAGCTTTGCTTTCGACACGACACGATGACATGCAGAAGCGTCTCCGCGAAGCGCAAGCAGAGATGGAGGCTATGAAAGCGGAAAAAAGCAATCTTGAGCGCGAGCTCGAGGATGTGAGAAAGTTACTAGAGGAGAAGATCTCTGAAGATGCTGAGGCTGGAGAAAGCAGGAAAATTCTCGAACAGCAGATAAAGGATCTGAAAGCTCAGCTCTTCCAGGCGCAGGCAGACCTTAGCCGGGAACGGCAATCGAGAGATGACGTTCAGATGCTCGGAGAGCACAAGTATGCAGAGCTCAAGGAGAAATACGATGCCTTGAACGAATCCAAGATCATGATCGAGAAAGAGATGTATATCCAACAGGATACTCTTCGTCGCGCTACTGAGGCGAAAACGGCCGCTGAGAAAGCTCGTAAGGACCTCCAGACAGAACTGATCAAGCTTCGGGAGCGATTTACTCAGGTCGAGAAGGCGCGATTGGATGCAGAAAGGGAAATTGAGCAGAATATCATGAGACAAGCCAACGAGCGCCAGAATAGTCTGCGGAAGGAGCTCCAGGCCAAAAACAAGCAGCTAGAGGAATTGGAGGCCGAAAGGTCTCGTCTCATGACCAGAGTTCAAGAGCTTACTCAGACGATAGCAGATTCGGAGAGTTTCCGTCTTCGTCATGACCAGCATAAGGAGCGTCTCGAAAGAGAGCTTGTGACGCTGAAAGGCAGGCTTGCCGCTTCTGAGAACGATAACCGGGCTCTTTTGAACAAGATTCAGCAAAAGAATCTCGAACTTGCAAGATCAAACACTAGGGCCAGTGAAAGTCACCGGGCCCGTATACAGCAATTGCAGAACGAGAAGGCGAAGCTAGAGGAAGAAAACAAGAAGCTGGCTCGTCAGCTTGGAGACGCTCAACTCTCGATTACCTCCTTGGAAAAACAGAAGGAGAAGCTTTCGTTAAGCTTGGAAGATCTGAATCATGAGCTTGCCAGGGAACATAAAGCATGTCGAAATGCTGAAAAGGCGTCTTCTGCGGCTAGTATTCAACTCGCAGAAGCCAACAGAAACCTTGAAACTGAGCGCCAGCTGAGGACCCAGGCACAAGCTAATACTCGCAAGCTTCAAGCTGCCCTAGATCAAGCGAACAAGGAGATCGAGGATTTGCACCACCAGCTAATGCTTTTGCACAAAGTCTTCGACCCTGAGGTCGACGAGACTCCGGAGTCGTGGGAGGCAGTACAACCGGATTTGTCGAAAAAGGTGGATCTGGCTCAACTCCTGGAGACTGCACAGAATAATCTTCGAATCTACCAGGAGAAATATGCCAGGGCTGAGAGCCAGCTCGCCGAAATGCGCCGTCGACACGCAGACGAAATGAAGGAGCTCGATGCTCGATATGCATCATCCAAACGAGCTCTCCTCGAAGAAATCGACCAGAGCCAGGTTTCTACCGCTCGCTCTCCGACACATCAAAGAAAGAACTCTGAGACTGCGAAGAAGTTTTCTTCTAATCCCACTACGCCCAACCGGAGGTATAACTTCACCGACTGTGCCCAAGATTCTGGTCGGTCGGATCGGACCGTAGATACTGTTGCCTACCAGAAACGAATGGACATGGCCGCTGAGATCGAGGAGCTACAGAACAAACTCCAGATAAGCGAAATGCAAAATAGGCATTTACAAAGCCAGCTCGAACGGGCGACTCCAGTTCGGGATGTGTGGCAAGATGACAGCCCGTCCATTCGCCGTATGCAGATGCTCGAACGTGAAAATGGCCGCCTTCATGAGAAATTAGACGATTCTGCCAAGAAGGTATCTGCCCTCGAGAGGAGTCTCCAGGCTGGGGAGCTATCGCTGCGCGATATTCAGGCCAAATCACACGAGGAGCTTTACGACTTGATAAACTCTCAGGAGCAGGCTCGGCGGTCTTTGCTTCAAGTTCACAAGAGCGCCATGGAAGAGCTTGCTGAAGCGAAAGCTCAATTTGAAAAGCTTAAGCGAGCAAAGGCAGCGTTAGAGGTCGAGCTTCGCGACGCCCGATCCGATGCACAGGAATTGCAGCTGGCTAGAGATCAGGATGCTGTCAGCAGAAACCAGCTTCTTCAGGAGTTTGCCGACCTCCAAATTCGTCTTGATGCTGAGACATCCAAGTCTGCCGATCTTGCCTCAAGCTTGAGTCTGTATAAGAGTCGCGCAGATGAATATTTCAGCAAACTCGAGCAGGCTGAAATTGCTGTACTTAAAGCCACTCGCGCCGAACAGTTCGCTAAGGCTCAGGCTAAGGAGGCAGAGGACACGTGCGCCAGTATTATGGCTGAACGGAAACAGATGGATGCCCTTGTGGAGGACCTGCAGCGACAAGTCCAGTCCTATGAGGAGAAGATTGAGGATCTTTCTGCCGACCTTGAGGGGGCTCTTCAGGCCAAACGACGCCTCCAAAATGAACTCGAGGACTACAGAAACCAGCGTGCAATGGAGATTGAGGACAAGGAGGCATCGCTGGAACAGACCAGGAAGAAGTATCAGATGGAGTTCTCAGCGCTGACGAATGAGCTCGAAATCGAACGAGAGAATCTCCTTCATGTTCGCGAGGAGAACACCCGTCTTCGTGAAGAACTTGAGGATCTTCGCAGCAAATGGGATAATGAAGTTCTTAACAGCTCTACCTGGGCTAAAGAGAAGGCACGCATGGAAATGATCCTCCAGGACGTGTCGGCAGCTCGGGACGAGGCGGTCAATGCCCATAATGAGGCCCAGAGCAAGGTCGTGTCTCTCCTTTCTCAGGTTCGCAACCTGAGAACGTCCGTCGAGGATGTGTCGGCAGAACGAGATATGCTACTCAAGGAGAAGAAAATGCTCGAGGCCCGACTCGCAGAGGCTGCTGAAAGACTTGAAGATCTCGCAAAAGGAGAGAGCCCTGCCATGCGTAACGCTGCCGGTATGGATCGTGAGCTTCTAGAGCTCAAGTCAAAGCTTGCACAACAGGAAGATGTGGCCGCTGCAGCCGTTGGCAAGATGAGGCGAGCTGAGGCCTTGGTCACGGAAATGCAAAAGGAAGTTACGGCTGAACGGGAGGCCAATGCGCAACTGTTCAAAGAGAAAGCAGCATTGGAAAAGCAACTTAAGGAGGCTCAGTTGAGATGTGTCGATCTCGAAACAAAAGGATATTCCTCTGCCAGTCAGGATGTCAGATTCTTACACAAGCGAATCAAAGAGGTAAGCTACCTGGGTATCCATGATGCGTTACCACCATCTAATCCAAACTTTACACAGCTTGAAACCCAGCTGGAGGAACAAGAGTCCAAGCGCAACGCGGAACAGCGCTCTATGCGTAACATCGATCGGACTGTTAAAGACCTTCAGGCTCAGATTGAACGACGCGACAAGATAAACACTCAGCTCACAGAAGACCTTAACAAATCTCGCGAGAAGATCGAACGCCTCCTTCAGACTATCGAGGAACTCCAATCAAGTGATTCGCAGAATCAGTTGCAGGCACGTCGCGCGGAACGAGACCTCCGCGAAGAACGAGAAAAGTCTCTGCGGCTAGAACGGGAATTGGAAGGCTGGAAAGCATTACGGGTCGAGAGAGGAAGCGCTGCCGGGCGCAATGGCCCCATGGCGGCACTGAGCGACATTGGAAGCCGCAGGGGAAGTGCTGTTTTTACTAATGGTCAGATTGAAGTGCCCCAAAGGAAGGCTAGTAATGGCACTGGATTCTTATGAAGTCTCGGGTGGAAAAAAATATTATCACGATTCACGAGGACAAGGCTTGAATCTGGGAAGTTCTGGGTACTGGTGTTCGTATTATGCGGAGCATGACAGTATGATGTTGGTTATGATGCATGATGATATGATGGCAGCCATACATGGCTATGAGGTGGCATGACTTGCTTTTTTGTTCTCTTGCTTTTTATATGTGGCGTTTAGAGAAGTATCATTTTGGGCTTGGAGTACATGTGCTTTATGTGGCGGCAGAGTGTTTGTATCTTAACCTGTAGTCGCAGCAATGACCGGCGCATGCTCACTAAGAGTCGTTCTTATTGCCTCAGAGAATATGTCTATGAATAGTGCAGTCAGTACGTAAGAATCCATTGGAGATTGGCAGTCCTTGATTCCTCTGTAAGCGGCTTGTCAGTTTGTTTGAACGAATCTTATCCGACCCCCAAAGGCAGCCGCTGATGCGGGTCCTCACTTTGGAACAGCCGGAGACGCTATCTAGGTACATACAGGCAGTTAATCTGAAGTTGATGCTGGAGAGACGGACGTTGGTCCGCGCTGCGTGGCTCCCATCGGGACGAGCGGGTGGCTCGTGCGGAAGGGTCTATCAAGCTTTCTCCAAGCTCGACCTCCCCCATCGTGTCTCCAGCCCCCTCCTCGACCGCCTACCTCCTCCCCCAATCCCGGGCTCACATCTTCTCCTGCGAGATCCTGATCCGAATCGTCTCTTCTCGCTCAGATCCTCATCATGGTGAGTATTTTTCATGATATGCCCCAGCATCCCCCGCTGCTATAGACCCGGACTTTGTCACTAACCACTGCAACTCATTTGATCTACAGGCCCGTAACAGCGAAAAGGCACAGTCGATGCTCTTTCGCTTCCGCGCGGCGCAGGCTGCGGATCTCGGAATCCTTGACGTTGGCCGGACGCGTCGCCCCAAGAACATCACGGCCGTGACCTCGATTCCGACATGCGAAAAGTGGCGAGGCCAGGTGCTCAAGGAGATCTCGCGCAAGGTGTCCCGCATCCAGGACCCGAGTCTCAGCGACTATCAGATCCGCGACCTCAACGATGAGATCAACAAGCTCCTGCGCGAGAAATGGATGTGGGAGAAGCAGATCCGGGACCTGGGTGGGCCGAATTATATGCGTGGCGGGGGGCGGGTCTACGACGACGAAGGAAGGGAGATACCCGGTGCCGGGAAAGGGTATCGGTACTTTGGCCGGGCACGGGAACTACCTGGGGTGAAGGAGATGTTCGAAGCGGCCGCGAGAAAAAAAAGGCCCGAGGAGGAAGAAGAGGATACAGGCAAAGGAGCGGAACTGGCCAAGATGCACGTTGACGCAACGTACTTTGGCTACGGGCTGGACGAGGAAGATGGGACGCTCCTTGCCTACGAGCGGAAGAAGGAGAAGGAGGCCGTAGAGAACATGCTCAAAAGGGGCGAGGAGGACGTTGAGGATGGATGGGAACCGTTGCCTGGAGACGCCGGAGACGGGGTCGAATGGAGGCTGCCGACTTTGAAGGAAGTTCAAGAAGAACTTGTGGAGAGGAGGAGAAGGAGATTACTGGACAAGATCTCAACATAGATGCAGGAGCTTCCGGCACGCCTCTACCCGCCTTTCTAGCTTGCTATCTCGTTCTTTCTGTTACATTTCTGCAATTTTCTGGTCATGGGAAAGGGTTTACGATACCAATAAAGTCTATTCTATGTACATGTACATACAGTAATATACAGTAATCGTTTTTCGTTATACATTTCGGGATTCAGCAGAACGTTGCTTTCTTTCTCTCCTCGCGACTTTGAGCGCCTGGGTTATGCTGGTACCGGGTGTTTTCTTCGTCGGCTCTTCTTGCCGCCGACGCAGTTCCTCCTCAACATTGTCGAGGATGAATTTTCCCAGCTCCCCTGCCCTCCATCTCTGGACAAAACGTAGAGCAGCGAGGTCTATGTTAGGAATTCCACCTTTAGCGAGCAAACCAGTTTTGCGCGCGAAATTCTCGAGAAGAGACATGATCTCATTCGTTGGCTCAGACCAACGCTTGTACAGTTCAGGGTCATGGAGGTTTATATGGTACAGAAGATAGTCCGCGATGGTCGTGGGAGGAAGAACTGAGTCCTTGACGCACCCACAGAGAGCCAGCTTGAGCATCCTCTCTGCGTCAGGCATGTAGGGAACAAAGACACCGGGAGTGTCGAGCACGTAGACGTCCGAGTCATCCGGCCTCTCACATATCTTTATCGGTCCTCCTATCTTCCTGGTTACGCCAGGCTGGTCACCCGTCTTGGCGGCTTTGGCTTTGTGCACGCCTTGATTGCGGAGGTTATTGATCAGGGTCGATTTACCGACATTCGGCATTCCGACAATCATTATGCGACACCCTACAAGCCTATCCGGACTGCGTGCGTTATCTTTCAGGTGTTGAAGAATCGGTCCCGTGTCCTTACTTGAGGCGAAACTGGTAAAAAAGACACTGCTTTTGGGGTCCAGTTGACGAATCATCTTCTCGGCCTGAGGTGCAACAAGGTCACTTCGTAAGTAAATGCATTTCCACAAAGGTACAAAATCCACACAATTTATGCGCACATTCGTGAACTCACATTCCGGTCCTCTGGTCTGTTAGCACCCCCAAGATCTCTCTTGGTATAGATGATCATCCGCGGTTTTTCGCCCAGCGCCTCCTCGAACATGGGGTTAATCGAGGTGACCGGTGCGCGGAAATCCCGACATTCAACGACATAGTCGATGGAAGACAGCATCTTCTTCATCTTCTGCAGCCCTTCTCGGTGATGTCCCAAGAAATAGGACCTCGGTATGTGTTCAGAGTATGGAAAGACCTGGCGCGGAATGAACTTGGCAGCCATTATGGTGGGACAGCGGTGCGACGAAGATTTGATGGAAATCGACCATGCAATCGCAAAGACATCTTAAAGGCACATGCTACCCATGCCTAGAGCGACATGGATAGCATCGTTCTATGTATCTATCAGGGGGAGAGAGAAAAGGCTCCCTACTGTCCTGTGAGTGCGACGAGAGGCGAAGCTTGTCGACGACGGCGAGCGGAAATTGTGCAGGCAGAATGAAAGGCGGTGAATGATCGTCGCCTAGGGGATCGCCCGCCTCGATATCGCCGATCCCGCCGATAACGAGTCTCGACCTTTGCCCAGAGCATGATCGTCGTCGCTCGCGAAACTGCGTTGCCCAACGTGGGCTCTCTGTCAACTGACAGTATTTCTCCGTTTCTCCCGTTCTCTGTGACATTGCTATCCATTCAGCTAGCTCTTACGCTCTCCTATAAAACGATTTGATAGTACGATTTGTCAACATTGATTGCGAATGTCCCTGATTTCTGCTTTCAGACCGCCATCTACAAGAGGTACCTCCCTTCGGCACAGGTCTATTAACAGATACAGAAAATGGCGGCAGAAATCGGGCTTTTCCGAGCCTGATGTATCCGCTGGTGATCTAGATCCAGATGCTCACTCCATCATAACGCCTTCTAAGCACACCCCAAAGCCCTTTCGAGTGCTGAGAGGTAGTGTAGCTGCTGGTGGACCTCTGCGTCCCTTCAGACTATTGAAGCAGGATATTCTCAACTTGCGACGACGATATGTGTCCGACTGGACTGTGTTTAACCAGCTGATATTCGCGAGTGCTGTCTATGTTTTCTTTACCAATCTGCTACCTGGGATCACTTTTGCAAGTGACCTGTTTGTCTTGACAGGGCAAAACTGGGGAACGATCGAGGTGGTCTTCAGCACAGGGCTTTGCGGGATCATTTTTTCCTTGTACGTCTCCTTTTTCTTGTCTTCGCATTGAACAATCTTTTGGGTGAACGCCTATTTCGCCTTTTCGAGATCATAGTCGTTCTCCAGGTTATCCTATGCTTTTAGCTCCAATTTTGATTTTACATTTTCCCTTCAGACGAAACTCTAGCTAAACGTCAAATTTACATAGGCTTTCTATTCAACCCCTGACGATTTTGGGTGTGACTGGACCGTTCTCAGTTCTGGCCGAAAACATATATGCCCTATGCAACGAAGTATTCAAGGTTGGTGCCCGGAATATTTATATATTACTGCTTTTCTTACATTTTTCCCAGATTCCTTTTCTGCCTTTCATGACTTGGTCTCTTATCCATGCTGGATGGATGCACTATGTGTTGGCCATAATCAATGCTCACGACTGGACGATGCGTTATGTGACTACTTTTTCCACTGAGATATTTTCTCTACTCAACAGTATAATTTACTTCCATAAGGCCATCCAGGAACTTCAGAGAGCGCATAATAACCTCTCATTCGCAGCCTTCCTATACTCCATAATTGGTGCTGTTGGTACAATGCTTCTTGCAATCTTCCTGTCAACAGCTGAGAGCTGGCGGCCTCTCTTTCACCGTTATGTTCGACTTGGTCTGACAGAGTACGCTGCTGCGATCTCCATCGTTGTCTTCATTGGCTTGCCGCATATCGGGGAGCTAGCCCACTTGGACAAAATGACGCTGAATGTCAGTCCCTCATTCAGGCCAACGTCCCCAGACCGAGAAATTTTTTTTGTTCAGTTTTGGAAACTACCAATAGAATGGGTGTTTGCGGCATTGATCCCCGGACTCATAATTACAGTTCTTTTCTTCTTTGATCATGAGGTGAGCTCGATAATCTGCACGATCGACAGGTATGGAACCCGGAAACCGGGCGGTTTCGCGTGGGATATCGCTCTATTAGGGACCACAACCGCTCTATGCGGAATCCTTGGAATACCACCGGCCAATGGGCTCTTGCCACAAGCGCCTCTGCATTCAGAATCCCTGATGCACACAGAACGAGAAGAGGTCACTGTCACAGTTGACGGCGAAGAGAAAATCGAGACCCGCGAGATCAGGCGAGTTTATGAGCAGCGATGGTCGGCCCTCCTACATGCAGGAGGGATCCTTTTGTTTGTTAGCCCGCCGTTTATGAAGGTGTTAGGCTTGACGCCAACAAGCGTACTGGCCGGTCTGTTTCTATTCATGGGGGAGCAGAGCTTATCAGTAAAGTAAGAATCTTTGTCGTACAGAAGTTTCTTTACGTTCCGCATATGATGACGCGTTCCGCCGCAGCTGACAGTGACGCTAGCCCAATCCTCTATCGAACCTTTTACCTTCTTACACCAACCTCCGAGCTGCCACCTCTCCCGCCCTCTCTGGGGGTTCCTACAGCTTCTGGCTCGTCTTCAGACAATTCAACTACCAAAAGACCTTCTTATATCCCTATTCATCTTTACACCCTTCTCCAGATCGTTATCACTGTAGCCATCTTCATTCTGACTTTAACACGCGCGGCACCTGTTTTCCCTGTTCTCATAATTGCGCTAGTCCCGTTTCGCTTGCTGGTTATGAAGCGCTGGTGGCCTCGCGAAGTTCTTAGGTTTGTTGATGCGTGGGCGTGTCGTGAAGGAACGCCGGAAGACGATGAGGATGAGAGAGCGAAACAAAATGAGGAGAGCAGCAGTGGGGACAATGCCACGGCTGCCAACTGCGACGCAGAGAGGGGTGTCTTTGGGGCGCCTTCTGCTCCGCCTGTGGATAATACTGGAGAAGCAGCAGGTGTTCATATTCCTAGACGCGCCCATACTACAGGCGCTGATGGAATTTGTGAGACGGTAAATGCGAATGATGAATGGATTGAGCTTGGTATCCGCGTCCCCGAGGACGAGGAGTCAGGAAAAAGGGCGGGATGTACTTGTCGGAGAATGCAGCTAACCTGAACTCATAAGAGATGCTGGTATAGAAGGCCATGTTGGATGGACGAATGATTATGATAGACATTTGATAGATGGCGTGTATACTTTTTAATAAGGGAATAGCAGTAATGAATATTGAAACATGATTATCGAGGAGAACGGCTGTCGGTCCCGCAGTCAAGAGTCCTTTGGACTATCAACATCTGTGCCGCAGTCTTTAATCGAGTCATAGTTCCTGAAAGCTTGATTTTGGCTTCCCAACAACACATCATACATCAACTCATTTCATAGAGGACTGCTGTCGGAGTGTCTGATCGGTGCCAAGCGTTTGTATTCGTCCGGGCTCTTTTATTAGTCAAATATGTTAACGGTCACTTCGCTTCTCTAGCCTCCACCCCGTACGACATTGCGAACCATCCCATGGACGGAGAGCGGAATCGGGACGACTTCTGAACCGTGTCTCTGAAAAGTGATGGAGCATATAATATCAACCACAACAGACAGGCCTGGGAGATTCGGAACCTGACGAGGTCGCACTGTTAAGGCTACCTACGTACGTACCAGTATGTGGTGTACTCGACGCACGATTCTGGCCCTCGAAATCGACCAGTCCTCACCGAGAACATCACATCATGTCATCCAGAAATCATCTTCTCGGTTGAATGGGTATACCACGGAAGAATTCTGATCCTGACCTCGACTCCCTTATGCGCCTACGGGAACCAGCATTGATCCTCAAGGCACCACGATCTGTATCTGCACCGACCCACCTGATCACCTGGATCTACAAGGCTATTCAAGGCATCCCTGGCTATGCATGTCTTTCCAGAACGAGCCTGCTGCGTCTGTGGCACAAGCACTTGGGCTGTGCTCGATGGTTGTGCCCGATTCAGCCGCGATGGAAGGTTCCTGGCGGGCCCTTGCTTTAGAAAGCAGACACAGCACTGATGGAAGCCGTTGTTCGTTACATAAAGTAAGTCTGTTTCAAAATTGCATCCTCGCTCCAGATATGACTCTCTCCGGACGTCTCTTCTGATGCCGTGCGCTCTACAAACTACGATCGTGATGTGATGATGGGCCGGTGACAAGCAGCCTGCTTTCCGTCTCAATCGTTGCTTTTTCTGGAAGAGACAGGGAATATCTGCAGCTGGGACCACTTTGCAATATACCGGAGATCCAGATGAAAACATGCTAACGCCAGATGTTGGATTTTTCGAAGCCTTCACGTTGCCTTGTCACCCATCCTGTGTCTGCTGGATCTCCGGCTCGCAAACCGCCAAAATCCGATGGATTCGACCATTCGGGTATCAGCCTAAGATTCAGTCGGTCGTCTCGGAATGCCTTTGGATGGCTCGTTTGATAGTTGGCGCGAGTCGATGACCAAATCCTGCAGTGAAGCGCATACATCAAGGTAGATTTAGCTCTAGACGGTGATCGTTCACGGTTTCATTCGAGAAACACGACATTTACCGGTTGTCCTCGGCCAAATTATTACCAGATAAGACACCGGTGTGTGATTCCGTGCCTATGCATCCGATTTGCTGCGAGATTTCTCGAAATAACATGTGCCAACTTTTATAGCTCTCGGAATTCGCTTTTGCCTCCTCTTTTCGAGTTATTTCTTGCTTTCAACACCTTATTAGAAGTCTTCTTTAGTCCTCGTTTCCATTCTGCGCGAGTTTGGAGACTTCTCGTTTGGACACGATGGCACCAGCGTTGTTCATAAACTCTGACCGGGATGGTTCTGCTCTTGAGAGCCGGTCTGAAGATATTGATGCGGTTAATGTCCTCAAGGCGGCAATGAAGGAGCGGGATGCATATGATAAATCTGAGTTTGATGCCAACAAAGACAAATCCAGATTCCGTCAATACAAAGACGCTTGCGACAGAGTCAAGGATTTCTACCGTGAGCAACATGAGAAGCAGACAGTTGCGTATAATCTGAAGGCCAGAAACGAATTTAAGTCGAAAGTCCGTGCCGAGATGACCGTCTGGGAGGCGATGGAGAAGCTCAATACGCTTATCGACGAATCCGACCCGGATACCTCCCTGTCCCAGATTGAGCACCTATTCCAGTCTGCAGAAGCGATTCGTCGTGACGGCAAGCCAAGGTGGATGCAATTGACCGGCTTGATCCACGACCTTGGAAAGTTGCTCTATTTCTTTGGCGCCGAAGGACAGTGGGATGTCGTTGGAGACACTTTTCCCGTGGGATGTGCGTTCGACGAGCGGAACATATACCCCGATACCTTCCAGCGGAATCCCGACTTCAACCACCCAATCTACGGAACTAAATACGGGATCTATTATCCCCACTGCGGGCTGGACAATATCATGCTCTCCTGGGGTCATGACGAGTATCTCTACAACGTCGTCAAGAACCAATCAACCCTTCCCGAAGAGGCTTTGGCGATGATCAGATATCACTCGTTCTATCCATGGCATAGGGAGGGCGCCTACCGATATTTCATGAATGAACACGATGAAAAGATGCTTGAGGCTGTGCAGGCGTTCAACCCTTACGATCTGTACAGTAAGAGTGATGAGGTCCCCAATATCGAGGAACTCAAGGTAAGCTCTTTCCTGTATTATATTACAATATCTATATTTCTGTTGGCTAATCTTGCGTTCTCTTTTAGCCCTATTATTTGGAACTCATCGATGAGTTCTTTCCACAGCGAGTACTCAAGTGGTGAGACTGAGAAATTCCAAGACAGGAATACCTTCGCCGCCCTTTTTCCCCTTTGGCCAACGACACGATTGTCTGCAGTCCGCCTACATTTACTCATGTCTCCAGTTGGGTCTACCGGTTTGGATGTACGATTCTGGCTAGTCGCTGTCAGATGGCTATATCGGGGAGTACTCATTAGACACCTAGGTAGCATTGGGATATTCTTTTGCAATGAAATGGTTTCACTTTTTCCTAAGAACATGTCCTCTAGATTTCCAGATCATTTTGCGCATCAACCATTTGCATCCCACATCTCCGACAAGCAACCAGGATCGACTGGCGCTCTCAAATATCCAATTTGAGATCAAAAGACCTAATCTGCCCGGTATTCGCTGTCGATGCGCCTGGCATTTAATTGAACGTGGTAGATAGGGATCACTTGTCATTGGGACAATTCACAGCTACAATATAGTTCCATCCATGCCTATAACAAACGATAGTTGATAACCTTAATTTTGCATGTCAATCTTACTACCAACCCTCCGGAATGGCAATCACGTTTCTGAAACCTCTCTCTTTTGTCTCTGCGGCCTTCTACTTATTGAAGTTTACCCGTGTGTGCACCCGTTTACCCCTCCAGCCTTCACTCTAAGATCCTGGAAGCAAACAAGGGACAACGTCACATTAAGCAGGTGACACGACGGATTCTCAAACGAAGTGTACTCTGAAGAACAAGGAAACGGAGTAATGTATCCACATGTGGTGTACACAGGTACTATAGGCCGGTAGACTCCTCACAGCCACCCAGCGCTGGTACTAATGTCATCCCTATACTCCAGATCCAGAGGGCGGAAAAGGGAGAGACCAGGGTCTGAACCACCCAACACGGGAAGATTAAAATTAAATGGCCTCTGCTTGCTGCTTCTTTTTGGGCGCTTATTATAATTACTACCTGCATATAGGTATCTAGCCTACATACACACATCTCATTCATTGTCGGAAGGGCACGCTTTCACCTGCAGGAGAAGTACCGCGTATCACCCGGTGGGCTGCAGGCTCCCGTCGGGACCCTTTCCCTCGATCTTTCCTCTATCAATTGTGGATCTCTTTGAATTCGTTTGGTTCTGTTTCACTTTCCTCCGTTTCGTGGATTTTGAAGTGAATAGGAAGGACTCGGAGCCAGGTTTGTCTGTCTCGAGCCGCGGAAGTTTTTTTAGCTGTCTTCCGATGCGAAACCAACCTGGTACGTCACGTCACTTTGGGTTGATCTCGAATCGATTCGAAACGGTGCTCCGAGGATAAGTGGCGTAGTACAGTACTAACAACGGTATGCACTGCGCTAGACAAATCGAGTCTTGGTCGATCGAAGACTGACTCGATAGGTTGATTATCTAGGGGGCACTAGGTGGATGTAGTCTACAGGTATCCACCCACTATCCAAGGTATGGCTATCTACGTCTATCCTACCACGTATTCAATTCTGTCAAAGAGGATAGTAGCTTGATTTTTTTTCTCCATGAAAAAGCACATTCAAGATACTATATTAAATGACAGCCAACAATGCGATTGTTCTCGTAGTTTAGTTTGAACAAAGAGTGTGCATGACTAACCAATTGCGTATCATTCTATTAATCCTTGAAATAACTGACGCGGTGACGCAAGGGAAACTACTCCATACTATATGAAACTTCAAATCCACAGGGGAGAAGAGAATAACAAAAAAGGAGGTCGTGGAACCGGAAACGGCTATACAGATTCCGGATCGGACGATGTTTGTATAGTTCCCGTACTGCGTGACCTATATGCCTACACACATATCCATCATCGTCTCTTGTATATAACCATACAAGATTACTCCAAGATGTGAAAACCCAGGCTCATGGCTTGTCTTATATCTATAGCGCTAAAGCCTAACCTGAAATGAAAATATTTATAAAGACGAGAACGAGCATGAGATAATGATGATAGTGATCCAGGAAGGTATTTATCTCTTCTCCCATCCCCATGCCTCCTTCAATTTCGTCTGCATCGCAGCAGTCGGCCATGCATTATCCTGATCTGTCTTGATAAGCACATCCAACAAGGCTTGTTGCTCTATGGGGTCCATGAATCGGTCTCCACACATTGTGATAGCAAGGGTCGCCGTGAGGAGGGCGGGTGGTGACTGTCGGTTCGACATTGCAATTCCACATATCTCCAGGACAATTGCCTTGATCTTTGTATCCACGGAGCGTGCTGCCTCATTTTGCCCAAGACCGAGGCGCGGCATGTTTGGATTATAGACAGTAAGCAGAATCATCGCCAACTCCATATATTGTATCCCTACAATATGGTAATCGGCAAGATACCACGCCTCAGGTAGCACTTCACCCTTCGTCCTGTCGGGCTCGCGGTAATAGATCGGCGAGAAGGAGCGTGGGCGGTGTTCCAGCCACCGCGTACGGAAGTTGATCAATTCCTCATATTGAGCGACACTCCGTGGATGATAATCGCCGAAACAGTACTGAAGCACGTCGGCACAGAAAATCATGAGACGATTTGCCCACACATGGTCGGGAGCAGGATCCCAAGAGCGATAGCTATCGCAGATGGAAAGAGGAAAGCGAAACGGCCGCTGCTGTAGGAACGCCATCAGAATTTCTTGACGGAAGCCAACCCAGGTCGCTACTTGACGCAGCCCTGGTGAGCTAAGGCCCGACATTGCTTGGGCTTCAATAAACACTAGGAGGCCGCGGAGGCTAGTTTCGTTGGCAAGGCCTAGGCTTATCAATGGGGCTATGACCCAACCTCGAGTAAGCATGTGAAAGTAGACAGTGTGAGAAAGGTTAAAAACGTACCATCTAACTCCTCGTAGAAACGGAGAACAACCACAGCGGCCAATAAATCCTCATTCATTATGCTGTCCGGGTCGTTGGAGAGCGATCTCAAATGTGAAATGCACTTGTTATGATATTGCAAAGAAGTCTCCTCTCCCAATTTCAGGAAACGAGGGTGACAATACTTTGCAATAATTGAGTTTCTATGATTTTTTGGTAGTGTGCTAAGATGTCTTGCAGAAGCTGAGAGCACAGCATTGAGCAACGGGGGGCAGAACAAGGCCCTCTGAGGCACAATATTTGTGAAGTGTCTTTCGGGATCACAGAGGTCAAACTGTTATAATGACTAGTTAGGTTTTAATAATGACATTTTCAAATGTAGCCAATCAAATAAACTGAAATAATTGCGAACAAGAAGAGAATCTTACCCATTTTGCAAGATTCTCAACAAAATACCTCATGAGACATGCTTCTTGTATATCGAAACGGGGCCAGGTCGGATGCTGTCCAGTCAATAAAGGTGGCAATATACTCCGAGACTGTTCCTGCTGGATGTAATTGGAAGACTGTGACGTGAAATGCCTAGCATTATCTGATGATGCTGAGAAATTCAAAAGGGATCCAGCGCCAACATCATACGATGCGGAGGTACCTGGGGAAATTCCGCTGTTACTGGAGAAACTAGGGGACTGTGAAGCCCTTGGCGACTGGTAGCCAGACGTAGATTGAGAGAATTCCAAATTTCTGTTCCCACTCGTTAGGCCATCTGTGTAGTTCCGATTGAATAGTAGCCTTGGTAGCTCAGAGCGAGGGAGATCCGATGACACATCAACAGAAGTAGCCCTAGCGGTTCCTAAGGTGAAGGTAGGCACGTGAATCTCAGATGAATGGTCGTCTGATTCGGGAGAAGACACGGACGCGGGATTTTGCGCATTGGAAGAAGTCAAGTTAGGGGTTTCATCAATGTACTCATATGTTGCTGAGCCTGGGAATCAAGTCAATAGGATCTCCCCAAACTACGCTAACAACAGTAGCAACGATATATGACTTACCATTGTTTGTTAAGCTCAGCCAGACTTGATCCTTAGAAAACTCGTGGTCGTATCGCGCGCTGGAACCGTGCCTGAACCGTAATCTGGATGAGCGACGGACACATTCTCGACCTGACCGCTGACATCGTCGACATTTTGGTTCGGTACTGTCACCTGATTGCACATTATCGATCGGTAGCAAGGTCAGCTGATCAAAATTCAACCAGGGTGATCGGATAGCATCTAGTTAAGTTGAGAAGAGAGCGATGTCGAGGAATGCGGGCAGAAGCAGGGGAGAAACCCGATATCAGCGGAAGAAAAGCAGAGTCCTCACATCGTAAATGATGATCTGATGAAGAGAATGTATGAGCCTATGTACCCTGTCGTTTATATAATCATGATTGTGGGTGGCAGGGAAATCGGTACATACCTCGACAGTTCTGACTTCAGTTCCGAAACAAAAGAAAGTAAAGTTAGCATCAGACTCTGCAAAGAATAGGACAAAGCACCAGCGCCTCTATAAAAAAGACAGCTATTGTATTGTGCTCTATAAATAAACTCAGAATTCGTACTCACCAGGGGTCTGGTCTAGACCGCATCATCGGCATGGATATGGAAAAACACTTGGCATGGCGGCGTGGAACTTGATACACACTGTATGCTAACAACGCATTCGCAGCGAGTGGCCAGGTTCGCAATTCTGGACAAAGAGGAGGAAGATGAACAGACGACGGATTAGAGATCAGACGATGGAGCCGAACCTTAGACATGCGGGGATGGATCCGGGGGATGCGGAGAGCGGCCCCGCTCCCTAACACTTGGAGCCAGTCAGGAACAGTCGATGACTTCCTTGGCTCCTCCAGCTCTGCGGGGGAACTGCTCAGTTCAACCTAGCTACTAACTCCTTGCTGCCTATCGCGTGCTCAGGATACACCTCAGAAGGGCCCGGTGGCCCCGATTCCCCATGGCACCACCTTATATGAATGGATCTATGAATAACTCTCTAGAACAAAGGATTGGAGGAAATTTTATCGTGAGACGCTGCTCCCATGAGAAAAGTGACCAGATATCTGAGCACATGGCAGTTGCTCTCAAGAGGCTCAGTATCAAATCGTCGATTGCAGTATCAGCCTTGAGACATGACCCGGAAAGGTTGTATATTGGCGCAAAAAATCTACCTAAAAGTAGATATGTCATTGCAGCGCGGCCCGTCTGGGCTGGGCCTGGTACCATATTACTAGGTGCTGCAGAAAGTCCAATCTCGTCACAATAATGGTTACATTTCCCAAATGAGCATTTAGCTAAAGTACCAAGTATTAATCTGTATCGCTTTACTAGCTTCGAGACGATTACTGGGCTAATAAGATCCACAGTTTAATAGAATCCTAAATTGCATTTGATGGCAATATATCTTCTGTCTGAGGATAGTTTTGCGCAAGGCATTTGATGCTCCAAGGGTTGATGTGCGTATCTCTTCCCCTAGGGCCTAACAAGCTATAACTTAGATATTGTAAGCTAACATACTACCTACTATGGGTTTTATGAACGATTTTCTGCAAGAGATTTGCTGGCGAAATAACTTACGGTGAACAGATCTATTCAATCTGTCAATGATATTCCAGAAGTATGCCCGGAAAGCATCCATTCTTATGAGAATAGACATAACTGTTGTCTAGTAGCGTTTCCTTCCGCTTTGAAAAGTGAGAAACAGCATTGACCCCCAAAACCAACGGTTGCTACAGTGCCACGGGAGCACCCCCAGGTCCAAGCCACCCATATATTCACGAAACAACTCAGTTCTTCAACCGAAACCGGGCCCCTAGCTCATTGAGTTAGGCCTCCAAAAACAGAAAAATACTCCTGCTAGCTAGTGGTCCCGGGTTCTCGAATCCCGGGGGAGGCGATGGTTGAAGCAGTGCGGTAATTACTAAACTTGCTAACATACCAAATGACCCTCCCCCGGGATAGTAAAACCCCGCCTCCACCAAGCATACATAGGACTGGGCGGGGTTTTCGTAGCACCCCTCCCCCACTGCGTACGGCGCCATACGCAGTGGGCGAGGAGGAGTGTGAGCTTTTTTTAGAAGTTCTGTTTTTGTCACCAGATGTGGTGTTGAGGAACGATCACATGAGCCCAGTGGAGGTGAGTGAATACTGGCCCACTCCAACATAGCAGCAACCCATAATTCTACCTATGTGTTTTAATTTTTTACAGTATGTCCAGAATATTTTAAATTACTTCCAATTCATGTCCCAATTAATCCTCTTTATTCATAATTTACCTGGTCCGTCGAGAAAAAGACAAGTTCCAGGATCGTCACATTCCCGCTAGGAAATAAAACTCGGATGAAAATTCTGCTTAGCAGCACTCAGTTTCCATCTGACGCTACATTATTTCACTTGTTGTCCAGTGGACTGGGGACTTCGTCTCATGTCTCATGAAGTTTCTGTCTCAACCTTGGAAGATGACATGGAGGAAACTTGACAGCACTCTTATTCCAACACCATATGCTCTTAGACACTACTATCTCTATTTCGGAAAGCATTTTGCCTAATTGTCTATTTGTTCCTATCGATATTCCGTTGAACGCCTGTTGAATTGCTGAACTATGTAGGGACCTGAGAAGTATCTAAAGCCGCTCCGTCGGGTTTCATTGTCGAAAGAATATAGAAGAGACATATTTTAAGCGGGTACAACTTCTCTTATTGCCTGTTCACTCCTGCCCTAAAATCCTTGGCTTTATTATAAACCCCCGTATAAAATAAGTTGAGTTCTGGTCCGGTGAGATAAACTGCTTCTTTCGGAAGTTAACCAGAAGATGTTCCCGATTGTATCTCGCATAAGGACATTACGTTCCATTGAAGGCTAGCCTTCTCAGACATTTATCTATCTGTCTTTGGCTGAATACTGTCTCATATATCGTCTTCCTGTTCAAGAAGTGCATTCTACAGCCCGGCATTAGGACGATTCCCAACGGCGCCTTCCATCTCTATGAATTCGTGCATGCCAGGTTCCAATCTAGCATCTGCACTGCAATATCTCTCCAAATCACAAATACTATCTGACAATGTTCAGGTCCACATTGAACGGAGAGTTAGATACTAAATTTCTACTGCTTCATGGACTCTATGGAGGTTTTAACTATTCGCCCAGCAGCGAATCACATCGCAGATTCAGCAAGCACTGCATTATTGGTCGAGTGCGAATTCATCATTGCCATCGATTAGGCCCATGTTGATTTCACGGATGATGCAATGCGTATCTTCAATCTTTTTGGTTTTTTAACCATTTTTCCCTCGCCTTTGAAGGAATGAAGCTTTCCAATTCCTTCTTTCCTGCCCCTTTGGGTAGTGGGTTCCCCACAAATGTGTGCCTTTTCTTTGTTGTTCTCGAGATGGACTCTATGTTCGCTTATCTCAAAACATTATTACGCCATCCTGCCCGTTTCATGTGATAGCATAACCTATGCAGTATCCTAGTACCTAGGTATGAAAGGAGCCTGCCAGGCAGCATACACATCTACGAAGTGTAGATAGAAATTTCCGAAGTAAGATTTCAAACCTAATCAAAATCAGTCTTTACTTATCAGAGGCTGCGATTGAACGCAGAAAATATCGATCGATCCACTTGTAGAGTCTAACTCATCTTGTATATACGTATGTACATACAGAGCCTGCATGCACAGTCCGATCGACTCGTTTGGGATTGGTCCAAAGGCTACTGAATGATATGATATGCCGAAGTCTCTTACCTCGGAAGCCATAGTGCATACCTAGGCACGTACTCCATACCTACATAGGTAGCCCGATGCACATGATAAATAAAAATTAAAATTTAGACGATTGAAGGATATTCATAAAAATATTAACACTCCTGAATAATATGGTTCGTGCGCAAATTATGCGCGTCAAACGCGGTTGTGCAATAATATATTTGTGGAGTATATATATACTGAAATTTGATACGATCTGCGCAGATCACGCAGATCAGGGCCCGAAGATGTTCTTGGCTTATTACCTTATTCTTTCCTTAAGAGAAACTATAAAAAGGGGCATAAATGCTATTGGGTAGAGAGAATAATTGTTTTCATCAAACGCATTGTTTATTTATAGTTGGGATCGACGGGGTGGATGAAGTCATGCATGATGCGTGCTCGGTCTAGACTTTCGAGTTCAGACACGACACGTGTGGGGAAGCTTCACCGACGGGCCCGGGCGTAACCTTGGACCGTGGGACACTGGCTACCCTACGTCAAGTCAAGCACTGTTGCGTATCTCTCTCGTCTAGAGAGGCACCTGAAACTTTCAACACAATTCAAACCACACCGCATTCTTCTTCCCAAGGTCCTCCCTGATGCAGGACCGAAGGACATGAAGGACTTATGGATAACCTCAACCTCTACATACTTAGCTTTAACTGCGCCCGAAACCTAATAGAGTCCGACCGTTTCGCGTCCCACTTCTTCGATGCGCTTCCCAACTCCTCCAACTCCGCAAGGGATGCGACCAGGGGACGACGTCCCTACGAAGTTCCCGACATCATTGTCCTCTCCCTGCAGGAGATCGCGCCCATCGCCTGTGCATTTTTAGGAGGCGCGTTCTTGACCCCGTACTTTGATGCCTTCGACAGAGCCATTCACCTTGCGGTCTCGAAACGTTGGGCGCATAATGTGAGCTACGTCCAGATGCTCCGGGAGAACTGTGGGATGATAGGGATAATGGTATATGTCCGTTCAGACGTTACCTGGAGGATCTCGCACATCGAGACCGCGCAGGTCGGCGTTGGTGTCCAGCAGATGGGGAATAAGGGAGCAGTAGGGGCTCGACTGCACTACATGGTAGAAGAAGATCAGGGCAATAACGAGACGCTCGACTTAACTTTTGTTGCTGCGCATCTGGCTGCAGTGGAGTATGCGTGCGAGCGCAGGAATGAGGACTGGAGAGGCATTGTCGAGCGACTGGTCTTTGCAAGAAAGGGTGCTGTCGACAGAGAAGGTGGCGAGGAAACCGTCGCCTTACTGCGAGATCCCGCCTCGGGCTTCAGTGGCAGTCATTATTCTGGGATCTTTGTGCCGACCTCATACCTGTTCCTCGCGGGCGACTTGAACTACCGCACATCAGACACGCTGCCGCTGAAAGACGACTACCATCGCTTTCCTCAGCCCACCACAGACACTAACAGCAGCAGGCATTACTCTCAGCTCTTCAAGCAAGACCAACTCACGCGGGAAATTCAAAATAACAGGACCTTGCATGGCTTGTTGGAAGCTCCGGTAACCTTTCCACCTACATACAAATACTCAGCCGAAGCTCGCCTGGCTGCGCAACAGGATGGCGAGCCTAAGGAATGGAAGTGGGAGAAATCTCGTTGGCCGAGCTGGTGCGACCGGATCTTGTATCTAGACGTGCCGCCCTGGATGGAGGGAATCGGACGCGTTGAACCGCATGTGTATGATGCCCTCCCTCTGTTCCCCACGTCTGACCACCGTGCTGTTGCGCTCTCTGTCTCGGTCCCATTAAAGCCCATCTCAGAACCGGAGGAAGTGGGTCAAACCGAAGATGTCAGACTTTCGGCTCCCTTTACCCTCGATGCAGATTGGGAACGCAAGAGAGCCGCTGCGAGGACAAAAGAGATTATCGTGGGCTGCCTTGCTTATCTGGGGTTGACCCGCGAGGGCAATGGCCTTCTTCTGGCAACAGGCATTGGTGCCATCGGCGGATGGCTGGTGCTTCGATCGCTTCTCGGTGGGTGACGACGTTCTAGAATTTCTCGGCTGAGTCACGATGCAAAACACGTTCGCCGCATGACGATCCTGTCGAATTTTTTGGGGATGGGGAATGCCGTAACGAATACGATCGCTCTTACAGGCTTGGCCGTACTTCGTAGTAGCACTCCACTCGAACCAAAGGATTGGTAACTTCAGTAGCCTAAAGAGTAAAGACGCCGAAATTGCTTACTACTATATTGGGTACCACAGGGACCAGAATCACAGACTGTTGCTTTCCCAGACTTTCCCAGATGATGATACGTTATTTGAAGCAGCTGCTGGGTACGGAGTACTTCGTGCGCTGTGCGGCAGGTGGCTCTGATGGCTGTTCTCGATAAACTTAAATGTTCGGTTCCAGACCGAGGACAGGCTACTAGGCCACTTTCCAGACTCTTGGGCCCGAAGAGCTTGGGCTGAATGTTTCTCTCATGGGAAAAGGCGGTCAAGGTCGCAAAATGGCACGCTGACTGCAGGAGTGTGCTTAGAGAAACAGCACGCTATATTACCAATTGCATAAGCGTAATCCGGTCCCATGCTTGACAGGTCACGGGCTGCTCCAAAAAAAAGTATTTTTGGTGACATTGTATGCAACCACCTCCTGATCAGATGGACACCTAGTCTCGGATCTGGACCGGTCTTCGGGCGCGGTGGTACGTGGTTAAGATTAGGCGTGTCGACCGATTAACTCCCATCACCGATCCAGGCGGGCCGTCAACTTTGTGCACAAGAAGAAAATCTACATGCTCAATTGAACTTGCTGCCGTGCTCGGAAGTAGATGTCATGGGGTTTCTTTGTCCCTACCACACTGAAATTGTGATTCTGTCGCTGATTGCGCCTGTCACGAGCAAAAACTGTGGATCCCGGCTCCAGAACGGTGGAACCACAATGCCGCGGGAAAATCAGCATGGATCAGAGTAAGCAAACCGAGTCAGGCACGGCATGGGCTCGGTACCGGGTAGTGGTGGCCATGATAAATCTCTTTCGAGCCAGTTGCATATGGTCGGACAGGGCATCGCAGAACAGCCTCCCCGCCTGCCCCGCTCGCCAACAAATGAAAATGCAGAGTCTTAGAAGCTTCATCGTATGTGCGTAAGCCTTGCAAGTATCTGGTGCATGTTCACGCGGTCTTGAGCTCCCTCGAAACGCTGCGATTGTGTCCCGTTGACTCGAGTCGCGGATGCCATGGGTGTCGGTGAAAGTCACAGCGTCGCAAGCGGAAGCGGCGGAGCTGAACGTGTCGACCGAGTGCTAGTCTGAGAAGAATGCAGGTTAGCACAAGGTTCCCCTGGGGCATAACTCATGGAAGAAACGTTGTAAAGGCCTCAGAGGAAAGAGCATCCCTGGCCCTCGGGGGAGACCTCGCGATGAGGGCATAATCCCGGCGGAGGGGGGCTGAGCAAGAGATGTCCTCCAGGCGTGAGAAACAGCAGCAAGTGACGACCAATCCCTTTGGGTTTGAGGACCGCAGACTGGCAGCCCGACCAGGAGATACATCACGAAACTGATACCGGATAGCCCGTATGATTGATGATTCTTGGGATTCGGGAGATGAGACCGCCGTCAAGCCACAACCGCGATGGCGACGGCCGACATATCGCAGTTCCATGTCCAACGGGTCCGCGGGTGCCTGACCATTCCACCCTCTGCCGCTCCCCCTCCCGGCCTACGCTGTTGACTTTGGAATGATAGCAAGGTTCATGTCACAGCCAGGCGGGACGGGGCTCGAGCAGTCGACAGCCCAAGAGATCTGCTGCCGGCTGCTGCACGGCACTGCACGAAACCCAAAGTTGCGGGCAAAGCAGGTCCCGGACTCCAGGTCCACAAGGCTGTATAGAAGCCTGAGGAAACGGTACGAAAGCTGGTCCCCGGGGCCAGACTCAGTGCCCAACAAGTCGTTTGATGTTGACTCTGCCCAGTCTCACCCCGAAACCGACAGGATGGAAAACATCTTGTCTGTCTGTAGTGGGCTTCTGTGATGGCAAGACTCTTCCCTCGACTCCACGAGCGCCCCCACCAGCTCATGTGGTGGCCTTAGGGCTGGAGCGTCCTGGCTGACAGGGACAAGGGTCCTTTCGAAGGGCTCCACGCGGCCGTGCATCGTGATGGTAAGTAATGTCACTTGGGGTTTCGGCACCTCGCGGGCGTGCCAAGTCCAACTGTGACCAGCGCAGGGCTGGGGGGTGATTGGCGGCGGTCGATGAGGAAGGTCGCGGTGCCTGCGCATCGACTCATCGCCGGGCGAGATGCGGATGCACGGAGGGCACAGCGCGGCTGGATCGGACGCGAAGGTGGACATGATGGCCTTGGTGATCGCATCCCGCAGGGCCTCGCGAACGAGCCGCCCGGGCGTATCGTCGAGGTTTCGTACGCCTCACCCTGCCCTGTTTGCCCGTATATACACAGCTCCGCCGCGCGCGGCGCCGCAACCTTTTCCGCGGGCGTGCAAGGCCGGTCGGTGCCTTGCGCTGACGGACCCCAAAATTCAAGCAGTCCTGCCCAGCGACAAACAACGGCTGTCATGTGGCATTCCTCCCAGCTCCACGAACTTCGTCCCCATCGGTGGATATTAAATCCCACAGGGCCTGGAGTCTGGACGTCTCCCTCGTATACTTAAGTCCTGTCGATACCCCCGCGGCCTGTTTCCGCGTCCTGGATCCGACCCTGCTGTTCTTCATCCTCTGGTTTGACATCCTAAGCAACGGACTGCCATTGACGGCGGCGCTAGACACCAGCGAGCCTCACTGCTGCAGGCCCCAGCACCCCTCACCACACCACCCCCAGACACACGGCCCTGCGCTTCGACGTCATACCGAATCCGGTCTCAAAACTCTCTTTTTTAAGGGCCCTTGCGCTTTCGAACAGTCTTGAGCTCGAGAAGGCGTTCTTCCCATCTGTGATCCATATTATTGAGGCGTTCCTCACCACCCAATAACCGTCTTCTCTTCGACTGGTGCGCCAGCATGTATTCCTGCGCGAATTACTCTCGTGGCTGCCGTGGCCGCGTCAACGTCCCTGGAGGAAAATGTGCAGACTGTGTGGTACGAAGCTCCCCAGCAACACCAAACGTCCCCTACGCGCTGTCATTGTTTTCTTTCTTCTGTTGTTTGCCCTTGGACTTGACACTAAGATCTCAATATAGCAACTCAAGCTGCGCCGGCCTGCGTTCTCTTCGTTATTTCCCCAGCCTAGGGACTACCGGAGAGAGCTGTTGACCGAAACTCAACAGGAGTCTCAGGAGTCCCAGCCCAAGAACTCGTGACGGCTAATGAGACCTCGAAACGACATTGACAGAGCCTCCACGTCTTCCTTAATCTCTACGATTCCAGAAGCAGTGCGTTCTGTCGTGTCGTCTATGCTTCCAGTTTGCCAATTGCGCACATCTGGTGGCTTTCTGTGACACAAAGCGACGGCGTTTCTATTTCGATTTTGGTAGTGGCTCTCGGCCCACCTTCACGCTCCAACTCTCCTGCTTACTGTCGTTCACTTATATCGGGGAATCTCGGCCTTCCTTCCTTCACACTGGCAAGGAAGGCTGGGCTGTTTACCCCGGATGGGAATAAAGCATTGGGCATGATCTTATGGGTACATAGCTCTGCCGCTGGCGAGCAGCGGGCGTCGACGGAACTGGGTTATCATAGATGGCTATCTTAGGTTTTGTAATTCTCCGTTCTTTGTGTCGTCTCCCTTTGCTCCTTGACACGATGTTTTTCTGTTCTCCCGCAAACGTGTGGAGAGTTTTACTGTCATGCCATCCTTGCCTGAACGCCCCTGTTCTTTTTGCCTTCTTTGCCTGCTTCTTCCCTTGATGTATTCTACTATCTTTTCATGATACCGGAGAAAGGGCGTTCACGATGCTGCTTTTCATGTGACAGCACAAGAAAAGCGGGGGCGAACCCATGCAGTCGATTCCACGCCGACAAACTTGCGTGAGTATCAAAGTCATACTTGGCTTTCATCTCTACCCTGGTTACCACGGTCTGGTAACCCAGGAATCCGACAAAAAAGGAGGTGCTTCAGTTCGCCGTGGGTGTTTGACCAGAGCAAATCGCCCATAAGGCGACGTCATCTTCCCTCCACTTCTCTCCAAGGAGCCGATCATCTCCCTCTCATATGATGAGATGGACAGCTCTGTCAGGACCCTTGCAGGTCGGGGTAGCGTGCTGGTCCTGGTATGTTTTGGAGCTGCGTACAAGACATGCGCAGGATCTCAAATTCTCAACAATGTCTGGGACCACGGAACACCCAGGAAAGGATATAACATCTCAATCGTTTGCTTTCATAGCCAGGTAGCTTTAAAGCCAGGATATCAATACAATTACTTGTCTTTTTTGATACTACTCCGTTCATTCTGGAAAAAAAAATCCTTCATCCTGGTGCAGTGATGCGTTGGGTACCCGTGAGCGTGGTGTTTTGTCATAGAATAGGGGGTGGGTCGCCAACCCTTGCAGGGTGCCTGGGCTGGGCATCTGCGCCTTCACCAGCTATACATACTTGAGTAAGTTTAGCGAAATGCAAGTGTGAAAAAGAAAAACAAAGGGCCATCATCATCGCCCACTTGCGTCAAACGAGTCGGCGGGGCTCTCTGTTCTCAAGAGTCGCTAGTTGGGCTCACGCCCGAGTTCTGGCCCTTGGTAGCTGGGGCTAAAAGCGCCCAGCCACAGGCCGCCTCGCATCGCCACCCGCTCCGGACGCAGCCGCTGTTTGAGATTGTGGCTTCTTAAGCTTGTTTGCGGGATGCGAGTGAGTCGTGACTAAGCGAGCCTTCGCGCCATTTATTATCTCTTAAACTCCCACCATCAGGCGTCGCCGACTCGCCGGCGTATACGTACTTTACTGTAATGAAACCAGAGTTCACGGCAGTGCGGCGCGGTGAGCCCCGAACCCAGATTTTGCTGTGTATCCACTTTTCCAAGATCATCATTCTTCTGGGTAGTGTTTCGCCCATCCATCAGGGGCGGCTGGAGGCTCTCACAAGTCTCAAGTTTCTCTGGATTTAATTCTACAGCATGTCTCATTTTTTTTCTTTTATTTTTTTTTTTGAATTTTAACATTATCCCACAGTTTCTCATTACAGTGCCTTGCAATTGCCGCATCTGCCACTTCTCCACCCGGCCCGTTCGACCTCTTTCCTATTTCACATCAGAACTAGAACTTACAAACGAAGGGCATCCAATCCAAAAATTCTGCGCATACCCCGCAGTCAAACAAAATAATTATTATATTCACTGATGATCAATTCTATGTATGTACATGTCAAGTACATATAAAGTTGCTGCTTACCGCATACAGTACGGAGGATCTACAGGTCTAGAACCCCCATTTGTCCCCCAAACTTTCAGGAATCCCGACCCTCTGGTGGAGAAGAATAATAATATTAAATATGGATGATATTCGCGTCCCGTCCACGGTCCACGGTCCACACAATCCAATCCTTCTGGAGTCTGAGTGTCCGAGCGTCTGAGCGTTTCTGACCTCTTAGACTTCTCTAAGTTTGTTCGTCAAAGATTAAACAAAAAGCCAAAAATGATACTAATTGCCCCAAGGCAGCCGATCTATGCATAAATAGTACATAGCAGGCAAACGCGCCAAGATGAACAGAACAGGGACTGAGAGAACTGTCAGACTCATGATCATGTCAATGATGAGTGGTTGGTTGGTTGAATTTCGATTTTCGACACGCATCCCGCCCCGTCGTGGGTAGTTGCGCTTGGACCGCTGGGAAAAAAAAAACTTGGCAAACTTGACACGGACGGAGAAGCTAGCGCTGTTTAGGGAGTAGCCGGGGTGGACTGGATTATTATGGATGGTTAGGTGCTGACGCGTTAGTAGTCTGTGCTCGTTAGCTAGCTACCTCTAGGGTTAGGTACAGTACAACTTGCGAGTTTTCTATCCAGATTAAGTGAATCTTCTAATCTCCTCTGCTTTCTCTCTTTCTTCTTGATATATATATTGCTAGAAATATTTTTGGACAATAAAGTAAATATAGGTATTTTCTTTACGACATTCATAAATCTTATTTTATTTGCCTTTTTTTTAAAAAAGAATAGAGGTCTTACTCAGTCTACATCACGCATACCTACGAAACCAATCACGGTGTAGTAGTCAGTGAGTGTACCTGTAGAATAGAACAGAATAGAAGAATATAATCCTGTATTTCATTGCCTACATACCTACCTAGATAGGATCAGCATTGTTATCAAAACTAGTAAGTACTGTAATGGTAAGTATATATCTGTTCCGGGTCTTTAATACTATCCCCAGTAATCTACTACCTAGGCAACACCGACGGACTGACTCTACAGATGTACTACTCTGTAGTATGCATATGGATTTCGACTCGTGTTGACTATCAATTGCGTCCAACGGGATGTATATATATACACAGTATCGATGTACATGTACCAATGAAATGACAGAATGCTTGCTAATACTTACCGAGTATAACTTCATACCTCACGAGTGATGACGTACGTCTCCACGATGCGTTCGTTGGAGAGGAGATCGGGAATGTTCACGATGCTGTTTCTCTTCTTCCCCTCCCCCTCCCAGACACTGTATACCTGCATCTTTGTACAACTGTACATGCATACTTGCTACTACCAGTGTCGAGACGAGACAGACCAATAATGATAACGGAGGATTGACCTGGGGGGAAATCCGGAATGTAGATCAGATAAGGAAAGAAGTAGAGAATCGAATAGAATAGAATAGAAACATAGGATACCCATTGTCGTCTTCTCTTCTCGTCCTTTTCTCTTCCTTTTTTAATGTCAGCAGCAGGAAAACTTCAACGGGCTGTGTGTGTCTGTTGTCTGTGTCATCGATATGCATCTATATGCATCCATAGGGGATGGTGCTTTATTAATCCATTGTACACTTTATACTTGATTTGTCAAGGATTCGCGAGTGAGGCGGAACGTTCTCCATAGTGGGGGATCTTAATGAATGGGGACTGCTTGCATGGTTTAGGCACGGCCCGTCCGTCCACGTCGGGTACGGCCCCGGGGTACTCCATCAAGGCGTTCCGTGTGGGTTGGTTAGTTTAGGTCCCTGGTCCCGCGTCCGGTGTGCATCTGCCTTCTTAGGACCTGGGTACCTAACTGCCGAGGTTGAGTACCTCGGTATATACGGGAATGGGAAAGTCTAGGGGATTGTTATGCTGGATTCTCTTGATGCTCAATATCGCAGGTCGTTGAAACTAACTACTATGTTATCCTCTCTTTCCGTTCTTGCATTAAGTAGTATGCTGCATACTACTAATGATACCACGGATAATTGGGACGTACACACAGCTATATCCATAATCCAGACCATTAAAAAGCCCGGCATACCGGAGAAAATCAGCAAGCTAAGCGTCATTGAGCTAAGGATAGCCCTGTGCTAACTAACTAGACTTTGACACCCAGGATCGTCTCACATACCCACATAGCGGTCCGCGTGTGGAGACTCCAGTAGCGCTCGTCTTCTTTCCTTTCGTCTTCTTCTTCATCCTTTCTATACTTATCTCCTCCAGCGGCTCCCTTGCCCTCGTGCTGGAGTTTTCCCAGTGCCTCGAAGATGACGACCTGGTCTCTCATGAAGACGTCCACACAGGGCTTGCATCCCCTCATCTTCTGACCCTTAGCCCCTGAGTCTGTTTCCGTTGTTGTAAATATACCACCGACTCCACCTTCGTCGTCCGAAGTATCCTCGGAAAGCTCCTCGATGAAGCCGTCCACGCATCGCTTGACTAAGTTCCGGATTCTTGACGTCATGGCTTCTGACGAAGAGCGGCCTTTGCCCTTCCCTCCTCTGCCTTTGCCTTTTCCAGAAGAGGCACTTTTACCGTCTGCATCGTCTTTGTCTTTACTCCCGTGACTGTCAAACAGTGCGTCTCGCCCGAGCTTGAACCCGGTCGAGGTGTGGGCCACGAGGAGTATGTACAGCCGAGCGTGATGATGTGTAGGCTCGGATGTGTAGGTGTCGATGGGAACGGGTGACTCTTCAGCGTCCGGAGCGTCCGGGCTTGCTTGGAATCGGGTCTTGGGCAGGGATCTGAGCGCGCGGGAGAGGACTCTGCGCGTCTCAGCATCTACAAATCCGCGAACTGTATTTGGTGTTTCCGCAGTGCGCTCATCCGAGTCATGTTGAGAAGAATGTGCTTCTTCTTCTTCTTCCGGGACGGCTGACCCAGCTCGCTCCCAGTTGTTGCGCGAAGCGGTAGCCTGAAGCGGCGTGTTCCACTTGTCCTGTCCCTTGTCTGCTGCATGCGAGGCGGTTGCTGTAGCCTGGAGGGGAGTATCCGGGGCAAGTATCGTGATATCAACCTTGGTGACTACGCCGCGCTCAAAGTCTCTCAGGCGGAAGGGAGGGAATTTTGGAACGGGCTGTTCCGTGGTTGCACAGTGCGATGGTATTGTGCACTGTGAGTATGACTCAGCTGGCTTCTTTGTCTTCTGATCGTCCTTCCGTCCAGCTACTTCTTCGTTCCCTTTGTCTTCTTCCGGAAACTGATGTTTGCTCGAGGCCGAAGCGGACCCAAGCGGATGGATCAGGAATGTCACACAGCCCGGATCACCCGGCCCTGTCGACCAGCCACGCCGGTGTAGATTAACGGAAAGAGGTGGGAGACCGAGTTTTGCAAAGTTCGGAACGAGGACCTGCGAGAAGTAGTCATATGAAGGCGCGAATGACACATTCGTGCCCCCAGTGATTTTCAATCTTATAGGCTGCTCGAATGCATGAGCCCCGGCATGCAGAAGGTAGGGATACAGAGCCTGGAAGATGAGAAATATGGAGCCGGCGCTTGACTGACGGATGTTGTATTCGGGTCTGATTGGGGGCCCGATCCACGTATCGTCCGGTGTCGTTGATTGTAGAGCAGTGACTGCCGTATTGACGTCTCCCGTGCGCCCACTTGGGCTGCACGTCAAAGCACCAGTAGTTAAACCTGATAAGGAAGCTGAAATGTCATCTAAATCTCGGCGTATCGATTTCCCATCTATGGCATCAGGCCGTTTGGAAGCGCCCGCTGGCTTCCCCCGTGGAAAGAAGGTCAGCTTCGACGACCCGACGTTCGCACCAATGACATCTCCTCCACAGATGTCGGCCAGAAACCTGACCGCTGCTGTATGCGATCCCTTCAGGCCAGTCTTGCCGCGTCGGTTGCCGCGGATGCGGCTTATTGTAATGGGCTTGGACGTGAGGGCTGACAGCGCCAGTGCGTTGCGGAGAAGTTGGCCTCCACCCTCAAGCGTGCTGCCGTCCAGATGCAGGATCTGGGATAGTTCGACACTATCCGCATGAGCGTCGCCATAAACTTGTTTTCTGACCCGTTCTTGCGTCCGCCCCATGTCTGCCTCGAATGACAAATCTGGTATCTTCGTATGGCTTCTCCCCCCGAGGGACAGGTCTGTCAATGACCTTCCTGCCTAGATAGGTAGCTTCTCTGTGGAGGCCCTTGGTTTCTTTTGCAGTGTTCGCAAGGGATGTATGTGTGGAATTAAATCAAGAGAAGAAGAGAGTCCACTGTTTCAAGTACTCGCAAACAGCCAATTATATATGGGGATAAGGTTATGACCTAGTTGGCACGGCTTCTCCTGACTCAACAAAATTAGCCTTGTAATCCTTTCTAATGTGCTGCTAAATGAGGCAGACCGTTAATCGGGGCTCGGTATGGATCGTCAACAGGATCGTCCTCACTGTAAGTGTTGTATGTTTTTCAGAACAATGAAATCGAATAATCCTCCACAAAGATAACTTTTTTGGACCACTGAATCTTTCTCTTAATTGTTCTTTTCACTATCATTCGTGCAATGTTCCATTTTTCTTCTCATGTTCTCTTTTTCAATAACAAAACAGATATTTGCTTTGGTAACAGTAACACCTATTCTGCTGTTGTCATTGGTTTGTTAGTAACGTGACTCAATCAGCACGAGGCTATCGGAGCCTATCACTAGTGAAACAAGGCAGCGAGAGTTGGTCCTTCATAAAGCAAAAACAAAACAAAGAGAGTTTGAAATGGGCAAAAGATTATAATTTTCTCTCTTTGCTCCAACCAGGACCGGCTCGTGTCACTCCCGCATCTTTTGGTATTTGCGTTCTCCACAGACAGTCTGCGATGGTGTTTATTTGTCCCACGATGCCGACCAGACCGGTGACGTAGAATGTAATCCGGTGGCTCTATCCGCCTTCTCTTCTCCCGATGGCTGGACTTCTGCTCTGTAGGCCCACGGCAGTAGAGACTGGTATCTCCAGTTTGCGAGTCTTTGTTGTTGCCTCGAGTCTGTTGCTTTGACCCCGCCGGCGTCAGCTGTCCATCGTCGGACCGTTGCGTGACTATGACTAGCCCGAACCCTAGCGGCTCGAAACAGCGCCTCGTCTACAGCGACTGCAACAACAAACTTCAGCGGAACCGCACATATCGCGCCAAGTCGAGCAGCGGCTTCTTGTCGTTGGAAAACGCGGCTCAGCCAAAAGGATAAGGTGAATGGCTACCTAAGGTAGCATCGAGCCAGAGCTAGAGACGAGTTCATAGCTGTCTTCTTATGTGCCTACTACTACTATACGTCCTCAATGTACCAGCATAACAGAGGTCTAGACAAAATTGATCCCCCAGTGAGAATTATACTTCTACATTCCATATTTCTTGGAACAGACGGAAAGAACCGATATGGACTGCCTGATTATGCGAGTATATACCATATGAGGCTGAAAAACTCCATGCAACAACCAGAGACCGCTTGATAGTGTTCCCGTTTTACTAACTGAGGAGCTGATGAACTTCGAAGGCGAGCTACAGATCATCCAAACGACCAGAAATATTACGCTCCAAACCGCTATTATTACCGCGCGAAGCCTTCGAGTAGCAACTAGTTTACATGTGCCTATCTCCCTAGACAATGAGCAGCTTCAATCGTCCGTTTTATCTCCCCAACTTCAAATGCTACCTCTGTCGAAACCCATTAGTTCGATGTCTAAATCATTCGGAACTCAACTTCCTGTGAGTTGCCTTCTCACTGGAAGACGTTGGCGGATAGAGTCTAGCAACTCTAGTTTATGTGACGGCTGAAGCACCGAGGATGTAGACGCACACAGTCAGTTTCCCAGCGGTGATGTTTTATCTTGCACATGCCTAATCCGATGGTTGAATTGTTTATGTTCTCAAAGAAGAAACAAGGAAGGAAGGACGTCGTCTCTCCAAGATGGCTCTTTCCATCCCAACATGTTCCCTTCCCATGCTATTTACCACCAGTGAAACACCCCTGGTTCCCTGTCTATCAGACTTGTTCGAACAACTATCTACATGTTCACCTGGGATAGATCTGCATTCTTGTATTAGCGTGCATCATCTCCAAAGCATATCCTATCGTTCACCTCTTCCGAGTCATGATTTCCAGAGCACCATACGATGGGGAAGGTCGACTGCGGCGGGCCAAGTCAGCATCATCTGTACGGAAGCGCCGTCAAGCCCCTCCGGTACCAGAGCCTTTGGATCCCGAGACGGCGAGGCAGCATGCCATGGCAGCCGCCTCTCGTGCCATGCTGCGTGCCAGTGAGAGGTCTTCTGTCGAGTCAAGAGGATCCTACGATTATTATTGTGGGAACGAGAAGTCAAGCAATTTTCCTCTTCCCCAGAGACGTCGACCACCAAGCATCCGATTTGCAGATGACGACTGTTCTGTTAGTCAAATGTCTGTGACGAGCTTGTCGCCCTCTGCGCCGCCCACGTCAAGTCATATCGCCGATGAGAATCACCAAAACGTTCTACCGGGTGCTCTGCCACCGATCAGCGAGTTTCAAGGACTCGATGGTGGAGATTCCTCTGTCCCTTCGTCCTATCGTCGACTACGCAAGGCCAAGTCGATGTTCTCAACAAGACACCGTGCACCGAACATTGGATTTGGAGTTTCGACAGGACTGGAATACAATACCGGCATGAAAGGCCAATCAGAGGAAAATCGGTCCCCGGTAACGCTCAGGCGATCCATATCGTTTCTCAGAGGCGGCGGTCAGATTTCACGGGCTCTCAGGCATACCAGAAGCCAGGATGCAGCAATTCAGCTTGCTCGTCGTCAATTCCTACAAGACTTAGAGCTACAAGACCAGCAAGCACGGCGCTCATCCATCTTTGCTCTGAAACAAAGGCGGCAGCAAAAACCATTCCGAAAAACAGTCAGATCCACAAGCGCTTCCAGCCCTGACGCTGGCGCTAGTCCGTCTGGCCTCGGACATCACAAAAGCGGAGCCTTCCATACGAGAGCTCGAACTTTCTCGATATCTATTAAAAAGGGTTTTAGGCGTGTTTTTGGACGTTCGAAGTCCACAGAGGAACGACCACCAGCGCAGCAGCCGAGTGTTTCTCGATCACGTTTCGGTGATTACATCTCTACTGGAGAATCCGACTATCAAGCAGCCACCACGATCGAAGAAAGCCCTTCTCACGGAGAAGGTTATGGCGCCTCCCATGATTATCCCGACCAAACGGAGAATGGATATAATCGGCCACCGACCATACGGACAATGCGAAGTTCGGAGAGTCTCTGTACTTCTAATTCCCGTGTCACCAGCTGGACAGACTCCACAGCTGCAAACACTGTCACGACAAGACATCCAGTTGATCACAACTCCTTGTCCATCATCAGTGAGCAGGGCGATCCCAATCAGCAATCATCCCTCGGCTCTCCAGACAGTCGTTTCCGAGATAGATATGCCGTGTTCAGAAAGCCTCTCAAGGCGAGACCCAGCGCACATAAACTCGACGGATCAGTCGATAGTCAGAGAGTATATTCTGCGTTGATGAAACGGATTGACAAGAGTTCTCCGAATAATAGAAATTCGGGAATTTCCCTTGGTACTGTCAAAGGAGGCCAGCCTACCCACCAACGAGCACCCTCAGTCCGCTCTCATCGTAGCTGCCGAAGCATCCGTCACGTTCCAAGTGAAGCGTCAATGAGATCTGCCAGGTCATTTGTCACAGCCAATGTACGTCCTCCAAGCGCACAAAGCCGATTGTCTCTGCGGTCTAACTATCCGGGCGATCTTACTCCACAACAGAATGCGCACCACGATGACAAGACATCACGCTGGCGATCAAAGCAATCTCTGCGGGAGTCAGAGTCTACGTTCTTCCCGACATCTTTCCATAGCAAGCCAGAGACTCCAAGTCCATACAGGCGGGCCATGGCTTCGATTCATGAAGCACGAACTGATTCGGATGATGATTCAGCCAGTGTGATAGTTTCCAAACAGATCCGTTCAGAAAGCGCATCGGATTCTCCAAGCGTCTATTCGCGGACGACAGGAGGTAACACCCCAACGCAGGAATATCAGAAGCTCGATGTTGATCCGTTCGAATCTCAAGAGGAACCAGGGATGGCCACAATATTTGAAAGTCATACAACGTCATACAGGTCTCCGAGAAGGATAACCGACTCACTCGAGTCCAGTGAAGTTTCTGTCAAACCCAGCGCAGAATGGCAAAAATGGATGAGCTCCCAGATAGCCAGAATCGACAGACAAGGGTCCACAATATCTCCGAGAGTTTCAACGCCCAGGGCGCACTATAGAGAAGAAACGCAGATTGACGGAAGTGAACAGCAGACGAATCAGGGCTCTACCAGCTTAGAGGACAGAATTGAGTCCGTAAATCCCGGCCCACGGCCGGATTCGCCGCAAATACCGGAAGGCAGAAGTCCCCTGATGGAATTAAAGATTCCTGCACAGAATAACAACTTTTCCAGGCCACTTTACCGCTCATCGAGTGCTCTTACAATAGTTCCAACACGAAGGATAACGTATAGTGCTGAGCCTCCTAGTTCAAACCCAGGAGACGACATTTCCGATGCTCATTCAAATTCCCTTCAGCAATCGATTTCACCTTCAACCACACTGGACCGGTCACTGGCGTATTCCAATTCTAATAGCTCAATTCAAGACTCTGGATCGCCGACACCCAGACGAGGCGTAGTTGGGGCGGCGCAGCAAAGAAGGTTCCCTCGCGGTCAGCTTCGAAACGGCATTACCAGGCAAATCATTGACATCCACGATGCGAAGTCTGTCCCGTTTCGCTCAATTCGCGGTCGTGGGAATATTGGGAGATTGACAAAGGAGAACTCAAGAAATCAGCAGAATCCATTTAATCGTACCAATGCTCCGGAGAATGGAGCAAAATTATACGATATGCATTCAAGCATCAGCAGCAAAGATATGGTTGACATGTTCTTAAACAGCCGACGCCGACAGACGGAGATTTCGGAGGAGGGCAGCTCTTCCGAACCAGCCTTCTTATAGGTCCTCGGGGTCTATAAAGCCTTCTTCAACAATCTGGGCCGAAGGCGCTAAGGTCAATTGTTTGCTACATCGTTAGTATCGCCATGCGCCTTCACTGTGCCGATGCAATTGTTCTTCTGATGCAAAAGCACGGCTCCCACGGCGTCTGAGTTTTAACCTCGTATTCTGTAACAGCTCTATGTACACTTGAAGAGGAGCGTATCATTACTGTATATAATTGGCCAAGCGCATTTCTTTTTTGTCTTAGATAGTATAAACATGCAAAGAAAGAAAGCTCCGCTGGGCTTTTGACATTGGATTCTCCTCAATGCGTATTGATGCAAGTAGAGAAGGTACATATCTGTTTCTTCGTTGTCGCTCGCTAGGCCGTTCTCTTTCTATGCCTATCCTACGAGTTATTTCAACCTGCATTGCTGGTCGTTCTACTTACGCTTTGCTCCGTACATATTACATATAATGAGTCAAGAGAGTGGTATGCTATGCTATGCTGTGATAAGAAAATGTAGCATTAAGGTGACATATCATAACAAAAAGATCATCAGTATTACTGAAGATTAATCATTATTCACGTAGTGTCATCGTATGTAAAATGGGGTTGCAAATGGAAAAGAAATGGTAAAGACCTCGTCGTTGCCCTGATATGACGTTGATAGATAGATAGATCTCTTTCTCTTCCTCGTTAAAAATTGATTTTTTTAATCCGTCCTTTTGAGTTTATCTTTTCGCTGACATTCCTTCTCACTCATCTATTCACAATAGTTGGCCGGAAAGGCTCCCTTTACACCCCGGAGCTCGCCCTCCCACCAGTCGTCCGTACTGTCGGTCTTCTTGAGCACTCGGATCCGGTCCCCTTCTCTGAAGACGAGGTCACCAGGTCCTTGCCCTCCGAAGTCGTAGAGGGCTGTGACGTAAATGGTTGGGGCACCACCGGTGGTAGGTCGTGGTGGTGGGGGCGGTGGTGGAGGCGGCTTCTTCTTCACGAACGATGTTGTTGTCGTCGTCGAGCTAGATCCGGGTGTTGCTGGTGTTGGTGTTGTTGTTGTTGAGGGAGGAGATAGGTATGAAGGAGAAGAGGTTGGTTGTCTGTCACGGCTAAAGTAATCAGCTCGAGGCGCAGCGGGAGAGAAGCCCACAGGCATCTGGTAGGTCGAAGATGAATGCGAATGCGGATGCGAATGGTCCGTCTCGTCGAAGGAGGATTCCGAAGCGGAGTGATACTCCGGTGTTGGAGGCCGGATGTGTTGTTCTGAGCTGGGAGGTCGGAGAGTAGAAGAAGATGGAGAAGCAGTAGTAGCAGGAGTAGGAGTAGGGGAGGGGTTACTACTACTGGTGCTCTGTTGGGGTTTCGTCCCGTACACGGGCGATGGGGGAGCAAGGCTGCTGCCAGAAGGTGACACGGACGGTTTTCCCGGAAACTGATGATGACTGCTCGGACGGCGGTGGTTCAGACTGAACCCATTGGCATGATTGCCGTTCCGGCGCTCACCAGGGCTCATTGGCTGTCGAACTGCTTTTCCATGGGCGATGCAGCTGAGACTCTCCACCTCCCTCTGCGCTGGAAGGAAGTCCCTTTCCCACACCTGGATCACATGGTCCATTGGAGGCGGCGGTGACGGGAACTGTTCCTGCAGGCAGTAGTTGTGGAGCATTGTGTACGAGTGGGCGAGAAGGGTGTTCTGGATCTCGATCTGCGCGGCCAGCAGGTGCGGGAGCAGAGAAAATGTGATGGAAATGAGCTGCGGCAGGTGTTGTCTGAGGTGTTCGTCCACTGCATTGTATTCCTTATGGATAGGGTCAGCATGTATGGGAAGATAATGATTATGATATGTCTCCAGGGTGGAAATACATACCTCCTTGGCTCTCGCAAGTTCTATCTCTGCTTTTGCTAAGACTGCATTTTCACGGTCTGACCGTTTCGTCTTCTTTCGGGAGTTGTCAACGCGGCCTTGATAATGTTCAAAGTCGAGCTGTATCGTGAGATAGAACAAGTTAGCAATTGCCTGCTCTTTTCATAACGTGCGATGTGTATCTCTGCTGTAAATGAGCTAGATCGTACAGTCCTTTCCATAAAGACCTTCTAACCCGATATCGAAAACAACAGCAGAAGGGCTGAGGCAATAAATTCAATGAGTGGCACAGCTCGAACCTTCTTATCTTCACGCTTCTTGATTGTCTTCTTCATTGGTGCCAAGTAGTCCTTGGCCTGCATGGCCGGTCTGATCATCCTATCATCGACCGCGTTGACTTCGTCGAGGAGATCATTCTTCAGGTCTTCATATTCCCCACGAAGCTTGCTTGTCCTCGCTAGCCTCTTCTGGGGAGTGAGGGCTGCTGATTGGGGGACGGAAGGATCAGAGGAACCGATTATTGGAGCATATAGATCCTCGAATTCCTTAACCAATCGACATTGAGAGATTAAGATCGAGCACCAAGCGTCGCGCCAGGCTTTGGTCGAGTCGATAATCTTTGTAGGACGCGCACATATATATATCAGCATCCTTCTGATGGAAACCCCCGTGAAAATGAGGGGCTATTGACTGTACCCTTGTCAGGAGCTTGTCCGCATCATCAAAGTCTTTGAGCAGCACTGAAATTTGGCTGTCATCGGGAGACCTCTTCATCAACTTTCCAAACTGCCTCTGCATGCTCTGCATCTTGCCGTTTGGGGCTGCTCTGCGAGAGCCAGATGAGATGTCTGCTTGCGATGGAAGTGGACAGAGGAGGAAAGCAAAGAAGGACACGCACGACACAGTTGAGAGACAGTTGAGATTTCAATGTTGCAAGGCAGAAAAGCGCGACTGACGCCTCCGCTAGGTGACTGCGCCGCCTTGATGGTGGGCAGGGGTCCGTGACCTTCGTCTCAGGCCATCCACCGCAACCAGCCCAGGTCTATTTAGATGAATGCAGGGAGGCACGGGACAGTGAAGGTGATTGGTAGATCACTTGCTTCTGCCAGGCTCTGCTGTTGCTGCAAGCGGTGCGCCGCAGCAGTAGAGTCGCTTATTGGGTGCCTTTGGACCCCATGGATGAGCGCCTGCTCTGATGTGCCCTGACGATGGAGTGACGACCAGGCTGTGGAGATCATATCGGGCGTTTTCGATACTTCATCTCTCTGTTGCTTCTCCGACAGATGTAGGGACGATTTTTTGACAAAGTATGATGCAATCCCAGTAAGGTTGTTGTCTTGCGGCATGGCATGGTGTTGGTGATACTGTGTCGAAACGATCTCAGATAGGGTTGTTCCCCGGGCGTCCCGCCGACGCGTCGAGCCTGACACGCTCCCCCGCTCACCACCGCGGAGGTTCACTCCGCTGGTACCATCACCACCGTCCATGTCACGGCAAACAATGCTCGAGAGGTGCAGTGCTCTCTCACACGACGCCCATCGGCCATGTCGACGCCGTCGTCTTCTGCGGCTTGCGGCACGCCCAGCTTGACCATTCCTCCGACCCAGAACACCGCGCCCGTCATCAAGTTCCGATGTCTCTACACCCACGACCTGCGGCGCAAGGCGAAGCGCTGGCAGGATGGCTTCCTACGGTTCCATACCTTCAATAAGCGGGTCATGGTCTACGACACCGCTGGGAATTTCGTCGGGGACCTACACTGGCGGGACAATGAGATGATCCAGGATGGCGACGAGCTGGAGCTGGACAAGGGCGTTCTGATCCAGGTTGGGGAATGCCTTGAGAGGACACAATCAGACATATCTGGCTTGTTTGAGAAGAAAAGACAGAGCCAAGGGTCACCGCCGCAGAAGGGGGCTGTGCCACCATCCTCGCGGGCATCCACGCCCAGGCCCTCCGGAGTGGCCTCCCAAGCTCCGCTCAAGTCGTTGAACGACCTCCTGGGCATCAAAAAGACGCCAATTGGGCGATCTATTACTCCGGTATCACCCTACGAACAGCGCCACGCACGCGCGCAGGCTGTAGAGAATGAGCAGGTTGAGAGACCTGCCAAACGGCAAAGGCAGCTACCGCCGGAAGATATTCTGCACGGGAAGAACCCAAACGAACAGATCCGCAGTCGACCCGTTACTATTGACCTCGAAGAGTCGACGGCTAGTGCGCCTCCAGCAAAATCGATATCAGGACTAAAAGTTGGGTCTGAGAAACATGATAACGCTAGATCATCAAAAGTCCCTTCAGCGCCCGATCGTTCCCAGGGCAGGGACTCTGAAAACCCCAAGAGCTCCTCAAATCCTCTTTCGTCTCTTACTTCAGGATCAAATACGCTGAGATTAAACGATGATGCACCTATTAATGCACTTCGAATAGCAAACGAGAAGCCCCGGAAGAAATTAATGTACAAGGCACTGTTGCCTGTGGATACTGCCTCAACAGATCAAAATGAGGCACCAAAACTGCCCCAGTCGATGACCCGATCACATCAGAGTGAGCATGCTAGATCATCGTCAGTAAGTACTGGTGAGGATATTGGGACGTGTAGCTAACCACCACCGCAGTGACCACGAAACGCAGAACGCGACTGTGCAGTCGGCTGCTGAATTTACGCCGTCGGAATCGACCTTATTTGTTCTCGACGAGATGATCGACGAGCCGGTAACGACCAGCTCCAGGGAGGTGAAACCATCTCCAACTCCAGAGCCTAACTACCTCTATGCCATTCCGCCACACTCGGCGAAGGACTCTGCTTCGTCAGACCCTCCAGCGGCAATATCCGCCCCTACTTCGCGAATAAATCAGCCAGCTCCCCGCCAGCAGCGTGCGGCCGTTTCGGACTCTGCTGCTAGGCAAAGCAGCTTGTCCTCGCGAAATAATTCTCATACCACGGGAACGGTCCAGACGGAGCAACCACCACGACCGCCAGCTGCGGTCAACCGCAGCGTCGCTCCTCCGAATCACGCTGGGGCGAGAAAGTCCCCGCAGAAGGTGCTCCGCAAGTCATTATCAGACCCGACAGTCCTCAGGAGCACAGATGGTAACAGATCTCGACCTCTATCAAACAATGACCAGTCAGGCATGACATCGAACGCGGCAGAGGAGGAGCAGGGCCCCTGGACCTCTGAGGCGTTGGATCTATTTGACTGGTGGCCACCGGGGCGGCCGAAGCCTGCATAATATAATAGCCCTGGCAAGCCTGCAACCGAAACTGTGATCAATGGGCACGGTTATGTTACGATGACACAATGATTCGGTCTAACATACGTGAACAACGCATTGTATTTTTTTTTCCTCTTGGGAGGTAAACCCGGATAAACGTTATGTTATGCTTCGAGACTAGCCTGACGTCTTGGTCTCTCATCTGTGATACCTAACTTGCATTGAACGTGATGAGGTAGGATCCTGTATATATTTCATATCTCACGGATTAATCGTAAATGGAGACTCCTTTGGGACTATATCAAGAAAATTATGTTTCAGCAACGTGCTTTGCTAGGTTTCGGTGAATCAGGCAACTCTCCATATACCACAATAGAAACTGTGGAGTTTTTCATCTCTCGTTTCCGTTTCTAACTAGATCACAACATACATTTTTAGGAACAGTGGCAAAGACAGCTTGACGTGATCCCACCACTCCCATCATGTGTCATTCCAGTCCACTAAGAAAAAGGTATCAGATATCAATCAAAATAATAAACCCAAGATGCAAGGCACAGATACCAGCTATGTCGATCGATCGACACCAGCATCCATCACACACCCCCCTTTCCCCCTACCCCTTACTTTCTTCCCTTCTTCACCAACGTCCCCGAGATATACGGCATCGGCGACCACCCAAACGACGACTCCAGCTCGACCGATTCCCACCCGCCATCCTTGTCCGCCGCCCTGCGCAGCGACGCCGCTGTGTCCCGATCCATGTGGCAGTCTCCCACGAAGAAACTCCACCCCAGCATCTCATACACGGCCTGCACCGCGCGCGCCACGAAAGACCCCTTGCGCGTGCGCCACGGGTTCACGACGTGCTCCGTCACGAGCATCCGGCCCCCCGGGCGGAGCAGGTCGTACAGGTCGGCGATGGTGCGGTCCGGGTCGGGCACGGAGCAGAGCACGCGGACGCAGATGATTGTGTCGAAGACGCCTTCTTCACCGGAGCCGGGTTCCGGGACGGCGATGCCGTGCTTCTCAAGCTCAGGCACGAGCGCCTTCTTCTCCACGCTACACGGTAGGACGTGGTACTTGTCCTGCAGGCCGGCGGCGGCGGCGCGGGCACGCAGCTCGTCGTGCAGGTCGACGCACGGCTCGGCACCGTAGATGGCGCGGATGGCGGGCGAGCGGAGCAGCGGCATCTGGGTGCCGCTGCCGGGGCCGATGTCGAGGACGACGCCCGACGCGGTTGCGAGGAGGGGCGGGATCAGGGCGGCGGAGCCCACGGGCGGGGAGGGAGACTCCGTCTTATCACTGCCGTTGTCATTTTCTTGTTGCGGTTGCCGTTGAGGCTGAGCTGTGGGAGTGGGTTAGTTATTATGCTTTCTTTTCTGTCTTTGTTGTCGCATCTCATGGGTAGGTAGTGAAAACACAACACGGGGAGCATCGCCAATGCCAACCAAAGCATGAAATCCTTAAAAAGGACTAAATGAAAATAAAGAAGACTCTTTGATAAATCAAAGGGAAATAAAGAAAAAAGAGGATCCCACCAAATCCTCCAACCTAGTAATAAATGAACCCAGGGCCATGATGATAACAGAAAAAGCAGAACAAAAAAAGTCCATCCCAAGAATGGACAAACTCATTCAAATAAAATTAAAAAATAGGATAAATAAAGACAAACAGACAGAAGCAGAACTCACCCGAAAACTCCAACCAGAACCTCCCAAACGCCTCATCCCGCAGCCTCTTCCTCTTCGCACTCAGAACCGGTGCCAGCACTTCCCCCCGCTTGAACACCGCCTCGAGACACACGACGACGTAGTCTGCGATTTATTCAATTTCAATTAATAATCGCCCGAGGCTAGTATGTACCTCACAAACTGATAGATATAGATGTAGTACACAAGAGGAGAACAGGGTAACTGTCAACCAAGAGACCTAGCAAAATTAAGAATTGATCAAAAGGCCGTGTAATAAATAATAATAACAATAAAAAAGTGAAAAAGAAAGGAAAGGGAACTGAAGTGGAGTAGAATGATAGATAGATAAGATAGAAAAGAGAGGTAGGCATATACGTACGATACATCGCCTTTGAAAGCAACACGGCCGGCTCGAGCATCGCCGCGACACGCTCCCGCGCCGTCGGGGTATAGGCACTTATCCTACTACTATCCGGGGACGCCATTCTTATAGTTTTTTTTTCTTGTCGCAAGCGCCTCCCACGTTCGTTATTCCGTTCTTTTGTTCTCTCCTCTCTCTCTGTCCGAGTTACATGCGGACGGATCTTCTTTTGTCTCCTTCCTTGGTCGAGTCGCAACGAGCTTCTTCCGATGATACACGATCTGGGCGTATATAAAAAAAGAGGGACAAGAGGGAAAAGAGAGCAGATGGGTAGGAAGGGTATGTTGTATTGTACCTATCTAAGATATAGAAAAGTCAGAGAGGTAAAGGGAGCGGCGCGGGACTTACCGAGAGATTTCCAACACTCCGCCCCGTCTCCGCTGCGCCGCGCGCGAAAAAGCTCCAGAAGAGGCGGAGGACTACACCAGACGGACTATGACAGCCGCCGCGGAGCGTATCACAATGACTAAGCACACGGGCCGCTAACGTAATCCACAAGCGAGCCGCGCACCTCCTACGCGATTCTAGCCATGACTGAAAGTAGGCCTGTTTTTTAACGCAAAAAATGTATTTCTATATAAAAACTAATTACTACTGCGATTAGGACATTGCAACCTTTTATGTCCTATAACATGACAATCACTGCATCGTGGTGGCGCTCGTACAGGGCGCTGAACTGTAGATGATGCTGATTCAACTGGTAGAGCCCCTTGAGTCTCTTGGGTCTCATTCTTATGTTGTATAAGCTCTTGGGCTTCCTGAATAGAAAGGCCCTCTATATGAGCTATCTGCCGATTAGATTGTTTCCCTTTTTGCTGTTGTTTCTCATGTGCAGCCTGTAGATCCTGATTTTCTTTAGCAAGAAGAATAGCACTATTCATTGCTATTTCACACCCCTTTATAAGCTGGTTCAACACAGTATTTGTTGGGCTTGGAGGACTCTGTGTATGATGTCTTAGAAGCTTCTTGATTATAGATGCCTGCTTCTGCAGTTGGTTGAGATTATAAGGAGTTTTTGGTGCAGAATTGGTGGATTGACTGCCTGGTTGTGTAGGGGTCTTAAGCTGTATATTAAGCTGCCCAAGCACCCTTTCTGGATTGAATGGAATCAGACCAGTAGCTGCAAAGCCATTCTTGATAGTATCTGGTCTAAAGACCTCTGTATGGGCTTGTGAATATGCCTCAAGGAAGTCAAATTTGTCAATATGGTTGAAATCAAGCCACATCTTATTCTCAACCAAGCGCCTGTATGCACGCTTTAAAGGTGCGAAACAGCCAACATCAAGAGGTTGCAAAAGATGTGATGAATGTGCTGGCATGCAGATTGGTATGATATTGTTCTCACTGCATATCTGGTCAAATTGAGGAGTTAAATGACTCCCATGGCCATCAAGAATTAAAAGGCGATATTTTCCAGTTGTACAAGCCTCAGTAGCAGGAATAAAGATGTTTTTCAGCCACCGTAGCCCAATATCAT
>Ga0207841_1000090_pt1 | contig 125846 bp, 109 predicted proteins | sample HigsolmetaGSP18D_FD_184846 | JGI IMG/M metagenome (GOLD analysis project Ga0207841, IMG submission 184846) | High solid enriched microbial communities from the Joint BioEnergy Institute, USA - SP1-8-D (SPAdes) | ecosystem: Engineered > Bioreactor > SSF (Solid state fermentation) > Aerobic >... | reverse complement strand
TTTTCATCAGGTGGATCACACTAGATGGGAGATGTCTGCCCGGGCAGACATCTCAAGAGTCAACAATTTGGTGTTTTCATCGGGTGGATCACGCTAGATGGGAGATGTCTGCCCGGGCAGACATCTCAAGAGTCAACAATTTGGTGTTTTCATCAGGTGGATCACACTAGATGGGAGATGTCTGCCCGGGCAGACATCTCAAGAGTCAACAATTTGGTGTTTTCATCGGGTGGATCACGCTAGATGGGAGATGTCTGCCCGGGCAGACATCTCCCATTCCTGTTGCACTAAATGCGTCACGTTTGCTAGAACTTCAGATAATGGATGGATCATGAACCCAGGGCTTGATCAGTTGGGAAAGAGTGAATACAGTCAAGGTCTGACAAACCAGTTCTTCATGCCCAAGACATTACTGAGTGTTCCGCAGCATACGAAGATGCAGTACTAAAGACTGCAAAAGGTGAAAGGTCTATTTGATGGGTATGTGATGGCAAGCATGGCAAAGACACAGCCCGGTTGTGGACTGGAGATATTGGTACGGCGCTGATGGTTTGTTCATGCCTCATGTGTCAAACAGCAGCCGCCCAAAGTCAATATACCCCACCGAACCGCACCCGCAAAGGCAGGGGAACCTCAAATGTTGGATATTATCAGATCAAAACATTTGATTGGACCTGGTCCTATCACATTAAGGTTTTTAGTGTTGCATGCCGCGCAGACCTCTTGCGAGGCATGCAATAGACAGAGGACAGAAACAATGCATCTGGACTGAGATAACAGAACTGGGCCGGATATAAGAAGGTGCTCATTAACTGCTGCTTGCCTCATTGAATCTCAACTGGCTAGCCTTGATTATCCTTCTTGCTCACTGCCTGCTATTGCCACTGCTTGTGTGGTGTCTTGGTTTGCATATTCCATTTCCTATACGGTAGCCAACCTTCCAAGACAAACTGTTCACAGCATTGACTTGGGCAAGTTTGTGAGTCCTCAATTGCAAGCATGCTGCTAACTTCTCACAGCTCAATGATTTGCTTGCAGCTGTCATCTCTTTGGAGCCTGCTCTTAGCATCATGGGTGAAATACCCTGCGCGGGATTCTCACTCATCACCGCGTCAAAGCAGCGCGTCTTCTAGTTGCAGGCCAACAGGAGACCAACCCTCAGAGGATGGCTGGCGCAGGTCTGGTTGGTCCACATTCTTCTATCAGGAAACTGTACTGGGGCCAGTTACTCAAGACTCTTTAGCCTGCGCCCCCACAGCAGACCAGGCTTGCCTTCCAACATATCATACAGCTATCCAATTGACAAGCCGTCTTAAGGATCCTATAGAAAACGCTAAATATGCTGGTGTACTTTTCAGCCCAGATTATCGAGTCCAAGTCTGCTTACGCGTTATGGCTATACATATGTGCTTTGTCCTTGACCGCTTTTCAAAAAGATCAGATGCGCAAGGCAGCTCATGAGTGTTGAGGAATGGAACATCTCATAGGACGATTTGGGTAAAGCTTGCCGTCGGTTGACGCCAGGAATATGTGGACTAGAACTGTCTAGCCTTTCAGAACAGGTGACCGGTGCATGGAAAACTATCCAGGTCCTGCAATTGTACTTCAGATTGTGGAGTGAGCTGTGGCTATTGTTCTTATCTTCAGCCTGGTTTTGTGTATTTATGTATAGCCTCTCCAACAATGGATTTTTTTAAAGATGTGAGAGAGATAGGATTACTTTGGATGTTTCAATGCTTACATGAACTCATTTGAGTGTAAGGAAAGAGCTGAGATAGACTTTCTTCAAAATAGAAGCAATCCGCTATAGGCTGATACACGAGCGCATGAAAATCCCACCAAGACAACATTAGATTACAATGAAATAATTTGCATTCAATCTATATATTATCAGGATGATGGACATAGGAGGGCCAATTCCATATCCCTTGACAACATTTTACTTCTTTCATACAATTGTCATAGCATCCAAAAGTCAGCAGTTTACAAAGAGCAATGGGAGAACTGGCTGTCTCAGATGCCAACTTAGCACAGCTAAACAATCCTCACCTATGGGCAATGGAGACTGATGGCTTTGTTGTGCTTGACTGCGAAGCGCCATCTCAACAAATAATCAATACTATTGAGAATTCTGTTGGATGAGACAAACTATATTGCTCAAGAACATCGCAAGAAGCACCAACCTACCATTTTCAAGGCAATGATGAATTCAAGGATTTTTCTAAAACACAAAGACATAAGATCTTGCCGCCCAGTTCAGACAGTTATTGTAGGCTAATCTTGTTGCCACAGATACTCATCATGCTTCAAAGCCACCTTGAGAGCTCTGGTGATGGGTTAATTGAGCAGGGTCCCCTCATTGTTTGTTTCATTCATTTCACTCTGGACACAGAACAATCACCATTGAAACTTGCACATCCATGCCCTGGACTGCTGTTGTTCTTTAGACTGCTTGGAGCTGCTCTTGGACCAGAAAATGGAATGTTCCAGGTCTATCCTGGCTCCCACAGGATGTCAAAGGAAACCATTCTGGCAAGTGCAACCCAGCTCATAGATATTCATGTTGGGAAAAACCAGCTGTTAGTTGCCTGTGGTTGCCTCTGGGCCAAGGAGTCGCATGCTGAGGGTTTGGTCCCTACAATATGGGGGGCTATTCAACAGAGCCCATGATTGAATACATTAACAATGATACTCAATACTATATGCAGTTTGGATGAAGCCAACCCAGATGTATATATAGATTTGGTCAGTAGTGAACGTGACAGATGTGAAATTATGTGACATACTCCATCTCTGACATTAAATTGATGACACTCTTCAAAGCAGCCCATTCTGGAGGGCCGTCCTCTCCTTCCGCGCCAAGATGAGGGATTCTAGATTCCATTAGGTGGCTGATGGGTTACCAAGAGGATGTAAATCACAAATAGGTTTGTCATAGCCGCCTTGGTAGATATCTAGTCGCTTTGATAACATCTGAGCAAACTCCATGATCTTCTGATCACCTTGGAGGAGTTCAATCAATTGTTTCAACTCTTTATAGTGGAGGTGCGCGAGTTTTGGGAGAGCTTCCAGTAGGACTAGTGAGATACCTGGCTTGTTCAACCCTTTTTCAATGTATAAAATCTTGTGACCCTGTTTTAACACTGATTGGGTCATGTTATCCTGCGGAAGATCATTCTCCTTGATGAAACAACTATTGAGATGTCTTTTGAGGCGTTCCTTGGGAGATTTTTTTCCAGTATTGAAATGCCAAGTACTTCATGGAAAGCAGGCATTTGAGATGCTCAAGGACATACTTGAATTGTCTCTTGTGAGCTGATGTTGTGTCTTTCTTTTGCTGCTGCGCCTGAGTTTTGTGGCTAGAGACAGCGGTGTCTTCTGCCCCATGTTCTGATCCCGCGGTTGAGGGTCACCATGACTAACAAGGCCAAGGATGGGAGGCCCTGGCCCTTGCTCTTTCACTCTGTGTCATTGGATTTCTTGTGCTATAAGTCATTGTCTTGAAAATTCTTATGATAAAGTGAGGCAATACATACAATGGAGGTGAAGTTCTGAATAGAAGCCCAAGGCAGTAACTTTAGTAGGGTCAGGAGGATAGAGATTTATGCTCAATGACTACAGTATGACTACAAATATTGCCCTCTGATAGCTAAACTCATCTAAATACCTACAAGCTATCAAGCTCGGAGCTGTGTCTAGTTCACATGAGGAGTATGGTTCAGTAAGGGAATAGGGTCTATTGGACTAAGATGAGAGAATACATGTTCTATGAGTATGATATTTGACCCGACGTGTGGCCAGTATCCTAGGTCCCCAGGCGCTGCAGGGAGACGGACCTATGACTTTTGTGGTCCTCTGTCCAGAGCAGCAAAATGTAATCAGTTCTGGGCCTGAATCGGGCGCAGGTTTGTAGTCCAAGGTCTGATGAGGTTATAGGTCCAGTGACCTCGCTCTTTCTGCCTGGTACAGTGGACAGAGGACCCATTGGGTCCTGGGACCTCAGTCCTAGGACCGGCCTGGGCGCAGGACCGACAACTGGCGACCACACTGGCCTCCGAACCGCAGGGGTTGTAGGACCATGTGCTTTGGATATGTCATGACCTAGGACCAACGCTGGCTACAAGCTGTCATCCTCGCTCGTCTTTTGTTCCCCAAACCGAATGCTAAGCGACATCATCGTTGACCGGATCATGTATCACCATGTTTATTTTTGACCTCCTTCTATTTTTGTGCCCTTTCTACATTTGTCACTTGTACCCTTCTAGGTTGGTGATCCTCTCAATTATATGAAAGGCCCTCCTTGACATGAATACTTTTTCCTTTCTTGGTTGTCTTCTACAGATTCTCCTTCAAAAGTTCTCTGTTGCCCTTGCATGAAACATCACTGCTCTTGAACCATCACCTGGCTGCAATGGTTGCGCTGTGGGAGACAATTCGACGATCTAATATAAATAAAAGAAAGTCACATCTTTGCAAAGAGGAGTCTGAACTCACCCCTCAAGACTACCATGCAAGAGATGCCGCCTGTGTTGTGCAATTCAGATCAACAGGAAAACACGCTGAGGCAACCATCAAAGCCATTAATCAAGTTGGACAATTCTGAAAGCAGTGAGGCATTCAGAAATCATGCCTTCTCTGAGATCTAATATCAGCTATGTAGACACTGTGTGTTTGTGGGGGTCGATCATCACCAGCATCTACCAGCATATTCTGTAAAGAACTTTCAATATTATGCTGATTGGAGACTAAAGCAGTTTAATATCACTAAGCAGGTAACAATATGGGTAGAGTGGAAGTTCTTGCGGCTGCTCTATAAGAGGGAAGTCGGCCAGAAGATGGACAAGCTGGTCAGCAAGGAAGTCAGCAAGGCATGGTGACATTCACATTTTTCATGCAAAGTCACTAAACCTACTTTGAATGCAATATATTCTAGGACCCTTGACAGACAAGTTTGATCTTGATCTGTCTGTTGTGAACAAGCCTATCTTGTTTGTGTTCTTTTCTGTCCTTTTGGTTGCTTTTTTCCCACCTCTCTCATGTTGGTTTTGCCAGACTGTCTCTTCTTTCTGGTTTTGTTCAGCTCTGTGTCAACCTCTGAATCTGTGTCCTCGACTTTAAATGTGGGTCTGTTGGTCTTATTCCAAATAGCACTGTGTAGGCCATGTATGTCACTGAGATAATAACAGAGGGCCATTTCATCCAGGACTTGCAGATTGCACATCAGATGTCAACACTGCTGTAGCCAATGTGCATCCATCAGATGATCCTTTTCTATATGATCCCACCATTCATTACTGCACGTCCAGGGTTTCATGCGCCTGGAAGGTAATTTGGTGCTATCTTCAAGGCAGAAAGGGCAGTATCCTGGTCAGATGAGGGTATGGCAGTAGGTGATGATCTCACATCTTCAGGAGCTGATGGATTCAAGATGTCCTTTGCAATGCTCTTCCCACTTGTCTTTAGTAAAAAAAAAAAACTGGACGCATTCATAGCAGTACTCTAGGTCCTGTGGCTGGCATCCAAGAACAAGAGACAGTTCTTGCTGTCTGCAAGAATAAGTATGGTTGTTTTGTTGCGGTCAAGGTAGTCTAAAGTCATTGATAAATATCTATCATAAGCCTGAGCGCATGAGTTGACTCATGTTTGTAATGAGAAATTGCAGACTCAACATTTACCACCCAACGGCTCTTCCCCAGGACGATACATGACATCATAGTCCTGAGTACATAGAGTAAGCAAGTCCGCGACCGCTGAGAGCGTTCCAGAATGAGTGAAAAGCTCATTCAAGGGTATCATCTGAGCCAGTTGCTGGTGCTCTGGCAGGACCAGGAAGATGCCACAGATGATATCTTTCCATAGATATCATCTGGCACAGACTTTCCACCAGATAGAATTTTTCCTTCCAATCACTTCTGAACCCAGTTGTCCCAAGATTCTTTGAGTGCCTGCATGTGGAGATGGTGCTTCTGCATTTGTATCCTTTTCTTGGTCATGTAAACCTCAAAAGGATCTGCCTTCTCTAGAGTCAATTTCTGCAGCTGCTGTTCAAGATCAAGGACTGGGTCATGTAGAATAGCATCCTGCCTTTCTGTGGGAGGTGTGTTGGATACCCTTTCTCGCGATATTTGCCAACCCCTCAGAGATATTCAATATGGTCCTGACGCATCTGTTCTTCAAGAAAGACGTCCATACTACTCAGAGCTGAAGTATTTGCGATATTGCGCCCATAGACATGAGGATCAGTTTGGTTCAGCAGCTGGCCTCTTTCGGCTTCAGCAGCAATCTCTGAACAGGGTTCAGTCTCAGTCTTGCCTATGGCCATACGCAATGTTTGCATATCCACTTACTGTCAATTTTATATGCAAGACCGCGCCATAAACTATGGATTGTGATAATCTCATAGTATCCAGTGTTGCAAACTATTGCTTTGAAAAGTCGACAGTGTCAGTAGATAGGGGACCGGATTGAAGCAAAGCTTCCCATGTTCTCTCATTGCCACACAGAACCTAGAAAGGCCAGTCAGGATGTTGGCTTGGGGGCAAGGAAGAGCACGTCTTACACTGTATTTTTGGGGTCATGATTGTTTTTGACCCATTTTTGACTAAGATGGAAGAAAATTTCCTTTTCTCCATCAGGTCTGCAATATAGGTATAATTCAATGTCCTAAAGCCATTCAGAGACATGTCCAATAACATAGGATAATAATCCATACCTCATATCAGAGTCCCCGATCATCTGCTTTTGATGTATTGGAATAAAGACCCCAATTCTTGCTCCGGAGTAGCAGTATATTAGGATAGCGAAGGTCATTTGAATCCTGTGTCACTCATGAATGAAGACTGGGTCATCATCAGTCCACATGGAAACAATGATATTGGTCAAGTCACAATGTGTAAACATGTGCTTGGTGTGTTTCTTGTTCTTGATAATATCCTCCTTAACAAGGGTCTTCCTAATCCACTTTTTGTCATCAGAATATAGCATGAACACCTCAAGCGTAACAATTTACATAGTAAACATCTTCTGTGTCTTTCTTGTCAAAAATGTTTTTTGTAACACAAGTGAACCTGGCAAAAATCGTTCAGCAAAGTTCAACACAGAAGACATAGTTGGCTGGAGAGAGAGCATCCCTTGGGTAGAGAATATGTAATAACAAATGAAGTCCTTGATAGTGGCCAAGTCTGGTGCAGGTTGCCCTTCACGGAGACAATCTCCTTCATTCATATCACTGTCCTGTCATGCCCATCTTCAAGATAATTAGTTACTGTCATAAAAGACAGTGGATCGAAGTATGCATACATCTTGTAATCTTCCAAAACCCTGTTCTGAAGTTGGATTGAGTCCTCTGAATATTTATTTTCTGCTCTCACACTGTCCTTCTCTTGATGTGCCCTCTTTCATAGCCATTCACTTTGGCATGAGCAAGTCTGTCAACCTTTGCCTTTGGCATTTTGGAAAATTTCAACGACTCATCTGCGGCCAAAAAGAAGAGAAGACTAAAAGATGAGAAGAAAAGAGAAGGAAATTATAGAGTTACACACAAAATACAGAAAGATTTCTGCAAGACGATAGCAAGTACAGGAGGGGAGGAGGGGGAGAGGAAACAAAAGGCTGGAAAGAACAGGAGAAACAGGGTTGCAGGACACAATTTTTCCCATTGTCCTCTTCCCTAGGGTCAGCAGGGGATTGCACACTGCCACCTTTGTTATCCAATCTCTTTTCTGCATGGTTCCTAGGTTGGATGTTGCTAAACAGCCGGCGCGAGTGTAAGGATGGGTGACAATGGGGTGAGTATAAATGAGCTTGGGTGAGCGAATCACCTTGACTGAGTGATCTGATCACCTGACTCACCCAGCTCACCCACTTAAAGCGGCGATGTCCGAGCGAGGAAGGAAAGAGCTGCTCGCAGATTTTTATACGATATTTTGACCTACCTACCTACCTACCTAGGTAGTTATATAAACATAGTCCACTTTGCTGGATGAGTTGAGTGGGTATTGTACTGTACTGTACATCCTACGGAGAGAGACATACACAGAGAGAAAGAAAGAGAAAGGAGAAAAAAAAAATAAATAGAATAGAATGAAAACGGAACCCGCGCTGAACCAGTCAGTCTTTTTTCTCTCTTCTCTGGACACACACACAACACGCACGTTATATATATATATATATATATATATACAATAACCGGGGTCGTGTTTTGTTTGATGCCCCGGTTGGACTTCAGGATATATATATAGGGTTATCAGTAAACAAGAGAGGCCACCATCATCGGCTGCGCGCGGTCAGCATGTGAGATCAGGTGAGAACCGGGACCTCGATCGGCGTATCCATGGATCGGATTATCGCATTCCTTTTCCAAGCCTACTCTTCCAATAACTTAAAAAACCAATTAAATCAGATTTGTTTATCATACAGCTGGCGGAAACCAACCCCCTTTTTTTGTCTCTCTTCTAGGAACTACCTAGCTAGTAAACTATATGTACAGTACAATATCCTGTTTCAAAATCGAGTCTTTTGGGGGGGGGCCAGAAAGAGAAAGAGCAAAAGGCCAAAATGTCAACCTCTGCCAGGTCAGGTCACGTTCATCAAATCAAATCATATATGTACACGCACATTAATGTAGGCGAAACATGGTGATCACAATCCCTTCTCCATCATCTGAGTGAAGAATTAACGTTAGAGAGATCTTCTGGTGCGGTCGTTGAACTCGTGATCTAGTTAGATTAGTTTTTGTACTTGCGCGCGTCGCAGGTCACTGAAATATGATTGGGGACTGAGTCTAAACCGTCGTCTTTTCTTTTCCAGACGAATGGATGCAAGTGTACAGTAGATCCACTGTGCTTGCTAGACCACTGCTGGCTCGTCAGACACTACTTCGAGCGCTTTCCAGATGAAAACCGACCGGTGAGGTGTCTGGGGTAAACGTTCGGAGAAAAGGGGTGTCCCCAGTCGAGCTCCGGTTCGACCGCTCACGAGTCGTTCCCCGTCTCCAGCACCTCAAACGGGTTCGTGTCTTTGGCCTCCGGCGTGCCGGGCGCGCTCTCTACCTCCGTCTTCTTCGCCCGGTGCTTCGGCGGGAGGGCCGAAAACCCGTCCTCATCAGCTGCGATCTGCGACCCGGTCGCCGTCGCGACGTCCTCGTCGACCTTCTGCTGGGTCGCTTCCCGCTCCACGCTGCCGTCCGCTTGCGCGCGGGCCTCGTCCTCGTCCTCGCCGTCGCCGTGCATCTCGATCACGGCGCGCTGGATCTCGCGGCTCACGTCCTTGAGCGCGTCCAGGCCGGCCTTCTCGGCGATGTGCATGTCCATCGGGTGCCTGACGCTCGGGGTCTTGCGGTGCAGGTAGGACCGGATGAAGAAGCGCACAAACAGGTACGTCAGCGGCAACAGGTACATCACGTTGAGCCAGATGGCGAAGGCCTGCCCGGTCGTGTCGACGCACTGGATCGTGCGGTACTCGAGGACGCGCTCCGGCACGCTCGGCTGGGCCAGCTGGGGCGCCGGCACTGCGTCCTCCACGTGGAACTGCTGACCCTGCGTGGCGAGGACGTTCTCGGCGATCCCCCCAACTCCGGCAGCGCGCAGGGCAAGCCTCTTCAGCCAGGGAGCCAGGCTGGCGCCGGGGGTCGACGTTGCCGCGATGCCGGACTCCGCTGCAGAGGGCACGGCCGGGGCAGGCGTCGGTGCTTCGTACGGCACGAGAACGGGAACCGTGTAGCGGACGAACAGATGGATGGCGGCCAGTGCGGTCCCGATGACAAACTGCGTGATCTGCATGGTCGTCAGGGTGCGCTTCACGACGGTGGGAACGCGGACGGAGACCGCGGTCAACGCGTAGTACGTGTACTAGAGCTGTCAGTCCGTGGTCTTCCGAGAACGATGAGGTGGATAGACAAACCATCAGCGCATGGATCCCCGAGTTGACGAGCGCGAAGATCCAGATGGGCGACGCGACGTAGCGGATGCCGGCCCACATGCACATCATGGCGCCCGCGTGGTGGTAGGTCTGCAGCGTCGAGCTCTTCTTGCCCTTGGCCAGGATGATGGCCGTGTCGAGGACCTCGTAGAACTTGGAGAGGTAGAAGATCCAGCCGTAGTACGCCAGGCCCTGGTTCCAGAGGCGCCCGGCGTCCGTCGGAGCGGGCACGCCGCCCTCGGCCAGCTGGAACTCGGGGTTGTAGATGTCCCAGCGGTCCGCGGTCTCGTTGAAGACGGCGGCGTTGCCGTAGCCGCGCGGGCCGTTGATGTGGCAGAGCGAGTCGGCGATGGCGACGATGCCGTGGGGGTCATCGCGCTCCGGCCACGCGCTGCGGAAGGCCCGCACCATTCCCGCGAAGGTCCAGGCGGAGTAGACGGCGAGGAAGACGTTGTGCAGGACGACGAGGACCTTGAAGAGGCGGGTCTGGCTGAAGGCCCAGGGCCGGTACCCGCGGTCCTGGTTGACGCGGTTGAGGATCATGACGGTGGCGGCGTAGACGCCGGCGATGGTGACGGGCACCTTGACATCGAGCAGCCTGGTGTAGAGCTCCGGCGGGATGTTGAAGGGCTGGTGCCAGGAGGGCTCTGAGGTCGGCGGCGCGGGGATCGGGTCGGGACGCGGACGGGGAGGGAAGCTGAAGAGCGACGCGGGCGGCAGGGCGAGCTCGATGGCAGGCCCAGCGGTCCTGACCCGGAGGGAGTCGAGCATGGTGGGCAGCATCGATCTAGAGAGGGACCAAGTGGTGGTGGTAGCAAAGGGAGAGGGGATGGAAGGCAAAATATAGCGAGAAAAGCCCGATTCACGCAGACCAGCGCGACAGATCTCGGACCATCTCCCAGTCCGTCCACAGGCCGGCCGCACCGCCAGTCGTACAGAGCCTTGAAGCCTTTCAGGCGTCGAGGCGATCGGGGATGCCCGCGGATGGGCGGAGACGTGTGGAGACGGCGGCGTTTGTTGGGACTCGCGCAGCTCTGGGCGTGTGGTCGACCTCGGCACAGCGTCAGCGCGCGATGCTCGTGAACAGGGGCGGGCAACGGGGACTCACCGTGGTCAATTGATGCCGGGCTCGCAAAGAATGCTTGTTCGAGAGATGCTAGACGAGAAGAACGCGGTTGTTTTTCCCGCACCGCACGCGACACGCTGCCGCTTCGGGGCATCACGTGGTGCGCCGGATCCAACGGATATCACCATATCGATAACCCATCGATCGGTTGCTTGCACGGCGGTCCATCGCCAGGCCGGCCGTTGCTCCTCTGCCTGGATCAGACCTTGCATGCTGCGGATCCCCTGCAGACACCAGAGTGCTGTCAAAACCACTGGACTGTTGCAGTGTTGACAGGGGAGATGGTGCAACCTCAGGCTGCACATGTCTGCGGCGTCTTCCGCGGCATCTTGCCCCAACTGCCGATGAAGCGTGAGGAACGATCCGAGCCGCTATCTGCCATGTCGAATCGGCTCTTTCCTTCCGGTCGGTGGGGACGCCGCGGATGTCGATCCCCGATCGCTTGATCAGATAAGCCCGGTCTGATCGTGCAGGCCGTCAGTTTACTGAGATACGATACTACGGAGAATGATCCGGCGGGAGGAGACGGATGGTTGAAGGAAAGCAGGCACAGCAGGGAAAAAAACATGGATTTCGAAATTATCCGTTCGGAGCAGTATCAGTCGCAGTCTGTAGTACATAATACACCCAAGTCTTCCCATGTACAGCGCAGCAAGGATTAAAACAACTCCGCAACGCCAGCAGCGAACCCGGAAAACGCACAGCAAAGATACAGCACGCTCAAACAGCCAGACTCAGAACCACACACGCCATCTTGCGTGGCCCATGATCGACCCGCCCCTCAGCAGCGCGGCTTCGTCTCCAACGGCACCGGCGGAGGGGGCGCCGGCCGCGCGTGCGGGGGCGTCGACTGCATCTGCGGCTTCTTGGGCGGCGGCGGCGGCGGCGGGGGCTTCCGCCGGCTCAGCGCCTCCCGGTCGATCTCCGACGGACGAGGAGGCTGCGGAGGCGGATGCCCCTGCAGCTGCTGGGACCCAGGCGGCGGGTTCGCAGGGGACTTCTGGTCCTCGATGAAGCTGTTGATGCGCTTCGTGACGCCGTACTTCTCGTTGAGCCCGCTGAGCTTCTTCATCCCCGCCTGGATCTGATCCCCGTGCCGCTCGCGGAAGTTGTTCACCGTGGACGCGGCGCTCCGCGCCTCCGCGACCGAGACGGACGACGGGTCGTTGTGTAGCTTCTGGACCGTCCGCAGCGCCGCCTGCTTCTCTGCCAGCGTGGTCCCCTGGGCGAGCGGAGTCTTCCCTGCAGATGACGATGTCGACATCTGCGAGAACCGGGCCTGGAGCTCGTTGACCGGGTTGTTCCGTTCGGCCCCTGCCTGGGTCCCCGCGTTACTGCTCCCGATCCCCAGCGCGGGCACGGAGACGCCGGCCTGGGCGAGACGCGATACCGCATCCTGGTTCAGTTGCCCCGGAGGCTGTGATTCAGGATTCGGTGTGGGGGAGTACGCTGGGGGCGGCGACGGCGACGTAGCCTGCGACAGGCCGGAGTTCGTCCGCGGAGGGAGACGCGGCGGGAGGCTGGGCTTAGGCTTCGGGTCGGCGACCCCGGACTCGGTGGCAGTCTGCGCTCTCCTCGGGGGTGGAGGGAGGTGGCCGGTGGACAGTCCTGTCGTGTCCGCGCGATATGGCCGCGGAGGAGGGGCGGGCTTCTCTCTCTGTTCCTCCGCCTCTGCCTGAGCCTGCTGCTGGGCGTTCTGCTGGCGGGGCTGCTCCTGAGTCAACGGGGCCCCGAGACCTCCCCGGTCAGCAGCCGGGCCATGATACTTGATGTGTTTTGGAGGGGGTCCGAAGGAGGCGGGGTCCTTGAGCGACGACAGCGGGCGAGCGACGTGCTGGGAGCGGTCGGCGGTATCTTTGTCCTTTCCCATGCCTACCCATCCGGCCTGGAGCACAAGTCAGTGACCAGTCGAGATGCAAGCCGATGTCTCATTAACGAACCACTTGGTTGATGCCCTTGAAGTCCCCCCGCCAGCTCTCCCGTCCGCCGTCGCGGCCTTTGGGATGCCAGCCCTCCTTCATCACCCCGCGCAGCCCGCTCATGATGCTGATCGATCTCTGAGTCCTCCAGGAGGAAGAGGAAGTTACTAAATAGGCAGCACGGCTCTAACACATGGGGGCTGTTTGTCTGGGAGGTCAGCTTCGTCGACGTGCTCGAGCGAGACGTGTGGGGAAGCTCGCGGATCTCTCCGTCGCCGGCGTCTCGGCGCGCCGGCCGTCGGCGTCACGTGAAAGACATGCTCCATCTGGACTCTGGCCGGTTCATCCTGATTTCATCTCCCAGAAGTCCCGGGTTGATATCCTGCTTTCTCCTGATGTTTGCTCTCTCTGGATCAGCCTCTACTTGCTGACTCTGGAGTTGTCCATATCTTCCCGCCCCCAACATTCTCGGAACGTCTATCCCGGGTTAGGTGCTTCGTCCGCGCCTGATGGTTGGTCTTGGGCGCTTCGAGCGCAGTGCTAGGCCTGCTAGCTGCCAGCCTTGTCGACTCATGATTTCCGTGTACGGAGTAGACGAGAGGCAGCTACCAGGGACTCTGGCGTTTTGAACACGCGTTAGCCCGTCGTTAGGTTTGCTGCCGCAATCCCTGCAACTACATCCTTTAGGCCCCGTCGAGTCGCTCAATTTCCGTCTGTTGCCATGATGGCAAACAAGGCGGCGCCTAGTACGGATGACACGAGGCTTAGCGAGAAATTTCATGCGCAGGCCTCGCGGATTTACGAGGTACATACAGAGTACTTCGTACATGGTCCTTCGTATCTGCCAGCGGTCGCGCACGATCCGCAAGCCTGTTTACTGGGAGGATTCTACTCCGTACCTATGGAGTGAGGACCATAAAATCCCCAAAAACGGACAAGCATGGGTCAGCCTTGGAAGATCAAGCACGGCTAATTCCGCCCATACAAAGAGATGCTGGTCGTATCACCTTGGATCCTCGTCTTAGACGCCCGAAACATGCAGGTCGCCCCGGTTGATTGGTCGCTCGTGAAGCCTCCAGCTCAGCTCTACATTTAACGAGCATAAGGGCAATGGCTGTGCCTCCTCCCCTGCTATGCGCTGGAGTTTCTCCTCATTTCTTTTCACCCTCTTTTCTTTTGTTGTGTTCTTCCCATTCTAGTTTTCCAGTCATGCTTCTGCCACAGGATCTTCGCGATGGATGGGATATGAATAGTATGGATAACGGGAGTACGATGGTATCTTTGCACTGCTGAGTCTACTTCTTCCTGCTTGAACATTGTGTGTACTCTTCCTTTCCACATTCCAGTGTGTTTTCCAGATTTATTCCTACTGATGCGGCCGAAACATGCTCATGGATACTGACTTCATTCAGCGACACGGCCGCAGTTAGCCCTCTACTGAAGCGTATCTGATTTCCCCGCCTCTCCCCTCTGCTTAGTTCATGGCCTGTGTCCTGTGCAGAAAGGTCAGAACGTGGCTCGGTATGAATGTCGGCCGCTTTTCGCCAGCTTGGGCGAACCAGTCCTTTAACAGTCACCCCACACCCCATCAAACCCCCGCCAACGATGCCACGACGGCGCCCCAGCCAGAAGGTCTATCATCGGAAAGTGTTGCCGGGCAGTCTTCACCACTACCCCAGACATCAGCGCCGCCCCGGACATCAGTGCCAGCCTTGATACTAGCGCTGTCGCCGACACCAGAAACGTCGTGGCCGGCGACATTGGAGTCGTCGTGGACATCGGAGTTGTTGTCAACATCAGTGCCGGCATCGCCGTTCGAACTGTCATCAACGTCACAACTGCCATCGGCATTACAACTGTCATCGACGTTACAACTTCTATCCACAACAAAGCTGTCATTGACATCAACACTGACGTCCACGACCGAGCATGCCAGAACGACTACAGCCGTCCCTTCTCCAGCCGGAGGCCCCAGCGAAACAATACCAACTTTGCGAGCATCATCCGAAGCAGAAGCAGCCCCGAGCGATCGCGGCGGGTCCAATGCCAAAATCATAGCCGCGATCGTTGTTCCTGTTGTCATTGGCTTTGTCTTGCTCATTGCAGCCGCCATATTTTTCCTGCTGCGGCGGAGGAGGAAGAAGACCGGGATAGACGTCAACAAAGAAGTTTTCGACGTCGACATGAGTCAGAGATCCATGGATATGGCCCCAGTTTCGGGAGGCTATGATAATCCAATAGCGACACAGAATTACCAATTTACCCCTACTACTCCTTCCACGGAGCGGAATCGGAACGCCGAGGCAGAGTCCGAATCAAGAACAAGACTCGTGGAGCCGCCGTCGCCGCAGCAGCCGCAACCTCCCGGTGGTGCACCACCTGTCGTTGTTGATCCGCCTCAGTTCACGGTGACCGAGCCCCAGCCCCCGCTTGGTCAACAAACGCCCCTGACGGAGGAGAACCTTGCCGTTCTGCATCAGAGCAGGGAAGGACGGGAACGGGACCGGCCGCGGTCGCCGTTTGCAGATCCGCAGGACGATGCTACCAATAGCAGCATATCTTCGGTCTCAGATCTGGAGCAGCCTCTTGGCGGTGGAGATGGTCGTGATATCGATGAGATTTCTGCCGTCTCGTCGTTGGACGAGGAGCACGGTGGTGGAAGGGGAGGGTATCGTTCTGCGAGCAGATAACCAGATCCTTCGGACCTGTTCTTAAGTGATGGTATTTATGTCGATATCTCACATGGTCGGGACACGCAACGCTCGTTAGGTACATACATAGCGACCATTATATTATATGAGGAGGGCTTCTCTGGAATTTCTTCGCACTCGGATAGTACAGAGTATAATCTAAAAGCTTCCTGTGCTGTGAGATTGTTTATGGCATCCGAGGAGGGGTTTTTTTTTCATCATCTTGCGTTAAACCCGCGTCCATCTTCGCCCTCAAGACACGCAACCACATTGTGAAAAGTGAATATGTATATCGGGGGGGAAATCTATAATCAACGCGCTCTAGTCAATATACCATTATTGTTTGTGGATGAGTTGAGTTGACTGTCCTGGAACGCAATAAAATATGGCAATAATCTCGTATTTCTCGTATCGTTCTAATCAGTGGCACCATCCACGAAGCATCTGATCTGAAGCATCGGATTCCATCGAGGTCAGAGCAACGATGTATGTACTGTACAGTTCATCTACTCTGCATGTACATGTACATGTACCTGTGCACCCAGTACGTCGGACGCAGAAGAACACGGTGTCAGGTCAGGTCAGGTCAGGTCAGGTGAGCCCGCCTTACGACGGAGGGAACCCCTATGTGTCATGTATCTCATTCCTATCTACCTACCTAACCTACCCTGAGATTCCGGCATTGCCGTCGATACCCAAGTAGTTAGCCAGCCATAACTCGATCGTAATCAATCATATTTATTGCCTCGGATATTGCCTCTGCTGTTGGAACTTGATTTCGGAATCACTGAACTGGAAAAGCCGACCTGAAACCTGGACACTCTGATCTCAGGAACTGGTCGCTCCAACCAACATACTTCACAGTGTGTTGTTCAAGTCAGTCTTGACTAGCCAGGCAGAAGAATAACTTAAGCTCGATTAATTAATTAATCAATTATCTTTTCTTCTTCACTTCAGGGCTCAGCATTATTGTGTCCAGGATCAAGTAATTGGAGCAAGGTAGTGCCATATCTTTATCACACACATAGTATATAAATCAAGAACCGATTACTCACACTGGGGTAATCAGGAGTATCACTGCCTCACATTGTTCATTTGTTTATGGGCAGAGCAGACACTGCTACTGATACGAAAAACCCCTAGTTCTAGATGAATGTACCTTGAAGGAGTCTTTTACTTTTATTTAATCCGAGCTGCACAGAAAGACTTTTTGATATCTACACCAGGAATAATAGTAAATTGCTGCTAAGTTGTTCTGCACTGTATACAGAGTAGGGTAGACAAGGTTGTTTCTGAAGTAACTGCTGTACATACATATTCTACTGTACACTAAATGTTGACCCTATTTTTATTTACTCAATTGAATGAGAAAAGAAGAAATGAGATAACTTAGCCATATGATACCTGAAGAGGTCAAAGAGCGGACAATGATATGATATGATATGATAAAGAGGATTCTATCAATCCAATACAAGAAAAAAAAGAAAAGAAAGAGAATAACAATAAAAGAGAAAGTTCAACCCTAATTCAATTTGAAAGAACTGTAGTCAAAGGTTATTGAAATATCTGGATCTGATACATACAAGAAAGAAAAGAACCAATCCAATCCAAGAGGATCTGTGAAGAGTTTTTTTCTCTACATTCCTACAATTCTGTCAAACCGTGGATATTCTGATATGTTGCAGACTCAAGTATCTGTCCACGAAGTAACCAGCACGTCACTTCACAACACAACATCCATCATACTGATTAATTCCCACACTTCTTCCCCGTCGGCAGCGCCAGCGGATACGCCCCGTCGCCCCGGACCACGTCTGGCCCGGGATTCGGGAACTTGACCTCCGCGTTGCCGTTGGGAGTCCTGCACCCGTTGTCCAGGTCCGCAAAGAGGAAACTCGGGCGGTCTGCGAAGGCGACGTGCGGAGGAGCAGAAGAGCCTGGCTTGATGTCCGAGCCCGAGTCCTGACGCTTGTGGCTGGCCGGGACGAGATTGTAGTTCCCTGGTAGGATGGGGGTTCGGCGGCTTGAGGTCGAAAGCCGGGGACAGGTGCAGGTGCAGCCGTTGCTGTCGGTGTATGTTGATCCTGATGATGAGGAGGATCCTGTCCCGGCAGGGACTGGGGCAGATGCAGACGATGATGCTGGAGACGCTCCGGCAGGAGAAACAGTGGAAGTTGAAGACGACGTGATCATCACCGGGGAACAGACCATGTAGAACTCCTGCTCGCGGTTGAACCAAGTCCACGCGAAGATGTGATCCCCGGCCGGCATGTCTGCCGGGACGGTGAACTCGAACGTCTGCTTCGCCGGATCGGTCCCGCCGTCGCGGTGCGGACAGTTCCCTTCGTAGCTCCGCACCACCTTCCAGGTGGTCCCGTTGTCGATGCTGAAGCCGACCTGGCATGAGCCGCCGTAGTGATTGCCTGTGCCAGTGAGGCTGAAGTTGGCCGTGGATCCAGCGGCCCAGATCGCCACGGGGCGGCCCTGAGGGGTGCCGACCTGGTTGAGGTATCCCCGGCATGGGAACGGGGTCTTCTTGCCGCAGCAGTTGTAGGGGTAGGTCAGATATTCGTCGGCTGGGCCGGTGCGATAGGGGTTCTCCTCGGCTTGGAATGGGTATGGATAGTAGAGGCGCATGTGGGCCTGCACGGAGGCGGCGAAGAAGGAGAGAATAGAGATAGTCTTGACGAAGGATGGCATCTTTGTTGCTGTTTTGACTTTATTTTGTAGGTAGGTTGTTCGCACTCGAGATGTACATGTAGCAGTAACTGTTGAATTCGAGTTCTCGAGGTCTGGATTGAAGAGCGAAGCAGTTCCGAGGACAAAGGAACGAAGGAACGAGCGTCGAATTTATAGAGGATTCAAGGAACGTGTCTTCTGCGTCAGAGCCAGCAAGTCATAACGGTTTTGTGTTTCCTGGCCGGTCACAAGGCGGCCTCCGTCAGGTGAAGGTGAAAAGCATCGTAGCATGAGCCAGACAAAAGACGCGTCCTATGATTGTGTTCTGAACAATCACACAAAGAAGTATCTGTTGAATGACATTCATGGAGAAAGTGGCTTAATAAGCAAAACTCCGGGTCTCAATAGCGATTGAGGATTATATTCACAGTATATTGACGACTTTCCATTACCATGAAGAGCTTTTCAGTCGGTGACTCCCCATTCTCATTGGGCGCTGGTTTCTTTGGAACGACTGACGGAGAGAGCGTCGGTATGAGGGTTTAGGCTGACTTGTCCTACCATGATGTCTCCACTGATACAGGAGCGCGGTTTACCCCTTGCTGTGATGTAGGGAAGAGACGTCTGTTATCGAATTCGCAGCCCCTCAGTCGACTTGAGACAACTAGCCCCCAAATCTAACAAGGGACTAAGTATGTACAGTACTGAATAGCATTTTACCACTAGAATGATTATTAGTAACTTGTCTCCATATCATGATAGTGTTGTGAATACTTATCATATTTATCCCTGAATTCTACGTTGAATCCAAACGAGTCTAGAGTCATATTATGATGTGATATCGAATTCACCATGTACTAAGGGTGAAAACCAGCACCCTGTAGACAATATACGGTCTGGAACTCTCCGTTCTGACTGCGCAAGTCATGTGGCCAGCGCATTACCCAAGCTAGAGCTCTCTTCTCCGTTGCATTATTTGACAGAGTTTAAAAGTGGCCTGAGATTCTCCTGCCACGTAGCATCCTCTCGATTAACTGGACAGATTCGTAGGGCTACTACGGGGTATCATAGTGGACAAATATGATGGGAATAAAACAAAATGTACAATCAGCCGCTCCGCTGCGCATACGGGAACAATGACGCGGAGAAACATCTACAGTTGCTTGAATATCGGAGTAATCGGCCCGAGAGGCGTCGACGGATGACTTTCATCATGCCATCTTTAAACAGGATAAAGGCTCGGGCCTTCTATTGGCATTAATTTGAGGTCTTCGCAGGACCTCCTGCTGTCTGGCATCTATGCATATTCATTGACTGAGCTCTATGGAAATTCTCAGGATGAGGTGAACAATCCTCCAGCTATCTTCCGCCAAAGTCTGGCCTATACGTCTTGACGCCCCCTTTCATCAACTCTCTCAGGGCCATGGTCGCGTACTGGCTCGACCCAAGTTGGAATTTGAGGATCACGGCAAGCTTATCTCCCGGCTCTACAGCTGAGTCGGAGGCCCCATCGCCAGCCTTGTTGAGCCGGTCAAGGTCGGTCTGAACGAATTGTCGATCGTCGTTCGAGTACGATTTTACCTCGAACGAAAAATCAGGTCCCGGCCTGCTGAGGAGTTTGCGATAACTTCCGCTGAGACTGATATCCCTCCATTTCCTTCTCATGTCAAATGGATCAAGGCCGCCGCCTAGCTCGCTTCCCATGAAGCGTTTGTAGAAGTCTGTCATCTTGTTTGGCGGGTAGAGGACATCAAAGCCGGGGAGAGGCAGAACCACGTCAAAGATCGTATACTTGCCACTTGCAGCTTCCTCTGCGGTTAGAGCTCTCGCTCGCGCGAACACGTCACCTGCTGCGTTTGCACTATCCTCTGCCTGCGGGTCGATGATAACCTCTCCATCAGCATCTACCTTTTCAGATTCCTCGTGGCCGTTCTTGTCGAGGTGCTCGTTGATGATTACCAAGTCTCCTTCGACAACCTTATCTCCGTAGAGTCGCCACCGCTCACTGGCCGCGAAGTTCCACACCAACGACTGATAAGCGTGAACATACATCAGCCGCAGGTTCCTTGGTATACTCTGCAGAGCACCAAGGTAATCGTTCTTGGAGCGGCCAAGGTGTCGGATGAGATTCGCTTCCGCAGAGAACTTTCGTGGGAGCTTGTCGAGAGCGTCATTTATTTTGCCAGTTGTCTGGAAGATGTGGATAGCCTCGGCTCGAGCCTTGTCATCCGTGCTTATGAGAGGTTCTCCTTCCCCAGAGTCCAAAGTGCCCTGAGCCGCTGCCAAAATGTGAGGACTGAAATGGAGAATAGCCTCACAGGCGCCTTTAAAGTCGCCTTGCAACATCTTGACTCCCACAGTATCCGTCCTGGTGGCGAAGGTGCCAAAACGCTGTAAGCCGTAGTAGTTGAAATAGCCTCGCTCTCGAAGATTGCGAAGTGATTTTTCGACAATTTGAGATGCTGTAGCAATTGCAGTCTCGGTATCTTTAGGATCGACTCCCGGAAATTCGCATTCACGCAGTGTGATCACGAACTCATTGCCGCCAAGATCTCCCAATTCAAGTCCCTGCTTGCGATACTCAAAATCGCCAAGCGTAGCGTTGCGGAGTGTCTTGCTAAGTCCTGCAAGACGGTCCGCATGGACTCGATAAGCGCAGGCTCTCTGGACGGTAACTCCGCGCCTGTCTTTCGTCCCGGCGAACTGGAAACTCTTTGGATTCATTTTCAATTGCCGCGCAAGATAAGATATGACCTCCATGGTGTCTTTGTTTTCCTTGTATATGGTGAAATGTAGATAGGGACCTCCAAGCTCTTCCCAGCCTAGCTTGCCCTTAAGCTGGCGGCCGTCAGCAGTGCGGGAAGTCCGCCCATCTTGCTTGCTCTTTGGAGCTGCAGATATGACCATCACCCCATCGGCGTCCGTCGACGATTCCAACCTCGAACTGAAGATACGCCTGATTGACTGGTGGATCTTTATACGTAGGTCACGGTCTGTGATGGCCGCAGTCCTCACTCTGCCGAGTTCGCCAGGCCGAGCTTTGGGCGAGGACAGGACGCGGTTGTGCAATGCGAGGATCTGCTGCGTATTTTCCGAGCCAAAGAACGACTCCAAAAGGCTTCTGTCTTCGTCCGTAAGGTGAAACTCGGGCTTTTCGTGAGCCCTGGCATCCCCTGATTTATCCTCGTTCTGCTGTCCTTCTGAAGATTGCACAGCCGGCTGCGAATCTCCAGAAGCTGCAGGAGTGTCGCCATCTTTGCTGTCCTGCTTTGAAGACTCTGAAGCGGACTGGTTTCGGAGGTGTAGAACTTGCCCAGAAGGCAAGATCTCGTTGACCAGGAAGTCGGTATATCTAAAACGCAACGTTCGTTAGCATCCTCCCACTTTCCTAGCGAACTCTCGTGCACAAACCTCTTCTTCAAAATTCCTGAAAATCCCGGGAGGTCGGCACTAACAAATTCCGTAATCCCAACCTCAGCTTCCTTCAACGTTTGACTATCTTCCGCAGACGGCTGTAGCTGCGCGGTTGCGCTGGCTTCTGCCTGCTTCTGCGCGCCCTCGGAGGTGCGGAAGACGACATCATCGCCTTGAGGTGTATCTTCCGTCTTCAGCCGCTTCCGCGGCTGCTCTATGATTTCTTCCCCTTCCATTGAGAGCGGCAATGTAAAATGCAAGAGCAACGCTTTTCAAGCTACGAATTATCAGCGTCGCGGCGCTCCCATCTGCAGGCGGGAACTTTTCTTTGAACCGAAAGGGTATAGCGCAGATGTAGGGCGTAGCCCTAGTGGCCGCCGGTCTCCGCCTTCAGGAGCGGATGCGGAGATATGTAACCCCGGACTATATATCCAGCGCCCATGGAGCACTCCCCGGATTTCTCCTTTATATTTCACTAACAACACGCCTCTGAAACAGAATCTGGGGCGCCTAGCTCAGCGATTAACTTGGAAACCCAATTGCTAGGGGTCCTGGGTTCGAAACGGGGTCCGGAAGGCGGAAATGGTTGAAGCGGCTCGGTGATTACCGACATCCGCTAACAAACCAGATAACCCTCACCTCCAGGACAACAAAACCCTGCCCGCCAAAAGCAAGGCGGGGTTTTCGTAGCACCCCTCCCCCTGCCCACCTTTGGGTGGATGGGCCGGAGTGGGAGCTTTCTGGATCTTTGACGTGTTTCGCTTTATCTTTTTGGAGTCTTCCACAGTCGCAGTTTGCTCTCCTTGAACTTGGCTGGAATACCCTACCAGTATCTACCTAAAATCATGGACTCGAAACACGTCTATGCATTTTCAACGGAGCAATTTGCTCGATAGTGACTGCAATCGCAAGAATACTACCGGATGGGACATTCCTTCACATCTTTATCTTCCTGAGGTTCACACACCGACGTATCTCGATTCTTTTTGTCCCTCGAGCTTTGCGCGGAAAACAAAGATTGATTTCTTTTTTAGTCTCAGAGAATTCCATCCGTTCTCCATAGTCTTATATCTTTTTTCCTTCATAATACTTTTGTCAATCGCAGACCTTGCTATTGCTGTCGGGTCAGTCCTTGGATCTCTGCTTTGTCTACAGTCGAGCCTATATATAGATCCGGCTTCGACGACCCTCGATCCTCGAAAAGATACCTTTCTCTTCACTCCCCAGAAGATCTATCAAGGGCAACCCAGAGACAACAAGAGGAACGGCTTGATTGGGCACACAAGGCACGTTTCCATTTTCCCAGGGACCCCTAACTAAAATAAGAACAGAACCAGTTTAAAGTCTGTGCCCGCCAAGGTCGTCCAGGGAACGCGGCAGAGAATCGAGGCACCAGGATGCATGGAACTCCTCCCTCTAGAGATACAGAACCTGCTCCCGAACGCGACGATGTGGTTCCCGTCGAGATCTCCATCTGTGTGGAGGACATTTTCACCAGCGAGGAGACGCTCATCTGGGCCCTGAGAGCGAGGCTCCGTCTCGCCATCGCTGGAATTCTCAGAATGCGGGGCGGGATGGCTGGTCAGCCGCCCGAGGATAGGCCTGCTCCGGCTCGCGGCTATATTGAACTCACGATGCAGTTCGATGATCGATTCCATGATGTGGTGGAGTTGATGCTCGCGGCGGATAGGGTACTGGTGCGCATGTTGGTGCGCGTTTGGCGCGGCCAGACGATTGGAATGTTCCGAGCGCGAGCAGCGCCTGAGCAATTGCCCTTGATCATTGATGGGATTTGAGAAACTGGTGAGATACGGGCAGTATCTGTCTCATCGTGGAGCATGCCGGAGTTGAGAACACACTGGACGTTTGTCAGGCAAACTGAAAAGGACTGGATGAAGATATGACTACTGTGTATGGCTAGTCTATTCCGATATCAACTTTGTTGCATTCAGGAACTAAGAATACATATGGAGGTCAAGCACTTCTATCGGATTCATACACCAAAACAATACGGATATCCATGTAATGGAGAACAATAGTCCTTTTTGAGCAGAGAAGCTTACTTCCATAACGGGGGAAAAGAGGTTTCCTGATATAAGAAACAGCTGCAAAACTGTAAAATATGGAGACAAGGACCAAGCTTCCTTTCACTCTTTGGCCCATCCCGTTGGGCTGTTCCGGTATAAACAGTCTCAATTCACTTTTTAAACCATTTGCCGTCTGAATTTACATTCACTGAAAGAAATTGTTGGAAGATAGCTTTCCCCTTCCACAGAACAATATATTATCGTGATTGGAAGAGCAGACAAATCCAATGTCAGCTTGGGAATGTACTGTGTATCCCTCTGCATGCATTCACTGAGCCAAATGTGTTAGGGAGTGAAGAGTGAATGCATTTTGCGGACAACTCCTGCTTTGTCCCTGAGGGTCTTTGAGACAAGAACATATAAATTTTCATCATCAGATATATCCATGAGCTTTTCTATCCACCACGCGTCAAAGTGTCCAGCACTGAGAAACTGAGACGCGCTGATCTTTTGGCTGTTTGAATTTCACTTGGAAGAGGAAATATTCCATTGGAGAGATCTGCAAGCCTGCTTCTTTAGGTAAGAAAATCTAACAAATGCCTCGACTGAATTGGAAGAAGAGTGATGACGAAGAGTATCGCTACCGCAGCAGGAAACCTGCCAACGTGATGGCTCCCACGTCCGAGGACCCGAGTTGTCCCCCGTCCATCAGCCCACGCGCCTTTCTGATCGCACTCGACATCATCCAGAAATGCGAGGCGATGCTGATGAAGTTTGCGTTCAAGCGGTGCAGCAGCCTGGACCAGGGAGGCCGCAAGCTGGTCGAGTCCATGTTCATCATCGACCACCACCTGGCGACTGCGCGCGACAAGGGGCAGATCACGTATGAGGAGCATCAGCTGCTGTCTCAGTGGGTGGAGAACATCACGGACGCTGCCTTCAGCATCGGCTGCGACCAGCATCCGTACAAGATGACGGTTGATTACAAGGAGTTCGAGAATTGGCCCAACCGGGAGGCGAGGGGGACGACGAAGCCGTTCACCGGCCTGCCTCCGCCGTCTGAATGCAAGGAATAGGCGTTGGATGATTCGGAGTAAGAGCTATGTGGGATGCTTTGCGATGTGCGTACATTGGTTCGTGGTAAGATAGGATAGCTCAACATTTGGTATGGAGGCTAGGAGAGATCAACAGGCATAAAGAACTCAGAATCAGATCTTTTCCTTTCACTAAATGAACACATGGACAATGCATTAGTGACTATCCGCAAGGGCGATGTTACTTTTCTTTTTTTGTGAAATAATTTACAATTCCAAGTATATCTTCTCCCCAAAAGGCTCAGAAAACCATCTTTTTCTGTCTGCTGATGTTTGGACTTTGCACAGTGGGAAGGGCAATAACCAAACGATCGCCAACCACGGGTTTCTCAGGTGGTCTCCGGACAGCCCTTCAATATCGCGACGATACATTCGAAGAATTCGGATAGTTCTGGTATAACGATTTCCAGACGAGCGACTGAATCTGGAAGAAGGTGATTCCAGTCATGCGCTGAGAGGAGAATGACACCAGAGCAGACTAGGCCGTCGCCGCCAAGCAGTCCTGGTATTTCAAGACTAGACGAGTCGCATAGTGGAACATTGAATTTCTCTGCTGCCCACCGTTTGCTCACCAGACGACATGAGTTGATGCCACTTAATTGCGGAATATCAGCAAAGCGACGGCTTGTCTCGTTCGCAGGTAGTCTTGTGCTTCTAAAACCAGTGCTGCTTCTTCGGCGTCGTGTACGAAAAGAAAGAGGTCAACCACGAAGGTTGGGAGGCCATGATAAGCGAAGACATCCGGACCCCATATCTTGCAAGGGATTCCGGCATCCAGAAGAAGATCACAGGGCTCATCTCGATTGAAACATTTGTAAATGGGTGGCGGTTTGTTACTAGCTGCGTCTGATGTCGTTCGTTGACGGTGACTTAGAGGCCGGAATTTCATAACAAAATCTAGCAGCCTATTCATGTCGGCAGGTACCAGATATGGAAACTCACGTTGCTTAAAGCTCTGAAGGCTGATCTGGTGCAGACAAAGTAATAAACAATATGGAGTGGAACAAATTTCAAGTCTAGTAGACTACGTGTTTCGACAGGATGTGCATCTAGTAGTAGCCAAGGTTAGCCTCCTGGCAGTTTACCAATGGAGTCTGCTGACGAAAACTAGGAAGTCTAACTCGTCTCTATCTGTGGTTGTCTGATGGACAGAAGAGGCGTGTATGCCTACTTCCAGTAGAGCGTTGACGAGTGTCGTCGACCCAAGCTCGGCAGAGCGGTGTCCTTCTCGTATCCATCTGGTCAGGCCTTTACCGTTTCACTCATAGTCCGTGTCCGTCAAGTCAGCTAGGCGAGGGCCAGAGTCCCCTCCCAACAACGACTCGCTTAGGACTGCGCAAGTGCCTCGCCATCTCGGTTAACGCGCAGCCTGAGAGGTTCTCCGAAGGAGCGGGATGCGCGTCCCCCGCTTCGTCTCCGCGCTGATCTGAGCTCCTCTTGCACTTACAAGTATAGAAACATAGCCTCGGATTCGGAGGAACAATGTCTGCCATCACAGGAATACGAACCATTCGATTATGTCATTCCACCGGGACCGCTTTGTGCCAGCCGCAGTTACGGCCGTATCTTGCTCGCTGTCCTTTCTGTGTTGCCGCATCCAACGGCCGTAAGAACATCGCCCCAAACAGTGGATTCGCATATAACACATCCTTTGATCCTGGATCTGGTTGAATACACTTAATTTATACTCCTGAAGATGTCGAAATTGGATTTCCTTGAGGCTCTGGAACTTCTTACGTCGCAATTATTTCGCAGTTCATGGGATTATCCTTGTTCTTGGGAAGATACCAGCAAGCGTTCAGCAGAGCTTGTTATTCACGTAATTTCCTGCTGGTCCCTGAGAGAAGTCTTCTCGCAATGACTGTTCACCGTGGATTGCATCAAGTTCATCTGCTAGGCAGACGTCCCAGCGGGCTGGAAAAGAGAAATCACCCAAGCCATTCAACGACTGGCCAAATGAGCAGGGCGTAAGAAAACCCCCCCGTTTATATTTATATAAATGAATCTTCAGATATTAACTGTTGCAGTTCACCTCCACCTATCGTGAGCATTCACCGGTTAAGCTCAAGGTCAAGGGCAACATCCCTGGTTGGGCGCTGGCGTCCTCTACCGCACAGGGACCTGGGGCGGCGAAATCGATACAGATAAAGGCGGGAAGTTCAAGGTCAACCATTGGTTTGATTCCTTTTCGGTCGTCCATCATTTCCAGATCCTGGCTCCTGAAGATGAGTATGGCTCCGTCAGGGTCTTCTATAACTCGCGCAGCACCTGTGATGAGCTGATTGAGAAGATACGAAAAAAACGGCAGGTGGGACGATATATCTTTCGGAGCAAAGTATGACCCCTGCACATCTTATTTTAAGAAGGTGATGTCTATCTTCCATTCCTACCGCGCAGAGGGGATCCAGGGGAAGCCAGACGGTTACACTATGACTGTCACCTTGTCCGCCAACTTTCCAGGACTCTCAAAGACGGGGGAGAAGCAGCACCACGGGCATGCATCGGGCATCCAAACACTGTGCAATAAGACAGACGCGAATGGCTTCAGATGCTGGACCCGGAGACTCTGGAGCCGATTGGCCTTGCATCACAGATAGTCCTCCACCCAGGCCTCAAGGGACCCTTCTCTTCAGCACATGCGAAGTCCGATCCGCTCTCGGGAGATGTATTCAACTACGACCTGGAGCCTGGCCTAAAATCCACCTACCGCATCTTCCGTGTCTCTGCATCGACGGGGAAGACTTCCATTCTGGCATCTTTCACTGCAGACGCAGCCTATCTCCATTCGTTCTTCCTCTCAAAGAACTACGTGATCCTCTGCGTCTGGAATTCCTTCTACACCGCACACGGCGCCTCCGTGCTCCTGAACCGAAACATCGTCGACTCCATAGCGGACTACGATCCGTCTCGCTCTGCCCGCTGGTACGTCGTCGACAGACGTTCTGCGGAGGAGGGCGGACAGGGCCTCATTGCCATCTACGAAAGCGACCCCTCTTACTGCTTCCACACCATCAATGCATTCGAGAAGCCATCCGCCGATGGATCCGGAACCGACATTGTCGCCGACCTGGTTACTTACAACAACCTCGACATCCTGAAACGCCTCTAACCTGTCGAACTTGATGTCGACGTCGCCAACGGCCGCCGCATACGCAGACCCTTTTAACGTCTCAGTCCGTCCGCAGCTGAGGCGCTTCCGTCTCCCTTCAATCCCCTCTTCCCCTACACACAGCCCGAGGAAGGCTCTGCTCGAAGTGACCGTAAAGCAATCACACAGCCCCGAACTCCCGACCCTCAATCCTGCCTACGTGCTGCGGCCCCATCGCTACGTCTACGGCTTCACAGGCACAGGCAAAGCCACCTTCTTCGACGGCCTCGTCAAGTACGACATGAAGACCGGCACGGCTCTCACCTGGGGCCAGCACGGTCAAAGCGCCGGAGAGGCGATCTTCATCCCGCGAAGGACTCCACAGGAGCAGGAAGAAGCAGGCGAACAAGATGACGAAGACGACGGCGTCCTCCTCTCCGTCGTCCTGGACGGGCCCGCGGGCCGCTCGTACCTCCTTTGTCTGGACGCGAAGACCATGACCGAGACCGGCCGCGCGGAGCTCGACGGGCCTCTCTGTTTCGGGTTACACGGGACGCATGTCTCGGCGAGGGGGAGCAGGGGCGTTGGCGGGGAGTACGGGAGGGGATTGGATTTCTGATCGATCGATCCCAGGCTGAAGGTGATGCCTGACACTGGTTTTCAGACAACAGGACAAAGACCATCCTGGTGAATGATGGTGATAGATGGCTATTTAATTTAGTGCGTATCTGCTTAACGAGTGATCTGTTCCCTTTGCACTGCATTGTGTTGCGTTGCTTCTCTGTTATTATGTTTGTCCAGAGTTCGAAAGACGAAGATGTCACCATGCGCTCTACCTGCCGGAAAAAGTGGATTGCATTGGGTTGTGTGTGGACATGGAGTCCTGATCAATCAAGCAGAGGGGCCGCCAGTAGTATCATCATCTTTGCTTTGGACTCAAGCTCAGCAATTTATTCACACAGCTAATCTATTGGGTTGCTTGTTTCATTAAGATATAGCAAAGCTCTTATGGTATGTACTGTACACCAGATATGAGAACACTGGTACTGTGCTTCCGATTTTAAGGCCTATTTTTACATGTCTGATTGGGCTTCCTTCAACCCTTCTATCCATACGTCTGTGATACAGGTCAATCTTTTGTTTCTTGTTTCATTCTGAATGGTCGAGAGAGAAACATGATGCCATATATAAATGCACCTGTTATAGGAAAATCCAGTCGAATTAAGAAAAACTTCATCTGATCTGTTCCGTGAAAGGGTTGCTCCACGTGAAGCTGTCACTCCTGCTCACCTCTCCCTCGCTCTCTTGAACAGCCCAGGACTCAGGAACCCCCGAGTCTACCGCTTTCCTGCTCCAAAAGGGGGACACACGCACGGTCGTGGATCCTTCCAGCCCCAATCTCTCTTGATAATCTCGACGCCCTCCCATAGGGCCCCCCTCGCCTCCTGCCTGTCCAAACCTGCTTTGAGAAGCTCCTCGTACCTCGTATGCGTGTGCCGGATATGCGCCTCCACCGCCAGCTTGGCCTTGCGTTCGTCTGTCAGCTTCTTCGTGCGCCCAACGCGGCCGGATCCCTTCAGGAAGGCGTGGTTGACGACCGCCCTCAAATCGGTGGCTGGAATGGCGGGGAATAGGGCCTGTATGAGCGCCCGCGCTCGACTCTTGTCCTTCTCGTCGCGCTGCCTGACGGCGTCCGCGCGCGAGCGGGCCGTTTCCATGGCGCTGCGGACGACGGTGTGGTAGATGTCCTGTGGGACGCGGATGCCGAGCGTGCGTTTTCCGACGTTGGCCTGGTTTATGGTAAGTATGTAACTCGGAAAATAAGAAAAAAAGGCACGAGGGAGAAGAGGAAGTTACCCACATAAACTACGTAGACGGTGCGTCCGGATTCCTTTGTTTGGCTTCGACAGTGGCGCGTTACGTATACGTCTCCTTTGGGAACGAAGACATAGCCCTCTGGAACAGGATGCCTTTCAAGGCAATTCTGCATTTATCTAGTTAGCTTCCCCGTTCCTCCACAGATATCCATTGTATATTAATATGTGATCTGATCGAGAACACGCAAAGTGAATATGATATCAACGACTTGGAATGCAAGAGCTCATCAGCGATCCTTCATGAGAACACGTACCTTCTCCAAGGGCCCCGTCGAAGCAGGGAGCTTGATCTGCCTAGTCTGGGTTTGCTTCGCAGGCTCTCTCACACTGGGTTTCTTGTCCACACCGGATTCTTCACCGTCATCACTGAGGACAATGTACAAGTCACCATCATCATCCAGGGGCTGCTCGATAATGCGCTTCTGGGGACGTCCTTGTGTACGAGAGTGCTTCAAGTTTTGCCTGGTCGTCCTTTTGGTAACCCTTTTTTGTCGTGAGACGAGGGATCTGGTGTGTTGCGCTTTCCTGGCGCTGTGTCTTTTTGATGCTGTCATCACGTTGTATGTATTTTAGGAAAGTTTTCGTTGTTCATCAGAGAAAAAAAAGAAAAGGAAGAAAAATGGAAAAAGTAAAATTTATGATAACTTTCGGGACGTTAAACACGCAGTTATGTCGGGATATTCATTCGAAGTCGAGGATTCCTTTGGTGCATGCATGTTTGTATTCTTGATCCTAAGTAGGAACGCAAGCAGGAAACTTCAGGAGCTCCCCGGTCGAAGACAAAAGATAGTTTGTATGTCCAAACTCCAAGTCATTTTCATCATAATGGATGGGTAAATGGCTTTGTCCGAGAGTTCCTGCTATCCATTGTGTTGTCGATGAGCAAGTCTACGTCTACTCCGGCCGTCAAGTCGAGAAATGACGATGATGCGTGATTGGCGACGCGCGCGAGGCCGTCTGTGGCTGATCCAGGAACTGTGGCGCTGCCAGCCAATAATGGGCTTGCTTGTTGTCTGTTTCCGATGCCGGTCTCTGTGGCTTTGCAGGATGCAGGGCAGCGCCGTCTGGCCGATGTCATGAAGAGCTGATATCCATAAGAGTACTCAGTACACAACACTATGGACGTCTCACCCTTTCTTGCTGCTGGTTCGGTGACTCGGTGTCCTTTGTTCACCAGGAATTGGTTTACGTGGCCCCTTTGTCTCCTGGAATAAATCCCCGGCTGCTGTCACACAGACATCCCTTTTCGCGGCGGCTGGAGTTTGGTTCCCAACCGTCGGAACATCGTGCCATTATTATTATTCTGCCCCTCGGGAAGGTCTTCCAATTATTATCCGAGGCCTCTAAGGCCGTTGAGAGCGTTATCCTTCTCTGCAGGTGCACAGCTACACTAACAGGCCATCTATGGCACTTGGTGGATGACGAAATCGCCTATCCTTGGACATTTGCTCCCGATTTCTGATCCTTGCTGCTCTACTCCATACCCGGGTACAAGGTTCTTAAGAAGTGATATCTTCTTGTCCCAGTCTCCCGTGTCAAGCCCGTCCTCCTAATTGTCTGGCTGCCTTACGGTTTACCCCTAAGAATGATCCCAACTCCCAAGTGCGGGGTGTGGGGCACGTTGCGAATGCCACGGAGCTTAGACATTTTGGTCAGGAGTTGGACAGGCAGCAGGCCGGACTCGCTGGAGCTCTGATCCTGGAGTGGTCGATGCTTGCCGACATGGAGACACCCCTTTTGCCCTGGTGATGAGTCTAATGACTGTGATATTGCGGTTCGTCCGTACAGAATATTCAAGGCGTGCTTGTCGTTCAAAGGCTAAGTAATTAATAGTGCGGAGTACAGGATAAAGAACAGTACATAGGGTTCTTTGTTTCCTTGCATCGGTCTAGTGGAAGCATTATTGAAGTAAGATTTGTCACTCGAAATCAAATCGTTGATACAGAACCCGTCGAATGCCAGCCTTGCTGGTCGGCTTGGATGTCCTCTTTGAGCAGCCATGATGAGCTGGCACGCGCTCGGTCCAGACCTCGGTCAATGCCTCCAGGCAGTCAAGGATGGGAAGTCCGGTCTGTTTACGGAGTACTCCGTACTCCGGACGCAGGTCCCGGTCGTCGCAGAGAACAGGGCGAAGGATCGTCACTTCTACATAACGAAATCTTTTGCCATTCTCGGACAAAACGAATAGCCGGTCAGGAAATTGGCCAAAGAGGTGACTTCTCCCCACCAGAATAGGCTGAACCCCGTCCCGTCATCCCGAATAATCAATTATTTGTTATGCCAGCACCCCATCGTATCAGCTCCCAAAAGCACCCGGGAAACTCCTTGGCAAAACCCAAGGCTGAGAAAGCACTGATACTATTATTATTATAATAATAATAAACGCGACTCGAAGTACATCGTTGGTATCGTTAAATCGCTTTCGAGCCGAAGCGGCGAAGCCATCCGCGAATTGGAACGGCGGGCAGATCTTAGTAATGAGCCCCCACAGCAAACATAAAAGCTAGATCTTCCGACGATCCGCGGCCTTGGGAAGCTTTCAATGGAAATACTTTCTGTTCTTTGTAGCTTCTACCGCTTTTCACGGGCCTCGTGTGTCCCGACGAGCCACGTCTCAGGAACCCGATGTTCAGGAATACAGCGTCATACCGCAGGAAGCAGCTGGCCTAGCCGTGCTCCCGTTGGACGCTGCATTTCTCCTCGGGCCGCAGGGGCGAGGACCAGCATGCGACTCTGTCGTGCCTCTTTAGTGGAAGCCCAATGCAGGTGCTCAGGGCGGTCTCAGCCCCATTGACCCGTCGGTGACGGTCGGTCGGAGAAGAGGATCCACGGAAATTGACGCGGCGCAGGCAAGATGGTTAGTGAGAAACTGCGGTCTGTGTCTGTCGGGGCTGGAACCACGGGTGCGTTCAGCGTCCAGCAGTAGATGCCCGCAAAGGGGTTCTGTGCCTGGAGCCCATCAGTTGTTCGAGGAGATAGACTCCGTATTGCTTGATAGACGGAAGAGGGCTGTTATGGTTCCAGCCTCCTTGCCTTGGCGTTGTCCTTGATCTCTCGTCAGAGTCCGTGATCCTTGAAGGGTCGCACGATCCGGCAGCGGGCGCGGAGCGAGATCTGAATCAGAAAATAGTAGTTAACTTTGAGCCGCACAGCACAAGTATCATGGCTCGACAGCACAGTGGCTCACCTGAACGTGTCGTGTCCACCGTCGGGCTCAGGTCCGTGTAGAGAAGCACGCTCTGCCAATCGTGTCGCCGCTGGAGGGCCGAGCCTCGCCTTTCACCGTCCCCGCCGGAGCAGAGCGCTGTTGGTAGCATCTCGCAGGCAATTTGTTAAGTGGACCAGCCCAGCGGGAGTGGAGGAGTCTGGCTGGGTCTGACAAGACAGCTCCGTATACCATACTCAGGAGAGTCTCGACGGTGGATCTGCGGAGGAAAAGAGCAGAAAAAGTACAGACCCCAACGTCACAAAAAAGGACAAAGAGAGAAAAAAGAAAACACACACACCGATCAGCGTCGTCGTCGGCCGGTTCCTGTCAAGCAGCAACTGCAGCATCATGCCCGCGGGCCTGTGAGCATCTCGGCAGGAAGGCAGGCGACACTAACATTCTTCCTCCCCTTCCATCACGAACTTCTCCTCCTGTCAAGGGCTTCGCCAGCGTCGAAATCCTCCCTCTCTCGAACACGTCCTGGCCATCAGCGTCGAAGGAACATGCACTAGACGTGGCCGGACTGTTCGACTTCTTCCCTTGGGTTCTCGACCGGCCCTGTTGCCTGCTTGGCTTCAATGGTCCTCCTGCGTCGCACATCGCCGGCACGAGATACATATCGCCCCCGTCCAACATTCCTGACTCCGAAGCATCTCGACGGCGTACCGCAAGGTTGCTTGGCAGCTCGAGTTACATGGTTGCTAGGATAACTCCGCTGACATGAGTTGGGATCGTCCGGTCCATAGGTATGTGCTTTACTATGTACTCCAATGACCCTGGGTCACTTTCGTTCCCCCGTCTCTCAGGCGGGGTTCCTGTGATGACTGCTGTATATGGACCAGCTACTCCCCTTCTCATCCTGAATCCACCGTGCACGATTCTCCGCTTAGAAATTTTGCGGAGAGGATGCTGACCCAGCCTGTGGACATATTTAGCTTCAGCTATCCAAATGGAGAACCTCAGACTCCGACGAGAACACCGACGTCCGCAGCCTTCGGGGAATCCTCTTTTCAGACCCCCAAACTCGAATCCAGTTTCTACGATCCTCGAATCACTTGGGACACTGCAGACCCGTACGCTTCGAGCCCGGAGTTCCTCAGAACGCCTCAGAGATTCGGATTGAGCACTCCTTCGAATCAATTGAAAGGCCAGAGCAATACATCAGAGCGGAATTCAAACACAGGGGCTTCTTTGGGCCAGCACACATCGCCGAACCATCCTAAGACTGCAAAGACCCCAGACGAAACGGACACTGCGAAACGAGTGCGCCAGTCGAAGCAGAATACGAGCTATGGAGAAGACGGACCGGGTACCGTTGAATCTACCAAGTCGGCGGCCTCGATACAGACCCCTCCACCAAGCAGCACTTCGAGGAGGAAAGCTACGGACAATAGTGGGACCGGCCAGTCTTTTGCGGACAGCTCAAGAAGACTGTCTACAACCAGCATTGGCGGAGCTCATCTTGAGACTCCGAGCCGTTTAGTGGGAGCGTCGCCTCAGCTCTTCCCAAACCTGCAATCCTCGCCGGACCTGTTCCAGTTCTCTTCTATGGATCCTTCTTCGTCACCCTTTTTCCCTCAACAGAAGTTGTTCTGGGACCATGATACTGAGCAGCATGGAGACGACATTGTCACAACGCAGGCCAGTGCTGATCCATTTGATTCCAACGCAGGCGTAGCGTTCAATTCTACCAATTCGGGCAATCAGGATCTCAATATACCGCAGCTGCCTATAATGCAAGGCTCAATGAACTTGGCAGATTTCAGTGACAATAGCCTTGGTATTGGATCATCAGGTCCTGCAGATGCTGCATTGTTTTCTGCACCGTTCTCATCTTCCCGTATCTCTGTGACGAAGGCAGAAGACCCAGCCATGTTCTTAAGCTCTCCTGCTCGACGGTTTGGTCCTCCTGAGCCAAGACCAGGGACGAGACCCGTTCAGCGACAAGTCCGACAACCATATCACTATCAGACGGAGGAGTCGAAAAGAGAGGAGCTACGGCGTGCCAGGAACAAAGCCAGACGGATGTCTGGCTCATTCTCCTTCGACGAGGATGATGACGAGGATGACTGGACGCCTCGAGCCATCAGGCCAGGACTTACAAGAAGCTTAACTCACAGCGCGGTTCATGGCCGCCAGCAAAATCAAGCGTCCTCCGGGACGCTCGCCTCTACCAGCGGCATCAGGAAGACACCCTCAAAAGGGCGTACATCACCTGTCAAGTCCCAGCGCAATCATCTTCCCCGTGCGAGTACTGCCGGGTTTCCAACGCGCTCACAGTCTCTTGTCCTTAAGATTGACAAAGACGGAAGAGCAACGACGGAGGTGCAGTACGTTCCCGACTCATCCACGGGTTTAACAGACCCTATAACAGGGATGGACATGGATGAGTCCGCTACCGAAAGCGAGAGTGACTCTACTGAATACTCAGACTATCGTCTCACTCGCAGCCAACACTCTTCATTTGCCTTTCCTGAGCCTACACCGCATAGGCCTAAACTGAGCCAGGCCGACCCAACCTCCAGACCGCATTCGAAAAGCTCGTCCTATTCGTCAACTATGGCATCGTCGGTTTCCGGACGACAGTCCCCTTGGGCTGGTTCTTCTCGGGGCGATGCAAGACGATCCCAGGCAAGGCCTGTGCAGGAAGACTGGAACAAGACTCCGCAGAGGCTGTCAGTGCCCGTCAATGCGAACTTCACGCATGGCACTTCTAGCTCTGCATCGGAGACTCTTCCAGATCCTGACGAGGATTCCGGCGATGCGCAGCACGCCCTGAGGAAACTCCTGAAAGGGAGAAGCAGGAGCCTGAGACTCCCTCCAAAATACGGTGCTAGACCAACACGGTCCCCCCATTCGTTTGCCCATCTACGTTCTTCCCCTCCACGCTACGGGAACCGATTCGACTTCAACTCTAGAGGCCCTAACACCTCCCCCACGACTATCACTGACCCCGATATCGCGACGCCCCGCACAGACCGGCAGAGCAACCCGAGCAATAGCACCAGGTGTGTCTGTAATTCAATGGACAACGGCGGCCATCTCATGATTCAATGGTAAGTTGGGCTGCTGACTCTTTGCCTGCTGCTTCTCGTGCTGACGCACTGAAAGTGAATCCTGTCGCCACTGGCTACATACCAAGTGTGTCGGTCTAGAGCGAGCAAACCTTCCGGCCGTCTACGTCTGCGTCTTTTGTACACAGACCCCGACAAGAGGAGGTCGAATCCGAGATCCCTTGGCTGGAACGGGTCACGCGCCCTCATCTCCGTTGGCGCACAAGTCCTTCCGAACTCGTTGATACCAAGGCCCATTGATATCAAGGCCATTCATTTTCCATTTGTCTCTCGTCTTCATTATGAGCATGAACCTGTACGGTCTATGAATACGTAGCACATACGGCCATTTGAGATCACGACATCGTCACTTCAATCTATTCTTCGACTTCCGGAGTGTCTCTCGAGTCTCATTTCGGGACCAATGACGATCCAACGACCTACGAGGAATTAGGGATTCCATTTCCTTCTTCTTTCGTACTCCTCGTCCTTCACGATACCCGAAAGTCTGTTATTTTCCCTTGACAGTGCCCTTTTCCCATCTTACTTCCTTGTTGATGTCCATGTCTATCAGGCAACGGCTGTAACCGCTATTTTCCTTTTCTGTATCACCCTGTGCCTCTGACCCTACACGTGATACCTACTCAGATTTTTACGGAGAAGAATGTACCATGTGGATGCAACCATACGGCGGGAAATGACCTGATTGAGGAGCGTTTACGGCAGCGAGGGACCCCAAGTGGTAGAATATGCAGTTAATGCGATAATACAAATACCCCTGCGTTCCCCTTACCTGTTTTGAGTTGTGTTAGAATGATGCATCTCTTTTACGATGGTCGACATAGCAGACACATCCAATGCATCAGGAACCTTGTTTACTAGAAACCCTCTTACATCATTAAAGCTCTTCTGTCTAACCGGCACTTCACTTATTTCGGCAAGCAACTAGCGCTGTGGAAAGAAACTGTACAGAGGGGAAGAGAAATATTGTGTGGCTTGAACAGTTCCGAATTATACCTCAAGTCACTCTCCATGTGCGGCAAATATGTTCTTTTGTTTTCCTTGCTTATCCCACACAATTGCGGTAACTGGAGAATATCCAAAGGCGGTGAACAATGGCAAAATGAACAAGCACATTGTGTTCTGGTTGGTCCTGGTGAATCCGCATGCACATCCACACTTGATAGAGCTCCAGACATTGTCAGCCTATTTTCCCACGGGGAGTTGCGGTTTACGGTACGATAAATTCCACAGGCTGGCCATTCTTCTGACTCATAGCGATAGTAGAGTAGGAGTATGCAGATACAGTCACGGAAGACGGTCATCTTGCCGAGACGCTTATCAGCGGCGGTCCCTCACCGCCTCCGATACCGACTCGGATTTTTCGACGCGGTGACTCCTTGTGATAGGTAGAGCAGAGCCCCTCCCCTCCCTCCCTCGTCGTCTGTTGCAGTCATTCTCTGGACCTTACTCCTGTCCTTCTTTTTGTCTTTTAGTCCTCGTTCTCGTATAGTCAGGTCCTTTGATCTCCGTTCTTCTTCTGTACCTCTCCCGTCATTATGTCCGCCTCTCTCCCCGGTAGTCGGGAGTTACCCGCCTCGCGATATGACCTGAACACCTACTGGGGTCGCGTGAGGCAGGCTGCTGAGATTTCGGATCCGAGGTGAGAAAGAATCGATTGAAAGAGGAAATGTTCTTTTGTCATGATGCTGGGATTGGGTCAAGATGGAGGGCAATTCGTGCAGTTTTGTGCGGTCATTCCCTTCGTGGTGCGGTTGATTATGTGCGCTTGATCTGCTCCTTTTTGGTTCCTCTTCGTTCGCAGCTTGTCATTGGAATTTTAGCAGTCTCATATGTCGCTTGAGTCGTTACAGTGCAATTCAACAGTTTCAAGCGGTACAGCTGCTGATCGACCTCCGCGCAGGACGCTGTTTGTCTCTCGTGCCGGCCTCGAGGATGCGAAGCGCCTCATAACCGCCTACAAGCAGGGCCAGATCCCGCACATGACGCCGGAGCTGTGGCAGGCGAAGAAGGTGGTGGACTCGACGCTGCATCCTGGTATGCTGTTCTCCTCGCCTGTGTGTTGCGATTTGTGAGTTCTTTGTGGGTTCTTTCTGCTAACACTGTTCTACAGACACCGGCGAACCGGTCTTCCTCCCTTTCCGCATGTCGTGCTTTGTCCTCTCGAATCTAGTTGTTACAGCAGGAATGCTCACGCCAGGTCTTAAGGTGCGAAAATATGCCATTCAATGGCAATACAACGAAACCAACGTCTAACTGGCAATAGACAACCGGCACCCTCCTCTGGCAGATCGCCAACCAGTCGCTCAACGTCGCCATCAACAGCGCCAACGCCAACAAGTCCACCCCGCTCTCCCTCTCCACCATGGCCAAGTCCTACTGCCTGGCCGTGTCCGCCTCGTGCTCCGTCGCGCTGGGCCTCAACGCCCTCGTCCCCCGACTCAAGAACATCTCCCCCAACACGCGACTCATCCTCAGCCGCCTGGTGCCCTTCGCCGCCGTCGCGAGCGCCAGCGCCCTCAACGTCTTCCTGATGCGCGGCGAGGAGATCCGCCGCGGCATCGACGTCTACCCGGTCCTGTCCGAGGAGGAGAAGAAGAGGCGCGAGATCACGGGCGAGGAGGTCCAGAGCCTGGGCAAGAGCAGGAAGGCTGCCACCATCGCCGTCGGCGAGACGGCCATCAGCCGCGTACTGAACGCCACCCCGATCATGGTCATCCCGCCCCTGATCCTCGTCCGGCTGGAGAAGATGAACTGGCTCAAGACTCGCCCGCGCTTGGTCCTCCCCGTCAATCTGGGCCTGATCCTGACGACCTCGCTGTTTGCGCTGCCGCTGGCGCTCGGGGCATTCCCGCAGCGCCAGGCGGTTAGCGCGGACAGTTTGGAGGAGGAGTTCTGGGGCCGGGGCGGCAAGGACGGCAAGGTCGAGTTCAATCGGGGAATGTGAGTCTTCGATGGTTGTTGCGCTCTAGTTGTCCACAGGAGCACGCGCACAAAGTGCATAGTTGCATAGACGTGCTGTGAGACTTGATCCGTGTCGCGAAGACCCCCTCCATTCTGGGATGGGATTGGAATTTGCATCAGGAGCCTGAAGCCTCAAGTCCTACCGCATTTGCTCTCCGAGACAACGTTCTTATGCGCCGACTGACTGCGTATGAGCTGCGTATCGGACGCACATATGCTTTGCCCGCTTGGAAGGTGTATATGCTTGACTCCCGTGTTGTTGTCTACATGACACTGCTCCGGGCATATGCTGCTTTACTGGCCTGGGTAAGCACGAAAGCAAGGCCTCGCACAATTTTGTCGGAGGTTCCAAAGTCATGAGGGGATATCATTTATCTGATAAAAGGCCATGAAAGTTGGGTTTTAGGGGATTTCTTTTTTGGCAAGCGGTAGATATTTGTCTGTCTTTTTTACGTTTTGCCCAATAGATAATGATTCCAATGGATAGATAGATAGATAGATAGAGTTTGGCCGCCTGCGTTGATATCACGAGTCAGTTAGCTTCACGGTCACTGTATATACATTTATACATAGCTCTCGATGTACATGTTAACATCCCGTTGATATCTGGATATCTCAAGACAAGTCAACCCATGCTGTTTTTACATGTATTTCTCGCCCGCGATTTCATCAAGCATTGGCTCTCTCCTCGCCTGCAAGACCGCCTCGAGCCGCTCCGCGATATCAAGCAGCTCAAGATCTCTCCACGGCTTCCCCATCAACTCCAAACCGATAGGCACGCCCAGCGGCGCCGACTCCGTCGGCGGACTGAATCCAGCTGTTGAAATTCCACTGTCAGTCACCTCTTGTTCCCATACATTGTGACAATAATATCTAATGATTACAGAGGATACCTACCGGGAATACAAACCGCCGGCCTACCCGTCAGCGCGGCCAGAATCCCATTCCTGCCCGGCTGCCTCATCGCCCCGACCTTGACGACGTAACGCCGCTGGTGCGGATACGCCACTGCATCTAAATCATACTTCTCGAACAGATCCTGCACGGTCTCCTTCACCGCGTCGATGCGGCTCAGCCGCTTTTTATACTCCGCCGTCGACGTCCCGAAGACACCTTCCGGCTTTAACGCGTCGAAGAACACTTGCGACAGCGCCTTGCGTTTGACTTGCCCGCTGGCCGCGAGGGAGTCGAGGGTCCGGTGCGGGGTGGATCTGATGAGGCTCGAGTCTTGGAGGAAGGTGTTGATCGTGCTGCGGAATTCGTGCGATTGCACGTCTGCGGTAACGAGGAGGGTCTCGACCGAGCAGGAGGGAGGGAGGGAGGGGAGGTGGATGAGGTCGGCGAAGGGGTGGGATTTGTGTAATGCATCCAAGACCACACGGTTTACTGTTGAGATCTCTGGTCGTAGATGATCGTCGGTGTCGGTGTTTTCTTCTTCTAAGCCAAAGTAGGTGTCCAGGATCCCGATCCTGACCGGACGGTCCTTCTTTGTACATGTAGATCGAGCTTGATATTCCTCTTCAACAGCCCATCGTTCAGGACTCACCGTCGCCGGATCCGCAGGATCCTCCCCCCTCATCACCTCAAACAGCACCCTCGCATCCGCTACCGTCCGCGCCATCGGCCCTATGGCGTCCTGCGTCTCCGACACCCCCAGCGTCCCGCTCCGCGACACCTGGCCCCTCGTCGGGCGAAAGCCAACAATGTTACAAGCCGACGCCGGCGAGCGCAGCGAGTTCATCGTGTCCCCGCCGCAGCCGCCCAGGCACAGGTTGGCCGCGAGCGCGACGGCGTTGCCGCCCGAGGAGCCCCCCGGCGTGCGGGTGAGGTCGTACGGGTTGAGCGTCTGGCCGCCGAGCGAGGAGACGGTGACGCCCTGCATGGAGAGCTCGTGCAGGTTCGCTTTTGCCAGGATGAGGGCGCCCGCGGCGCGGAGTTTCTGCACGACGAAGGCGTCGGCGGTTGTTTGGAGGGTTTGGAGCGCGAGGCAGCCCGCGGTCGTGGGCATGTCGGCGGTGCTGTAGGTGTCTTTGAGGATGAGGGGGACGCCGTGGAGAGGTGGGAGGTCTTTTCCACCGTTTTTGTGGAGGAATTCAGCCGTCTCAGAGTCCTTCTGGCGAGCAATGTCCAGGGCATGAGGGTTGATGGTGATGAGGGCTTTCAGGACCGGGTTGTATCTGGATATCCGCGACAGATAGGCGGCCGTGACTTCGGCGCATGTTGTCTGTCCGGACTTCAGGGCTTCGTGGAAGCGGGAGATGGTGAGTTCGCGGACGTCAAAAGATGATGATGATGATGGTCGATCAGAGGCTATGGTGTGATATCGTGCTGGATGTATGGACCTGATATTTGCAGATAGGCATGTATGTCGTTTGCTGAGTCTCAGATAATGTATCCATCTACCAATGCAGAGCGATCCTTGGCGACAATTGTTAGATACAAAATATCCCATGAAAAAAAAAAACAAAAGCATTGAAATACTTTACCTTTAAACAGATTACCTTTCCTAGCTTGCATTCTCTCTTTTCGAATGAGAGCTTCAAAACGCAGCTCGATTCTGAAGTTGCGGGGCGCTGCGGGGCTCCGCAACGGGTGAAGTTGGAGGTAGTTCGAGACTGTGCTTGATTCAGTCCCGATGTCCGCTGCTCTCGTCTAGCCACTGCATAAATGGCTGCGAGGCTTTAAGATCGCATCAGTTCCTGTTAAAAGGCTTGCAGAATAATCTAACCATTGAATATCTGAAACCACGGGAGGAACGCTCGCGAGAAGTGAGGCAATCCGCGAAGTTGTAATTTGCATGCATTATGATATGCTGTACAAACCGGAGAGGGTAGAAAGAACAATGCGATAATAACCTAAAAGCTGAGACCACGGAGAGTACAAGGAAAGGAGACAGGCAATTTGGTGCATTGTGTGCCTCGTCCAACAGACCAAATGACAATTGCATTGCTGGAAAAGAGTCACCAAAGGGTATATCAGGTATCAGAACTGATCAAAATCAGCAGCTTCAAAGCTGAAACGCTGTATGAGCCTCTTCATGCATCTCTCCCACTCAAGCAAAATAAGTCATCTCTCTTGACCATCCGGTCCATCCGCTTTTGCAATAGTCATATACATCTATCCAATGGATGTATGTATACGTACCGTACACAGGTGTTTTATTGCACCCTCAACCCTCTGGCTGCTCATCAGTAGCGGTGGTAGCTGAGTGGGGAGATGATGTTCTATTCGAGATAGAACGTGAATTGGCATATTGCGGGGAGGCGATGTGGAATTCGACCTGATGTATATAATAATATAATAGTAATAACAATCAGCTGTTGGACCTGTCCCACACTTACATATCAAGTGTGGATGTTTGGAAGAAATAGGCTATACATACAACATTACCTAACCCCCCATACCTCCTAGACCTCCCCTCCGGCTCCCCCATCTCCACCTTTGCCAATATCCATATCCATATCCATATCACCCTTAAAGGCCATCCTCGTCAACTAGACCCGTTCCCGTCTCGTCTCATCCTCCCTGATGTGAAGTAATCCGCGACTTCTCCAAGAGATCATTGGGACGATTTGATGTATGTGTATATATAAAAAAATAAAAAAAAAACTAACAGGCAAAGAAAGAATTGAAATGAAATGACCCTGGTCTTGCATGTGCCTTGCCTGAGAGGGGTAATCTATTTTTGATTTAAGTAAGTAGTAAACAATCCCCTCTCTCCCTGCAATCTTGTCATTGTTATTCTCAACAATGAGGCTTCAATGCGCTGGAAACATCTTGGTTTAATATAATGTATACAAGTGCTACCCTAGTGCAATGGAGATGAGACAAGAGAGACGAGATTGAATTGATGGATTGTGTCCCATTGCTTGTTTTGCCCTGACATCACATCAGTGTGTGTGAAAGAGATAGAGAGAAAGAGAGAGAACACCCAGCCCACACCAAGCATAAGCATATATACCACATACCGTCGACGCACGACCTCACGGCCACAGGATAACCAAATGGAGAGTGGAGTAAACTTACGCAGGAACAACTTGAAGGCCTCTGAGGCACAGCTAGGACCGAGTTGGGGACCTACTACTTACTGTATGAAAAGGGCAGCATGGCTGGCATGCAATGACAGGATCCTCTACTCCTGGGGAACTACCGCACGCATGATTATGGGTGCTGCAGCTCAGCTTTTATTTAGCTAGGCCCTCTCTTACTCCTAGTATGCCTCGCGATGCACTAGGAAGAGTACTTACTCTAGCTCCAAAAAAAGGTTCAAGGTAAGAAAATCTTCATGTCGCCCTGCGAGTTTCAAATTTCTGTCTGTCTCTCAGTGAAAGGACCACCTGCGTATGTATGTGTGTATATACCTAACATAACATACACAGGCGGGTAAAGAAATATAAGGAGTCGAAGATAATTAAACTAACTACATAACTTTCACGGACATCCCGGAACGTCTCAAGTCAAGAGAGTAGTGTCACTGTCACTGTCACTTCACTGTCACTGTGGAGGAAGTAGTACTATGCAAGAATGTAAATAAACCCGTACCATATCGCCAGGAGCCGATGATAAATAAGAGATAAAAAAGAGCCCCATAGAAGAAGTAACAAGAATGCTGAGAAAATGGGAAAAAACACACGAGTCCGTACAGATCCCTAAATCCAGGCCACTACCGGTTCCGAGAAGAGAAGAACCGGTCTTCCCTTTTTTTTTGTCTTTTTTTTCTTGTTTTCCTTTTTTCGGTTTTGCATCTTCGTGTTTCCGTTACACCCCCCCGTCAATTCGATCAAGATGCCTCACACGCCAGACCATATTCCCCAACTGTCCCATTTACCATCCTCGCCACCCCGCAGCACAGCTAACCTCGCATGTGAATCGTCCATCATCGTAAACAGCAGTATCAACATCCCATCCTCTGTGAGCAACGATAGTCCCAGTATCCAGAACCGTCTATCAATAGCTGTACCGTACAAAGCACTGCCTTATCATCGGACCAGCCAGTAATCACAGAACCAGAGCGATCAGACGGTTCGATGATCGTAATACACATAACAGGAATGCAACTGAAATCATAGTCAATGAAGGGCTGACCTCTAGCCTGTCTGGGCGTTCTGCGCATTCTGCGCGTTCTGCGCGTTCTGGGCATTCTGGGCATTCTGGGCATTGCGTCGCAGCTGCTGGCCGATCCGATAGGCCTCTGTACCATCGTCGATGATCGTCTCCTTGAACCACGGGTGCTTGAGAGCCTGCTTGGCAGTGATGCGGCTCTTCGGATCATAGACAAAGATCCGCTGGAGCAGATCGAGGAATTGTCTGTGGAAGCTGTTATTTGTGGGGATGAACTCCTGGGAGCGTGCGTCAGCAACATGCTAATCGAGAGGGGGCAATTCGAGGCATCTTACAGTGAGCTGTTTCATGGCTTTCACGTATTTGCGTGAAGCCCTTGTGGTCTCCTCGTTTGGATAATCAAGTTTGTTGCGGTTGAAATACCTGCCACTGTCAGCATGACGCCTCATCACTTCGGAGATCGAATGCAACGTACTTGGCCGCCTGATTTTGATGGCCGTTCTTCCCTTGCTGCACTTGCTTGATAAGCTTGGTATCGATCTTGTAACCACACACAGCCTCCATCATAGCGAGATGTTCGAGGTTGTCGTGAGTTTGGAACAAGGCATCCCCTGTGTAGAACTCCACCAGGATGCAGCCAATGCTCCAGATGTCACAGGGGAAACTCCAGCCGAGATTCAGTATAATCTCGGGAGCCCGATAGTGTCTCGTAGACACGACCGAAGAATGATACTCGTCATCGAAAGTAGCAGACCCGAAGTCGATAAGCCGGATCTCACTGTCCAGCAGTACACGGCGCTGACGTGCGTTTCTATTGGTAGCGTGGGAGGACGAGGGGATGGTTCGGTTGTACGTGAAGGTCTGATACGCATTGTTCACGAGGAGAATGTTCTCGGGCTTCAAGTCCGTGTGGATGAGGTTGAGGTCGTGAAGGACTGCACAAGAGGTTAGAACTGCCCATCACCAGAGATCACAGAGGAAAGAAAAAAAAATACTTACACGCTACACTGGTAAAGAGCTGTCTTGCAAAGCTCTGGATCTGGCTGCTGGGGAAAGGTACGAAGCCGTTGGCCTTGAGAAAGTCGAAGACACTTTGCCCCAGCAGATCAGTGACAATACAAATGTGATTGCGGAAATCAAAGCAATCCCTCAAGTGAATGCACCTGTTGCGGTTGGTCCTGTCGTTCGAGGCCAAGGTCGACAACACTCGAAGCTCAATCTTCGAAGCATCCCGGTACTTCTGGACTGAACGGATGATTTTGACCGCACATCGGGTCTTGCGCTGTCTGTCGTACGCTTCGACGACTTTTCCGAATGTTCCCTGGCCGAGTAATCTGATAATGAGATCTGTATCCAGTCAGCATCCGAATCCCAACAGGCAGTCTTGTACCATGAGGGAAACCAAGAGAAGACGAGGCTTACATCTATCCGTCAAATTCGTATCCGGTTTTACGATATAGTGGCCATCATCGTCATCGACTTTCTGGTTTTTATCGGCCGAATTCTGCATACTCCATTAGTACTGCAAAAAGAGCACATTTTCGAGCCTGATGGTTATCACTTACATCGCGAATGACCGGCACATGCACCTCCTTTGCCTTGATTGGCGGCTTGGGAGGGGGAATGTAGCTGAGAAACGCATCACCGGCGGTCTCGAGCTCTCGACGTTTCTGCTCGTCCCGAGCCGACTTGCGGGTGGTCACACGCTTTCGCTTTTGACCGACGTTGGCGTCGTCATAGTAGGTACCGTTGCTGGTGCCGGCGCTACCCTGGGACCCGAGTGACGTCGGTGCAGTGGTGTGCAACGACGTCGTGCGGTCGGTCGAGATGGACCCGGACGACGAGTCCTCGCCGTACTGCTGTGGAATGATGGAGTAGGACGGACGATCGTAGTAGCCCACGTCGTAGGCCGTCTCCATGCCCGTCCGCCTCCGCTTTCCGGCGGGCTGACTGGCTGTTGTGTCATTGGTGACGGTGACGGTGGACGAGGGCGGCTGGGTCTGGGAGTCGGTCGTTCCCTGCTCTGGCGGAGGGGTGTCATCGATGACAATGACCTCCTTTGGCAAGCCGTTCTTGTAAAATTCGCCCCAATCCGGCTTCTTTCTCCGACCACCGGTCTGGCCGGATGGGACCGAGCCGTTGGTGTCCTGGTAGGCCGGCATGGCGGTCGACGAGGACGACGGGGGGGCCTTGGAGGACTGGGGATAGGGGAGGCTGGAAGTGGGCGCGTTGGCAGCGTATGCGTACGAGTTGGCTAGGCCGGCGCTGGAGGTCGGGTACGAGCCGTTGGTCTGATACGCGGTCTGGTGGTGTGAATATCCATAGTGCTGGTGATGCGAAGGGTGTGCGGCCGTGGCCGTCGAAGGGGTCGACATGGCGGGCCGCAGAGAGATCCTACCGGTCGTGCGAGCGGCGGATACTGCTGGAGGCTCGAAGTTGTCGAGAGGGACGATCGATCGACCGATGATGATGATGACGACGATGACGACGATGACAGTTTCTCGGGGCGACTTGACCGGGCAGGGCAGAGGATACTCCGGGACGCAAAGACGGGAGGAGAATCCTCTGTCACGGCAGGGTCATCGATGACGGTCGAGGCCGTGCGGATGGAAGAAAAGGGAGGGGAAGGGGCTCTCTCTGGACAGAAGAAAGCGAGGAGATGTCGTCGAGATGGCGACTTTGCGAGGCGACCGGTCGGGGGAGAGCAGCGCGGGTTCACCCAGAGCCACAGAGTCTCATTTCCTTGCGCGGGGAGAGACGACGGGACGCATTGGGCGTGGAAGGATGGGGCATGGGCTCGAGGGACGAGGGAGAAAGGGAGGAGACGGACACAAAGACGAAGCGATGCAGGATGGAAGAGGCGGAACCGGGGGGAGTCGTCGAGACGGGACGGGCGACGATGGAGAGCGATGGGGATGCGCTGCGACTGGGCTGGGGGCGTTGCCGCTTCGGCTACGACGACGAGAGAGCACACAGCGCCCGTTCCTCTCGTCCTCTGCTTTCTTTTCTTTCTGTGGCCTTTTTTTGCCTCTTGCTCTCCAGCCTGAGAAAGGCGTCCCCGTCCCAGGCGGCACCGCACGTAGCGTCTGGCGGTCCAGACTCCCTCTAGGCGCGCTGCTCGAGGCCCCATCTGACCTCATCTCTCGTCCTGGAGATCCGATGTAGCGATCCCATGTCAGATATGTAGCATATCCCACTGATCCCCTTCTCTTCCACGCTGGCCATGGATATGAGCGCAGTTTTCCTACGTAGTTACACCGTCTGTCATGCGTCTGCTTGTGAGGACCATGACAGTCCTTGCACGCTTCCACCCCAGCCTCGATGGAGTGCCGCCCACCTGAGGCATATCGGTCGCTTATTTTTCTGCTCCAAGCCCACGGTGGCCTCTTCGCTCTTCCCATCACTGAAACGGAACTTCCGTAGGTCCCTGCTGGAGTTCAAGAATGTTTCCTGCGCAGAAACGGCCGTGCTATCCCCGCCACCAGGTATGGTGATCCACGCCGCCGCTGGCATACCCAGTGCTGCGAACATCTATCTTCCTGACAGCCAAGGAATATTCTCACTCTTCCTTCGTCTTTTCCTTTTCCAGACGACACAGTCGTCTGGTATCCGGGAGGTTGAAGCGTGCTGTTGGATGGTAGGTCCGCGGCGCAGGCGTCTGCCGTGAACTCGGGCTTCTGCGATCTCCTTGTCTGTCCCTGTATGATGCTTGACGCAGCCCTTCACCATTATTATTAAAAAATGGAGTTACAGCGGCTATCAACTGCCGCCTGTTGATGATTCTACGTCAAAAGGATGGGCCCTGAAGCCTGCTACATATCCTACTACGAACGATAACAACATTCTTAGGTTTAACTGTTTGAGTCTAGATATCTGAAAGAACCGGAACACATTTCCGGTGAATCGAAACGAGCAGGAAAGAATCTGCTGGGTAGAAAGAAGGGAAAGAAGAAATAACGACGAAGCCGCAGAATAGTAGTGAAAGAGTTCGGAAAGATACAATAAAAGAAAGTCATGGAAGAAGGGGTCTGAACTCACGGACGTTTCCCCGCTAAAAAACCCTAACCCATGTTTGTACGGGTACGTCTTACATAAGCCACTTGACCTCCCTAATCCAGCAAACACCCGACGTCACCTGGGGCACCTATCCCTCGGTGACCTCATGGCCGCCCGGAACCCAGCATATACGGACGCAGAAAGAAAGTCCAAGTGCCTCCTACTACTAGCTAGGGACGCCGGCACAGCATCAAAAAATTTTGAAACCTTTTGAAAAAAAGGGGCTCAACCGGGAGTCGAACCCGGGACCTCATCCATTCAAGCCACTTTCATTAAGTGGCCGGGCGTGTGGACCCGAAGGACGAATCATAGCCAACTAGACCATTGAGCCGCGATGCTGCTACTCTCTCGCGGCCCGAATTGGGAACTCCCGTGGTGAAATCATGTGACTGTAAGGTACGGTAACGGTTTAGTTAAGGAACTCTAACAGTCTAGTTAAGGCCTAGTTAAGAAGGCCCCTAAGTCTTACCTAAGTTCTAGTTAAAACTACGCCTAGGATCGGAAGTGCTTCCAGGTGTTGTTACCAAAGAATGAAAATAACGTATCTGATTACTGCTGCTGCCAAGACTACCATCAACAAAACACAATAACATCTGTCCCATGTACCAACTGCTCAGCAGGTTGCTATTACTTTATAGACATGTGATTTTGAAGATAGTCAGAGCAAACTGGTCCAGTCGCTGCCGATACTGCAGTTTGGCAACAGCAGTCTTGACTAAAACCGAGGCAAGCTGTATGTCCTCTGTAGGTGATTCTGTTTAACTGGAGCGTTTAGCTGATTGCTGCTGTTATTATTGCTCCACTGTCTGTCTCACTGAGACATGCATGGCATAGTGAAATATCATATACAGTACCTCTGTAGGAGACACTCCAAAGCAATACATAGTATATCCATAGACGGACGCAAAATGGCAAGAAGTGCGCTTCACTCTTGTACGGCACATGGTCCATTTTCTGCAGATGTCTTCATTTGCGGGATTTTAAACACAATCCATGGTCTTGCGTCATGTGTCGTGCTGCAGTTCAATGACCTTTGCTATCCGGTCATTCCCATCATGATCCTTGGTAGCGGCCACTACTACTCTCGAAGGCATGTATGAGTAGCCCTATTCTCAATCTGTCCCGGAATTGTCCCGGTCCTGCCATTAATCCGCATGTACCGGAGTTGAGTTGGGACCACATGACATGGACCTACTGGCGGTAAGCCTGCAAGGTTTTTAATAGATCTTTTCCTGTTGTTACTTACCGGTTCAGGGCCATCAAGCATCCATCTGTCCACTTGATATGATGGGATTCCAAGGGATGGAAGAAGCGAAGAAGTTGGTTGTATCCTTGATAGATCTAGTAATCGTTTTTGTGTGGAGGACGATTTAGAATGCCTCTAGGGAGGATGTTTCTTTCTTGTGGATTTCTTCTCAATCAATGTAAGGCCAGACGCTATTGAAAGCATGAATGCCAGAGAACAACACTCACTAGGACAGTAACCCACAGTTCAGGACTGCTGAAGGTATGTACAGGCATAGCAAAGCAAAGGAAGGGAAGAGAATCAACCGAATATAGACAGACAATATGGGTTCTTCGACGATCAATACTCCCCTATTTGCCGCCTTTCTTTTCCTTACCTGAACCCAGCTGGGGACTTATTTGCGTGAACCTTGAAGGCCCAGCCCACTGGCCCGATCCTATATACAGTAGATCCCGTTCTGCGCAGAAATACGCTGTTAAGGATTCCTTTATGGACTAAGTCAGGTTGTATTACTCGCTAAGATTCTCCTTTTATTTCTCAGCGCCCCTCACTCATATCACCTGGGTGTGATCGTCCATAGGATAGACATTTATTGGTGTTACGTGTATTTGCATGCTCAACGATGCCGATCTGTTTCGAGAACTTTGTCCGCTGGCTTGTTTGGCTATAACAGGAGCATTGTAGCGCTTCGTGCGCGAGATTATTACTGCCATAAGTAGGTCGAAAAATTATCTTCCGGTTTGTTTGTAACGTAATTATTGGACCTATGTATCTTGGTTGTGTCTCTAGTCGGCGAGAATAGACGGACATACAGGGCCATTGTTGGCGAAGACAGGGGGCAGTAAGGTGGCTGCATAATTTCGTTTTGTGGACTTACATCGAATCTGGAGCGGTGTCGAATATGCGTTCATTTTGGCAAAACATATTATTCTTTACGGTTATCATGTCGAATTTCAATATTTCGAGATGATAGCCAGCCCAGACGCTGGAGTCTTGGTCTATGTTGGCGCTTTGGGGGTATCCGATTACGATTACTACGTTCACTGTAGGTACCTACATACAGTCCAGTCAATAATTACGACGGACGAGCCACACAGATGGCAACCAGCACCGACATAATTTGCACGAATACCGGAGATGTAAAGTCTCCTATTATGTATGGAACTAATGTGACGCCGGCCGGTCGTCACGTGGAGAAGCGTTAGGTATGCAGTTGTTGCCAAAAGTGTCTCTCAACCGAGCTCATATCGCCAAGTCAACGCTTCTGTTGTCCCTCTCAAGGGGAAGACGTCGCGAAACGCTGTGCTGGCAGACCATATCCCGTCTGATATCTCTTCGGAATAACATGTCTCCTCGTCCACTCAAAACCTTTCATATCGAGAAGTGAATCCCTTACCACCGTAGAAGAATGCAAGCCAGACACAAAGCTTACAGAACAAGTCCCAAATAATGGATAGTTTTCCCGCAACGCCTCAAACCACGGTCCTGCGCAGAAACCACACCGAACTTCGTACATAGCATCAAGCATCTCGCTGCTTTCGAAGTGAGTACAAATAAAATGGAGCATAGGCAATGTTTTAGGGGGTGCATTAGTCAAATCTGTCCTCTTTCAGTTCCTTTGAGTAGGCTTTCTGCACATGCTTCCAACCTCTTCCGTCTTGCTCGAGGGCAAAGAGGATGTCCCGGACCTGAATGCCGGCACCCTTCTCTTTATCTTCGCGCCATTCTCCAAGTCGTTTCATTGCAGCTCCTGCACCGGCGTCGCCGGCTCGTCCACCCCTATCTGCTCCCGCACTGGGTGTAGCTGCGTTTAACCGCGAGGGTGTAGAAAAGCCACTACTCGTGGAAGTACCCTGATGCAACCACGAGTATGTCTTCTTGCTTCCGAAAGCACGCCCAGTCATCATGTTGTTAGTGGCCATTCGGGCAGTTTCAATAGACTGTTGATGTTGCTGTGCCTCGGTGACCCTGGCATCCGACTGTCTTTTCGCCTCTTTCTTCGAGAGACCCTTCTTATCAAGACCTGGAGCCTTGTCACCAATGCCACCAGTCGGCGTAGCGGTGCCTGAGCCTGACACGTCAACAGAGCCCGCCCTGCTAGCACTGTCTCCCAAGATGGCACTCGCACTGCGCTTGGCACGCTTGGCCGCACGAGCTTCCTCGCTCGAAATATCCTTGTCCATTAACTTACGGTATTTTCCGGCTATCGGGTTCGGTGCAATTTCTTCCGTTGCCGAGTGAGGACCTGAATTAAATATCTGGTTAGTATCATGAAAAATATTGCTTCTTCAAGGAATCCCGTACGTTTGAGGGAGGTCTTCGGGCTGGCCGCTTTTTCCACACCCGAACCAGCAGGCACAGCCAGGTCGTTCCACTCAGCCGGCACTGCGCCATGAGAATGCGCGCGGCGGCTCTTTGCCAGCGTGGCGGAGTAGTCCAGCAACATCCGCAGGCGTTCCTCGCAGGCCAGTGACATGAGTGTAAGTATGTCTACAAGAGGTGCACCCTCTTGATTCAGAATCGTCTGGCCCTTGCGAATGACAGACGACCCATCCGGTCCGGTCACCTCAATCGGCTGGGGACGTCCTGGAACGGGATGGAACAAGCCCTCGGATGGTATACGGACTCCGAGTTCGAAACCACGCTTCTGCAGTCTTTGTTCCAGCACTTTCGTCAGCAGGAACGGATCCTGCAGGTGATATTGTGCCCGTCTAGCAGCCAGCGTATCCTCTGCCGTTGGCTCGTTGGGGTCTTTAAACGGAGCAGGCTGTTGGCTTGCAGGCTCCGTCGCAGCAGCCGAATCTGGAGGTTTTGGTTGTGACGGATCGGTGAAGCTGGTGGCGGCGGATACCGTCCCTGTCGTGGAAGGTTGAGAGGCGAAAGAGGTGCTCAGGGGGGGTTGCTGCTGCCGTTGTAGCTGCTGCGACTGTGCGCCAGGCGCCGTATAGCCGCTCGTGAGATACGCCTCTTCTTCCCTTACGTCGATACCCGAAGACGCCAGGACATCCGTCAGCTCAGCGGCATCCGTCGGCTTTTCCACCGGGCGAGATGGAGGACCCATCGAGCCGGGCGGCGCTGGTGCCGGCGTGGAAGCCGTACCGTTGACATTCGTGCCGTTCATCGTAGGTGGCGGATTCTGCGGGAGTTGTAGTGTTCCAAAGCTTGGGGACGCGTATGGAGACTGAGACTGAGGAGAGAGGCGCTGTCGCTTCTGTGGAGGTGGAATACCGCTTCCATTAACGGGAGAGCCGGCGCTGGGCGACGGTGTAGAAACGGGAGGAGAGAAAGGCTGGGAGGAGAACTGATGGGACTGTGTTTGCGCCATGGTGACAGGATACAGGCAGAGCCGAGATCCTTTGTGTGGATGGCGGGTCTGCAACGGCTATCGAGGTGAGGTGCCCGCGCGTGGCTTGGTGAAGTGAGCAGGGCGCTCGAACCAGATCCCTCCACCAGCTGTGACCATCTCAGGACCGCCTGGTAGACATTAGTAGTAGAACGAGCCTCAACGCGAATCCCCCGTAGAGAAGAACACAGGCGGATAATGAATGGGAGGCGCGCGGGAGATGGTTGCGACGGTGAGGGCGAGCTCTCGCGGATGAGGTTTGAAGCAAAGACCTCAGAGCGCGCGCGGCCCAGCGCAGCTGCCCGTCACGTGGTGCGGCTTGCGTTATGTAAGCCGCCTCTCCGCCGCCGACGCGTTTGCTGCGGCGCCAGGAGAGGCAACGGTCAGGACAAAGACATGCGCTCTGGCTGATTCACTGTAGCAACCCACTCAGCGCCTCTCCAGAAGCCTGTGGAATCTTAAGGCCTCGGCGCAATGGCTTTTTCCTGCTCCCTCTTCGCAACGTGAGACTTCCGCACATTGACCCTGCCAGCTTGCAGACGTCGACAGACCCGTTTCCTTTCACCGTGCACCTCACCTATTTAATGAACTTTTCCTGTTGAGCTTGGACTTTTATACGAAAGTGTCGCACTATGGCGGCGAAGCGCAAGGCGTCGGCCATGACGGCCAACGTCGACGAGGAACCTGTCGACCCGTCGGACGAGCTTCTCTTCTACTGCCTGGGCGGAGGAAACGAGGTCGGGCGTTCATGTCATATTATCCAGTACAAGGGCAAGACGGTTATGGTTCGTGTTTCTTCCACTGTCGCGGAGCCAGTACGATGCGTTGCTGCTAACACCGAAATAGCTGGATGCCGGTATGCATCCCGCCAAAGAAGGCTTCGCAGCTCTTCCCTTCTTCGACGAGTTTGATTTGAGCACAGTGGATGTACTCCTTATCAGCCAGTACGTTAGGTTTCCTTTCCTTCGAAGCGTTCATTATGGCACACACAGTTGTTGTGAGGAGAGAAGGGCACCCTTGGGTATGCTGCTGTAGCTGGGCTGGAGCTAGACCTCCGGCTCAGACGGCTATCACTGGAGGAGGATCAATCTTCAGCGACCCCGGACCCTACTCCGCTGCATGTATATCAGAAAATCAATGTAAAATGTTCTGTTTGAGCTTCTTCCCATGTCGGAGACGTACGCTCCTGTATTCGCGCTCCCTTGTTGGGACTATGCGACTCTTTCTGTCCCCGCATTTGCTGCCACCCTTGCACGGGATAGATTCTTTTCTACTGTGACAGTAGCTGATAGCGTGTCTCATCTCTGCAGTTTCCACGTCGACCACTCGTCTGCTCTTCCTTATGTCTTGAGCAAAACGAACTTCAAGGGCCGCGTCTTCATGACGCATGCGACAAAGGCCATCTACAAATGGCTTATACAGGACAATGTGCGAGTTAGCAATACATCGTCGTCGTCGGACCAGCGCACCACCCTATACACCGAGCACGATCACCTCTCCACCCTTCCCATGATTGAAACGATCGACTTCAACACCACGCATACCGTCAACAGTATCCGCATCACCCCCTTCCCTGCCGGCCATGTCCTTGGTGCTGCCATGTTTTTAATCTCCATTGCCGGGCTAAATATATTGTTCACCGGCGATTATTCCCGTGAAGAGGACCGCCATCTTATTCCTGCCGAAGTTCCAAAGGGCGTTAAGATTGATGTGCTCATCACAGAGTCGACGTTTGGCATATCGTCGAATCCTCCTCGGCTAGAACGTGAAGCAGCATTGATGAAGACCGTCACCAATATCTTGAATCGTGGAGGCAGGGTGTTGATGCCAGTATTCGCTCTTGGCCGCGCTCAAGAGTTGCTTTTGATTCTCGATGAATACTGGGACCGGCATCCAGAGCTACAGAAGATCCCGATTTACTATATCGGAAATATGGCGCGAAGATGTATGGTCGTCTACCAGACCTATATCGGTGCGATGAACGACAACATCAAGCGTCTTTTCCGTCAGCGTATGGCGGAGGCGGAGGCACGTGGCGACAAGAGCGTCAGTGCTGGACCTTGGGACTTCAAATACGTCCGAAGTCTTAGGAGTCTTGAGCGTTTCGAAGACGTCGGGGGGTGCGTTATGCTTGCTTCTCCCGGTATGTTGCAAACGGGAACAAGTAGGGAGCTGCTAGAACGATGGGCGCCCAGTGAGCGCAATGGTGTCGTGTTGACAGGCTACAGTGTCGAAGGCACAATGGCCAAACAGCTGCTCAACGAGCCAGATCAGATTCCCGCTGTGATGTCGAGAGTATCGTCAGGAGGACCGGGAGGCCGCAGAGTCCCAACGGGGGAGGACGACCAGAAGGTCATGATCCCCCGTAGGTGTACTGTGGACGAGATCAGCTTTGCGGCGCATGTTGATGGTGTGGAGAACAGGGAATTTATCGAGGAAGTTGGTGCTCCCGTTGTAATTCTCGTTCATGGCGAGAAACACCAAATGATGCGTCTGAAGTCGAAGCTCCTCAGTCTCAACGCCGATAAAAAAGTGAAGGTCAAGGTCTACACGCCCGCCAACTGCGAGGAAGTCCGGATCCCGTTCAAGAAGGACAAAGTCGCCAAGGTCGTCGGAAAGCTGGCGCAAATATCTCCTCCTTCGGAGCAGGATGACGGACAGCTCATGGCTGGTGTGCTGGTGCAGAACGGTTTCAACCTGTCGTTGATGGCGCCTGATGATCTCCGCGAGTATGCTGGTCTGACGACGACGACTATCACTTGCAAGCAACATATCACCTTGAACTCAGCAAGCATGGATCTAATAAAATGGGCTCTCGAGGGCACATTCGGAGCAATTGAGGAGATCGAAACCCCTCGCCAGCCGGTGGTCAAGACGGAAAAGGCAGAGAGCGATTCGGCCAACGGAGAGGAAGGAAAAGGAGAACCAGAGGAAGAGCCTGCTGACGAGGAAATCCCCATGGAGGAGACGCGAACGTATCTTGTTATGGGCTGTGTGATCATTAGATACAACGCTCGGACTCGAGAGGTCGAACTGGAGTGGGAGGGCAACATGGTGAACGACGGGGTTGCTGACGCTGTCATGGCTGTGCTTCTGACTGTCGAGAGCAGCCCTGCTTCTGTCAAGCGTAAGTGGACCCGGCCATAGAGTCATCAACGATCAGGTACTAATACATCAATCTACAGAATCCAGCAAGCACAGGCATCATCACCATGAAGCGCCCCCGCTTCCTAATCCGCATGCCAACCTCGGCCCAGAAGAGCGTTTCGCACGTCTTCTTATGATGCTCGAGGCACAGTTCGGACCAAATATCGCCCCGATCGAGCGTCCACGGCTCCCGAAGAATCTGACCAAGAGCACAACGCTAAAGAATGGCGTATCGACGCCTACAGCCATCAAGACCGAACCTCACACCGAAAGCCCAACCCCAGCCGAAGCTGAGGAAGAGGATCAAGAGCGAATCGCAGAACTCGAAGAGGCAGAGCTCGCTCGCCTCCGTGCCCTGGGAATCCCTGTCCCCGGGATCGAGATCAAGGTGGATAAGCACGTCGCCCGTGTCTGGCTCGAGAATCTCGAGGTCGAGTGCTCGTACCCCGTGCTGCGTGATAGAGTTAGGGTTGTTGTCGAGCGGGCCGTCGAGACCGTCGCCCCGATGTGGGCCGAGGCACCGCCGTCTGCTCCCGTTGCGAATGGATCGTCTGGGAAGAGTGCATTCGGCGAGAAGAAAGCGGGGCTTGAGATCGAGGCTGAGGCTTGATCTTGATCTTGACGTTCAAGCTTCCATGCCCTTTTATTTTGTTTTCACCCTTATGAGGAATATATCAGTATTAATGGCGAGACTTTTTTTGCCCCCCTTCCCCCTTACAATGGGAGATGGAAGGAATCCTCTGTATGCCAGGCACATTGAAGGATATATACTATGTTATCTTAGCTGTTTTGTCCTTGCTATCAGCTATGTTGCAGGAAGTTTGTTTTAGCATGAATATAGGATAGGATAGGTATGGATCACGACTGATGCCAAGATATTATTATGATCATCCCTCCTAATCCCGACCCAACCCAAATAAAAAATCTCTGCGGAGCGGACTCCGTATGCTTGGATTTCGAATACGTAAATAAATAATAAATATTGGACTAGATATGAACTGCAACTGCAGCTTGATTTTGCTGTTGTCCTTTCTATCTATCTACCTATCCATCTATCCATCTCGTCTGAGATATTGACGAGACACGCGCACTTTCCCGTTTGACTGGCCTGGTCTGATTAACCTAATCGACTGGTTAGAATTAGAATCGAATAGAATCGAATCGGAGCTTGTGTAAGCAGTACTTGCTATAAGATGCCAGGGATCCGGAATATAATAATGGTAATAATACTCCGTAGATCGCCCTATGTATGTGGGTATTGTATTCTGAGTAGGGTAATTTCTCTCTCTCTCTCTTTCCCTGGCATGAATGAGTCAATTGTATGATGTATGTACTGCGCATTGGGCCTCCTTTAATGCTGTCTCGTGTATTGCATGAAGAAAACAAAGGAAAAAAGAGTTAAAGATGTAGCATTGCTTTGTGAGAATTGTCTAAAGGATATATATATATATGTATGTATCATACGTACAGTACCATACGTTGCACCATTCCTCGATAGTCCTCACACCTCAGATTTAATACTAGCAAACACGTCCTCGACGACCTTGGCCGTCGTGCTCGCGATCAGCTCGATCTCCTCCCTCGTCGTGTTGTACGGCGGCGCGAGGAGGACGTGGTCCCCGCGGACGCCGTCCACCGTGCCGGTGCCTGGGTACAGCGAGATGCTGTACGGCGGCTTCATGGCCGTCTCTTGCAGCTTCGAGGCGATGCCCAGCTCGGGGTCGAAGGGTTCTTTGGTGGTTTTGTCTTTGACAAATTCGATCTGCGAATTGTTGCTTGTCAGTATCGGGTTTAGTTAGTTCTGCGTTGTGATGTGATGTGCAAGGTTATATATCGGGATTTGGGAACAGCTGTGGTGGAAACGTACCCCCCAGAATAAGCCCTTCCCTCTGATATCTCCGACATGCGGATGGTTCTCAAGCCGGGCCCTGAGCTCCCGCTCCAGCAGAGCCCCCATGTTACGCACGTTCTCGAGCAGATTCTGCTCCTTGATGATCCTCTGCACGGCCAGCGCCGCGGCACACGAGACGGGGTGGCCCTGGTACGTCTGGCCGTGCCGGAACACGCCCGTCCCCTTGTCCAGCGCATCCACGACCTTGGAGCCGATCAGCACGCCCGAGACGGGCGCGTAGCCGCCGCCGAGACCCTTGCCCAGAGTCTGGATGTCTGGCACGACGCCCTCCTGTTCCCAGGCGTGGAGCGTGCCCGAACGGCCCATTCCGCACATTACTTCGTCGAGGATGAGCAGGGCACCGTACTTGTCGCAGACGGCTTTCATGGCGGGGAGGTAGCCTGGGAGGGCGGGGACGCAGCCCAGAGCCTGGAGATTATTATTGTCAGGGTTATTTGCGAGAAATGACTGTCGAGGGTCAGACAGATACGTACGGCGCCGACAATGGGTTCCGCGACGAAGGCGCAGACGGTATCGGGCCCAACACGTTGGAATTCTGCATCCAGCTCGTCTGCCAGTCTGGCAATATAATCCGTGTCTGATTCACCGTCCCGACGTCCGCGGTAGGGATAGCAGGGGGAGACGTGCGAGACATTAGGCAGCAGGAGAGGTTCGAAGGGAGCACGTCTGCCGACGTGCCCGCCCATGGACAGGGCACCCAGCGTTATCCCGTGGTAGGATTGCCTGCGAGCGATGAATCTCGTGCGCTGGGGCTGCGGCGTGGGGAGTTCCAAGAAGTATTGGCGAGCCAGCTTCATGGCAGCCTCCATGGCCTCGGAACCTGTTTTTGTGTTAGCGTCCCATCGAATCAGTACCTTAACGCAATATTGGCCTGGTATTCATACCTGAGCCGATAACGTAGAGCTTGGATAGTTTCCCACCGGTCGATTCTACGAGAAAACTGGCAAGATCCTCAAAGGCCTGCGTACCAAAGAAACCAGAGTGGCAGAATGATAGCTGGTTAATTTGGGCCAGCATGGCCTGCTTCACCTCCTCATTCCCGTGGCCCAGGCAGGACACGGCCGCACCGCCAGTGGAGTCGAGGACCTTCTGGCCATCTTCGAGGAAGATGTAGCTCCCTTTCCCACCGACTGCTTTCTTGGGGATTACATGTATATCCCGGTGCAGGGCTGCGCACTGCTTTAGAGGGCACGCGTCTCCCGTCTGATTCGAGGCATCCATATCGCCGTTGACGGCCATTGCGTTCGAGTGAAATAGTGTTGGGGTCTCGCGGTCAATAAGAGATAACTGTGTTCAATTGGCGATCTGGGTAGTAGCCCGTCAGACGTCGCGAAGAGAGGATATACCAGAGGACGTGCCAGGGAGGACCCTGAGAGAATCCAATGACAGAACGGCCTTGCGCAGAGGGCTCCTTTAAACGGTCCGTCCTCCCACACGACCCCGAAGCAGATCTGCCGTCGTTGGCCTGCCGAGGGGCGCATGCGGGGATTGGTGGCGTGGACTAAGGCATGCTCGGGATGCCGACGGGAAGAAGCCGAGCCGGTCATTGGCCGCTGCGGCCGCTAGCTGGTGCTAAAGGGAAGGTGAAAATACGACCTCGGGAGACCCCTCTCCCCACGAACGAATGAGACACCATCGGCGGGGGATGGCTGACGGAACAAAGCGGAGTTGGGCGGGAGGTCAGACGGGATTTTCGTTCTTGGAGCGGCGTGACTCCGAGGCTTCAACCGACATGGCCGACGAGGGTGTTGTTGCATGCAAAACATCCTGTAACTCTGTGATATACGCTTGCGTAACAGTTAGAAAAGTTTCATGAGAGCTGGAGCCCGCACATTTGTGCGTGCGTTCGATGTGAGCCTGGTGGTAGCAACAAGTGCATAGATACCCAACAAGGTAGTACCACGCAACGGAGGAGGGGATACAATCACTCTGCTTACCATCAGGAGAGCGCACCCGAGCCTGAGAGCCTGGGTAGCCCCTGTCTCTAGCTTGACTCACACTGGGAATCATGATAGAGAGTTGAAAGTGTCTCCGCTATGCCGAGAGCACGTTTCCCGCAGCCGAAAGCCATGGCAGGGAGTAAGTTGCCGCATAAACAGCGGGGTTGTGGTCGAAATCCAGTATCTTCTTAGACATCTTTCCGGGAATGCTGCTTGTAATTACCTAAATTAGGTAGTTTCGTTCATTTCGTCCACAGGACCCTGGACTGGTGGATGGAGTTATGTCGGACAAAAGCTTGTCCCTGGGGTTTCACCATATTAACATTCTCCCCTTATACTGCTCATGATGATTAGTCTTCTGTTTTCTTCCTTTATCTGATTGTGAATGGCAGTGGGATAGCCACGCACTTCCTATTCTGTGCCCTGAGGTGCTTATAAACTTTTAGTTTGAGAGTAACAGCAAAGAGAATGTGAGTATAATTATCATTGTTCGGATGAATTCAGAAAATATCGGAGAATCAGGAAATAAGCTGTATATTGATGCTAACTGACGAGCTGATCTTGTAGCTGATCTTCATTGTGAAGTCCTCCAGAGGCTTGTGGCGTATTGTCCCTTGTCACCTCAAAGACAAGGATTTTCATTATGGGCGACATCGTACAGAGCATACAATACCTCACTTGGTAAGCTGTGAGTTGCAAGAGTCGAACTGATGAATCCTAAATTCTGCGCTCGAGCATTAGGCGATGTACTGTGCTATGACACATGGATCGCTTGAGAAGGTTCTTACAGAATCAATGTGACCTCTCCTGTTTTTTTTGACACGGGGCTATCATTTGATATGCAGAGTTCTATAAATGGCTATTTCCGCAGGCAGGTTGCGGATCATAGACGAGGATCTGCCTGTAGATAGTAGCGCTACTAGCTGCTGTCGTTGCATAGTGGGAACATAATGCGGTGAGCTTCAAAGATCCATAACCGGAAAGAAGACTACAAAATAAGGTGACAACTGTACATTGTGTGAATGTGAAGCCACCTTTAATATAATTATTGAACGATGGGTGTAAGTGATAGCAGCACATGGGTGTACTGACCTACCAGGTACAGAGGCGGACACCAAGACTCCGCTCCGCGCTCCGACCCACTGAAAGCTACAGGGAGTTCCCGCACAGAAAGGCCAGACTACGCTCTCCGCCCCCCATACGCCCTCACATTTATCAACAACCCAATTTTCTTCTCCTTCCGCGCGGCATATGGTCCGGTCGCGCTCCGACAACCGTCCCGCGATCGTATAAACAAAGTGCCATCGCCATGTCGCAGAAGGCCCGCGTCGAGGAGGCCGACTCCGACCCCGAAGAAGTCGCCCCCTCCGACTCCAACTTCGACCAAGCCCGCTTCGCGCGAGAGTCCATCATCTCTCCGTCTATAATTCCGGGCCCGACAGCAGGATCGGGCCCTACGAGACCTCCGCTTGAACAGCGCCGTGAGATCCCTAAGCAGTGGCAATGCTTGTACCCGGTGTACTTCGACAAAACACGCTCGCGCGCGGAGGGACGCAAAGTTGGGAGCGAGCTTGCGGTCGAGAATCCGCTCGCGAGGGATATTCTCGATGCGGTGCAGATGCTGGGGCTGAGGGTCGGCTTCGAGCCGGAGAAGCTGCATCCCAAGGACTGGGCGAATCCGGGACGGGTCAGGGTGATGTTGAAGGATGAGAATGGGAAGCCAGTGAACCCCAAGATCAAGAACAGTACGTCTCCGTTTTGTTATACTTTCTTGCAGTACCTTCCGCTTGTCTTCGGACAATTTGGCCCGTTACTGACTACTGCTCCAGAACATCACCTCTTCATCCTCGTCGCCCAGTATCTCAAGGCCCACCCTACCACCGAAGAATCCCCCTATCGCCTGAGGATACGCGGTCTGCCCATGCCGGAGAAGCTGCCTCCCCCTCCTCCAGCGCCACGGGGTTGGAAGATCGGCAAGATCCTTCCGATCCATTCTCCCGCATACAGCGGTGGCGGAGTCAGCGACAACCCGTTCAAGGACGCCATGGCCGAGATGCAAAATCTGCAACAAAATCTGCAAGGTATGCCAGGATTCCCTGGGATGCCGGGCATGCCGCCAATGCCCGGTATGGGCGAGTCGTCTGGCGCTGGTGGCGAGAGGAAGAAGAAGGAGAAGAAGAAGGGAAAGGCGTGATCCTAACCGCATCGTGGTCCTGTCTTTTTCCACCTCCCTTTTTTTAGTTGCATGGCGATGGGTGTTTGTTTTCGTTTATGTTATTTTAGAAGGTATGACACGGGATGATGTCTGTATGGAACGAAGACGAAATGGAAGATTCGGGCTTTTGCAAAAGATCTTCTCATGAACTGGGATTCTTGCAAACTCTAACGATCTCGAGTCGAGGGGAGGACTCTGTTCTATTACGGTCGGCGAGCGATATGATTCTAGCTCACCTATAGAAGGGCTACACTTTGAGGGTCATAGCTTTTGCGGTTTGGATTTATGGTCTCAACAATCTGCTGCTGCAACATTACGGCTGTGCAAAGTTGATGTGAACTCCAGGATCGATGTCACGTCTACTGACGGCTCTATCCCATGTACATACAGATTCCTTAATGTGAGGGCAAGATGGTCTCTTGCGGATCCTGACATGGCCAGGACTACATATTCCATTTTTTATGGTTCCAATAGGCGATGTGCCTTTTTTTCCCTTCATAAGCAGAACTGCATTCAGATCATTGGCACTTTTGCTGCACGACAGTGACATTTTGAGTAACATTGACAATTCAGCAAGATGTGTTTCAAAAGCCGCGCAGTTGAAGCATGGTTCTTTTGCCGGCACTCGTAGCGCCCAGGTGTTTAAAAAGACCATACCCCGCTAGGTGCCGACGACGTCCAGAATATAATTAGCTCCCTGCAGAGCGTGCATGGTGTTGAATGATTGTCGATCTTTTTTTCTAATCGCAGGGCGATGATACGTTATCGCCTCCGATAGGCCGAGCTAGCCCTACGTTACCCCAGACTCGGGTGCGCGCCGGGCCTGGCCGGGCGGAGGCGCCCAAGGCTCCCAGGCTGCTGACATCAAACCGTCCCCTCCGCCAGGACGAGCAACGCACGTCAGAAACCCCGTCGTTTTTGCTCAGCGGCGTGCCTCCAGTCTGTGGATTGGATGGCTTCGTCCAGCGCCCTTGCCATCTTGCCGCTGGCCTTCTCTTATGAGCTGAGATTCGTGCGATGAAAACCCCGCCGCCAGTCACCGTCGAGCCAGGATGAACCCCAGTCCGACGAATCGCCAGACCGCGTACGAGTTCGAGAGGCAGGATACCGCTTCATCTTTTCGCTTCGATCCTCTGCCGCCCAGAGGGTCCGCCGCATCGGTCCCGAAACCGCCGTCGAGCAGCAGGGGCAGCGGCGGCGCGGGAGGGCGGCAGATCACGCGTAACCGCGCCAGCTACAGCTGCCACACATGTCGGAGGCGGAAGGTCAAATGTGACAAGGTACTTCTGTTCGAAGTCCTCTGTCTTATGCCGGAATACGGGGAATTGACTCGTTCCAGGTTCACCCGGTGTGCGGAAACTGCCTGAAAAACGGACACGAGTGCGTCTACGATGCCGTGCCGAAGAAAGACGTGACCGGGCGCGCTCAGGGCGGAGACGCCGGCAGCGGCCATGGTGTCAAGCGCAGGAGAGAGACGTCCAGACAGCCGGAGGGCGATATCAACGGGGCGCGTTCGGGATATAACGGTTTGAGGGACGGGGCCGCGTCGCAGGAGCAACGGACTGGATCGCAGGCGATCGAAGCGCGACTGGACAAGTTGACCTCCATGATAGAGAGGCTGAGCCGGACGAACGGACCGCTGTCGCAGGAAGATGTGGACAGACAGAACTGGGCGCAGAACCCAGATCTCGACCGTGTCGCCAGGGATCGCAGGCAGAGTGCGCCTAGGCCCAATACGGCTTTGGGAAATGGGAACGGCTGGAGGTCGTCTCCTCACTCGCGTCAGCCTAGTCCGCGTCGCAATGGCGATTGCAGCGGCGATGAGTTCCCCGTTCCTTCTGGCCACGCGACTGACCTCGTTGACCCTGTTGGGAGCCTTAACCTTGGCCACCTGAGCCTTGAGGATGGGGGGAAGTCGAGGTAAGTGTTGTGACCCAGTGGAAATGGGAACTGTCTGACCAGAACCAGATACGTTGGAACTACGTATTGGGCTTATATATCGGATGAGGTAGGCCCCCGAAGACTTTGTTTCCCGCAATCACAGCGCTGAGGGTCAGGGCAGATCAATGAACTCAACCAGCTACTTAGGGACCAATATCGGTCCCACGATACCTCGAATGACGTTTCCAGCGAAGGAACAGCGGCCGAACCAGGGACAAGAACACCGGTGAGAAACTGGAAGTCTTCCAGTCGAAGCGGCACTGCGCGAGGGAGACGCAGATCGTACACTCGGAGCGATGACTTCCAAAGGTCGGTTCTTTTTCCTTCTGGTGACTCTCCTTCTGTAAATGACAAGGCCATCGAGCCGGAGATGCTCGAACATGTCCCGACCAAGCGACAAAGCCATATTCTGTACAAGGGCTTCATGTCCGGTGTCCATGCTATCAGCCCGGTCCTTCACCCCCCAACGGTGCTGAAGATGTACAACGCGTTTTGGGATTGGTACGACTATAGCAGTTATTCGGGAGAGCCGTGCCCCGATCCGTCTTTTATACCCTTGCTGTATGCCATCTGGTATGGCGGGTCCGTTACTATCTCGATACGGACGATCAAGGCCGAATTCAACGTTTCCTCCCGGTCGGAGCTGTCAACGATGTATAATGACGAGGTGACCCGATGGTTGACAAAGATCTCGTTCCCACGGAGTCCGTCACTCCCGGGGCTTGCCGCGTTTCTTATTGTCCAGACTATATTGTCCAAGGAGGAGGAGCCCCTGACTAGCAGCTTGTTTGTTAGCCTGGCGTTGAGGGTAGCGCAGACGATGGGACTGCATCGCGACCCGGCCCAATTCGGAATCGAACCCTGTGAGGCCGAATCTCGACGCCGGGTGTGGTGGCATATTGTGCATATGGATGGCGTGGTTGCCATGTCCAGCGGACTGCCACCACTGGTCAGCGACGAGAACTACTGGGACGTTCGCATGACCAGTGAGGTCAAGGACACGCTTTTGGGTACGCCCGAAGCTGAACACTATGAACGGCTGGTCGAAAGCGGCTTGCGGCCACCGGACAACCCGGACGACCCGACTCTCTGCGGCGGGCCGTCTATGGTGAATGTGTATTATCTCTCTGCCAAAGGGAAATACACCATGGCTCGTAAGTCCTTTCTACCCGGTGAGATCAACAAGGACAATGCCATAATCTAACCCTCCTCAGGTGCTATCCGCAAGATACTCAAGATCCAGCTGGGCACAAAGCCAGTTACACGAAAGGACATGGAGGATTTGAGGTCGATACTGCTTGACCTCCGATTCAAGCTCAATTCCCTGATCAGCAGGATTCCGGAAGCCAAGAGTTCGACGTACAATCGTGAAGGCAGCGTCGGGTATTCTGGATCATCGGATCGATCACGGTCCTTCTCCTCTCGTTCTCCAGTGGAGATGAGAACGAGCAACACTGAGCTGCCCGGGGATGGCTCATCTGGTTGTCCGGAGCAGTATCACACACCGGTCCTCGTTGCTTTCCACAAATGGGCCCGAATACTCCTTTCGTTATTTATAGATAAGGTGAGGCGATCTGCCGACCCAGGCTTGGATATTGGCTGACCCTCTGTTCTAAGGCCTATTGCGTCGCCTACCAGCCCTTCTTGAAGAATGCCAAGAGCCGGATCTGGCCAGCAGCGCGACAAGGGTAGGCTTCCCCGATGTCTGGGTGTGTATTGCTAGTTCTGACAATTCAGCGCGCTTCGCCATTGCCATGGATTCATGGAGAAGTTTATAGCTCTTGCGACCGATCCCGACTTCCAGCCTTTTCAATGGAGCTGGCCTGGGTAAGTTGTCCTCCTAGATCAGGTCTTGACTGCATTGTCGATCGCGGAACGAGGCTGGCTGACTTGATCTGCAGGAATCATCAACCAATGCATGCTACAATGTCTGTCGACTCCCTTTCCTGCTTCAAAACGAAGCCGATCTAACGGTTAATAGGATCATGTTGATCGACCTTTACGAACGACCAAATAGCCCGGAGGCGTCCAAGTCTCGGGCGTTTGTCGACAAGATCTTCTCGCTCTCGGGCCCCGACGGAGGGGTCGTCGGAGGCGAAGACGGCATCACCACCTCAAGGCCGCTGCGAGACGGGGGCCGCGAAGCATGGGATATGATGCGTCGACTGCGCGAGAAGGCATGGCAAAAGGCCGGTCTCGATCCGCACCAACTCTGGACCGAGCAAGCCCAGATCCAAGCGGGCGTGGCCCCGGCTCCAGAGGAATCCCACGAAGCGCCCCGGGCGAGCTTCGCCGACCGCTACTACTCGCTCATCAAGGACAACAACACGCCTGCGTCCTCCAGACCGCCGTCGTCGGAACCCCCTCGAAGACCAGCCGTCGTAGACCGCCAGCTGGCAGACTTCTCGAAGACCTTCTACAACATGACCCGCGCCCATATGCTGCAGAACCCCGTGCCATCGCGCTCCTCCCCGCTCCGGTACTCGTACCAACTGCCTCCGCTGCAGGAGGCGGTCCCGACCTCCGCCCCGCGCACCCCGCCCCAACTCCCCCCTCCGCCGACCCCGCCGCAGTTCTCGATACCACATGCGGCGGTCAATTCCCGCCTGGAGTCCACCTTTGGCAGTTCCCCTGCTGTCCCCTCGCCCGCGGACAGCAGCATGGTCGACCACGCCAACAGCAGCAGTAATAACAACAGTAACAGCAGCAACAACCCCCTCGCTCACATCCTGTCCACCCCGTCCTCCTCGACGGCCACCTCCTTCCTCGACCCTCTTCCCGCTCCTGTTCCCGCCAATGCCAATGCCCACGCCAATGGCCACACGATGGCGACGACCGCAGCCGCGGCATCCACCCCGCCGTCCATGGTCGACCCGAACCTCACCTTCGACTGGGACCAGTGGGACGCCGTGTTCGGGCAGCACCTGCCCGTCGCGGACGAGTTCATGGAGCTGGACCCCGTGGCCGGGGGTTTCGGGTTTGGGGATTTCGGCGGGACAGACGGCACTACTGGCATGGGCATGGGCATGGGAATGGGTCACGGTCATCAGGGCGGTCATGGAGGTGTTGGTATGGGTATGGGCATGGGTATGGGCATAGGAATGGGGGGGAATAATTGGGCGGATTTTGGATGACTCATCAATTCATTGTTAGTTATCAATATTGACGTTTTAAAAGGGTTTTTTGTTTGTTTTTGTTTGGTTTATATGGTTACTATATACCTCTGTTTGTCTGTCTGTCCATCTGTCTTTGTCTACTGATCTTTCACCATATATGTTCTCGTGGTTTTGTATCTCGGTTACCTTGATGTTGCTCCTGATATCAATCAATATGTACTGTGCGACGCTCAGGGACATGTATGTATGTATGTATGTATGCATGCTGCCTTAGGCATCAGCGTGTGTTCGATACCCGAGTAACCAAGTACATGTGAAAATGTGGATAGGAAGGAAATGCACGTGATAAAGATCATTGGATGTGGAGATCCATGGTTTTTTTTCCCTCCCAAGGTTTAACCTTGTTTTACTAGCATTTCGGCTTTGTTCCATCTGTCTTGTGGCAGCCACAGCTTCTTATTCATTGACTACTGTGAAGTTACTCTTTCTATACAGATATTCTACTCTCAAAAAAGTTCTTTCCTACAATAGAAAGGGGAAAGTACGTGTCGTGGACGCGTTGGATTCAATTTCTATGTCAATCAGCGGTGGTGGCTGGATGGATATGTTGGGCACCGCCGGGCCGCGCGTGCGAGGCGAGTACTATTCTAGGCGCTGGCTCCGGGCGCAGACGGACAAGACAAGAGGTAGATATAGTAATGGGATGTAGACGTAGACAGCAATAGATTCATGAAGCCGTGAATTGTGATGCGTGGCAGAACCAGATCGGATGACTAGATGTGCAAAAAGGTAGACATGGACAGCATAGCATAGCAGACAGGATGGAGATGGCTTGAACACCCATGAATCCTCCGACAATCAGGAGGATGTCCCGGTCAGCGCTTCCTTTCCTTTCTCGTTCATCACAGGGGGGATGAATCGCGGGTTTAGACCTTCATCTCCTCCAGACCGTGCTTCCAGAGGGTGGCGTACGGGGTGATACCGTCCTCGCGGTAGTCGATGAGGACGTGCCTGTGGCATGTTAGCATCTCGATCGAAAAAAAAAATAGGGAGAAAAGAAGATGGGACGTACATGGCGTCACCGTCCATGGACTGGCCCATCAGGACGTCGTAGTTGTCGTAGTTGGCCAGGATCTTCTTGACGGCGTTGGGGGCGCCGGCCTGGAACTCCTTGATGGTCTCCTCCGAGGCACCCCGCTCCTTGAGCTTGTTGTTGACCTTCTTGACGTAGCCTGGAGGATGTCAGCGGCCTGCAAAGGGGGGAAAAATGAAAGGGGGAAGGGAGGAGGACGCACTCTTCAGGTGGGCCTTGAAGGCCTCCTTGGAGGGCTTCATGCCCTCCTCCGCCTTGAGCCAGACGAGACGGAACTGGTCCTCGATGTCGTAGACCATCTTGCGCTCGCCCTCGCCGTCACCGCCCTCGTCGGCGTCCTCGCCCGTCGCGGAGGGGTTGGCGCCCTCGAGCTGGAAGGTCTCGGCGCCCTTGAGGTACTTGCGGCAGTCGGCCTCCCAGAGGACGCCGTCAACCTCCTTGATGTTGAAGGTGTCGGAGAACAGCTCGTCTCCGGAGAGGATGTCCTGTTTGTGGATGTCAGCTTGCTGTCTTGTCTTTTTTTTGTCTTTTCTGTCTAGCGGACGCGGGGCCGCTAAAAGCCCAGCAGAAAAAAAGAAAAAAAAGGAAAACTCAGCTCAACTCACCTTGTAGATGATCATGATGGCGGTTCTCGAAAGACAGAAGTCACAAACAAACGACAGACGGGACAGAAAAAAGGGCGGCTGCGAAGACAGAGACGGGATGGGAGGAGGAAGAGAGGAGGGGAATTTGAAGTTTTAAGCGGCGCGGCGGTTGGTGGGCGGGCGAGGGGGCGAGGCGCTAGGCCGCTTCGGGGCGCCGCCAGCCAGCCAGCGGCCACAGGCACATCGACGGTGGTGGCGACGACGGCCAGGGGAGGGCGGAGCCATCTCAGATCTCATCCTGCCTGGTCCAGAGTCCTCAGTCCCTTTCTCCCTCTTTTGCCTCCCTCGAGTCCTCCGTGGCCACCGCTGTGCAGGGACAACGGGGCAACCGCACTGATTAGATCGATCTGATAAGCGCGTCGGAGGCCCGGCTCCCGCGTGCCGCCACGCCGCGATCCCCTGACGCTTTTCCTCTCGTCTCTCTGCTCCTCCAGCGCCTCTTCTCCCTCGTCCTCCGTCCCCTTGTTTCTCTCTCTGCGCCTCTCTGCCCTGGGATCTGGCTTCCGATCAGATCTCGCGGCCTCGGGCCTGTCCTCTGCGCTCGTTGACCAGGCCCGCGCGCTGAGACGGCAGCCCCGACACGGCGCGCCCGCCGGCCTGCGCTCGCGCCTGCTCTGCCTCGCACCACCCCATAAGAAATCGACCGGCGACCTCGTCTGGCATCCTCTCTCCACGCCAGGCCGCCCTCGTTCAGCCCTATCCGATCGATCATCCTTCCATCGCCGTGCTCCCTACGTGCTGGTCGACGCTCGTGTCAGACCGGTCCTTCTCCGTCCTCGTTTTCGCTGTGTATATCCTTAATCCTCCATCGATCAACATACCTCTGTCCTGTCTGAGTTGCGATTGAGTCAGAGCCACAGACTCATGTCCTCCGAGCCGTCTCGCCTACTCCGATAATCTCGTCGATTGTGTACATACACTGTCAACATGGCGTCCAATGCATCTCTGCCGCTCGACCTCCCTCCGCTTCCCTCGTACACCCTGACTCCGCGCCAGCCGCTCCTCCCGCCGATCCCGGACAATATCCTGGCGCTCATCCTGCCTATCGTCGCCTACTGGACCGTGTCCTTGGCCTTCCACTACATCGATGTCCACGACTACTTCCCCCAGTACCGCCTGCACACGCCCGCGGAGCTCCTCAAGCGGAACCACGTCTCCCGCCGGGACGTCGTCAGGGACGTCATTCTGCAGCAGGTCGTCCAGACCATCGCCGGCCTCGTCGTTGCGTATTTCGACTCCCCGGAGTACGTTGGCAAGGAGGAGTACGATGTCGCCGTCTGGGCCAGGCGCATCCGCATCGCCCAGCGGGCCCTCCCCCGCCTGCTGGCCCTGGTGGGCATCGACTCGGTCCGGCTGGCGAAGAATCTGTCCGCCGGGCATCCTATGCTGGCGGGAGCCCTGGGAGGTGGTCGATACCCGTCCCTGACGGAGACGGTCATCCTCGACTCCGGCGCGGAGGTGGTCGCACCCGCCTTTGCGAGCTGGGAGCTGGCCGTGGCCAGCTTCATCTATTGGTACTTCATCCCGGCTCTGCAGTTCATCTGGGCCATCATTGTCGTGGACACCTGGCAGTACTTCCTGCACCGGGCCATGCATCTGAACAGATGGCTCTATGGTGAGTCTCCATTGCTGTCCTGTGTACGGCTCGGTACAAAAGCCCGATTCTGACTGGGGTAGTGACGTTCCACTCCCGCCATCACCGCCTCTACGTGCCCTACGCGTTTGGGGCGCTCTATAACCACCCGGTCGAGGGATTCCTCCTGGACACCGCAGGCACGGGCGTCGCCTTCCTGACTTCGCGCATGACCAGCCGTCAGAGCATGTGGTTCTTCACCCTCTCCACCATCAAGACCGTCGACGACCACTGCGGGTACGCGTTCCCGTGGGATCCATTGCAGCACATCACGTCCAACAATGCCGCCTACCATGACATCCACCACCAGAGCTGGGGCATCAAGACCAACTTCTCCCAGCCCTTCTTCATCTTCTGGGACCGGCTGCTGGGAACCCAGTGGAAGGGTGGAGACGTGTCCGCGCGGTACGAGAAGTCCCGTCTGGCTGCACAGCAGCAGGTTGACGCGGACGAGGCCAAGCGCGCGGAAGGTGAGCCGACTGGCGCGGTAACAACTGCTACCGATCTCGGTGGGAAGCATCACAACCTCTGAGAAAGGAAGAGACTCCAGTGCAGGCAGCCTCATTTCGAAAGGCGTGCAAAGCAAGACAGCCACGCTCACTCTGTAGACGGCTTGAAAGGCGTCAGCCATGGAGTGCCTGGGAGCGCTCTCCAGAAGTAGTCAGCAGTAGTCCTCTTGTCTCTGGAATACTGAGAGCGCCGGTGGCGCTCCTGTTGACGTTGCGCAACCCATAATTTGTCTGTTTCGGAGCTTCTGGTCGTCATTGTGGGAGTACAGGGCAGGTTTTTTGTACATTTTGGCTCTTCCCCAGTCTGTCTGAATTAATACCGGCTCTACGCCGATTGCAACCCAGTACAAATGTTTTCCGCCCAACATTCTTTTTCTTCCCCCTCATTTTCGGAACTGTTTCCATGACTGAAATTTTGGATCTAATGACTGTACAGATCATCTGCTTGTTTTCTATTCTTTGATGCTGGAGATGAGATGTCGATATACAGTCTTCGTCTCGGATATATTTTGCATGTACAGATAATGTATTTCATGATCCGTTGCGTCGCGCAGTCTGCGCCGGGGTATCTAAAATGTCAGCTATCTATGGTTATGACTCTCGTCTCAATTGATTCCATTTGTGGAACCGAACTGAGGCCCTTTGGACTATTTCTCCTTGAGCAGGAGGCTCCACGTGGTTTGGGCTGCTGGGTCTTTTTCTTCATACACAGGGCAGTCCTCCCGCTCTTCGCCTCTGTATTCCGAGTCCGAGTACTCGTACTTTGGCAGCAGCTCAAGGTACTCCTCTTCGAGCTCCTTGGCCTTCCCGTGCATCACCGGGCGACCCGCTCGAAGGTCTTCGAAAAGCTTGTCCCAGTCAGTGCAGTCTCGAGGATGACGATAGGCAAGCATAGGGCTCTGAGCGTTCGGGTTTGGGGTCGAGAACGGAGCTTTGCCAGGTGCTTGCTCTGGTTTGGGTGAGTGGATCTTAGCGACAAGCCGCTCGACGGACGCCCAGGCGCCCCTCAGGCTCTCCTTTGACGGCCTATACAGATTGACGATGCTGTGGATATCGATGTAGCTCTGCCCGGGCTTATAGATCCTCTGCAGGGCGTTTTTGCCCCCTACTTGGTTGACCTGTAGCCTGCTCCCGTTGCTTTGGCTGGGTTGGTGTTCGGGTTGCTTACTCTGGTCTGGCATCTCGTGAATTCTATCCGTCGAGCTCCCTCCCGCCATGCTGTTTTCATGCACGCTCTTTTCATCTCTCTCATGCTTTTTCCTGATCTTCTCCCTTATCTCGTGGTGCTCCTGTTGCAACCGTTGCTTGCGGCGCGCCCGCAACGCCGCCTTTCTCATCTCCTTCATGGCGTATGCCTTCATGCCGCTGGCATAGAAGAGACGGCATGCGTCGATGTGCTGGCCTATCCATTCCTCCACCCATTTGATCAATCTCGGCGGTGGGCGAGGCTTCCTCGTCCGGTTCCGGCTCAACAGGACGATCCGGAGATTTTCCAACGCTGCTTGGTTAGCTCCAATCCGCGCCAGCATGCACGCCTCGCACTTGTTGTGCTGAAAGTCCCAGGATCCCGGCGGCGCAACATCCATCCACATGCCCTCCATCGCGCGGAGTCTGCCCAGGATCGCCTTCTCCTCCTCCCCGACCAGGTCCGGAAACTCATACAGGACGTCGAGATGAAGGCCGACCTCGCGCTTGATGAGGCGGAAGACGTGGTTTATGACCGGCCGGTTCAGGTCCTCGTGCACCGGGCAGGCGACCGCGCAGGGGATGACGGAGTTGGGGATCAGCCTGAAGATCCAGTGGTCGCGGAGGTGCGGCGGCAGCTGCGTGATCAGGTTCCGGACGCGGCGCTCAACGTCGGGGCCGGGCTTGTCTTTCTCGTCAGTGCTGGTGATATCTATGTTCAGGATATAGGTTAGCGCTTTCAGGTCTTTGGGCTCGAGCTTCTCGATCTTGAGGGGGTAGTAGCGGATCATGTTGGCCCCGGAGTTACCGCTGGTATATCAACCAGTCCCGAACTTGTTTTAGTCCGCCGTGAGCAGTGGTTAGTTATCCATCAAGCACTCTAACCTTGCTTTTGAATCGTGTAAGCAGAGTGCTACTGAAAGAGACTCCTTGGTTTGTCGATGCGGATGGAAGTCGGAAGAGTGGATACATGATGTACTTGTTGTATTTATATATTTATATAGTTCTTATGTGGTATAGCAGAGAAAGAAGGTGTTTGATGGAAAACCAAATGGATTTGTATTTGTCTTTGTCTCTTCTTTTTCCTGTTTTGGTCGGTGAGATTCTACCCGTCCTTGTAGGGACAAGGCAATGGGTTTGTTTCGTTTTTCTCCTTGTTCTTCCTGTCCTTCTTGTTCCCCCTTTTTTTTGCTGTTAATTTGGGATGGGATGGGATGTTCCATCCAAACTTGGACTTTTTTTGCTGCCATTGTCATTGTGATTGAGGATAGAACTCACAGTACAGAGTCTTGACAAATGTTAACTAGGTGGCAGGGACGTATTTAGTATCTTGGGCCACGCGATGGATTGAACTCTGCGGAGCTATTATCTCCAACATTCTACTCCTCCTTCCCCCCCCCCCCCCCCCCCCCCCCCCCCCCCCCCCCCCCCCCCGCGGCGCCCTTCTTAATCTACGTACTGTAACACGTAGGGGCTTAAGCCCGTCTCTTTGACTCTTTATTACAGTTGGGTCGGAGTTGGTCTGGGGATGGAGATCTTTATCTACCTTATCTTATTATCTGACTCCGTTTTTGTTCAGATCATTGCTTACATCGGTTATGTAATGTACTGTAGGTAGGTAGGCAGGTGTCAACCTTTCTCCTCTGTGCTCCGTAGGTAGTTAGTTAACTACCTTCAGTTTTACTTGAATCGAATGCTTTTTTTCTTTGACATATGTGACATATTTGCCTTCCCTTCACTTATTCTTGCTTATTTTTGCCTATTTTATCTGATGTCATGTACACACAGTTCTGGATGAATATATGTTGCTTGTTACCCTAGATAGACTTAAGAAAATCAGACCTCTCCTCGTAATACAAGCGAATACTAGGCGCCAAGGATTCGACAAAGCTAGAGGTACGTAGCCTATACATCTATCTGCATTTGTACTGTACATGTATGTACCTAATATGGTATGTAATGACAAGTCTGACCCTATATCCAGCGATTGGACCAGACAGTATTGTATTTGAGGCATCGCTAGCTCAGCGCTCTTTCACCACCGTATCAAGACTCTCCCATTCTTCTCCTACCACTGCTACTGTTACTACCACTACCACTACCCCTACCCCTACCCCTACCCTTACCACTCACTATGTTTCCTCCACCACAATCTGAACCCATCTCCCTGCAAAACTACCATCACAAACCTCCCTGAAAGTGCATTGCAATTTACCCGCGAGGTACAGGTACCGGACATGTACAGTACATATATGTATGTAAGTAGGTCGCACACCCAGCTAGTCTGCCAGCAGCAGCCCCACACGTTGAACAGATTGAACATTTTGTGTCTGAGCTGAAATTATATATCATTTAGTGTGGATGGGTGAGATAGATCCCTCAGAGATGTTTATGTTTGCACTGCCACCTCTTCGCTGCAGATATCATATCTATGCCCATATCCATCTTACCTTGGTGGGACAGACAGGTCTATCATATTTTGTTTGTTTGCTCAGGAGGACCGGAGCCTTCTTTTTCTTTTTCTTCTTCTTCTTCTTCCTTCTTATACTACAATCCTCTTCTTAAGCAGCCATGGATTTATGATGGAAAAAAGCACTTCCTGCATTCGGTTACTATGTATCAAAGAGGCGGGATTTGATTTTGGGAAATCTTTTTTGTTCCAAATGTCTCGGAAGGTCAGTGGGAAAGAAAAGACAAAAAAAGAAGCTTGGATAAGATGATTGGCGGTGGATTATTCCTCAATGGACGTATATCTATGTAGATATCTTCCAATAGACTCTGGTTCACTGTTGTTGGGTCTTGGGTGATATTATTGTTCCTATTTCTATTTCTAGTGGATGGATGTCCCTGTTCTCTCTTTCGTTAAGGGAGAATGCTTTGCGTGTCTACAGGCACTCGGCACAGGAGTCTACAAGGGGATTTTAATAGGTTGAATGGTAGATTTGGTAGATATAGATACGTGATGGTAGATCAGGACGCTCAGTACAGAACAGAATACAGAATGAATGGCTGGCAGCTAGCTAGCATGCTATTGTATGTACACAGTAGTTAGGGGGATATTTCGTACTAATTATTATTAGCTCTTCCTAAAGCCTCATCATGCCCCCCTGTTCTTCAAGCTGCCCTCGATGATAATATTTATGCTCTTCAATGACAACACCTTCTCCCGGTTCTGCACGTCCCCAGTAAAGCAAAACAAAAAGGAGACCGTTATCTGGCACTAACACACTCACCTTTACTCCTCCACCAACGTCGCCCGCCCCAGACTCATTCCCACCTCCACATCCACCATGACCTGCTCGTGGCTCAGCTTCTCCAAGTCCTCGTCGAACTGGATCCGGCCCTTCTCGAACAACACGATGATGCTCGATCCCCCGAACTGGAAGAGGCCGATCTCCTCTCCTTTTCGCACGCGGTGGCCGGGCGTGCGGAGGGGTTCGTGGATTCTATATCGACGAAGGTCTTGTGAGCACCATCTTCGTCATGCATTTTGCTCATTGTTTGGGAATAGAAAAGGAAGAAAGCATACTCGACCGTCCCAACCTCCGTCGCCCCGATCGCCACGAACAGCACGTCCCCAAAGTCCTCCGTCTCGATGCACACGCAGCACCGCGCGTTCTGCGTCAGGATGTTGACCGAGCTGTGCAGACACACGGGGTCCACCTGAAAGTAGTCGCCCGGGATCTGCCTGAACCACTTCACGACGCCCGCGACGGGCGAGTGGTACCGGTGGTAGTCCTGCGGGGAGAGCCGGAAGGATGCGACGGCCCCGTCGTCCCACGCTTTTGAGTAGTGTTCCCCGTCGCTGCCGCTGTCGTCGTCTCCGATCAGGTTCGCGATCGTGAATTCGCTGCCCTTGACCCAGAGCGCGCGGGTGCGTTCCACTGTTGGATAGACCACGACGCGGGAGTCCGCGACCACGACGGCCTTGGTCGGGTCGTCTGGCTCGTAGATGGAACGCGCGCCGGGGGCCAGTGGCCGCACGAAGAAGTCCTCGAAGGTCCGGTACCGCGAGATGTCGGAGGGTTGGAATTGGGACATGTCGATGTTGTAGAAGTCGACGAAGCTCTTGATGTGGTGTGCGGAGCGGCGGCCGCCTTGGACGAAGCCTGCTCGTGGTCAGTGGAGTTCTATAGATAGAGATATCTACTTCTGTAGATAAATGCTACGTAGTATATGCTAGGATATGTATGCACTCACCAGCCCACAAATTCTTCTCATGCGTCCACAGCCGAATCAGATGCGTCTTGTCGATCCACTCCGTCAGCGGGTTGAACAGCAGCAGCAGCTTGAACTTCTTCCACAGCGTCTGCTTCTCGCGCTTGAACTCGCCCGTCTTGCGGTCCAGCGTGAGCCATCCGACCTCGCGGTTCTGGCACAGCTTGACGAAGGCCAGCGCCGCGTCGACAAGGCGGTGGAGGTATTGGAGGAGCAGGGACATGCTGTTCTGGTTGTATGCATGTGTATGTCGGTATTTATATGTACACTTAAAGCATTTGGTAAGGTCTATAGGCTAGGCAGGTGCTTGTGTGATGGACATGGTAGACAGGCCAGAGAGAGGGATCTCGCAGCTGGAGTAGAATCCTCAACAACTGACCGCGTTCCGTGTCTTCTCCATTATCTGTTGCTCGTTGTACTGTTTGGTTGTTTGCAGTGATGTCATCGCGATGTCAAGTCCGAGGCCATGGCTAACCTTCCATGTGTAGATGGTACCGTACATACCTACCTAGGGAGATGGGCATATGGTTCTAATAAATGGATGCTATCAAGAATTTCAGAATCAAACGCTTCATATTCATGGTCATGCTCACATGTAGGTCATCGCAGCTGTGTATTTCAGGGACATCAGAGATCCATTCGTGCCATACCAGCGTCAACTGACCGGTGGTTATAGATACATAGGAAAAATAGTATATGAAACAGAAGACATCGAAGACGAAGCGCCGGGTATATTTCCATGTGTCATAAATCGTGATCACCGAGGAATAATAAATGTCCAAAGGGAGAACAAAGAATTCCTTCCGATATTCGTACAGTCTTCCGTTCAATCAGACCTCAATCCGCCGGCGACCTTCCATTTCGGTACAGCCACAGACGGCTAAAATGCTTCACCCTCAACGTCCGCGGTAAGCCATTCCACACTTTACGTACAGGCGCAGTGACGTCCACAGGACTGTTCGCATCAAAGACGGTGGCCTCCTCCTCGTCGGACGTGTCGTCGCTGTCCCACCATCCGATGCTAGGAATGATACCCTCGCCCTCATCTGGGCCTGTTGTCCCAGGCTTCGGCAACTGGACCTCCATTTCCATAAACTCATTCGTGTCCAGGACCTTGCCATCCGGACCCAGCGGGAACATGGTGTCCAGGTAATGCTGATTGAGCTGGTGGCCCGATCCTGGCCGCACAAAGAGCCGGCCCATATACCGGTTCGAGATGCGGATGAAGTTGAGCACACCCCAGACGCTCACGAAGTCCTCCGAGTTGGCGTAGTGCTCGATGTAGCGGATAGACTTGCCGTCCGGACACGATCCACGGGTCGCTTTGGCGTCCTCCAGGCCAGCAACGTACCGGTGCGGGTTGTTGAAGTGGTTTGCGGCGTTGCCAAAGGTGTAGACTTCGAGTTTCAGCAGCAGGTCCTGTGGGATCTCAGCCAGAAGCCAGTCGATGATCAGGCTACCCTGGATCCCGCCCTGGCTGTGCAAGATCAGGACGACTTTCTTATTCTTCGGGTTCGTCAGGGCTTCTTTGATGAGCACGTATGCGTCCCGCACATCATCCGTGGCATAGCAAAAAGTGCGCTCGAGCAAGCATTGGATTGTGTCGAAGATGATTCCAGCGCTGGAAGATGCACCGTACAGCACGTCGTACTAGTCAGTCTGAACATCCAGAGACAGCAACGGATAAACTAGCAAGAGGATTTTAACTCACGTCGGATTATGCACGCCAGTAACCCTTCGACCAAATGTGTATGACAGCCGGTCGATGTTGCTTTGGAGCCAATGCTCCCTTGAACAACGCACTTGTCAGACCATCTAATCAACAACATCTAAGAGGCCTTTACAACGCACCCAACTCCAACCCCGTTGATAAAGATCCAATGCTCCGACTCATGCTCCGGACGAGAATCAACCGGTACGCGCGACTGCAGGAACCTCCGTTTGCCATTTAACTTTCTGCAGATAGCATCATTCACGATGAGAACCGCAGCGACATAAAGCAGCACCCACGCCAACGGCACCTTATAACAGAATAAAAGCGACACGAGAAAGGCAATCTGGTACACACACAGAAACGCATGGATGCTGAGCGCTCTCAGGTTCTCGCGGGACGGGAAGAGCTCGTCCAGTTCCCCAGAAGGACACGGATTCAGCGGGAGAAAGATCCCATGGAAGCACCAGAGGCTGCGGAAGAAGAGAAGGACGTCGCTCCAGAGGAGAAGTAGCGGAGAGCCTGTGTAGGGCAGCGGGACGCCGTCTTCGGTACCGATCTGGGATGGAAGAAATTCCACCGCCATTCTCCTATCCAAACAAGCTGGAAGGCGCTAGATCATAGAGTGATAAGAAGGAACACGAAATACAGTGCTATCCCCACGAGATAACACACGAAGAGGACGAACAAGAAGCCAGCCACGGAGAAGAAAGAGAAAGCCATGATTGCTGGGTAAACAATAAAGGTGCATCAGATTGAAGCAAGGGCCATATGTCCTCGAAATATGAGTGGCCTCGTGTTGACAGCACAGCGGGGGGCGCCATGTTGGCACCTCCACTCCAGTTCAGCTCGCCCTGGGGATCCGCGCGCAGCCGTCACGAGATCCACCATGGACAGTGCTCTCTGACCATCCGACACGGTCACAGTCACAGTCACGATTCGCAGACAGAGTCAATAGAAAGTGTGCTAGTTATCGCTGACCTCAAAGCACAAACAGGGCTGAAGTGGAGAACGGAGTCTTGTCGGGGCATGACCAGCCGCAAGGAACAAGGCTGACTTTGAGCGGGGTGATAAGATAAGCGATCTATGTTGATGGAGCACCCCCGTACTCCGTACTTTAATTTACCCAGACCTTCAGGTATCTGCTGATATATGTGCCGTGACTTATTTCAAGTTCGACTTCCAGATAATTTAGTTTGCTCATTGGGTTCCTTATATAAATGTCGTCTCATTTGAGCAACCCTGGAGTTCACTAATAGGTGATTTTAAATACCCATGCATACTGATCGGCATTTATTACCTCCTCGCTCACGTTCAGCCTCAAGGTTCCATTGCTCAGTCGTTCGCTCGGCACGACCGTCCCTGCCTTCTTGCCCCCAACGACTGTGACATTGTCCCCTTCCACCCACGGCACGGGACTTTTGAGCAGAATCGTCGCGTTCGGCTTCGCAATCAGGTGAATGTAGAAAGCGTCAGGCGCCGTTGTGAACTTGATATCCTCTCCTTCCTCAGGCGTCACGAACCAGTACGTCGTGTTGAAAATTGCCTCCGCGTGGCTCTTGATCCAAGCTCCGGCCTCGCGAAGGTTTTTCTGCTCAACCTCCAGGATGGTCCCGTTCGCCATGGGCCCGACGTCAAGGAGGAAGTTCCCGTTCTTGCTGACTATGTCCACAAGGCTGGTGACGATGCTGCTGGCGTTCATGTAGCTAGCCAAGGGGGTGGCCCGGTTATATCCATAACTGTACGGATCCATACCGAGGTTACTTTCCCACTTTCTGACCTGCACTCCTTTGTACCGTGCATATTCAGGCGTGTCAAAATCTCCCGGTAACCCACAGCGAGCATTCATGACGACTTGTCGGTTCTGCTCTGCAGCACGGTTGAACCAAGAAGATGCAAACTCGGCGGTTCTGTTAGGGCCACCGATATCACACCACATGATTTCGGTGCCCATGTCGGCTAAGGTATTCATCTCCGGTAAGATTTTATCGGTGACATAGTCATGCAGCGGGACATAACCGGTATATGGGAGTGTTTCATTGGTAAAGGGATTTGTAGCATTTCCTAAACACTAGGGTAAGTAGACGAGTATAATCAAGGGAAGGAGAGTGACATACCTCCAGGCCACGATCCAAACCCGTACTTTTTATAGTCTGGGTGGAACCACTCAGGCAGGGAATAGTAAACGGCGCGGTGCAGATGTGGCTGGTATTTCTTTGCTGCATCGAAGAGTTCCTGTTAAGTCAATGGGATGTCTAAACCTGTGAAACATATAAGGAGTCGTGTACTGACCTGAAGCAAATTCCGATGTGGGAACTGGGCCACGGAAGTCCTTTTCGTCACATTTTCTGGAAGATCGAATACTGCATATCCGTCATGGTGCTTGCTCACTTGGACGAAATAATTTGCCCCTGCATCAGCAAATAGATCAACCCATTCTTTCGGATCCCAGGCGTCCGCTGTGAAGTTCTGAATAAAATCGTCGTAGACAACATTGGGGCCATAGGTTTTGAGATGATACTCATATGTCTGGTCTGTAGTATTAGGGCCCTGGTTGAGACTCCACCAATACCTACATTCATTAGTTCCGAATGCCAAAAGCCTTTGTGTCTTCTCACCATTCGGCGTAGTTCTCGTTCTTCCCAGTATTCCCCCATCCAGGCACCGAATATATTCCCCAATGGATAAATATTCCGTATTTCGCATCATTGTACCATTTCGGGGCCTCGTGCGCGTAGACGGACTCGTAGGTAGGTTCGTACGGCCGGATGCCATACGTGGCATTGAAAGTATAATTTGTGCTGCTAATTCCCGTCCCTGAGACGACAACAGTAGCCTTGCCTGTACTCCCAGCAGCAACACCCTTCTTGTTCACAACACCAATTTCTACCAAAGCTTGATCGCCGGGCCGCAGCCGTTTCAATGTGCCGTTGGTCACCGTTTCTAAGCCCGGGGAGTCGACCCATAAGGTAACTGAGTTGTTCCGCAACGCAAACTGCGAGCCCACATTGTTGACGAGGACTTCAATGATCTGCGTTTTATTCGTCCCGTCAAACCACTTTTGTGTTGATCGTGCGTACTGCACCTCAAGTCGGGGGCCATCAGAAGGCTGATCTGGAACAGGCAACATAGAGAGGGCGAAGATATGCAGCCTTGTTCCGATGCCTGCTCCACCGGGGGATGATGTATCCGAGCCGCTTGTGACATTTGGCAGGGTCAAGGACACCAGCTCCTTGGACGAATCAAGCCAGCTAACGGTTTGAAAGATGTTGCTGCGGTTGTAGTTCGTGGAAGTGTTCGTCAAGTAGTACGGGAAGACCAAATCACCTCCAGTGGGAAACGGCCAACTCCACCATGCAGGAACCAACACAGGCGCGGAGCCGGTACTTCCGTCTGCATATGTTGCGTTGATTGTCCCGGAGGCCATTCCGGTCTCTGACGCCGCCAGCATCAGGACGCTGAGATATTTCGCGCGCGGAACTTTGATCTCTTGACCCAGCGCCAAAACGTTATCATTTCCTGCAGCTTTATATGTAGGAAATTCGTAATTTATCCCAGTGTAGACAAAATTGGCAGGCGGCATGTGCTCGGCCGGGTATGCATCTTTGTATATAAAATTAGCACCTTTAAGCACTCAAAGCAGGAAAAAGTGTCTTACTTCCATAACCATCGAAATCGGCTTCATTGGGAGCCAGTCCAAAACCACGGTTGTTAAAGAGTGGGCTCAGATCAATTGGAAATGAATAACTTTGGCCAGACACCGGTTGAAAATCATTTTCAGGCTTAAATATCACTTTCCCGGAAACTGAGACTGAAATCAAAAGACAACGCAGCAGAATACTCAGAAACAAATGCATGATTGCAATCGTTTGCAAAGCCAGCCAGATCTGCTGTACCCTTGGCAAACTTCATTGTCGAACGTGGGAGTTGATGATGAACTGGCGGGGACCAGGGAGCATAAGTAGTATTTCGCCTCATCTTTTGTCGGCAAATCGAGTTGTCGATCATGAAACGGTATCAACAAAGTGCGGAGTCAGCAGTGGTAAGTAACCGAGTTTGGGATTAGCCTGGAGACAATGCAGGTGGGTTAATAGACAGCACTTTACCTCGTTCTATCAATGGTCCATAAAGATGGTGCAGCTGGAGCTCCGGCCTAGGATACCAATGTAAATGGCTATAGCAAACTCAACATTGTTTTGCATGCTGTACATGCTTCATCCAGAGCAGGTAAAAAATAAAGAGGATGAAGACTGGCTTTACAAAGCGCAGGCCTCGTGGAGCACGCATGATCAGGTCACTCTGAGCATGTGCTCCCGCGAGTCCTACAGTAAGGGCGGGCTCCCTGTCCACAACACGCACACTCCACTCCATCCCAGGTGTCTCCTTGCTTCCTAGGTGCCAAGAAGAATCTATCATAGCGGAACTAACTCACTTCTTGTCCAAGTCTACGAGTATTGACTCCGCAAGGACGACTGGAACGGAACTACGTCTTCGAGTGTCAGTTTCGACGATTGACTCAGTACTCTCATACCTCGTCCGTCTAGGTACGTAGCTACCTAAATGCTGTATCTAGGTACATGCTCTAAGGATCTCAATCCTATCATATCAATGTGTCTTGGCATCAAAACGAACTAGGGAAGTTGCTAATTCACCGTCAGAGCATCAAAGATGAGCGAAACTGGTACAACCCCTCACGAGGCCACCACTCAGAACGAACAGCAGCAGCTCCAGAGCGCGACAGAACAGCCGTGCTGGGACTGGATGATCCTCGGTGGACACTGTCACTACGCGAAGGACCGGGCTTGGTTCACGGAGTACCATCAAGTCAGCGGAACCGCAGGAGGTGCTCCTGTAGCCGGCGTCGGTACCGTTGAGCTGCTGGTTAAACGGAGCCCCACCGACTCTGGTACATATCTCCTCGTCTTGAAGCGTGTCCTGCATCTCCCTGGTGCTCCATGCAACGGCTTCAACTGGATGATTGCCGACGGCTGTGCGGCTTGGAACGGATGTTCGGTCCAGGGATTCGACAAGTCCGGCACCCAGCCCATATGGCACGGCGAGCCTTTCGTCGGACTGTCGAGACTGGTGCTTGCTGGGCACCCGCAAGGATACTCCGCCCTCGAGGAGCATTGGAGGAGTGGCGGAGCCTTCAACTTGAGCGTGTACCTCACTCCGGCGGAGCACTCATATCTATTCAACGAGATGCTGCGTGTGGGTTGCATCTGATGTGATCCATACCACACTGGGAAGGCACGAGACATATGCAGTCGTTATTGGTGGAGTTTTACAGGGATTCGTGCCGTTCTCCCTTTAGAGGACGAGTTGTACTCCAGATGCTCGCTCATGATTCGATTTTCAGGGAATCTTCCCCATGTACGTGCTGTACAATGGCCGTGTCTGAGACCTATATGAGATCTTCATAAGCGGTGGCGCAAATGCCTAGACATCATAAATCTTGGTTCAACGCGCAGGGCTATACAGAACCGTATCCACTGTGAGGGGCCCCGGATTTACCCCAATCTTCCCCGCATACCCACATTTTTCCGATTGTACTCAGAGTAGAATGGATACTCTGTAAACGGTGATTTTGGTAATAGGGAATTGCCAAAGTCCGAAATATCCAGATGACTAAATCCCAAAGCTTTCAAAACCAACGTCATTGTTTCTCACTGATCAGTTCCCCGCAAGTCTTATTTATCTAATTCCCTGGCTACAAAAGTGACTGAAAGACGCACAAATGTCCAGAAAGGAAAGCTTTACAGACATACATCGACAGAGAACATTGATTACTGTCTGGATGAGAGCTGAGAGTCCAAATATGGCCTATAGCTGCCTCAAGAACCTCCATGGCTTCAGCTACATGGGTTCTTAAGATAGTTGTCCACATACTGCGGGAAATGTTACATCTACAAACCATAATAACAATACATGTTTCTCCTTTTTCAGAACAAATATACTGGCTGACTTCTCAGCGGAGACGCGGGTTTGAAGGTCGGTGGTGAAGACCTCATGCTTAACTAAGAAGAATTGTTTGCATTGGAAATCTCACCATTAGTCCTTCATCTCTGGTTGCTTCTTTTCTCTACAATAATATCCGATTACCGTCTCTTGGATACCCTTCAATGATACATCTTATACAAAGAAGAACAAATGGCTAGCGCAATTGAAAACACATGCCGCGTTTGGGCGACGTTGTTATCTTGCAAGCTCACTAGTGTAAATAATTCTATCATCATTGCTTCTTTACGCGTCCTTCTAGCCTCTATCAGTGATGTTATATCTGAAGCGAGCATTAGGAATGGTATGATATATGGGAGCGCAAGGTATGTGCAGCTAAAATTCCCTCTATAAAAAGACTACAGACCGTTCTAATTCATGTAGAATATATGATGTGTAAACAAAAAAGCTCACACCCCCAGCCCATCCACCCGGAGGGTGGGCTGGGGGAGGGGTGCTACGAAAACCCCGCCTATGCGGGGTGGCGGGCAGGGTTTTGCTATCCTGGAGGTGAGGGTCATCTGGTGATGTTAGACAGATATTTGGTAATGACCGCACCGCTGCAACCATCGCAGCCTCCCGGATTCGAACTCTGGCCAGAGCCTTTCTCCTACCTACTCTCTGTCAGAGAGGTCAGGTGAGAATGAGAACACCTGACCTTGCTGACTGAGCTAGGGGCCCTAAGTGTTTGTTGTCGGGGAATTTAATTGTTAATGATTTCGGTTATTCTGCACATGATGTGAATGGTATATATGGGGTGTTACTGGGGAGGTCTCCCGTGATGTGACCTGGCGGCAGCTATTGGGCGCGCTCCAGAGGGGTTCAGCAGCGGCTTTTACGACTTCTGAGATGTGTTTATTGAGGCCTATTAAATCCTGTGAGGTAGGAGTTTACTGAAGACTTATAGCCGTCTGTTCGTGATTAGTCTTCGAAGGAGGCCTATCCTCGTTGATGCATTCGGCGTGAGTCCGTTCAAAATAGAATGTTTACCTTAACATTGGATACCTACCTATCCCTATGCATGGCATTCAAGCATTCTCCTCGGTTAGACTTCCCGAATCAACTACTTTGTCTTCTAGTAATTTTTGGTACAGGAGCTGCTTGTATACTTTCTGCGAACGAGTCTATGGCATATACTAACATAGTGTATTATGAAAGGCTAAATCTAACCGTGACAACTAGAATTTATATCGTCGAACTGCAGCAGAACCTCTTCAGTTGAGAAGAAGCAATTGGCCGCGTTGTTAGTCTGGGATTACTGAGAAAGGTCATAATCACACGGTATATCATGAAAGTATATCATTGGACGGGTGGAAGGTGGTCCGTTATTTCTTCACAAGGCTCTCACATCACCCTTTGCTGAAGTACATCCAGGATCAACAGTCCAGAAAGATTCAACTGACTCAGATTGGGTGGGAAGTGAGGGAGAACGAGGAGGAGCGGAAGTTGAAGAGCTTGATGGTATAACGCTGGAAGAATGGAGAGAAGTTCAGCCTGTGTTATTTGTCTTTGACTACGTGATGATACAAGAAGAAGAGCAACAACTACTTGAAGTTGAACCATTTCACGTTCTTGTATTATCATATGCTGATGTAAAGACAGCTGAATAAGTCGAGCTGTATGCAGGATGTTGGGTCTTCTCGCCCATGCAGTAACAATCATAGCCACCTGCAGGCCTTTCCTTTATCTAGTTCCATGAAAAATGCGACTCTGAATTTGCACCACCCCTTCAGGAAATCAAGTTGCCAGCCGATTCAGGGACACATTATTTACTAATATGCATGCATGTCGTATTTTTATAATACGGGGACTTTGCAAAAGACAAACATAACTGCGAACTAGAAGTGATCCCCACCGTCCTTGGCGAACGGATGGATCACTTCTCTAATTCTTCGACTTCGCCGCCTTCCCACGGGCATCCGCCTTCACCTCCAACTCCAGCTCGTCCAGCGCAGCTTCGTACTTCGATTTGAGGTTCTCCGCATCGTCAAGCTTCACGTTGACCCTCTCGACGTTGCCTGAGCGTGTGATTCTTCCTTCGTTGTCTTTCACGATCTCGTTGGAGAACCATCTGCCCTCCCTGTGGGCGACCAGCGTCCATGCGGATCCTTCCTTGCCAGCTCGTGCTGTACGGCCGACGCGGTGGACATAGGTGGTGACGCTCGGGGGAACGTCGTAGTTGACGACATGGCGCAGGGACTGTAGGTCGAGACCGCGCGAGGCACGGTCTGTGGCGACGATGATAGAGATTTTGCCGCGACGGTAGGCCGTGAGGGTCTTCCGAGACGCGGAGGACTTGTTTGATTTGATGATGGTTCCGATGCGGGAGGCTAGTGACGGGTTAAGGAGAGAGAGCAGTCGCGAGAGTCGAGAGGCCGATTCGGATGACTTGGTGAAAATCAGAACAGTGTTCCGTGCAGGCTTGGCCTTTGACTTGGACAAGCTTGAGACGGAGCTGGCACCGCTAGAGTCTATCGACTCGTCCGACGAAGACTCATCCGAGTCAGAATCTGAATCTGACAGCGAGGACGACGACGACGATTCGTCATCTTCATCCGAAGAGTCCGAGTCTGAGAAATCAGATTCTTCAGAGCTTGAGTCGTCAGAGCTCGAATCCTCGGAGTCGGAGGACGAGTCCGAAGTGTGTCGATTGAGATCCACCTTGATGTGCGAGAGCAACAATTGCAACAGATAGAGTGGCTTTTCGGACCCATCTCCGACAGGGACACTGAACTCCTTCAGCGTTGGAGGTAGAGTGAAAGACTCCGCCTCTTGAGCTTTCGAAGTGCCGTCTTCGACTTCTTCGGTTCCCGTATCCTTGTCTGTCTTTCCGATCACGACCAACTTCGGGTTCACGAGGCGCAAGGAATTAAGTTTAGTGACATCCCTCGTCATCGTGGCACTGAGGACGACCTTTCTCGGTTCTTTCTTCTCCAGTGGAAGTCTGAGATCCGCAAGCAGTTTTCCGGCAGGGCCGGCAGCCTGGGAGGACTTGCCGGCGTCCAGGGAATTCATAACCACGTCAACCCATTCCTGGAAACTCTCATTGAGCAGTCGATCTGCTTCATCGATCACGAGCCACTGCACATGCTGCAATGTGAAGCCTTTTGTAAAACGGATGTGGTCAACGAGACGGCCAGGAGTGCTGATGAGGATGTCGACATTGGGCTCTGGTTTATTGATATAACCTGGTAGCGACTCATTCAATCCCTCAGCTTCGGAAATATAATCATGGAGGTTGAGTTTCATCCAGTCATCTCCAGTAAGCTTCATGTCCTGCTGTACTTTGAAAGCGTGAGGGTCGTAGACCGGGTCGACTCTCATCAACGTCCGCTGCTCATCCTTGATCGCTACATTTCCCACGGCGGTCCCGATCCGCAGACCTGTACTAGTAGCGCAGAGCTCACAAGCTTCCCGCGCTTGCTTGACCAGTTCTCTGGTCGGGACCACAATCAGACCTCTCAGTCGAGGGACCGGAGTCTGCTCAAGAGCTGTGACGAGTGGCAGCACGTAAGACAGGGTCTTTCCTGAGCCAGTCGCAGCAGATATACAAAGATCTCCCGGGTGATTCGCCGGGCCCTGGAGAAGTAACGGAATGACAGTAGATTGCACAGCAAATGCTTCCTTGTATCCATTGTCCTCGAGCGTACGAAGTAGCTTCGAATCGATCCCAAGTTCGCTAAATTTAGCTCGCTGGTGGGCTGATGCCCTGATAGGGTTCGCCAGCCAGGCAGGAAGAGACGAATATGTCGGTTTCTCGTCGGTTTGTGGAGCAGGCTCCGGCTGTGGAAGAGGTTCCAAGCCCTGAGCAACCACTGGTTCTCCAGCCAATTTTTCAGTCTCATCAGCAGCATCGTCCTTTTCGGGCTTGGGCAAGCTCTCCACCTTGGACTTGATGGCGGCGGACTTTTGGAATTTCGAGAGGATCCGAGAATGCTTGGCATGAATTTTCGCGATTTCCTCATCTTCATCCGGCTGTTGTTCTTGTTGTTGCTCTTCCTGCTTCTTCTTCTTCTTCTTCTCCTTTTTCCGTTTCTTGGGCGATTTGTCCTCCTGTGTGTTGTTATTTAAAGCGTCCTGCTGCTGATCGCCGTCTGCAGCATCTGCCTTCACGGCTGTATCCGTAACGACCTCAGTCGTGTCATGATGGTCTCCGGAATCTCTTCGTTTCCGCTTCTTTTCTTTTGTCCCTTCGCCCGACTTGTCGAGACTGTCGTTCGATTGCGCCTGAGTGCCATTCGAGGTAGTAACACTTTCCTTCCCGCCTTCGGTTTCTTGAAGACCACGGTCGACGCTCCGAGAATGCTTCCCCCCTTCCGAGCCTTCCGTATCGCGTGGCGCTGCGCTGCGGTCGGAAGGTGGATTTTGGCTTTTCTTTTGCTTCTTGCTCGGTGTTGGAGTGGAGGTGACGACAGAGCCATCCGGTTCTTCCTCTCTCTTCCTCTTCTGCGCCTGGTTCAAGATCTGCGGAGAAGCAGGATCTTTCTTTGCTGGAGGAATAAAGCGCGCGTAGAAAACACCCGCCATCCTCGCAGAGGCAGCGAAGTGGATTTATCGCGCGCTGAGGTCTGGTGCGGTGTTCCCTTATCTTCTGGCTCCTTCGCCGGGCTTTCATATTTTTCTGGCGGGGACAAAGAAGCTGGGGTCGCATCTGTCCGGCAGAAAACGCACACCGCCTCTGTCTCCGCCGCGCGATCGCCCGCAACGCGACAGGAGTTGGAGCGCAGATGAGACCTCCTTGTCACCTGCGTCCCAGCTGCCCGGCATGAGAATGGTTGTTCTGCTCTTCTCATTCCATCTGCCCGGAGCTCTCATGGCTGATAGGAGCCGCAAAAATGCCTTACAACATTGCGTAAGTGAAGTGCGTCCCTGTTCAAGGAGCTAGATTGGCTGACTTCTGGCAGTATGATCAGTGACTTCTTCTTCCCCCAGCCAGGTGGGCTGCTTGTCCCTGTCCATGGCTCTTCTTGGAATTAACCTCAATTTACAGGGGGAGTTGAAAGCCACATCTACCAGTTGTCGACGGTGAGTGACCCTCGTTTGAACCGGTTGTACTAAGTGCTGATCGATCCCAGAAACTCATAGATCGCGGTCACAAAGTGATCATTGTCACACATGCATACAAGGGCCGAACGGGGGTGCGCTATCTAACCAACGGACTCAAGGTCTACCATGTGCCATTCTTCGTTATATACCGAGAGTCGACCATGCCCACGGTCTTCTCGTTCTTCCCCATCTTCCGCAACATTGTCATACGCGAGCAGATCGAGATAGTGCACGGCCATGCGAGCTTGAGCAGCTTCTGCCATGAAGCCATCCTCCACGCTCGGACCATGGGACTTCGCACCGTGTTCACAGACCACTCACTGTTCGGATTCGCTGACGCTGGATCGATTCTTACGAACAAACTGCTCAAATTCACCCTGAGCGACGTTGACCATGTCATCTGCGTCAGCCATACTTGGTAAGGATCGCGATTACGAGCACCGAGGTTCAGGTGCTGACCCGGCCAAGCAAGGAGAATACGGTGCTTCGAGCGTCATTGGACCCGTTGATGGTCTCTGTGATCCCCAACGCTGTGGTTGCGGAGAACTTCCGGCCGTTGGGGTATACGCCCCGTACGAATGAACGAGGACAACCCGAACCCCGCCCTGCTCCCCCACGGATTGGTCCGAACGATACCATCACGATCGTTGTCATCTCGCGGCTTTTCTACAACAAAGGCACGGACCTCCTGATCGCTGCGATACCGCGGATTCTGGCAGCTCACCCGAACGTACGTTTCATCATCGCGGGGTCGGGCCCCAAGGCCATCGACCTGGAACAGATGATTGAGCGGAATGTGCTGCAGGACAAGGTCGAAATGCTCGGCCCTGTGCGGCATGAAGAAGTGCGGGACGTCATGGTCAGGGGCCACATATACCTGCACCCCAGTCTGACGGAGGCGTTCGGGACGGTCATCGTGGAGGCCGCGAGCTGTGGCCTGTACGTGGTGTGTACCCGTGTTGGAGGGATCCCCGAGGTCCTGCCGCAGCACATGACGACGTTCGCGAAGCCGGAGGAGGACGACCTGGTCGCGGCCACGGGCAAGGCGATCGCCGCCCTCCGCTCCAACAAGGTGCGCACCGACCGCTTCCACGACCAGGTGCGGATGATGTACTCGTGGACCGACGTCGCGCAGCGGACGGAGCGGGTGTACAACGGCATCTGCGGCGCCATCAGCGAGGAGGAGTTCTACGGCTACTACCCGGGACAGGGGTGGGAAGCGAGCCGGGGCCGGACGCGGAGCTTTGCGCTCATCGACCGGCTGAAGCGGTACTACGGGTGCGGCGTGTGGGCCGGCAAGCTGTTCTGCATGTGCGTGGTGATCGACTTCCTGCTCTACGTCTTCCTGGAGATGTGGTTCCCGCGGGCGAACATCGACATTGCGCGGAGCTGGCCCAAGAAGACGGAGAAGCAGGGAGAGAACGAGGTGAGGTGAACGGATCAACGAATTCCCAGGAGCCTCTCCGGTCGACGTCGTGATATGCAAGACGGCCGTTCTTTTATACATTGTTCTTGTTATTCTTTATTCTTTATATACGTTTAATTTCTATGTATACAGACAAGGCTACACGCCACCCATGATACCCAAGATAATACTAATGACATTCAGCGTACAACCACCACCATGTTTCCACCTCCCTCGAAGTTCTTCTTTCTTCATAGGGTCCCGGACCTGTTCCTGTCCTGCTGCCCGTAGTTCCTCTCCCCGCTGGCATCGTCATGCCACTCCGCCGACAGCCTGTCGGCCTTCTGCGGCTCGATATCCTCGGCCCCGAGCGTGCCCTTGTCGGCGTGCTGTCCACCGCGGGCCCCCTCGCGCTCGACGCCGCGCTGCTCCCACCGCGCGCGCTCGTCGGGCTGCTGCGGGTGCCCGCTGGCCCCGACGCCCTCGAGCCCCTGCCCCTTGTGCTTGCGCTTGTGCTCGCCGTCGTGCCGCACCTCGTCGCTCGCCTGCCCGGTGCACTGCGGCTTGCCCAGCCCGCGGTGCACGTCGCGCGACGACGCGCCCCGCAGCGTCGAGCTGGCCGACACGTGCGTCGACTGCTTCCCGTGCCCGCGCAGCATGTCTGGGTTGTTGGCCTGGCCCGGCAGCGAGTACACCGGGTTGGGCGTGTACGTGTCCTTCTCCGGGGCGGTGCCGGGCGGGTAGGTCTTTGCGTGGAACTCGGGGACGAAGTCGTTGGGGCGGACGCGCGTGCCGAGTTGGTGCTGCATTTATAGCCGTTTAGTTAGTCACGGGGATATATGTGCATAGTAGGAGGAGGTGGAGGAGGAGGTGGTGATGATGATGATGATGATGATGATGGTTGCTGCTCACCCCTTGGTCCATCATCGGCCCCGTCGGCTTGATGGACGGGTGGAACTGGCCCTGCTGCGGGCCCGAGAGGGCGTCGAGGTTCGCGGTGGCGCTCATCGTCGTAGATCTCTCTCGGATCTAGATAGATAGGTAATATAATCTAGATAGATACACCAGCATGTACCTCTCTCTGTAATATTATCGTCCACCGATAGGACGGTAGCGTGGGTATGTCAAGGATGGAAGTATATGCACAGGTATAGATAGGGGAAACCAGATGGACGGGGTATCTGAAGAGAAATGGCATCATCCGCTTGCCTCCTCCCCGCCCCGTCTGGGATGGTGGACTTATATAGATCCTTCTATGGAGCTGTGTGGCTAGTCGCCTGGAACCCCGGGAGTTGTGCTTGGATGTCCCGACATCGCTGCTGCTGGGTCTGACGTCAGGGTGCTGTCAGTGGTGGTTGACTGCGTCAGCCTCTAATATTGCACAGAGGGAGGAGAGGAGAGGAGAGGAGAGGAGAGAAAAGGAGAGGTAGTGGTTTCCTGGTCATGCAGACATGGAGATTAATGCTATGGGGAAGAGAGTGCTGAGGTGTTGGTGTTGTTGGAGATGGTGGTAGACCTGATCGGTTCTCCTGTGGAGAGAGATAAGCATCTTGCCTTCCCGGCAGGTTGGTAAGTAGTCAGGTAGGGTAAGATATGTATGTCTCCAGGTACCTAGATGCCTAGGTACGGAGGTACGGGACCTGCGTAGGGAGCAGCGCGGTGAGGCGGGATGACGTCGATATCCGTCGGGTGCGCTCGGTGATCTATGTACCGAGGTATCTAGCTGAAGAATAGCATAGCATAGATATACTAGGCCTGTGTAAACAGCGTGTAGCCGGATATATGCGTGTACTGCGGAGTTGGAAGAACAATGGGTCTGTGCAATCCTGTCTGTATAGAGTTCCAGGCATGGACAGATGTGATGTTGCTCCCGCTCTGGGTATGACTATCAGGTATGCTACCGCATGGAATCTCTCTCGAGAGAGGGACCAGGAACACCTCTGAGTGGTTATTAAGGTAGAACCCTGTTTCAATTCTGATTCCTGCCCGATTCCGTCTATCTGAGAACATCCTAGGTATTTCGCTAGTGTACACCCGACGCTAAAGAAAATAGAATGGAAACGAAGAAGAAAAAAAAAGGACTACAAAGGAGTACTCCATGGGGTGTCAAGAAAACAGAAACAGAGATTAAAACCCGTACATCGATTAAAGATCCACTCCGACTGCTGTTTCATGACAGCAGCTTCACCGCATGACCGGAGGCCGGCCCTCCTTGTTCCATTTCACGCGGCTGCGCACCCACTCGACGGCCTCCTGCACGCCGGTGCCCAGCAGGGCGCTGACGGGCAGCACGCGGCTGTCGCGCACGCCGCCGCCCTTCTCGCCCTCGAAGACCTTGCGCACGAAGCCCTCCTTGATGCGCACGACCTCGACGCAGTCCTCGCGGTCCTGCTTGTTGGCCAGCACCAGGATCGGCACCCCGGCCGCGTCCGAGTGCTGCAGCACCGACTCGAGCACCTGGCGGCACTCGTCCAGCCGGCCAAAGTTGCGGTTGCTCTCGAGGCCCGCCAGCGGCGGCGGCGGCGGCTGGTGCTGCGGTGCATCCGCTAACGCGGAGCCGGGGCGCTGCTGCTCGGAGGGGAGGCGCGCGATGTCCGGGTCCTCGCCGACGTCGGTGCTGTCGACGACGAAGATGATGGCGTGGCACGAGGCGTAGTAGCTCTGCCACAGGCCGCGCATGGAGATCTGGCCGCCGACGTCCCAGATCTTCAGGTACATGTCCGGCAGGGGGATGGTGGCGACGTTCTGGCCGACGGTGGGCACCGTCTTGCCCGGGTTGGGCGCGGCGGGGGAGCCATCGGGGCGCGGGGGCAGGTAGAGCGCCTTGATCTGGGAGAGGAGCGTCGTCTTGCCGGCGTTGTCTAGGCCGAGGAGGAGGACGGAGTATTCTGCAGGCCGTCAGTATCGATCCCAGCCGGTCTGGGAAAGCAGGAGCCGTAAGGCAGACGGACCCTCCTTGCTGGTGGCATAGCGGTACAGAGACTTTGCCAGATGGTACATGGTCGCGGTGGCAGGTCAGACGGCCAGCGCATGGCTGACGGGCTGCACGCAGGCCCCTGGACGACCGTCCGGAATCTGGGAGGGGAGAAGGGGAGCAGACGTCAATGGCCAGGGACGGAGAGCACAGATATCATGATGGCCTCGTCCAGCGCTCCCCGGATGCTCCTGAGGACGCCTTGAGCTCCGACGCGTCAGCTGAGAGCTCGGGCCGCGGGGTGCCAAGGGCCTAGGGTTGCGTGCCCTAGCCCTTGCCCTAAGCCCCAGAAGCTTCCTCCCGGATCCTGTCCCTGACCTTCCGCAACGGTCCAACGCGGCGGGGCAGAGGGGCTGGCGGTCGACTCCGTGTTCCTGTCCCTCCCTGTCATGGATCTTCTGGCTTGCTGTATCTTCCAGAGTCACATAGATAGACATCCGACGTATCTCCCTACTCCCTGATTGCCAAACGCTCCCACAGGCATCTCGTCGGAAGGATCCCTCCGCCGTCCCTGACGTCTGCATGATCCGGGCCCATCCCGAGCCAGACCGGCACCGTCGACGGCCGAAAGCGTCGGACGGCGCTTTTGCTCCTCTCCGCCCCGAACGCGTTTCCGCAGGGTTTGTCAGCATCTCCGCTGCCCTCGGCATGCCCCGTCTCCTCCCCCCGTCGCCCCGGTTGAAGACCGCTTCGAGTCCATGCCCCGGATGAAGACGCTATCCCGGTCTTCCTCCTCCTCCTCCTCGCATGTCTCGAGCAGCATGCCCGGTGCGTGACGGGCAGCCGAGAGCAGACACCATGCCGGTGTCCGCGGGGACCGGCCCTGGGCTGGACACTGACACCATCATCATCGGTATGTCGCCATCGCCAGCCTCTGAGCTGACGGGATCAAAACACCAATGACCAGACCGCATGCTGACCCATCGCAGGGAACGGCCCGTCGGCCATGATCCTCTCGTACATCCTCCACGGCCACATCCCTTTCTACTCCGCGGATCCTCCACATCCCGACCCTCTGCTCCACGCGAAGCTGCAGGACTGTCCCCAGCTGCTCCGCTGCGACTTCGATGCCCTGACAGACCACTTCGAGGCGTCCCGCTTCTCCTACTCGACCCAGGCGCTGCCCGTCAATGTCTTGCTGGACACTCTCGTGCGTCCCAACAGCGACACCGACGACACAGACAGGCACACCAACGTCCAATGGCGCTACATGCCCAACAGGGCCGTGCCCCATCTGGTCTTTGGCAATTCCCCCCGCCCCGGAGGCCAATGGACCGATAACCCCACGCACGCCAGCTGGGACATCCAGACGCTGAGCTACGCGGGGATGCTGTCCCTGCCCGGCTACTCCTTCGCGGACCACCATCGCAAGACGACCGGGAAGGACCTCCCGCCCTTCACCCGACCCACCAGGCGCCAGGTGGCCGATTACCTGCTCGCCTATCCGGCTGCGGTCGGGATCGATGACGTCTTCCGTTGCGGCGAGAACCTCAGCGGTATCTCGCGGACGGAGAACGGCTTCTACGTCCGGTCGCATGGCATACGGTGCAAGCATCTGGTGCTGGCCAGCGGGATCTTCTCCGAAGTCATCCGTCCCAGCCCGCTCCTGCAGCCGCTCACGTCACTGTCCTCGACGGAGCGGGCTCCGCGCCTGGTCATCGGGTCGGGGTTCTCCGCCGCGGACGTGATCATCTCTGCCCCGAAAGACCAGAAGATCATCCACATCTTCCGGTGGGACCCCGAGAACCGGCCATCTCCCCTCCGTAGCTGCCACCAGCAAGCGTATCCAGAGTACGCGGGCGTGTACAGGCTCATGAAGCGCGCCGCTCTCTCGGCCGAGCCGCAGTCCGCTCGTCGAGCCAAGAGCAGGCGCATCACATCGACGCCTTTTCTGGAGAGTCGGTGCTGGGACGACGTATACGAGGGTCTCCCGAACACGGAGGTCATCGATGTGCATGTTCACGGCGGACAGGCGACGGTCACGTTCCGCCGGAGCGATGGGTCAACGCTCACCCGTGAGGTGGGTGGGCTGGCCTACACGGTTGGCCGGAGAGGGTCACTGAGCTACCTCGACAATGCCCTTCTGGCGGAGGTTCTTGGCAGTGCGGACGGTGCCGCGACAGACGCCGTGGTCTCCGGCCAGACGCTCCGCGCCAAAGCAACGGAGGATCTGGAGGTTGCGCCCGACGTGTTCATCATCGGCAGCCTCACAGGCGACTCACTGATCCGATTCGCCTACGGAGGCTGTGTCTACGTTGCGGGGAAACTGATCTGCGCTTATGCGGGAGAAGACGAGTGCACCAGCATCTGCAGCAGCACCTCTACCCCGAACTCGGGGAGAGCACCGCGGACTCCACCAGCTGTCATGAACGGCATCGACGGGCACCACGGGCCGCATGTATTCCGGGAGAGTGAACGGCATCTGGACCGGAGAGAAGAGGCCGAGGCATTGGACATGGAGTCTCCCAAGAAGACGCAGCTCGTGCCCGACAAGCCTCGGATGAGCAGTTGGTGGACGTCGCTTCTGCGGATGTTGAGATAACGGCATCCTTAGACTAAAGTCCTTGCATCTTGGTGTTCTACAATTTCTGGGTTAGAATTGTGTTATCCTTGTACAGTTGGCTTTTTGTTTATATTTATATAGCAGGGGGTAGTTGGCTTCGTGTTGCTTTAGGTGATGTGATGATCACGCCTGCTTTTCTCCGTACATGTCTCATTTGCATTCTGTTTATTTTTTATTTATTTGACTACGTGCTAGTATCTCGGGAGAGATGTATGTATTGCATATAGGCGGCAATGGATGCAGACAAGATGCCTGCAATGCCGATTTTTGGAATGCATTATTATTATCACCAACCTACATGTGCAGGACTAGAATTCTTTCCCAACTTTATTCATGCAATCATGGACACATTTGCATACTAACCTTATATCTTATTTCCACAGACCTTGGGCCACCGACAGGTCCTGCCTTAAATTGATGGCTGCTAACTGGTGCTCTGCAGACGTAGAAGCACGGAGTCCCATCAATCACCCATTATTCCATCCACCGCGGCCCGATGCATGAACGGGCCAATTCAAACCAACCGAGGAGTAATGAGGACTAATGGCCTCTTGGGAGTCCTTGGGACCGCCAATGGCCCATGGAGGGGCTTATGAGCAAGGACAGTTGGCGACTACGTACCCGGGCTCTTGACCTGGGATGCTGCAGCTGAAATCGGGGCCACAGAACCCAAGAATGCAGACGGCCATTTCTCACGCCACTGCATTGCAAGGGACAGCTAAGAGAGCCCTAGACCCAGTTGGAGACATACTTCCTGGGATGGGACATGCAGATGATGTGCGAAGATCGCATAAATTGCCGCCCCATGACATCCATTCCTCTGCTCTTCCGTCTAATTGGATCGAATCTGAAATTCAATCCGTATATCTATCCCATCAGCTGCATCGGGTCATCCGGCGGCCACCGCACCTGCGCGAAGGTCAGACACCGCTTGATGCTCTGTATGTATTTGCGCGTGATCTCGTCGCTCATGATGTGCGCCTGCTTGCTGTCGCCCTCGTGGAGTTTCTCTCGTGCGGATCGCTCGTGGATACCGACCATGGTGACTCCGATGGGCCAGGCCCTGCACGTTGTCAGTGTGACTCTGTATACGGAGAACGAAACCCCCTAAGAGACAGCAATGGGCTACGTACGCCTTGCCAATACTCAATCGCAAGTATGCATCATTCGCGTCCACATATCGCCGCTCCTGCGCGTGGAACACGATCTCCACCACCGCCTCCAGGATGCTATCCTCCAGATCCCCCTTCTCGAACTTGCGGAACAAAGGCTTCATGTTCTCCCTCGACTGCACCATCGCATTGTACGCCTGCCGGCCCTGGAAGCTCTGCTTAACGGTCTGGTCGCGCTTCGACATCGCGATCTCCCACTCCTTCAAAACGAGCGTGAAGTACGAGGCCAGCTGGCGGAAGAGGAATTTCCGCCCTTCTGCGTCCTTCGGGACGTGGCGCGGCACTTTCATCTCTGCCTCGGGCACGAGCTCGAGCGTCGTGGGGATCGGGCCTTCGGATAGTCGCTGCTGAGGCGTGAGAGAGCGCCGGACGAGACGGCGGTACCGGCGTAGACGGGCCTGGTGACTCTCGCCGAACAGCTTCGCCGGTTCGTCCATCTCCCGCAACTTCTGGATCAATTCGTCGTCGGGAATGTCTTCCTCATCCTCTGGCAGCGGTGTGCCTTCTTTGCTGCTGCCCTCCTCGGAGGCAGGCTTGGGTGGCAGCTCCGGTAGACCTAGTCTCCTCCTCCTCTCCCTTTCCTTCGCGGCCTCCTCGGCCTCTCTTCGTTTCCGCGACTCCTCCGCCAGCCGCCGCATCTTCGCCTCGCGCTCGCGTTTCCGCTCGGCCTCTTCCTCCTCGAGCTTGCGCTTCTGCGCGAGGCGCTCCTCGCGCTCCCGGCGGAGCTTCTCCTGCTCTTCATAGTAAGCCTTCTCGCGCGCGGCTTCGAGCTCACCGCGCCGGATGTATTTCTTTTCTTGGCCGTTGCCAGACGAGTCGCCGGTGGATGTGGGCGGTATAGCTGACTGTTTGGCCTTGGATATCTCCTTGGCCATGAGCGAGGCGAAGTCCATGGTGGGCGGGTGCTGCGACGCGGTGCAGCTCGACAATCAACCCGTATCTGTCTCCCGGTCTTTAGGATGTGTATTGTGTAGGAGCGAAGGGAGTGGCGGCGGTGGGAGGTTTGTTCGAGGTTGTCGGGGAAGCTGGAGAAAGCGGAGCGCCAGAAGGACCGCGCCCGGGTCTGGTCCCTGAGCCGCTCCGAGCTCGAGAGAGAGCTCCGTCCTAGACAACACCATAACGTGCCGCCATGTTGACGACCACCCCGGCCACATCCATTGCAGAAGACGTGTCTCGCGCGATGATCATGGTCTAGTGAAGAGTCGATCTGCCCACGGATTTACCGTTTTCTACTTTTCGATAACCGCACCAACTGTTACGACCAACAAGCAGACTATCCGATCTGATCCACCATGGCATCTCGCGACGCGCCCAAGAACCAGATCGACCGTCAGACAACGACCCCCTTTCACCTCAAGCTCTTCTACCGCCTCAACGCCTTCCACCACCTCTCCGACTTCCCCATCGCCGCGCCGGCCCCCTCCGTCCCCGCCAGCGGCGCCAACGCCATCGGCGCGCACTCCCCGCCCCCTCCCCCTCCGCTCCCGCCGCACCTCCAGATCTACACCTGGCCGTCGTGCACCCTGCGCGAGCTGGCGCACCTCCTTTTTTCCGCGCTGCCGGACCTCTTCCCCGACCCGGCCGTCGGGACCAGACTCAGCTTCCGCCTCATATACCCCGACACCCGCGGCGCGGCGACCTCGGGCGTGCTGGGATCCGAGACGAGAGGGCGCTACCTGAGCAAGGAGATGGGCAGCGTGGTCATCGCCCCACGGGAGAGCGCTGAACACGACGACCCTGAGAACGGGAACGGCCCCGGCCCGAGAGGAGGGTTCCGCGTCCAGGGCGACGATGCCGACAGGACACTGCAGGACGTCCGCTTCGTCATCGGCGACTACGTCGACTGCGCCATTCAGCCGCCGCTGGAGGACGGATCGGTCGCGCCCCCGCTCTCGGGGAGGGGGTCTGTGATCGGTGGTCCTGGGATGAGGGCGTTTGGAGGGCCAAGGGAAAATGGATACGGGCGGTCGTCGAGGGGAGGACCGAGGGGAGGGAATGGCGGCGGAGGCGTTCCGCCTGGAGATTGGAGGAGGGGGGAGCGGGTTCCGGATGGAGGTGGACGCTCAGGTTACGGTGGAGGAAGAAGAGGCAGTCGGCCGTATTGATTGTTGACCTGGATGGACCTTTGATGGAACTGGATGGATGAATGATGGAATTTACGCGAGCTAGCTAGCCCCTATGCGGTCGTCTGATGCGCGGACAGGTCAGATCGACCAGGAGCAGGTTGCTGTGTTGCAGCTGCAGCAGGAGGATTGAGGATACCCAGTGGACGAAAGCGAGACGTTTCTTTCTTCGACGGGTCGGTTGTGTGGTTATTTCTCTGATTTCTTTTTCTTTTCTTGTTCATGCTAATGACCAGGTAGATGCTGACTGTCGAGGGCAGCAGAGCAAGTGAAACTCGATGTACTTGCTGAGATGCTATCTAAGTGATTGATATCTCGAGATATCTCGAGCCATGTCGGCCAGAAACCATAAGATGTTTAGGGGGTACTAGAATAGCGGGTCTCCTGATACCATACCATACCATGGAAATGAATAATATCCTTCCTTCCTTTCTGCTAGTGTATAGATATAGATATCTATACAGTGACGTTTAAAGTACTGTAGGACATCCCAGAAGTGAAGAGATATACTACTAAAAAAAATAAAAAAAACCTTTCTCTCTCCTCAGGGGTATGTATGTACAGATGTCCAGAACACATCGATCGGCAACAGCGACTGCTTGGAGCCAGAACGGCTTCTATGGACATGGGCGTTCATTCATTCTTCAAGGGATACACCGATCCGAACCTGATACCCTGCTCCAGCATCATCCCGCGGTGCCGTCCGTACCGTGCCAGCGATCCGATCTTATCTCGCTCTCGATCTCGATCTCATGTCAACTCTGCCTTGCTTTGCTCTGCTCTGCATTCAATTGTAAACTCCCCAAAGAAGACACGGATCCAATCTACCACTCGGCGATCGTGTCCCCGCGCCTCTTGCCCCTCATGTCGTATTTTCCCTGGCAAAAAAAATCCAATTCGTCAGCGCACATGTAACAAAACCCATCATGTCATCTTCATAGAATAGAATAAAATCTTGATACGACGTAAAGCAGAGAGAGGGTGAAGACAGAACGTACATCCGTCTTGTACGCGATGTACCCCAGGATCCCCGGGACCACGGCGGCGTAGACGAAGGTGATCCACGCCGTGCGCGGCGTCCACCGGAAGTACTTGTAGCGGTTTTGGTTGAGCTCTGTTTTCCCTGTCAGTGTGCTTGATGCGCTCGGTATATGGATTGCGGGTGTATGTGTATTTTATGCGGGGAAGGTGTGTGATAGGCATATATATCATGCCAATTCATGGCATGGCATTGTCATGCGCATTGAAGAGAGAAAGAGAGAGGGGGAGATGGAGGGAGACGATGCGATTAACTGGATCGAGGTAGAGAACTAGGGGAGAAAGGAAGAGAGGAAGGGAGGGCAGGTACCGTAGTATTTCTGGAGCGCTGGGTCCAGGACCAGGGCTGTGGATGTCAATTCGTCAGCGGACAGCCCTACCTATTTCTCACATGTGACTGGGTTGTATAAACTCACATTTGCTTGGGCCGGCCATTGTTGCGGTGGCACAGCAGGATAAGTTAGTCAATTGATTGTTCGAGCGATCGTTCGAGGTTGTCTCTCGCCGGATCGTGGAGATGGAGATGGAGTCGGGGATGGGATGAGGTTGCGGCGCGGCTTAGTCAGCGGTACTTGTGTGGAGGCCCGCGGTCTGGGGCTGTATCCTATCCGCATGTGGATCAGTGCAGTGGGCCGTCAACTATGAGCTGGGACGAGATATCGCGTCGCACCGCATCGAATCGCACTGTCTACGTGCGTAGCCTGTCCCAGGCAATGCTTCGAATACTTGTCCGTGTCTGCTCTGACGTGTCGGATACTTCCATAGCCACAGTGATTTGACTAACCAAGATCCAATTCACAATGCAATAATACCAAGAGCCAAGCCACGCTTCGTATTCAAGACTGATGGCAGAGCTGAATATCAGCACTACTACGGCCGTAAGTGGGAGGCCTCGTGGGTTTGTTGCCCCTGCTCGATGGTGCCTCACGGACATGGGTGCTCGAGGCTCGGGGGTCCTATAAAAACCCCAGATATGCACCCGCGGTTGAAGAAATCCCTGCTGGCGGCGATCCTAGAGTCGAAATAGAATCACGAACCATTGTCAAGGTTGGCACTTGTGAATATTCATCTCAAGCAATGCGATAATGGCTGCTGCAAATCAAGGCGCAAAGATCACGCTCTACTGGTCAGTTCTGCGACACCTTTTCCTGATTACTTCCAGCAGACTGACGAGCAGCGCAAACGCAGGCTGGAGAAATCCCGCGCGCAGCGCATCCTCTGGCTGCTCGAGGAGCTGAATTTGTCCTACGACCTCAAGATCTACAAGCGCGGGGAGCACAACTTCGCTCCGCCGGAGCTCAAGCAGGTCCACCCGCTCGGCAAATCCCCCATCATCACCATCGAGTCTCCAGCCACCCCGCGGCCGCTGGTCCTCGCGGAGTCTGGCGTGATTGTCGAGTATCTGTGCGACCACTTCGGCGGGAGGCTCGTCCCGCGGCGGTATGCGGAGGGGAAGGAAGGGCAGGTCGGCGGAGAGACCGAGTCGTGGCTGCGGTATCGATATTATATGCATTATGCGGAGGGGAGCCTGATGCCGCTGGCGCTGGTTCAGATCTTGCTCAGCAGTGAGTTTTTCATTTTCATGACACTGCTTTAGTCTGATTCTGACGCTGACGGTCACACTGCAGACATCAAAAACGCCCCCGTGCCCTTCTTCATCAAGCCCGTGACGCGGACGATCGCCGGCAAGCTCGACTCCATCTTCCTCCAGAAGAACCTGGAGACGCATTTCGCCTTCCTGGAGAGCCAGATCAAGTCTTCGCCCGACGGGGGTCAGTTCCTCTGCGGCAGGGAGCTGACCGCGGCCGATATCCTCATGAGCTTCCCCCTCATCGCCATGGAGCGCCGGTCTGGCATCACCAGGGAGCGATATCCGGAGTTGGCAGCGTACATCGGCCGTCTCAAGGAGACGGAGGGGTACCAAAGAGCGGCTGCGAAGATCGAGGAGGTCGAAGGGTCGTTCACGGCCGTCCCCTAGGAAGAAGTGGGGATTGTGGTGATGGCTTTGGAGTTATTCGGAAGGCTAATTATGCTTGCTCTCAATTAATCAGAATAATAGTACGATATGCACCACTGTAGTTAAAAGATAATCTTACAGAGACAGCGTCTAGGAGTATTATATTATAATTGATCTGAAGAACTGATTAGCCTACACTAACTGACTTATAAGAAAGCTGATTGACTACTGCTAACTTGGAGAATTGTTACGTGAGATCTGCTCAGGAAGGTCAGAATCTAGCTACTTAGAACTGTATATAATAACTGAACAGATAGATGTCGGAGACGGAAATTCTAATATAATCCAATCCAGATACAGTTAATATATATCTTATTATTTAATCTGATTAATTCGGTCCGGAAAGGTGAACAAGTCGATAGTTAGTGTTTTTTTAGGACATAGTACTGGACAGCTTGACTTAAGACCCTTACCACTCAAAGTCCCATGTCTCATTTCCTTCTCCGCTGGCTCCATCGACGACCGGATATGCGCAAACCGCAGTGTTTTTTGACACTTGTGACTCCCTTCAAAGCAAGAAGGAAGATTGGTGAATTGCAGTAGACGCTCCCTGCCCGACGTACATGTACAGTACACTGTGAGATGGCGGCACCTGGCATTCGCGGAATGAGGGCGTCCCGGGAGGCGTCCAAGGACGGAGGTGCCCTACAACACTGGAGGGTTGTTTCCGTTGCCTGCTCAGTTACACCAGACATGGAGTTCGGTACGAAAGGAGCTTAGGCTCAACCAGGACCCCCGGAGTTGAGGAAATAGTGTTCAACTGATCGCATTGCTACAGCAAGTTACAAGAGAATACTGGACAACTTGAAATGGGGAGAAAAGTTGATCTTGCGACGATCAGTTCCTCTATTGCTTTGGTTTCGCAGATCGCAGCACTTGATCTAGAGAGTCAGACGTGACTCCAACAGACGGAAGAGTACAAGAGAAGGGTTTCCCGGATAAAGTCTCGAGGAGCAAGGCCTCCATTGAGGAATAGGGACGATGGTTTCCAGCACTATCCTGAAAGCTCACTTCTGGCCAGAACCTTCTGCGTCATATTCCATATACCTACTACTTGCGACGACTTGATGGCTAGACACCTTTTTGTGACCGTGCGGCATAACATCATATCTTCATAACCACAGCTCTACTCTGCTCATCTGTCTGTTTCCCGTCTGCCTGAACTGTCATGCTGAGGATCCCAACTCACACGGCCGATGCTGGATCTTGACCTCTGTAGACATCACATTGATCCAGCTGACTGCACTTCTCTCTCAGTTGGCCAGCCAATCCCACAGCTGAACAGTGCACGGGGTGTGTACACAGCAATGATGTTAGTCGACACCCATTAGTACCTGTTCATCCCCTGGATGAGTGCCGAGACCAGGAGTCTTGCCGGCCAGAACTGGCACCAGCTGCGCGAAATAGACCATATGTCTTCCACCTGGGAAGATGAAGCCTCCCATTTGCCCGGCGCCGTCAGCGCCTAGCGGTGCGGCTGAGATCAAACGCAGGAACGTCTCGAGTAGGGAGCTCTCAAGCAGAAGTTGGGAAGAACGGCTACACAGCAGGCTGTCTGTTCAATCAACCACGGAGCAGGCGGCCGGAAAGCCTCAGGCTGGGATTGGAGGGTTGTTCTCAGGTCCGGTGTATACCTGCGAGAATCGGGGTTTCAAATTGCCATGTAGTGCCTGGGTATATAGGGAGTTCTCCCGGTTCTGTACGGGCAGCTGTCCAGCTTCCATGGATTAGAGCAATAAGCAAAATCATGCAGTATAGTCGATGGTAAATAAAAAAAGACCAGCCAGACAGGGACAGATGAGTCTGGAAGACCGGGGCGTGTCCGTCGTGGACAAAAAAAGGCGGCGACGGGGCATCAGCTGCGCGGGGAGCACGAGACTCGACACAAGCTCTCGACTGCAGGCCACGTCCTCCTCTTTCGACCGCATCCTGCTCTCCGTCTTTTCCTCCCTTCCACGATGGTTGTGCGCGCTCTGATGGTTCTGGTGGACTCTTATGAAGTGGAACTCCTGGTGTCCCGATAGCAGCACGTCTCGAGACGACCACCAGCGGCCAGGGCATCAGCCTCGGCACGGTCATCAGCCATCACTCGCGTCTGGTGGTGCGACACTACAGCGCATCCCGATCGACCACCTCGATGCGCCTGTCAGCGCTCGATAATCACCCGTCAGCAGGGCCTGCGGAGACCATTTGCCAGCAGCTGCTTGCTGCGTGCTGACAAACGCTCGCCAACCTCGCCAAAACGCTTCAACGCGACACGCTTCTCGTGGAGCGCGGTGGGCCCCGCGATCGCTGAGAGACCCCTAGAGCGTCAACTGAGATCGACGCCAGACGCCCAGTCACAGTCCTCTCCGGGCCCTGTGTGGCTGGTTCGGAGACGATAACGTCGCGAACCCCCCGCTGGAGCAGGGCCCGTCGATGCCCGCTGCGTGGGCGCAGATGCCGGCAGACAGCAGCCAGAGCAGTCGCCGCGATGTCTTCCCGTCCAGAGGGACTGGCCGCTCTCTTCCCCCAGGTCATGGACTGGCATCTTCTGCTGCTGCTGCGACGGCGTCGAGCAACCCCGGGCCCGACTCGGGCGACGCCTCCCGAACCGCCCGTCGGGCCAGGAGCTCTGCGCTCGCATCTACTTCTACCTACGCGTCCCCTCATGTCGCAGCTCCGCAAGATACAACCGGCGCTGCTGCGGCGTTACAACCTGGCCCAGACCGGCCGCTGGCGGAGCAGCCGTCGACCCCCTACAATTTCCCAGACAATCCCTTCTTCACGTCCAGCTACGGCGCCGACTGGGATCCTTCCTACGGCTCCTTTCTCGACCTCGTCCACCTCTACGAACCGCAGGGGGAATTGGCAAACGAACACAAGGACCTCGTTCGGGGTTTGGAGGAGAACACGTCGTTCACCTGGGACAGAGAGACCTTTGCGCCAGCTGTCAATGTCCCCTCGGTGCCGAGAACAGAACCGCCGGCTCCTCCGACTGCGACTCACCAACGACTAGCAAACACCACGCCGCCAGTACCGCCTCCTCGAGTACCTGCAAAGCAGAAGCCAGAGTCGGAACAGGTCTCTGCGACCCAGAGCAGCCCGGGTCAGACCCGTGCCAAGTCCGCCGCCGCAGTCCCCCCAGATCGAATGTCGAATCCGAAGCCGGCTTCAACCGATTCGCCGGGCTCTGGCAATGTAGGAGAGGGGACACAGAAAAGTGAGGGAGTGCAGGTTCCGGGAAGCAAGGCGCCTTCTGCGACGGGAGAACAGGCGCGTTCTACCGCGGCCCTGGCATCTGGAGATGCCCAGGAGCGACCATCCGGTTCGCTTCCCGCGAGCGCGGCACCGTACAGGAAAGGGACCAAGTGTATACTACCGCCTGAGAAGGTCTTTCCGATCCAGATTGGATCTGAGCTCTTCCGGCTCTCAGGAGCCTCGATCGCATCTGATGGTCAGTAGTCCGATGCCTCCTGTCGAGCCTCCACTAAAAGTCTTAGAGCACCTTCATACTTTTCCCAATTTTTCGAAGAGCAGCTTCGTCAGAATGAGGGTGGCACCGGTGTAAGAACGCTCTATATCGACCGGGATCCTGTCGTATTTCAGGAAATCTCAAGACATCTCCAAGGCAAGCGCATCAAAATGTCCAATGGTGTGCGGTCGATTGACCTTGCGACACAGGCTACCATGTGAAACCGAGAGATGGCGCGCACTTCGTAAAACTCTTTGCAGACGCCCAGTTCTATAGCTGTATGTTGCATCGTCGTCTTCAGCGGATGTGGTAGACTAACGGCCCCAGTGCCGCGACTTATATCCCAACTGTTCGAGTCCGAGATCTTCATCCAGATCGGCGACAGGCATTTTCAAATTCCCCGGGATATCTTCTCCGGCCCGGGGGACTCGCCTAATTTCTTCTCCCTTGGATTCGCGGTGTTCTTTGCGTCACCGTCGGAGGTTTTCCCGGGGCTCGATCGCAAGGGGCTTTTGCGACCGCCGTCGATCGTCCCACCGAGTGTACCGAATCGATCCGGAGACGTGTTTGCGGAGCTTCTGCATCTGCTCCGCGGATATCCCCTCCATATCAGGAACGAGGAACATCGAGCAGAGCTTCTTCGCGACTGCCGGTATTTCCATCTCCGGGGGCTGGAGCAGAAACTGATCCCCCACCATATCAGTTACAACCCCGAAAGGCAAAAGTCGGAAATCGTTATCCGCTTAGAGGATATCCGACAGTCTGGTGTCCAGTTTGTGAGTGATCCGCCACATTCTGACAGCTCGCCCTTGGGAGGGTGGGTCCACTATGCGCGGCCTTTTGTGGATGAGACGTCCTACGAATTGATAGTGGAGATCGGCGGTGAAAGCACGGTTCTCGATCTGAACACGATGCGGGCAGATTTCCACGGTCTGACCAAGGCGAGGGTCGCAAGCCTGTTTCAGGTGGTCGCTAACAAGATGAATCTTCCGACTAATGCGCCTCTGGGCCTGATGATGATGGCCGGGGGCGCGAGCGCTCAGTCCGCGAGTCCCGGAAATACACCACTCAGCGAAGACCGTGTGAAGATTCGAATTGATCAAGATGCTGACGTGACAGTAGACGGTGAGACGTTTGTGGTTGCGTATCCGGGACTGGGCGCGGACAGCTCAGCTGCAGCAGCGTCAATTTCTCTGCAAAGGGAACAGGGTTCCACTCACAGCATGCAGAACAGCCCCCTGTTAGAGTCCCTATCCAGTCAACCGCACATTCACCCGCAGCACCAAGTCTCGAGGACACACTTTGGACCCGGACAACCGCCTGCAAAACGCAAGCGGCAAGACAGTCCTGATGATTTGGGGACCTGGATTGTACGTAAGGGACAATGGCGACTCCGAGTGCAACCAAATCCGACGGACGCATCTGGAGGCGCGTTGGAGCTTGTCTTTGTCGCCGTGAAGCTGGATGTGTATACATGCCAGAGAGCCCGGAATAAGAAGCGACCTTTCTTGAGTTGAGAAGATACCCAGTCCAGTCGACACCTTTTCTCCTTTACGATACCTCATGATCGTGACTTATGCTTGTTCTAATATTTCCACCTGACTAATCTCTTATAAGTGGATCTGCTCTGTCGTCGCCATCTATGGCTTCTATGTGGCGCTATTGCATTCCCTCCGAGATATTGGGGCTGAGAAGGAAGATGGCATTTTATATACAGCAGACTGGACAAGTTGATCCTCTATGATATGACCCTCCCAAGGCTTCCTTCGGCCCGCCATCGTAGTTTATTGCGATCATCTCTCCATCTTTGGCCATCATTGACAGGTTGAAATGCATTCTTAGCTTGCTGATCACTGTAAATTACTACAAGGTGGCGGAGCTCAGTGTGGAGAAGCGAGTGCTTGCTAGCTGCTGAGCTTCGACAGTGATGATGAAATGGATGAATAGTAATTGTATGGCAAATGAAGGGCTAAGAAAGGATGGAGAATCTCTAACCCTACTGTGAGGCAATACCCTTGTATCTATGCTTGATGGAAGCCCTGTTGTGTTAGTGGAGTAATATGGAAAGGAAAAAGATGGTCAGGAAAGACACGGATTTATGAGAGTGGTATCCAAATGCTTGTAATTGGGATGTTGTATCATACTACCGCTGTGATCAGGCAGAGCCATCCTACCATTGTTCATGCCTAGTGGTTCTTGTCCAACTCAAATACACAACGCTGCTTCAGAGGACATTGAGACGACCATGCTTGTCCCCACCCAGCATGCAACTTTTAGCATCACCAGCCATGTATGTATATATCCTCTCCTGCAGGGACAGTAGGAAGAGAGTTATCTGGCTACAGCCATATGAATGGCATCTGGGGCATGGCGGCGCGGAGGCGGGTGTTCGTTCTGGAGAGTGTTCCCACTATCTTACTTGGGCTTTGTGCATACTGTATACTCTATAATAATCTGCTTCGTTCGCCCTTTTCTGACGCAGCGAGAGAAGTATCTGTTCGTGTATGTACAGTACAATGGGATCTAGATCTCAATCATGCATCAACACCATAGTCACCATCGTAGGGAACAGGGGACGAAAATGAGAAAGGGGGCAAGAAAAGAAAGAGGGGGGGAGGAGGAGGCAAGATTCAATGGAACCAGTGCCTCGATTTCCCGAGGAACAGGACTGGGAAGTCTGGCTCCTGGCCCTCGCGCAGGTCTGCGTCGCCGTCATGCTATACTGTATGGCTATTCCACCTTCCTGCTCAACGACATCTACGCTTTGGGTTACGACAGAATTCAGAGCCAATTTCTCACCTCACCACGACGTGCCACGCCACCGGCGCCCTCATCTACCTACCTCCTCATCGTTGCCTAGCCCTCCGACGGAACCGGATACCGCAGCTCCTTCGCAGAGGGAGCGTTTTGCTATCTCTCCGTTCATCTACTGCACACAGGACGCGCCGCGCCGACGTATACCATACATAGACTGGGTCACGGGGCTGAAGTTCATCTTTGTCTTTCTGGCCGGGTGTCTAGCTAGACCTTTGCGCTGATTATGATCTGGTGATCTTTCTGTGTGGAAAAAGGATGTGTGGATTATGCAGCCGGGAACCCTGATCACTCACTGGAAGACTGAAAAAGGATATGTTGAACATGCATATATACACATTGATATCAATAGAGCTGATTTTCTCTTATATAACATGATGTACTACATGTACCTCCTAAGAAGACATAAGACAAATGTCTCAGATCCATAACTCCAAGTGGCACAGAATTCCTTGGAATTCCTTGGGATGTTGGTATCCCACCTATATTTACACCGTATAATTTTTTTTTCTTTTTTTTTTTTTTTTAAATGACCCCTTCTGTTCCCATTTCTTTCTAGGTCCTGCTCTACCGCCCTACTGCTGTTCAATGTACGCAGAGTCGAGTCAGATCTATTTACCATTCACCACTCCAGACATATGCGTCCCTATTCCTACTTCTTTACCACGAATTCATATTACGTACCTAAGATCTCCCAGATATTGTGCTTTATATCCTGCTTTATATCCGGGATTATATCGACTGTCGGCCGATAGATACTTAGATAGATAGGGCTTAGAGCATCATTGATCGCCTTCGTCTGTCGAGTCGACATGATACCTCTCCAAATTGAACTGAAAGTTTTTGCGTCCATCAGTTCGTTCCTAGGATATGATGTATCCAATGTTTGATGAAGCAGAAACAGAAGTACCCATCTTTCCTCCATTGAGTACATACATATGCGGCTTATCCAATCGACCAAGTGGGATTCAATTCCATCATTGCCTAATAACAGATTGAACAGAGTGACTAGCAAGACACTGTTGCATCCGCATTATGAAATACAAGATACAAGGGCCAGGAAAAGTGCTTGCAATTTTACTGCAGACATTACTGCAGGATGATCAATGGGTTCCTCCCCTTTCGGGTATCTACACAGAATCACGAAAGACCGTGTCTTAGGTGAAAGAGAAAACAGGGAATCATGTCGAGAGGAGAATAACATATGAATACTTACTGTACCTTAGGACTACTCTGTACATACAAGCGTCACTTCGTAGGAAGGCGCGTGGACGATAGACGGGACGGGCGCCAACTCATCAAAGTCTCGCCGAGGTCCCGTTCGTCTGCTCCTTCTTCATGGACCTGGCAATGTTCCTGCTGGTCCAGTCGGAGATGGCCATGTTGGTGATCATCGGATTGACACCGCTGGCACTGGGGAAAACAGACGCATCAACGACGTATAGGCCCTGAGTACCCCAGACCTTGCCATCGGGATCCACTACACTGGTTCTCGGAGAGGTGCCCATACGACAGGTGCCCATCTGGTGGGCGCTGGCGAAAAGGCCTCTCTCCGGATCGAGCGGCGCCTTGCGCCGCAGCTCCTTGATCCAGGCCCGGAGGGCTGCGTTATTGATACCTTCTTCCGGAGCGGCGTCAGCCGGGCGGATAAACGGAGGCATATCCCGATATGATGTGTGGAACTCCTGGGCCCCAGAGACGTAGGCGATCTTTGCGGCCCCGATCAGCGCTTCAACAATGTGCTTACGATCAAAGGCTGACACCGTGTAGTCGATTCTGCATCTCCCATCCACAGGATCAGGGTATACCCGGCCGCTGTCTCTGTCTCGCGTGAGAGTGATAAAGCCCGTCATACGGCGCATTTTGGCCGCCCACAGCTTGTAATCAAGTCCGTCCCGCCAAGGGAATACTGGCAAGAAAGCGGACGGCAGCATGCAGGTGGCTTCAATCTTACAGCCGTGGCCGTGGCCATCAAGATCTTCGAATTCACCGACAACCGTCGTCAAGGCGGCCCCCTCCCAGGGGCGGGTGTCTTCGTCAAAGACCGCGGCAGCCATGAGGACTGATCGACCGTCAGGAGCCACACAGGAAGCAAAAGACAATATCTCGGTTAAAGCTTACCTGGATGAAGATGCAGATGCTGCCCGATATTGGGGTTCTTGATACCGCTACGCAGCAGCAGCAGGGGGCTCTGGAGAGATCCGCAGGAGACTATCACCCTCTTCGCCTTGATGACAACCCTCCGTTTCACACTGTCTGTTCCGCTCGTGCCCAGGTGGGTGTCTCGGGAGGTCCATAACCCTTCGATGCCCGACGCGACCTTTTCGCCCTTGACGGTCTCGAAGAGGACCCGTTCCGCGTTGAACCCTTCGATGAACACGGCTCCTGACTTGGCCGCATCTGCCAGGAAGGTCTCCGTGGGGCCCTTCTTTCCGGCAGAAGCGCACCCCATCATACAGTAACCACAATAGTGCTCGCCATTCCCGGTGTTCTGCGGTACAGCTTTTGCGCTGTATCCCAGTTTCCTCGCACCCTCAAGGATAGTCGTGTTGCTCGGGTTGTGCTTGGTGTGCTCCGTGCAGACTCCCATTCGGTCGCAGACCCGGTCCAGGGACCGCTGGAATTCCAAGGATGTGAAGAATGGCAAGCCGGAATCCGCCCATTCCTGACGCACGAAGCCCTGAGTCTGCAGGCAGGCGGACCAGTTTATAGTCCCGCCGCCTCCCCAGGTCGAGCCAGCGACCACTGCCACTGTGCCGTCATCAGTCAACCCCGAACCTCCGTTCTCAAACAGATGCGAAAAGCCCTCTTTCTGCGCCATCGGGAAGTAGCTCGTCGGGTAGTGGTAGGACTTCTCGACCACAATCACGCGATACCCGGCCTCTGACAGATTCTTGGCTGCTACACCGCCGCCGCAGCCACTGCCAACAATCACGACGTCTGTCTCGATGGTTTCCGGTTCATCACCAGGCGCAAACTGGAGAAAATGATACTCAAACCCATCTGCCGGCTTCACGTCCACCGGGACTCTTGGAAACCCGAGCACGGGGAAGAGGGTGGGACTGATAACGACCCAGGTCTTTTTAGTCATGGTCGTCACGGCCCGGTACACGGCGCGTAGAGGCGCCAGTCTGCATGTCTCCCAGCTACGTAGAATCCTCGCGCGAACCTCGAAAGGCTGATCGTGGATCGGGGTTGTGGAGCCGGTGAGAAGCAGCGAACCAGCACGCGTACTGAAGATTATCAGTCAGCGTTTGCAGCAAGAACCGTGACAGTGAAGGAGGGGGAGGGGGTATCCGTACTTGAGCGCCGTCAGGACGAGGGCAATCCCCTTCCTGGCTTCCGTGGGCACATGACGGCCAAAGAGACGTTGGATCGCCTCCTTAAACTCCGGATTCGACGACACATCTTCCTCCAGGTACCGGGCAGCCAGGTCGGCTGCATCGGGACCCTCAATGGACGACGTGAGGGTTGATATCGCCGAGTCCAGCTCTTCCCCAGAGACCACCTTCTGCGCGCGAGAGGTGGCCGTCTCGGGTCGCCGGATGGAAGGGATCACGGTGTCGGCCAGCGACAGAAGCGTCTTCCACTGGAGGTCGGTGAACACCTCCTCCGTGGGAACTGGTGGAAGAGGGGCGGCCAAGGGTGTGTAGGAGGCCTGGGGTACTTTGGTCATTTTGCTGGGTGATCTCGGACGACAGGAATGAAATAAAAATAAAGAATAATAGCAACGAGGGGCTGAAGTAGCGCCCTCCCGCACAGCGAGCGGAACGGCAGCAGCAAGACCAAATATGTAGATTGCGAGGAGAGGACAATACGATGCACCCCGTTCAGGGGGTTTCCGAGGTTCGGGATGCCCTGGTTATATAGACCTGCCGGGACGAGCTCTCGCGAAACGCGCAGGGAGGAACGACTGCCGTCTTGCGAGGGACTCGAGAACCCTCGCAGCACGGAAGGCGCAGCGGCAGTCAAACTGAGATATCAGATTATCGATTCACCGCGAGGACGCTCGTCGAGACCTTTTCAGGCCGTGACTCCAGGGTGTCCACTGTCCAGGGTCGGTGAGACGCGTCTCACATGCGCCAGAGGAGACGGATGGCGGCCCGCAGCGAACAGGAGCAGCGCAACCGAGGCTGGAGATGCCTAGACGACGTCCTTGTCGTCCGTGGACGGTGGTCTGCTCTGCTGCTGGAGCATCTGGGCGATCTGGCGCGGGGCCGAGCCGGTGGTGCGGGGATCCCCAGGTGCGACGGGCGCGCGGGCCGACGAGCTGTCGATCTTCCCAGCTCTGTGCTTCCTCGGCTTCGTCTCGACGGATCTCACTTCCAGTCCGTCGCTTGGACACGGTCAAGCTCCCAGGCGCGGGGGAGGCGCTCAGAGGGCTACCGGCCATGGAACGTTGTGTCCCGTACCTGGACGATGTAGGCAGGAATTCATCATGATCTTCTCTCCAGCGGTCGCATGCAGTCTCTCTTTTCTACCAAGACAGAACACCTCGATACATGAGGTACTCAGGGATTTCGTGTTGATTTGATGCTTCCACTCTGCCTGTCCTTGGATATTATCCGAGATGTCTCAGTTTCCACCCCCTGTATCGAAAGATGCCTCCTCCAGTCAGGACAAGAACAGAGGCAGCGAGAGCGGCAGGTTCAACCAGATCAGACAGGCCATCGTAGAAGGCACCCAGCTCTATCAAGTTCTGTGCTATGAAGATATCGATCCAGAGACCGGCTCCTGGATTGCGCATGCTCTGGATGAAGAGGGAGAAGTGGAATGCATTCTGCCCAGGTTAATGGGATATATCCCAGCATAGCAAAAAGTCGTAGTCGAGATGGAAGTGACGAACAACGCGGACAGCAGAGCGTCCTCAAATCGAATTGCTAAAATCGAGAAGTGTGCAGAACCAACCATGTTGTTCAGTACTTAATAATTGCCATTCGTGTATGGTTAGTCTGCCTGTGGCCTTGGAGAATAATCTTCTTGGGAACATCACGGGGCACGGACGAGAATGTGCTGTACGAATGAAATGCATGATCTTAACTCCCACACTCGAGGTTTAGCAGTGACATAGATTGAAAATAGATGGAAATAGCTCTGGTGTAACATGCACCCTTGCCTTGCTCCCAAAGGTCTTGCTGCACTTGGGACATGTACAGCTATAGGACTGCTAATGAGTTCACGGTTTCTGAACCTGGAGTCAAAGGCCCGTAGACGAGAAGAGACACCATGCGTTAGCCCTGGTAATATGAGTCGAACTGCCGTTCAAAGCTTCTCGTGCCCTCTAGTTGCCGTTGACATTGCGGTAGTCTGCAAGTTTCCAATGCATCATCGAATCTAACGCCACTAGCAATACTCGACCGGGGGTAAGATAAGGCTCATACGAACAGTTTGGAGGCAGTGGTACTTGTCCCATTCTAACGGCTGCGACATGAAGTATACTTTTTTTTCTCCTCTTTCTCACAGTCTGCAGTTGACAGTGACAGCCCTTGACATTCAAGAGTGCCCGACTCCTGATTTCTATATTCGCAGCGGCAAATGAAATGTCATTCCACAATCAGTCTTGTAGTCATATTTTGTGTATGCACCTCATGAGGTCCGACAGATTAAGTTAGGCAGCTCATCCCGGGACAATGCCTTTTTTTTTCTTTGACTTTTATGAAAGATGTGTGGCCTATAGCATCCTGTGCTAGGAGCTGAGACTCTCTTATTACAGAGTCCTGTGTCAGTGGGTTCATATCTCATGCAAGACTCCATCATAATGAGAGGGAACGTGTTGTCTGGCCTTGCATGAGGTTCGGCTTGCTCCAAGGGTCCCTTGGCGTATGTTCGATCGACGCCTTTATGGAGGAAAAGGAACATGGTAAGAGCACGGCAGAGAAGTCCACGACATATACCAGGTCGCCTGTGGAATTGGATTGTGTTGAAGTGCATAAGATCAAAAACTGGCAGGACAAACAGGTAGCATTGCCATTTTTTTGCGCAACAGTTTGTGGATGTACTGTATTTCTGTCAGTGAAACTGATCTTGATCAGTTTTATATTCTTGACCATGCAGTGTCACTTCCGGTGCCAAATCATGTTCTATTCGATATTAAAGTCCTAACACCATGCTCTATATAGGATGATCGATGCATGGTGACCTCTTCTCCTATGGATATCTTCGATATTGTGCAAGCATCACGGAGACAGTTGGCGGTATTTCCGAGTGATCGTTCTGTCTGATGGCTTCCTGTTCAGATGCTCCTACTACCACGGGCAAGGACGCGAGCCTTGATGGAGGGAGTGGCGATCTGATGGCGAACAAGCTTCGAGGCCGGCGGAGCTGGACCGCACGCGCTGGCCCGTTATCTTATCGCCCGCGAGATCAGGCCGCTCCCCACCACGTTCCCGCCCCGCGCCGTCTTGTTTCTTTTCCTGCAAAAGTTCCAGAGCGCCACGGCCACCTGAGGGCTCCTGCGCTCGCGCTGGTCGACTATCGATTTGCTGTCTCACTTGGAGCTCCCTTGAGACCCTTCTGGACCCTTGTGACCCGCGTGACTCATCCCGCCGCTCTCTTATATAGCCCTTCTGACATCCAGCTGCGCTCCGCCCGTCTGCTCAGTTTCCTGGCAGCGCACCATGGAGCCCCCCGTCGAGCAGAAGACCCTGCCTGAGCGGCCGAAGGAGGCAAAGCCTCCCAAGCAGCCCAAGGAGAAGAAGCCCAACCCTCCAAAGGGCCCGGCCCAGCCCAAACCGAAGAAGGAAGCGCCCGCGCCCAACGACCCCAACGCCATGTTCAAGGTCGGCTTCCTGGCAGACGTTTACCAGGAGAAACCGTCCGAGAAGGTCGTGACGCGCTTTCCGCCGGAGCCCAACGGCTATCTACAGCAAGTATCACACGGACCCGCCGCGCGGACATGACTTACTGACCGGGTTTTGTTGTAGCATCGGCCACGCCAAAGCGATTGCGGTGAACTTCGGGTTCGCGCGATACCACGGCGGAATCTGCTATCTGCGGTACGATGACACGAACCCGTCTGGCGAGAAGCAGGAGTACTTCGAGTCCATCAAGGATATCGTCGAGTGGCTGGGCTTCAAGCCGGTGGCGATCACCCACTCGAGCGACCACTTCGACCGGCTGTACGAGCTCGCGGAAGAGCTGATCAAGAAGGATGGCGCCTACGTCTGCCACTGTTCGAGTATGTACACTCCTGAGACGCTGGCGGAGTCCAGGGGACTAATGTGGAGCAGAGGCCGAGATCGAAGCCCAGAGAGGCGGAGGCAAGGACAAGGGCAACCCTCGATATGCTTGTCCGCACCGCGACCGGCCCATTGAGGAGTCGCTCGCCGAGTTCCGGGCGATGCGGGACGGCAAGTACAAGCCCAAGGAGGCCCATCTGCGCATGAAGCAGGACCTGCAGAACCCGAACCCGCAGATGTGGGATCTGGCGGCATACCGGATCCTGGAGGAGAACGAACACTTCCGGACGGGCAACAAGTGGAGGATCTACCCAACCTACGACTTCACTCACTGTCTGTGTGATTCCTTCGAGAATATTACCCACTCGCTGTGCACGACCGAGTTCGAGCTCTCCCGGGAGTCGTACGAGTGGCTGTGTGATAAACTAGAGGTCTACAAGCCGATGCAGCGGGAGTACGGCCGCCTGAACCTGACCGGCACCGTGCTCTCGAAGCGCAAGCTCAACCAGCTGGTGGCAGGCAAGTATGTCCGGGGCTGGGACGACCCGCGTCTGTACACGCTGATCGCGCTGCGCCGCCGCGGTGTCCCTCCCGGGGCGATCCTCGCGTTCGTCAACGACCTGGGTGTCACGAAGAACGTGACCAACATCGAGATCGCGCGGTTCGAGCAGGCCATCCGCCAGTACCTGGAGTTCAGCGTGCCGCGGCTGATGATGGTGCTGGACCCGATCCTGGTCATCATCGACAACCTGCCCGACGACCACCTGGAGATGGTCGAGCAGCCGTTCTCGCCCAAGGACCCCTCTTTTGGCGTACGTACATGTTGATCCTCAGATGGTGAGGCATAGAGAGCTGACAATCGCAGTCGCACCAGCTGCCGTTCACCAAGCGCGTGTACATCGACCGCAGCGACTTCCGCGAGGAGGACTCGCCGGACTACTTCCGCCTGGCGCCGGGCAAGTCGGTGGGCCTGCTGAAGGTGCCGTACCCGATCGTGGCGACGTCGTACGAGAAGGATCCCGCGACGGGGCTGGTGACGGTCGTGCACGCGCGGTACGACAAGCCGGAGGACGGCTCCGCGCCGAAGAAGCCGAAGGCGTAAGTAGCTTCCATCCTTCCCCGGTCTGGTCTCGCCTGTCGTTCAGGATGCTGAGGATGCGGATGACAACCAGGTTCATCCAGTGGGTGGCCGACTCGCCGGCGCACGGCAGCCCCGTGCGGGCGGAGGCGCGGCTGTTCCACCCGCTGTTCCAGTCGGCTAACCCGTCGGCGCACCCGTCGGGCAACTTCCTCAACGACATCAATCCGCACTCGGAGGACGTGTATGCGAACGCGACGCTGGAGATCGGCTTCCACGAAATCCGGCGGCGCGCGCCGTGGCCGGCGGAGGAGGGCGAGCGCAAGGACAGCCCGCGGGCGCCGGGGCCGGAGAGCGTGCGGTTCCAGGCGATGCGCGTGGCATACTTTGCCATGGACCCGGACACGACCGAGGACAAGGTCGTGCTGAACCGCATCGTGACGCTGAAGGAGGGTTTCTAAACAGCTTTTCTGCCGTGGTGTTGGATGTGGAAGCGATGTTTGCGGGATCCGATGTTCTTAGGTGTCGTATCTAGATATCGGCAGGACGTCATCTATATTATGCATTTTCCAATATCCTCTGTACGTACCCTGTACGGGGTACTGATCCGAGCCTTATCTATCATATCACACCCCATCTTCCCACGCGCCTCCCCGAGGCTTCCCGGGGGATCACCTCCCGTCCGTTCGTTCCTTTCCTCAGCATGCATCAAGCATGAAACAAGCGAATCCATAATCTCTATATATGTATATATATATATATATATCTACCAGGAAAGCTATATCGATGCCTCATCTGATCTAGCTCGTCGCCCTGCTGATACCGCTAAAAGACAGATTGTAGGATTCGGTGGGTGGGTCTTAGACAACTTACCTCTCCTTCCTGCAGTAGTCCGCCGCAGGATCCTATATGCTTGAATCTAGACTGGGACAAGATATATACGTACATATATGGCTCTGTTAGAGATGTATATATATATATATATATATATATATGTATGTATGTATGTATTCTGTTAATGAAGGATCCTCATTTGATCTCTTGAAAAGAACATTTTGGAAGATAAAATCTGTCTATTAAATGAAATAGGACCAAAACCAAAAGGAATCAGTCGGAATTTTTTTATTAAAAAAATAATAACTATATCGTGACGGACAGAGATTAAGAGGAGGAGTATAGCAGACAGACCATCCCCCGCCTGCAACACAACACACTGTTACGGACTAGGAAGGAGGTCACGCACACAGCAACCTGTCATATAGACGTGCTAGTCACACAGGCTTGTTCTACTATTACATTGCTCACTCCCTTGTTTTCTGTTCTCAAGATAAACCAACGACCCCTTGGTCTAGTCATCTCGGCCTGTCGTTACACACACCAGCTCATCATCCCTAGCCCGCCTCGGCAGACGCAGATGCAGAGGAAAGAACGATGCAGAAGCAGGTTAATCACGAGCCCTCCCTGCGCGGCCGCCATGTTCATGCTCGTGCTCCGCTGCGTGTCGACCAAATCGAGCTTGAGGAGCAGGATCCACGGCTGCGCGACGCGGCTGTAGATGATGATATTATCGATTTTTCTTAAGCAATCTACCGTCCTTTCGGATCGTGAATCCAGTTTTGCTAGATATCTTACACGCTTGATTTTCTTCCAATCGAGGGACCGAGGCGGGGCTGGATGATGAGATGGAGCGGGCGTGCCTGTTCCCGTTCCTGCAGAGGGGAGGGGTCTCTGGTGCGGCGGACCAGCGGTTCTCGAGGACGCTGCGCAGCGTGAGGTGGTCGGAGAAGGGACGGAGGTTCTGGTTGGATGTTATTATTGTCCATGGGATGTAGTCGAGTCACAAGCGGGGGCTCTGGTTGGAGACAGATAGCTCGCTCGCTAGCTTCGCATGAATATGGATGCTACTCGGCACCTCTGAAGAGGATGGATCGGGGGATGTGATTCGTGTCCGGACGTGCTGCCTGCGCAGATGGCACGATGTGGTCTACGGATGGAGAGGCACGGATGCGACGGCCGCATGCGGAAGCGGGGAGATGGCTTAGTCAGCGGATCGGCAGGGCACGTGATGATCGGGGATGCCGGGAATATGCCGGCGCCCGATCTATCTCCGTCCTCCATGTCCTCCGGACATGCATCTTCAGCTGGCCCCTGCCCCGTCCGACCGCACGAGGTCCCCGCCGTCCGGGCCCGAGTCGCTGGCCGCGGGCTCACGGATCAGGGGGTGACCGTGCGGCAGAGGATGTTGAGGAGCACGGACGCGGGAGAGGCGTCTGGATGCGGCTCCGGGCTCTGTTCGGGATGGGGGGAGGAGGGGGGGCAGCGCCTCTGACGTCGTCGTCTAACCTTGTAGAGGAAAAACTTCCCGCAGAGAAAAAAGACAGGAAAAAAGGAAAGAGAAAAAGCATGAACGCGAGGGGGCGCGATGCCGTAACGGAATCCACATGGCGCGGGGAGGCGCCGGCTAGCCTCCAGCGAGGGAGGCGCTTCATTAAACCTCGCCCACGGCGGCGGGTTGTTCCGTGCCGGTGCGCGGAGAGCCTGAGGCCGGGGCGAGGCAGGAACCGACGGCCTCGGCAGGGCGCCGGGCGCCGCGCGGCCAGCCAACCAGCGCGCGCACGGCGGTGCGGGCCAATGACCGGCCGGCGATAAGCAATGCGAGGGCTGCAGGTGGCCGGCGTCCTCTCGCTGCGCGGCGCAGGCGGACAGGATGCATGTACGTCTAGACACGTCGATGTGTCGAGCAGCGGTCTGGAGACGATCCGGGGAAGCGCGAGACGATGGCAGATAAGGAGGCGGTCAGCGGTCTTGAAGAATATAGAGTGACAGAGAGAAGATTAGATAAGATGCGACGTGGCCTCACGGTGGGCCGGTGGCCTGGTCGAGCTGCCCCAACGGGAAGGCTGTCGCGCGGTCTTGAAAACTCCAGAGGGAAAGATCTGATACCGCGACGCTGATCCCGACGTCAGCATGCAGGTCGATCTATCCCGAGAGAGAACAGCGAGGAGAGAAGAAAGAAAAAAAAAAAAAAAAAAAAAAAAATAAAAAAAAGAGAGTGCTGCCGTAGCATCGCCTCGCTTACGGTGGACGGCGTCGGGGGGCCGTCTGTCAAGGCCAGAGGCTGCCATCCCGATGCACCGCGTGTCTGTCGATATACCGATGCAGAGGAAGTGTCGAAGCATGGCGGTAGAGAGCAGCAGACAGCAGCAGGCGGTCCGGAGACATCCTCTGTCGAACCGCTGCCGGCGCAAGGATCCCGGGGGTCTGGCCCAAACGGGAAGCCCTTCAGAGCCTCCCGGGCCGTCCCCTTTTCTCCTGGCCATCCCTCTGTCTCCCTCTGTCTCCCTCCGCTCCCGGTCTCCTTTCATCCATCTGTCTTCTCGTCCTTGCTCTTGTCCCTCCTTTCCCTCTTCTCCATCAGCCCGTCGTCCATCTCCATCTCGTCACGCCCGGCCCGCTGCCCGGCCCCAGCTCCACCTCGCCTCGGACCCGCGCCCGCCTCGGCCCCGTCGTCTACTTGAGCCCGGCGTTCCCCTGGCCTCGCCCGTCGTCCACCCCTCGCGACGACCTGCGGCCTCTATCTCCCGGCCATCGTCGTGACGTCTCTCCCCTCGTCTTATCATCTCTCCGCTCTCCTCTCCTCTCCTCTCCTCCCCTCTCCGCCCATCTCATCTCCTCTCCTCTCCTCAGACAGGCGAGACCAGTGACCATGGCCCACACGACCGTCTACGGCCACCCGTCGCCCGCCAGCTCCGCGACCACCACCCCCTCCACCAACTCGCCCACGTCGCCGCGCCTCCCCCAGCTGCCCCTACCGTCGCGCCAGCTGCGGCCGCCCAAGGCGCCGCTGTACGTGCCCGCCGCCCTGCGCCCGACAGAGCGCAGGTCCAAGGCCTCGCCGCCCTCCCCGCCCCGCAGCGTCGACGGCTCCCTCGACCTGAACGAGCCCATCAGCCGCTCCTCCACGCGCAGCGGCTTCAGCCGCCTGGCCGAGGAGGAGTGGCTGCGGACGGAGCACCTGGGCGAGGTCACCGGCCTGCCCACGCGAGAGCACTGGAAGGTGAGTCGTCTCCCTTTTTTTCCGTGTCGAGCCGTCCGGATATGATATAATATATCCTGGTCTCTGGTCCGGATGGCATCCATTTTCCCCCGGATTACGTGCTCCGTCTTGCTCCTCGCGTGATCGGTGCAGTCCTTGGTCTACGCATTTCTTTGCTGACGGGGCTGCTCCAGGCCGACTCGGCCTCCCCGACCTGCGACTCGCCCACCTGCCGCTCCTTCTTCGGCCTCTTCCTGCGTCGGCACCACTGCCGCCACTGCGGCCACGTCTTCTGCGCTTCGCACACCCCCTACCTCGTGCCGCTCGACCAGCACGCGCGCTTCCACCCGGACGGCGTGCCCTCGCGCGCCTGCGACCAGTGCTACCGCGCCTACCTGCGCTGGGACCAGGCCCGCCTCGAGCGCCTCAGCGTCATCCAGAGCCAGCTGGACGCGCAGATGGAGCGGAACAGCAACGCCTCCACGCCCACCCTCGTGTCGGACGCCTCGGACCTGTCGCGGGACGACGGCTCGCGGTGCCCGCTGTCCCAGTCCCTGGGCGGCCAGTCCGACATTGCCGCCAGCGTGCCGCGCGACTGGAACTGGAGTACCTTTTAAACACCTTTTTTTTACTTTGCTGCTACGGTCTTTCGCATCACTTGGGAGGCTGTCTTCGTTCTTCGTTATGATTCCCCCCCCGGGGGGGCGTCCGGTTTAGCGAGTGTATTATCTCCGGCCTAATCTGCGTCCCGGCTCGGATTTAGATGTGATCTTCCGCTAGACTTGGCTTGGAGCTGGTACGGCGTCATCTGGGCTATCTTGTGTTTGTTTCTGTCTGGCCATTTTCGCTGGCCATCGTTCGGCGTTGGGATGGCCGGTTTGGGTTCGGATCTGTCTGGTCTAGATTGTTTTCATTCTTCCCGTACGGCGTTTGTCGGGCGGGGTTATACCCGTCTTTGCACTTGGTATCGATGTGATATGTACATGCACCGCGTTAATGAGGGTATCTGTGGATAGGATCTCGGAAGAACAATGTCATGTCTTATGTATGTACTGTACAGGGTCCTCGCGTATTTCGAATCCGACGGGTATGCAGGTGTGCAGCCGGCAGGCTGCTTGAGGATGTGTTGTAGGTTCTCTCGTATACAGACGTCCCTGACACCACCTCCATCCATTCACCTCCGTCCCTCAGGGAACAATGTTGCAATCACGGCCGCACCGGCACGCGCCGCCACATGCCGACGTGCTCGATGCCCTCCTCGAGCCAGCGCCCCAGCCCTGCGTCCGTGACGAACCCGAGTTTCGCGTACATGCCCTCGACGGCCACCTGCGCGTGCACGAGCGCCAGCCCGGTCCATCTCTTCGTTTTCCCCTGCGTCTGTCCCTGCGTCTGTCCCTGCGTCCGTTCCTGCAGGACCCTGTCATACGCCGCGTCGATCTCCTCGGGATGCTGTGCGGCCCACTCCAGCGCCGCCTCGACCAGCTTCCGCGCGAGGCCTTGTCCGCGGTACGCGGGCAGGACGGCGATGCGGGTGAGCTTGATGTGTGGTTCGTGGTCCAGATCATATTTCGGTGACGACGAGGATGTGCTTTCGGGGTGTGTGAGGGATTCATGAGGCGCATGTGGCGGGGGGACGAGTCTGATTACCCCTATCGGAACCTTCCCTCCTTCTTCTCTTTCATTCGGGGCGTGATGGCCCTGGCCATCACCCTCCCCGTGAGATCCCGAGGGAGACGAAGAGAGGTACAAGACCCAATGCCAGCTCCGGCCGTCGTCCGCGTCCAGCTCGTTGTCCGCGCTGCAGCCCTGCTCCTCGACGAAGACGGCGTGCCGCACGCGCAGGGCGTCGGTGAGGAGCGGCGGGTTGGAGGGCGGGTTGGGGTTCGAGGGCGTCGGGTAGGTCAGTTTGACGGAGGGGCCGGGAGGGGGGTGCTGGTGCAGGTGGAGGTTTGGAGGGAGGGAGGACATTATTGCTCTGTTGGATTGATCTTTGCGGTGGTAGGATGTGTATGCATATGATATACGTGTGGATGTGGTGTATCTGATAGGGATGCGGAGTGCGGGCGGAGAGAAAGAAAAGGACTGGGGTTTGGGAGGTGGACAACAAATTGGAACCAACGATGTCTCAACGACCGAGTCAATTGGAATAGTATGGCCATGTCTGTGCCACGAGCACGAGCACGAGCCCTGGATTACTCCACAGAAGAAATCAATTGATCCTTATTAACTGGAGAGGGGCGATGGCCCCTGCTATCGATCCGTCCATCTCGAGCAAACAGCGCAAACACCCCTCCACCAAACCAAGATCTCTCCGATCTCGATCTCCATCGTCCAAAGATAATCCCTTATCCTCTCCATCGCACGCTTCAGGCGTCATGTCCCTCTACCTCGACGCCGCCGCCGCCCTCGCCGCCCCCGCCGCCGGCGGCTCCTTCAAGGCGCGCGTTTACAGCAGCCGCCTGCGCGCGTCGCCCGCGCAGGTCGTCGCGCTCGTCGGCGAGGCCTCGAAATGGGACGTCGTGCTCAAAGAGGTCATTGAGAATGCGGATCTCCTGCGGCAGGAGCCGAAGGTTTGTCGTCTTTTTCCTTTTCTCTGCTCGACGATGTCTACCTACTGACTGACCAAGCATCACGGAGATAGCTGACCCCCCTCCTCGCGCTGCTTCTGGTCCATGACCTCCTCCTCGCCCGCGACGGCATCGCCGCGCCTGCGAACCATCCCCTGCGCCAGGCGATCGAGAGACATAAAACGAGACTAAAAGCTGAGTTCGTCAAGGCCCGCGTGCGCCGCGGCTGCGCCTCCGTCGAGGCGCTGCGGGCTGCTGTGGCCCGCGAGAAGAAGGCCCAGCAGGGGGAGCGGGCGCTGTATCCCCGGTGGGTGCGGGTGAATAACCTCCGGACGACGCTGGGGGAGCAGTTGAGGAACACGTTTGCAGGGTATCGTCGGGTACAGTCGCTCGCGGAGCTGGATACCGACGACGATGACGATGAGCGGGAGAAGAGGGTGCTGTATCTCGATGAGACGGTGCCGGATCTGCTTGCTGTCCCGCCAGGGGTCGACCTGACGACCTCGCAGGCGTATAAGAATGGGGAGATTATTCTACAGGACAAGGCGTCGTGCCTTCCGGCGTATTTACTCCTTGGCGAGCAGCAGTGGTCCGGGGACCTGATTGACGGGTGCGCCGCGCCGGGGAACAAGACGACGCATCTGGCGTCGCTGCTACACCAGCAGAAATCTACGGATCGGTCGGACCGACGAGAGGTGAAGATCTTCTCCATGGACGCCTCCCCCGAGCGGTCCAAGACGCTAAAGAAGATGGTCGCGCAGGCCGGCGCGGACGTCGTCACCGTCCTGGCCGGACAGGACTTCCTCGCGCTAGACCCGGCGGACCCGCGCTTCGCGAACGTCACGGGCCTCCTCCTCGACCCGAGCTGCTCGGGCAGCGGCATCATCGGGCGCGACGACGTGCCTGTGCTTGCGCTGCCGGTCAAGCCGGGTGCAGCGAAGTCCGCAGCAGGACAACCCCGGGGGAAGAAGCGTAAGCGACGGGACGATGATCCCTTGCCTGGTTCGAAATCTGGCCCATCCGGACAGGATGAAGAAGCTGAAGAAACCAAAGATGAAAAGGTAGATATCGCCCGTCTCACCAAGCTGTCGAACCTGCAGACTCGCATCGTGGAGCATGCGCTGCGCTTCCCCGCCGCCACGCGCGTCACGTACAGCACCTGCTCCGTGCACGTCCTCGAGAACGAGTCCGTCACCGCGCGCGTCCTGGCTTCGGACGTTGCGAGGCAGCGCGGGTGGCGCGTCCTGCGGCGGGAGGAGCAGCCTGCTGGTCTGCGGGAGTGGAGGTATCGAGGTGTTCGAAGCGATGCAGATCGCGGGCGAGCGCCGGCAAGCTTGAATGGGAATGGGAATGGGAATGCCCAGAACGGTGCTGCTGCTGCAGTGGACTTGTCAGACGAAGAGCTTGACGCGTGTCTCCGGTGCTGGCCCGGCGACGAGCAGGGGACTGGCGGGTTCTTTGTCGTGGGGTTTGTGCGGGATCCTGCGGCGGCAGCAGGAGATGATAAGAATGATAACGAAGAAAAAGACGAGGCTCATGAGGAGGAGGAGGAGGAATGGGAAGGGTTCTCGGATTAGATTGGAATCGGTTTGAGAGTAAAATAGACATGTCATGTTGTGACTAGCTATGCATGTATTTAGCGTATGCAAAATTTGGTGCAGTCTTGGCACATCAAAACCTCAAAAAATTGCAACTTTTGTACCCGAAGCCCTCCAAACCACCAAAATACTGATTTTTCCCACCAAATCCCATCAATTTTTTACTGAATTTGTCATATCTGAGGTTCTTCTGACTTCCTAATTAGGAAATTATAGCCTATGTCTGTGCTGATATCAAGATGTCTGCAAATCGCACTCCAGCCGCCATACCCTACGACCTTCGCAAGAAGCACATTCCTCGCATCCCATCCCCAGCCCCAAACCAGGATCCCGCTGGCAATTATACTCCGATGGCCGCTGCAAGGAAGATACAAAAAATGAGGCAAAAGAAGGTGTCTGAAGTGTCTAGAGCATCTGGAGCCAGGAGTTCTGCTGAGAGACCTCAGGCAAAGGGCCCGGCGAGCCAAAAACGCTCATTGCCAGCACCTTCCAACGCGTCAAAACGTGTCAGATTCGAGATATCCAATGAAGCCGTTACTGAGTCAGTTCCTGAAGCTATTGATGACGCGTCTGATGATGCCCTGGTTGATACTCCTGCCAATGCTCCTGACGAAGTATCCGATTTGCAGGAATCCATTGATAATGAGTCCCCTCGTGAGCCTCCTGCTGAGAATGAGGAAGAGGAAGCTGCCAGAGCGCTTTATACCACCAAAGAACGCTTTAAGAAGCTTGTATACA